>JAESGM010000589.1_pt1 | contig 22524 bp, 19 predicted proteins | sample 9269721 | NCBI WGS metagenome assembly JAESGM01 (sample SAMN15720920, study PRJNA650825) | algae metagenome | isolation source: Komarekiella atlantica HA4396-MV6 and co-occurring heterotrophs from... | place: USA: Theobald House, Kauai, HI | collected 2009-07-29 | reverse complement strand
ATATCGAGATTGCGGGCGGCGTGGAACGTGTTCTCGACGGCGAACGACCACGTTTCTTCGGAATTCGTTTCGGTGGGATCTCTGCCCGTGAACGCGCCGCCGGCATCGTAGCTGAGGCCCCAGGAATCGTGGATGTCCCGGCGGTAATGGATGGCGCCTTTTAACGTGTTCATCGGAATAAGCTCGGTGCCGAACTCGACGAAGCCGCCCATGGAGTCATCGGCATAGATGCTGTCGCTGATCCGCGTCGTGTAGGTCGCGTCGCGATGGAAGAACAGCGTGTTGTCGAATGTGTTGTAATAGGCGTTGGTCTTCACGTACGACGCATCGCCTATTTGTGTTTTGGACAGCCAAGACAGGGTCGAGACGTCCCACTGAGGCCAGTACCAGTGGCGCGGAAATGCCCCGCTGAAATAGCCTTGTACCACTTGGCGGCGGGTGTGGAGCGGCGATTCTTTGTTCGCCTGCTGTACAGTGTAGTTGATCGAATACTCATCGGTGGCGTTGGGCGTGATGCCGACCTTTGCGTTGATGCGCCAATCCTCGAAACCGGATCGGTCACGGTTGCCGCCGTCTTCGTAGGGGAAACCGGTGACATAGCCCGGGGTTGTGGCCGGGTTCGCAGCCGTGAAATCACTCGACATATCGAAGTGATCCTGATCGACGATCGTGCCGCTCACCTGGGCGTAGTAGCCCTTCTGACGCGTACCGCCGAATGCATAAGCGTTCCACTGCCCTATCGAGCCGAGGTCGCCGTCCAGCACGGCGCCGACGCGCCCCTCCAGTTCGACCTCCTTGGTCGGCTTGCGGCTGACGAGATTGATTGCGCCGCCCATGCCGCCGGGACCGTTGAGTACCGAGACATAGCCCTTCTGCACCTGGATCTCGGACAGGTCCGGTGTCAGGAAGCGGTTGAAGTCGAGGCGGTTGTCGTACGGAAGATAAATGCGCACGCCATCCATGTAGAGGGGGACGCGAAAGCGATCGAAACCGCGCACGAAAATGTCTTTCTCGTTGCGGCTGCCGCCGGTGCTATGCACCGTCACGCCCGGCATGATGCTGACGGCCGCCTCGAGCGTGTTTTTGTTGAAGCTCCACATCGCCTCATTGGTGATGACCGACCCGCCAATCAGGTCGAGCTGGCCGAGCGTGTAGACGCCGACGCCCTCCCCGGCGACGCCTTCGCCGCTGACTTCGTCCGTCGCCGGCGCAGCCTGAGCGGTTGACGCTCCCGAGCCCGATGTGGATTTTTTCTTCGCTGTCTTGCGCGCCAACGGCTGCGAGGGAGCCTCGACAACAACGGGAGGCAGCGGCGTGACCTCCTCGGCGGTGACGTCTCCGCCGGCTGTGATGGCGGTTTCTTGTGCTCGCGACGGAGCAGACACAACAACGCTCAGCGCGGCGCAAGACAGCGCCGCGTACGCAAACTTGGACACGGAAATTCCCCCCCCCGGTACGCACTACTCCCGAATCGTTATATCCGATCGGATACAGCGCACAAGAAAATTCACCATGTGGGCCTAATTCGCCTCACCGGGGTGGTGCAGATATACTGCGGCGTACAGCAGGGACGACACCATTGAGTGATACGAAGAAGGGCGGAAAGCAGGTCGGCGCGGCGCGCAAAGCGTCGGCGACCGCCGCGGCGAACAAGAGCCGATCCAAGCGCAGCCAGGGGCCGCGGGCGTTTCCCTACGTGCGGATTCTCATTGGCGAGACGGTGCTGGGACCGGGCAAGGTCGATCTGCTGGAATCCATCGGTCGCACCGGCTCGATCTCGGCCGCTGGGCGCGAGATGGGGATGTCCTACCGTCGCGCCTGGCTGCTCGTCGACGCGCTCAACCACATGTTCCCCGAACAGCTGGTCTCGGCATCGCCCGGGGGTTCGCAGGGCGGCGGTGCCAAGTTGACCGACTACGGCCGTAATGTCGCGGCCGCCTATCGGCGCGTCGAAGCCCGCGCGCGCGAGGCGATGCGTGAGGAGATGGCCGCCATCAACGTACCCATCGACGCCGATTGAGGGACGGCGCGCCATGGAAGCGCTTTATTCTGCTGTGAGTTTCCGCGGGTCGCCCGTTAACCGGGCGCATAGCACAAGCCCGTATTATCGGACCCCGCGCGGCGATCGTCCGGCAGCTTTTGAGCCACACTTGCTGCCCGGTGTCCGAAGCGCGTAATCATCAGCGGGCATTGCCGGTGCAACACCGGCTTCAGGGGAATTTCCGCATGGATCGCATCAAGATCGTCGGCGGCGAAAAGCTGTCGGGCACTATCCCGATTTCCGGTGCCAAGAACGCGGCACTGCCGTTGATGATCGCCAGCCTCCTCACCTCGGACCGGCTGACGCTGAAGAACGTTCCCAACCTGGCTGACGTGAACCTGCTGGCGCGCATTCTGCGCAACCATGGCGTCGATCTTGCCGTGGACGGCAAGCGGCCCGGCCCGGCACAGCATATCGGCGAGACGTTCCATCTGTGTGCGCGTGACATCGTCGACACGGTGGCACCTTACGAAATGGTGAGCCGCATGCGCGCCAGCTTCTGGGTGCTCGGCCCGCTGTTGGCCCGTTGCGGACAGGCACGAGTTTCGCTGCCGGGCGGCTGCGCCATCGGCACTCGGCCCGTCGACCTGCACCTCATGGGCCTCAAGGAACTGGGCGCAGAGATCGAAATCGAGGCGGGCTACGTCCTTGCCAAGGCTAAGAGCGGCGGCCTGCGCGGCGGACGCGTGGTGTTCCCCAAGGTGTCCGTCGGCGCGACCCATAACGTTCTGCTCGCCTCGGCGCTGGCGCGGGGCGAGACCGTGATCGAGAACGCAGCCCGTGAGCCCGAGATCGGCGACGTCGCCGAGTGCCTCGTGAAGATGGGGGCCAAGATCGAAGGCATCGGAACCTCGACCCTGCATATCCAAGGCGCGGATCGCCTCGAAGGCGCCGTGCACTCCGTCCTCGCCGACCGCATCGAGACCGGCACGTTCGTCATGGCGGTCGCTGCTGCCGGCGGCGATGTCACCCTGGAAGGTGCGCGGCCAGAACTGCTCAAGACGGCCCTCGACACGCTGAGCGAGGCCGGGATCGAAGTGCAGACGACCAACAGCGGCATCCGCGTTGCCCGCAACGGTCACGGGATCGAGCCGGTCTCCGTCGAGACGCAGCCGTTCCCTGGCTTCCCCACCGACCTTCAGGCCCAGCTCATGGCGCTGATGACGCGCGCCAAGGGGACCAGCGTTATCCGCGAGACGATCTTCGAGAACCGATTCATGCACGTGCAGGAGCTGGCGCGCCTGGGAGCCGACATCCAGCTGCACGGCGATACGGCAACGATCAAGGGCGTGAAGGGACTGACCGGCGCGCCGGTGATGGCCACCGATCTGCGCGCCTCGGTTTCGCTCGTCATCGCGGGCCTGATGGCCGAAGGCGAAACCATGATCAACCGCGTCTATCACCTCGACCGCGGCTTCGAGCAGCTCGAGCAGAAGCTGTCGCGGTGCGGCGCGAGGATCGAACGGCTGAGCAGCTAACCGGCGGCGCGTTCGCCGACGACGGACTCCGTGCGCGGCGCCCGCAGTAGCTGTGCAAAAGCGTCTGCCGGAAGGGGCCGCGCGTAAAGATAGCCTTGCCCCTCCGTGCAGCCGTACAGCCGCAGCGTTTGTGCCTGCGCTTCGGTCTCGATGCCCTCGGCGATGATGTCGAGGGCAAAGCACCGTCCGAGATAGATGATCGCCTGCACGATGGCGGCATCCTCGGTGTCGGTGCAGACGTTGCGCACGAAGCTCATATCGATCTTCAGGCGCGACACGGGACAGCGCTTGAGAAGGCTGAGCGAGGCATAGCCGGTCCCGTAATCGTCAAGCGCGATGCCGACGCCCCATGACGCCATTTCGCGCAACGGACCCACGCCGTTGTCGTCACGTGGCAGCATGATGTTCTCGGTGAGCTCGAGTTCGAGAGCCTGCGGCGGCAGGGCATTGCCGAGAAGCGACTGTTGTACGCGGGCCGGAAGATCGGGAAGGTCGAGCTGCGCGCCGAAGAGATTGACCGCCATGCGGAAATCGGGATGCGTGCGACGCCAGACCGCCGCCTGCGCACACGCGCTCTGCAGCACCCATTGCCCGACTATGGCCGCTAGCGGGCCGCCTTCGAGCGTTGGCAGAAACGCATCGGGCATTTGCAAACCGCGAATGGGGTGACGCCACCGAAGCAAGGCCTCCGCGCCCGTGATGGCACCGTCCACCAGGCGGATCTGCGGCTGATAGTGGATTTCGAACTGCGAATTCTCCAGCGCCTGCCGCAGCTCGCTCTTCACGGTGCGTCGGGCGACGACCACCTGGCGCATGCGCGGGGTGAAGAACATGTATCCCCGCGCCGTGCTGGTCTTGGAGCGCTGTAGCGCCAGGTTGGCGTTGGCCAATAGCTCGGCCGCCGCAGTGCCGTTCACGGGGAAGCATGCGATCCCAACGTTCATGCCGAGGTGAATGGCCTCCGCACCTAGAGCGAAGGGAGTGTCGAATAGCCTGACGATCGCGTCCGCGAAATCGACCGCGTCACGGTCGCTCATCCCCGGAGCCAGAACCGCGAATTCATCGCCACCAAGCCGAGCCAGCCTCCCTTTCTCCCCGACATGCAATGCGAGCCTGTCCGCGGCCTGGCGCAGCAGATCGTCCCCCGAGGAATGCCCGAGCGAGTCGTTGACGTCTCTGAACCCTGCCAAGTCGAGGTGAAGGAGGGCGCCGGAGCCAAACTCGGCCAGTTGGTCCAGCGCATTCAGCAAGCGTTCGCGGTTGGGAAGCTTGGTGAGCGGGTCGATCTCCGCCATCTCCAGCAGCCGTTGTTCGCCGGCGTGTGACTGCCGGACATCACGCAGGATCGCTCCGAAGCCGGCATCGTTCTCACGCGATACCGACAGCGTCATATCGAGCAGTAGCTCCTGGCCATCCTTTCGTCTGGCGGTGAAGGTGCGAGATCCCGCCGACGACAGTCCTGCGGAGCGGACGATCTCGGTCAGCTTGGCAGTCTGCAAGCGTTTGAGCCGTTCAGGAAACAGGAAGCCTATTGGCTGGCCGATCGCCTCTTCGCCGGCATAGCCGAGCAGTGCCTCAGCGGCGTCATTCCAATAAATGATTGCACCGAGATTGTCGGCGCAGACGATCGCATCCGGAGACGTCGAGGCGATGCGCTCGAAGCGCAGGTTGCCGCCGTGGCTCGCCGCTTGCAGCCGGCGCAGCTCTAGCCGGTTCATAACGAGGGCGGCCACGTCGGTCAGCGCCTTGCGGTCTTGCTCTTTGAGGTCGTGGCGCGGTTCGACGTCGAGGATGCAGACGGTTCCGATCTTGTGGCCGCTCGGCGAGATCAACGGTACACCGGCGTAGAAGCGCACGTGGGGGAAGCCGGTAACTCGCGGGTGCGACGCGAAGCGCTCATCGACGAGGGCGTCGGGCACATAAAACAGATCGTCCGCCTGGATGGCGTAGGTGCAGAAGGTACCCTCGCGATCGAGATCCGGTCCCTCGAAGCCGACTTGCGACTTGAAGTAGAGCTTGTCGCCGCCGACCAGAGATAGGGCGGCGTAGGGTGCACGGCAGATGCGCGCCGCCAATTCCACTATGCGATCGAGGTCGGGGTCGGGAGGGGTCTCGAAGACCCGGTACTCATCGAGAGCACGTAGGCGCTCCCCCTCCCCCGCCGAGAGCTGTATCGAGCTGGCTTCCTGCCTTCGCATACGGTGCAGCCTGTGCAGGCAACTTCCTTGCTCGTCGTGGTATACCGATGAGAAACCTTATTGCCTGTGAAAATCATGAATATAATTTCAGATACAATCGCTTAAAAACGCCTCGTTCTGCTCTACCTAACCCAGGTCGATCTCGCCCTCGACCTCATGGCGCAGGCCTGTGCCTTCTGCGGTCAGCACCATTTTTACGTGCAGCTTCCCACTCCCTTCGAGCGCTTCCTCACGCACCACACGCTCGATTTCCTGCTGCGAAGAGATGCCGACCTGCTTCAAAAAGCGGCGGAGGGAGAGATTAAAGCGCTCGTTTTCCATGGTGTCCTCTTCGGCTGTGAGAGTCGGCATCGCAAACATATGTCGCAGGCTGTCTCCGGTACAGGAGGCCTCGCCCGACGGCCCTAGCCGCGGTTGCACCCCCGCGGCTGCGCGGTTATCAACAATCCCAGCGTCCGTGCCTTTAGGGTTCGGCGCCGTGGGACGCTGAAGTCATGGAAGAACTCAAGTTAATCGCTTTGGACGCCGAAGATCTGCGGGTCTTGTCGTGTCATCTGCAAGACGCGGTGATCCGGATCGGGGACATGGCCTACTTGCCGGGCGAGATGCGGTTCGCGGCAATTGCCAACCGTTTCGACTGGGAAGGCGCGGTCGCCGAGGACGGCAGCTACAAGCGTCGCCGCACCGGGATGCGTTTTGAACGCGTCAAATCGGCAAAGGTGTCAGGCGTCGACCTCAAGCAGAAAGACGTCGTCCTGGCGCTGCTGGCGATTACTTTCGAGCCGGCTGATGAGCCGTCCGGGGCGCTGCTGCTGCACTTTGCCGGGGGCGGCGCAATACGGCTCGAGGTCGAATGCATCGAGGGCGAGTTGCGCGATCTGGGGGCGGCTTGGCGGACATCCAGCAAGCCGGCGCACGCCAGCGACAATTGACCGGCAGACATTGTGGGAGACGGCCCATCGGCCGGGAGACTTATGCCTAAGCGGCTGCAGACGCGCGATCCTGGCTTCGATCAGGCTTTCAACGCCTTTCTCGGTGAGAAGCGTGAAGCGTCCGACGATGTGAGCACGGCGGTGACTGCCATCCTTGCGGATGTCCGTGCGCGGGGGGACCGCGCCCTGGTGGAGCTGTCCAAGAAGTTCGACCGCGTAGACCTCGATCAAGTCGGTCTGCAGGTAACGGCGGCCGAGACGCGGGCCGCACGCGATGCCTGCAGCCGCGACACCCTCGATGCGTTGCAGATGGCCGCCGATCGGATCGCCGAGCATCATGCGCGACAACTGCCGGTGAACGAGCGGTACACCGACGCTATAGGCGTCGAACTCGGCTGGCGCTGGACGGCAGTCGAATCGGTCGGCCTTTACGTACCTGGCGGGCTGGCGTCGTATCCCAGTTCTGTTCTCATGAATGCTATTCCCGCGAAAGTCGCGGGAGTGCCGCGCATCGTCATGGTCGTCCCGACGCCGAACGGGGAGTTGAACCCGCTGGTATTGGCTGCCGCCGACCTCGCCGGTGTCGAGGAGATCTACCGTATCGGCGGCGCACAAGCCGTCGGCGCGCTGGCTTACGGAACCGAGACGATCGCAGCCGTCGCCAAGATTGTCGGTCCGGGCAATGCCTACGTCGCTGCCGCCAAGCGTCTCGTCTTTGGCACCGTCGGTATCGATAGCATCGCGGGGCCCTCCGAGGTGCTGATCATCGCCGACAAGCACAACAATCCGGAGTGGATTGCCGCCGACCTCTTGGCACAGGCCGAGCACGATACGGCAGCGCAATCGATCCTGATGACCGACGACGCTGCGTTCGGCGATGCAGTCGCCGCCGCGGTCGGCCGGCAATTGGAGACGCTTCCGCGCGGCAATATCGCCGGCGAAAGCTGGAATGTTTTCGGCGCGATTATCCTGCTTTCCTCGCTCGACGAGGCGGTGCCGTTAGCTGATCGTATCGCAGCGGAGCATCTCGAGATCGCGACGCAGGACGCCGAAGCGATGAGCGCCAAGATCCGCAATGCCGGTGCCATCTTCATTGGCGCTCAAACGCCAGAGATGATCGGGGACTACATCGCAGGCTCCAACCACGTGCTGCCGACTGCGCGCAGCGCCCGTTTCTCCTCCGGCCTGGGCGTGCTCGATTTCATGAAGCGTACGTCGCTGCTTAGGCTGGACGGGCGGGCTCTCGCCGCACTGGCTCCGGCTGCGATGGCGCTGGCCCGCGCCGAGGGCCTGGAGGCGCACCGTCTTTCCGCCGAGATCCGACTCCAACCTGAAGGTGATCGCGCATCATGAGCGAAGCCGAAACGACCGGCGAGCATCCGAATTCGCGCCTTGTCGCCATTACGTTGGATGAACGGTCCACGGCCACGTCCAACTCGAACATCGAACACGAGCGCGAGGTGGCGATTTTCGACATTCTCGAGGGAAACACGTTCGCCCTCGAAGGCCGTGACGGGGAGGGCCCCTACAAGCTGAACTTGGCTCTCGCTGAGGATCGCCTCGTGCTCGCCGTCAGCGACGAGAACGACAAGAGCGTCATTACCCACATGCTGTCGCTGACGCCGCTAAAGCGCATCATGAAGGACTATTTCCTCGTCTGCGAGAGTTATTACGAGGCGATACGCACCGCCCCGCCATCTCGCATTCAGGCGATCGACATGGGACGGCGTGGCCTTCACGACGAGGGCAGCCGCACGTTGCTGGAGCGTCTGTCCGGCAAGATCACCGTCGATATCGATACCGCGCGCCGGCTGTTCACACTCATCTGCGCTCTTCACTGGAAGGGATAGCGGCCATGTCTCGCGAGGTCGCGGGTAGCAAGGTCGCCGTACCGGCAGATCCTCTGGCGCCGGTCTCGCCGCCACCGGGTGAGCTGCCTGGAGCAGTTCTTTTCGCCTGCACGACGAATGCAGTGCGTTCGGTCATGGCCGCCGCGATCCTTCGGCACCTTGCCGGACAGCGGGCCTACGTGGCGTCGGCGGGCGTGCGCGCGGGAACGGCAGATCCCTTCGTCACGGCGGTGATGGACGAAATCGGCATCGACGTGTCCCAGCACACGCCGCATACCTTGCGCGACCTTCACGACACCTCGTTCGACCTAATCGTGTCGCTGTCGCCGGAAGCGCATCACCAGGCGCTGGAGCTCACGCGCACCATGGCCGTCGATGTCGAATACTGGCCAACGATCGACGCCACCGTGATGGTTGGCCAAGGCACGCGCGAGCAGACATTGGCCCACTACCGCGACGTTCGCGACAAGATGTTCGAACGCATCAGATCGCGCTTCGGCTTCGAGGGTGGCCCGACGGTCTAGCGGCCCCGCTCGCCGAGCAGGAACCACGTCTCCTGCGCGCCGATGCCTTTGATATCGATTGGCCCGCGCGCTTCATACAGGAAGTCCTCCCCGAGTTTGGTGCGGCAACCCGGGCAGATGAGGATGCGCCCCGGCGAGGACTGTCCTTCCAGGCGGCTGGCGAGGTTCACCGGGTCGCCCCATACGTCGTAGCTGAACTTGCGCGTACCGATGACCCCGGCCATGACCGGCCCGGATGCCATGCCGATGCGAAGGCTGATCGCGATATCGGCTTCCGTGCGCAGGCGTTCCACTGTCGCCAGCATATCGAGGCCCATACGTGCCAGCCGCACCGTGTGATCGGGCACCGGCTCCGGCAGGCCGGCGACGACCATGTACGCGTCGCCGATGGTTTTGATCTTCTCGACGCCGTGGTGCACCGCCAGCTTGTCGAACTCCGAGACGATACGGCTCAGCATGTCGACCGTGGCATGCGCGCCGAGCCTCCGGGCGAGCGCGACGAAGCCGGAAATGTCGGCAAACATCACCGAGGCATCGTCGATGTTGTCGGCGATGAGGCCGCCGGGATTGGCCTTCAGCCGCTCGACGATCGGATCGGGCAGCACGTTGCGCAGCACCGCATCCGTTTCCGCTTTCGCCTGCTCGGCGAGGCTGAAGGCGTAGTAAACGGAAGCCGCGATCAGCACGAAAGTCGTGATGGCGCCCTGTGTGTATTGAGAATCGATCACCGCCTGGTGCGCAGGCGTCATTGGGCCGACGAGCGGGAACGAGTACCAGACGTAAAGATGCAGGCCGATGGCAAGCACGATGACGCCGCCTACGAGCCACAGCCGCTCCAAGCCGAAGATGACGAACGCCGCGGCTGCCGCGATGAAATATTGCAGGTGACCGCCGCCCTCGCGGCTGAAGAAGCTGGCGAAGCCGACGAGCGCGGCAAATTCCACTGCGACGAGCAGCAATCCTCCGGCGATGGCACTGAGGCGATGAGCGAGCGGGACCAGAAGTACCGCCGCGACCAGTGCGAAATTCAAGTGCACCATCGGTGCATAGGCGGCGTAGTTGGTCGTCGCCTGCTGGATTCCGTAGAGCAGCGTCGTCGTGGCGATCAGGTAGCACATGACGTTGAGGATCTTCAGCCGGCGGCGCACGTCGGGCGGATATCCGGCCGTCCCCGCTGCCGCCAGTCGCGCGCCGAAGCTGCGCGCCTTGCGCACGAAAGCCGTATCGAGGAAAGGCCGCAACGGCTTCGCCAGCGCGTCGCGCAGCTCACGCAGGGGAGAAGTGAATCGGATTGCGCGAATCTGCTCGCGCAGGCGCATGGCGCCCGACGATTTACCCGACAGATCGCGCCCGCTTGGTTCGAGCATCCTATTCGGCGCCGGCGATAGCCTGCAGCTCCTCCAGATCACAGACGACGCGCGTGCCGTCGCGTTGCAGAGCACCGCTCGATTCGAGCAGCGACAGCGCGGTGTTGACCTTCGGCCGGCTGGCGCCGATCAGCAGCGCCAGCTCGCTCTGCGAAATCGGCAGGTCGATGGTGACGTGGGTCTCTTCCTCGTCGGGAGACTTGGCGCGCGCGGCGGCGAGAAAAAAGCGCGCCAGGCGCCCTTCGATCGGGTAGAGCGCGATCGCTTCGAGCTGCTGGTCGGCTTCGCGAACGCGCGAGCAGAGGAAGCGGACCGCCGCTTCGGCGACGTGCGGCTCGGTTTCCATCAGCCGCTTGAATGCGGGCTTGGAAAGCGTGAGCGCGGTGACTTTGCCGACCGCTGTGGCATCTGCCGAGCGCGTCCCGCCATCCAGCATCGCGATCTCGCCGAAGATGGATCCGGGCTCGGCGTGGGCGAAAGACAGCTCGCGCCCCTCAGCAGTCAGCACCGAGAGGCGGACGCGGCCCGAGACGACGAGATATATCTCGCGCCCGGCATCGCCGCGCGTGAAAATGACTTGGCTAGGCGCATACTTCACCTCGCGCATTTCTTCGGCGATGGCGTGCAGTTCGATCTCTTCGAGAGACCCGAACAGCTGGGTACCGCCGAGCAACTCGACAATATCGGTCTTGGGGATCATGACTTGGCTACGGCCCTTGGTGCGCGGACTGAGGATTTAGCCTGAAAATGTGCCGATCTGGCAACGGCGGATTGGCCTCTTGCTTTTCGACGGGCATCTTTGCAATGTCGATATGCCCCGTTTAAGTGCGTCAGCAACCGGAAATCGCCCGCGGAAGGCACTCCCGACGCCTTTGGCTTGCCCGCCGCGTGGCCCTCTGAAACCCAAGGTGACGTCTCGATGACTGCCAAGGCCGCATTGCTGAATGCGTTCAGCCGAACCGACCGTCCCCGCCGCGAAACGCTGCGCCGCGAATTGGCGCGCGAAAACGCCGGGCGCACCCGCGACGGTGTCCGGCCGACCCTGGTGCTGGCGAGTGCCAGTCCGCGCCGCCTGATGCTGCTTTCGCAGGTCGGGGTCGAACCCGACGCCCTGCGCCCGTCTTCAATCGACGAATCGGCGCGCCGGGCAGAGATGCCGCGCGGTTATGCTGCACGCATCGCACGCACCAAGGCGGAGACGGCGCGTGACCAGATCGCCAACGACAAGGACATCGCCTCCGCCTACGTCCTGGCGGCGGACACCGTCGTTGCGGTCGGACGGCGCATCCTCATGAAGCCATCGAACATCGAGGAGGCGGCGGCGTGTCTACAACTCTTGTCGGGCCGCGCCCATCGCGTGCTGACGAGCGTGTGCCTCATCACCCCGGACGACCGCATGCGTCAGAAGATCGTCGATACTCGCGTTCGCTTCAAACATCTCTCCCGCGAAGAGATCGAAGCCTACATCGCTTCGCGTGAATGGCGCGGCAAGGCGGGCGGCTACGCCATCCAGGGCCTCGCCGGCAGCTTCGTGCAGAAGATCGTCGGTTCTTACACCAGTGTCGTCGGGCTGCCGCTGACCGAGGTGGTGACCATGCTGGCGGCCGAGGGCTTTCCCATTCACTTCGCCTGGGTGCGCGCGGCGGAACTTGATCCCACCTGACCGGGGTCCCAGGTTAGGACCATGGACAAGCAATCATCCCGCGCCGTCAGCCGTTGCCCGATCTGCCGCGAGCCGACCGAACGGTCCTTCCGGCCGTTCTGCTCCAAGCGCTGCCGCGACGTCGATCTGGCTCGTTGGCTCGGCGGCACGTATGCCATCCCGGGCGCCGAGCCGGCCGACGGAGAGTTGCCGGAGGACACCGCAGCCGATGGTCGACGCAGGTTCGAGGACGACCCCGAGGGACACTGATTTCCAGCCGCTTGGCGCCTGTGAACTTGCGGCAGGTGGACGCTGGACAGGCGCGGGGCTCGTCTCTATAAGTGCCGGGCTCCGGGCCGGGACAGGCCGGGGACGCCCAGGTAGCTCAGTTGGTAGAGCACGTGACTGAAAATCACGGTGTCGGTGGTTCAATTCCGCCCCTGGGCACCATCACCCTCTATATTCACAAGTTGCCGAAACCGGTGAGCCACCGGACGGTCGACGTACGATGCGCGGGGGCCCTCCCCTGCGGGAACGTTGGCTCTGGTCCCGGCGTTTCCCACCCAGACCCTGCGAGGGAGATGACATGGACAAGGCCAAAAGCGGCAAGCCGGCTGACGATCACCTGCCCGACAGCGATCTGCGTGCGGGAAAGAAACGCTCTTTCGGGCCGGATCGGAAGGGTGAGTCGAGCGCCGGAGCGGTGGAAGAGGACGATAAGAAGCTCTCCGTGGAAGCCGACCGGGACGGCAGCAACACGCGTTAACCATCCGCTGCGACAGCTTCTGCATTCCATAAGCCGCGATTAAGTTTTGGCGGCTCTAATCGCCGCACTTTTTGGTGCGGAGCGGCAGTGTGCTCGCAAGACTGGTCAGCAACTGGCGCCCGTTGAGGCGCGCACTCGGGTTTGGGTTGCGATCACAGGCACCTGAGCCTGGACCTGCGCCATCCGCCGACCGGCTGGCCGGCTATAGGCAGGCGCTCGAGGAGCACTTCTGCATCACCGTCACCGATCTTGCTGGCCACATCCTAGAGGCCAACGATCGCTTCTGCGAGGTCATCGGCTACTCGCAAGAGGAGCTTGCCGGTCGTCCGTACGAGGTGCTCAGCTCCGGCACACAGAACAAAGCGGCCCTCGCCACAATGTGGGAGACCGTCAACGCCGGGCGCACCTGGCGCGGCGAGTTCTGCGATCGGGCCAAGAACGGCAACGACATCTGTTTCGAGTCGATCGTTATTCCGCGCTTCGGCAGCGATGGCCGCATCACTCAGTTCATCACCATCAGTACCGATATTACTTCGATCCGCCAGCAGTCGCAGACGTTGCGGGCGATGATCGAATACTTCCCTGGCGGCCTGGCGCTCGTAGGCCGCGACAAGCGCATCATTGCAACGAACCGGCTGTATCGAACCCTGCTGGAGTTGCCCGATGAACTGTTCGACGTTCCGCATCCCAAACTCGAGGATCTGGTGCGCTACCGCGCCATACGCGGCGACTACGGACCGCATCCGGTCGAAGAAGCCGTACGAACGCGGATGCATACGCTGCTCAGCCCGGAGCCGATCACGACAGAACGCAACGAGAGATCGGGGCGCGTGCTCGAAATACGCTGCGTACCGGTCGAAGGCGGCGCACACCTCAATACCTACCTCGACGTAACCGACAGGCGGCGCGCTGAATCCGAACTGATGCGAGCGCACTCGACGCTGCAGGCGTTCATCAAGCATGTGCCGGCTGCCGTGGCCATGTTCGACACCGACATGCGCTACATCGCTCATACCGATCGCTGGCTGAACGAATACAACTTGCCCGAGGAGTCTCTGATCGGGCGATGCCACTACGAGGTATTCCCGGAGATACCGGAGCACTGGAGAGCCAAGCACAAGCGCATCCTGAACGGGGCGACGGAAACGTCCCCTGAGGAGGTCTTCGTACGCGCCGACGGCTCGAAGAATATCCTGCGCTGGGAAGTTCGGCCCTGGCACCTCACTGACGCAAGCATCGGTGGCATGATGATGCTCACCGAGGAAATTAGTGAGCGCAAAAAGCTTGAGCTGGAACTCTGGCGTCTCGCCAAGGAAGACAGCTTGACGGGACTGCCGAACCGCTTGCAATTCAACGAGCAGCTCAACGAACTGCTGAGGAGTGGCGAAGAAGAGTTCGCCATCGGCCTGATCGATGTCGACCGGTTCAAGGAGACGAACGACATCCTGGGCCACGCGGCTGGCGACGAACTTCTCAAGGAGGTCGGCGCGCGTCTGCAGAGTGCTCTGGAACCCTATGGCCGGGTGGCCCGCTTCGGTGGGGACGAGTTTGCGATCGTCATTTTCATGCGTGAAGATCCACGAGCGCTCGACCGGGCCATCGATTCCATTTTCGCCGCGCTGGAAGCGCCGATCCTTGTCGGCGGCACCATGCACAGCAGCACGATCAGCCTCGGCCTCAGCCTATACCCTCACGATGCCGATGCCGCGACCGAGCTGCTCAAGAACGCCGACCTTGCGCTTTATCGCGCAAAGGATACGGGGCGCAATCGGTATCAGTTTTATCGGCCCGAGCTGCGCGCGGCGGTGGAGAACGCGTATCAATTGCATCGCGATATTCAACGCGCGCTTGAGAACGACGAATTGCGTCTCTTCTATCAGCCGATAATTGCCTCCGACGCAGGACATCCGGTCAGCTTCGAGGCGTTGCTACGCTGGCAGAACCCGCAGCGTGGACTGCTATCTCCACGCGACTTCGACGGCATCTTCGACGATCCGAAGACGGCGGCCGATGTCGGAAAATGGGTGGTGAGGCAGGCGCTGCGGCAAGCGGCGGATTGGCAGAGAGACGGTCTCGATTTCGGCCGGGTCGCCATCAACGTCACATCGGCGGATTTTGCCTTGGGGACCTTCGCCGAATTCGTCGTCGAGCAATTGCAGGCGACAGGGCTCGACCCGGACCGGGTATGCATCGAAGTGACCGAACGCGTGTTCCTTGGACGAAGCGCCGTGGGAGTGGCGGTGGCATTGCAGAAGCTGCACGATATCGGAATTGAGATCGCGCTCGACGACTTCGGCACAGGGTTTGCCTCGCTCGCCCACCTCAAGCGGCTGCCCATAGACCGCCTGAAGGTTGACCGGTCTTTCGTCCGCGACATGGAAACCAACCCCGACGCGATGGCCATCGTGCGAGCCATAGCCTACCTCGGCCACAGCATGGGAATGAAGGTGACGGTCGAGGGCGTGGAGTCGAGATCCCAGCTTACGCTGCTGCGTGCGATGGGGTGCGAGTCGATGCAGGGCTTTCTGTTTGCCCGGCCCATGGAAAGCAGCAAGGTCGGGGATTTCATGCAGCGTGAACGTTTGCTCAGCGCCTGATATCGCGCCGCATTCACGCACCCCGCCGTGACGCACTTGACGCGGACCGGCGATCTCACTCTTGTGCCGCCAGTCGTAGTGTGGGGAAGGCCGGCGTGGAAAAGTCCTGGATCGAGGCCCCGTGCCGCAAGCCTTCGCCTCAGCACCGCGCATCGGCTGAGGCGCGGCAGAGCAGCCTTACAAAGCCAGCCGGATCGCTCGGTATTATCGAGACGCTGGCGGTGCGGCTCGCCGAGCTGCAGGCGACCGAGACACCGCGCGCCACGAGGGCGTCAATCGTACTTTTTGCTGGCGACCACGGCATAACGGCACAGGGCGTGTCGGCCTATCCGTCCTCGGTCACCGGGCAGATGTTGCATAATTTCGCGGCCGGAGGGGCGGCCATCGCGGTTCTGGCTCGCGAGCTCGGCGCGCCTCTGACCGTGGTCGATGCGGGGACGTTGGCGACGGAGCCGATCCAAGGAGTAGTCGACGACAAGCCGCGCCGGGGCACGCGCGATTTCTCACGCCAAGCCGCCCTGACGGGCGACGAACTGGCCTTTGCGCTGGCCTCGGGACGCCGTGCCGTCGAACGCGACTGCCGAGATGAGGTGGACGTTCTCATTCTCGGCGAGATGGGCATTGGCAACACGACCAGCGCTGCCGCCGTTGCCGCCGCCCTGCTCGGCGCGCGGCCCGCCGATCTGACCGGCGCCGGGACCGGTCTCGACGCTGCCGGCGTCGGTCACAAGGCGCGCGTTATTGATACTGCATTGAGGCTGCATGGGTTGGATAGCGCCAGCGCGCCGCCGCTCGTGGCGCTGCAGTGTGTCGGCGGCCTGGAAATCGGTGCGCTGACGGGTGCCATCATCGCGGCGGCGCAGGCCGGCGTTCCGATCCTCGTCGACGGGTTCATCGTTTCCGTTGCGGCTCTTGCCGCCGTGCGCATCAACGCGGGGTGTGCGCCCTGGCTGCTGTTCTCGCACCGCTCCCAGGAGCGGGGGCACCGTGTCGTCCTCGATGCCCTCGCCGCCGAGCCGATCCTGGATCTCAAGCTCCGCCTCGGCGAAGGGTCGGGCGCCGCGCTGGCTCTGCCGCTGCTGCGGCTGGCGTGTGCGCTGCACGTGCAGATGGCAACCTTCGAGGAAGCCAGCGTCTCCGGCCCAGCGGGTGCCGCCTCATGCTAGTCGACCTTATTCGCCACGGCGAGACGGAGACCCCGGGGCGCCTCCTCGGCCGCACTGATCCCTCGCTGAGCGCCGCCGGGCGCGCGCAGACCGAACGGCAGACGGCTGACCGCAACTGGGACTGCATCATCAGCTCTCCACGCCGCCGCACGCTTGAAACCGCGGAGCGGCTGGCCGCAGCCCGGGACATCCCCCTCAGCATCGACGACGGCTGGGCAGAAATGGACTTCGGCGTCTGGGATGGCCGCTCGCTGTCAGAGCTGTCCACCGATGAGAAACACTCGGTTGCCTTTGCCGCACTTTACGCCAGCGCCGACGCCACTCCGCCCCCCGGAGGCGAAAGCTGGGCGGATCTTCAGGACCGCGTCGGCTGCGCCATCGACGCCCTGTTGGACGTCCCAAGAGCCGGCTCCGTCCTTGTGATGACGCACGGCGGCCCGATGCGGGCCGCGTTGCATTTGGCGTGCGGCCTGCCGTTCTCTACGCTATGGACCCTGCGCATCGTCCCCGCCACGCGGCTGACGCTTCGCATCGGCAGATCGGGGCAGCACGGGGTGTGGGCCGAAATCGTCGAGCTGTCGCAGCCATGAACCTTCGCACCTTCCCTTACGCCCTGCAATTTCTGACCAGGCTTCCGACCCCGCGCATCGCGAACTTCGACCCGGAGGACTTTTCGCGCTCGGCCCTGTGGTTCCCAGTTGTCGGCGCCATTGTCGGCGCGATTGTCGCTGCCGCGGTCTATGCCGGGGCGCAGGTGACGCCATGGGTAGGGGGCTTGTTGGGGCTTATCGCGTGGGTCTGGGTAACCGGGGGATTGCACCTCGACGGCCTCGGCGATGTCGCAGATGCCCTTGGCGCCGCGCACCGCTCCCCGGAGCGATTTTTGGAAGTGCTTCGCGATCCGCACATCGGTGCCTTCGGCGCCATGGCCCTTGTGCTGCAGATGATGGGAAAGCTGGTCCTGCTGGCCGCTGTGGCGGCGCAGGGCTTCCTCTGGCCCCTGGTCCTCATCGCCGCGTGGGCGCGATGGGCGGGGCTGGTCACCAGTCTGGCGGTACCGCCCCTAGCGGGCGGCTCCGGCGAGCGCTTTTCCTGGCATATCGATGCCCGGGGCGTCGCGATCGAAGGCGTGGTGCTCAGCGTTCTCAGCCTTTTGCTGGCACCGATCCTGTTGGCAGCGCTGCTCGTCGTGCCTCTCCAGTGCGCCTATTGGCGCTACCGGCTGGGGGGTGTGACCGGTGACTGCCACGGCGCGGGAATTGAGCTGACCGAGACGATCTTGCTGCTTCTCATAGCCATGCGAATGGCATAGCTTCCGGCCGAGAGCCGTTGGCGGCGAAAGCCGTGCAGGCCGCATGCACAAGGGGATCGGGACGATGCAAACCTCCGCCACCGGCGCAGACCGCCGACTGCTGTGGATCGGACTTCTTACGATAGCGACGCTGCTGATGTCGGGCGTCTTCGCCTGCGCCGTTCCGTTCGCGGCCCTCGCGGCGCTGGCGGCCTTCGACACCGATCGCCGCGACGGGCTTCTGCTGATAGGCGCAGTGTGGCTCGTGAACCAGGTTTATGGCTTCGCCGTGCTCGGGTATCCGATGGAAGCGCAGGCCTACTATTGGGGTCTCGCGATGGGCGCCGGTGCCGTAGCTGCCTACTACGCAGCCCGCTGGGCGATCTCCGCGCTGAAATCTTATGGCCCGCTGATGGCCGTTGTGGCAGCGCTGCCCGTCGCTTTCGCTGCTTATCAAGCCGTTCTCTATGCCGCGAGCCTCGTGTTGTCGAACGGCGAGGGCGCCTTCAAGGCCGACGTTGTCGCCTACGTGGCGCTGGTCGAGGCGGTCGCCTTCGTGGCGCTGCTCATCACCCACCGTCTCGCCGCGTCGGCCGGCCTCGTCGAGCCGAATGCCGTGGAAGGCGTGGCCTGAACGTTTCCGCTCACGATTGATGAAACGGCGAGCAGTGAACCGCTCGCCGTTTTTCTGTCTGGTGCTTATTCCGCCGGGGCCGTGACAACCTCGGTCTTTCCGCTCCGACGCGATGTCATCCGCCGCACGACGACATAGAAAAGCGGCGTGAAGATCAGGCCGAACACCGTCACGCCGATCATCCCCCAGAACACGCCTGTGCCGAGCGCAATGCGCATTTCCGCTCCGGCCCCCGTAGCGATGTAGAGCGGCACCACGCCGAGGGTGAAAGCCAGCGACGTCATGATGATGGGACGCAGGCGCAGCTGCGAAGCCTCGACCGCTGCCGACACGAGGTCGCGCCCCTGGTCCTCAAGCTGCCGCGCGAATTCGACGATCAGAATGGCGTTCTTGGCGGCCAGCCCGATGAGCACAATGAAGCCGATCTGCGTGAGAATGTTGATATCCTGCCCGTGCAGCGTGACGCCGAATAGCGCGCTGAGGAGACACATCGGCACGATGAGGATGATCGCCAGCGGCAGCGACCAGCTCTCGAATTGCGCCGCCAGGGCGAGAAACACGAACACGACCGAAAGGATGAATATGTAGTAGCCCGTGTTGCCGGCCTTCGCCTCCTGGTAGGAGAGGTCCGTCCATTCGTAGGTCACGCCCGACGGCAGAGTATCGCGCGCTAGGTTGGCCATTATATTCAGCGCGGAGCCGGTGCTGACGCCCGGTTCGGTCGAACCGTTCACCTCGATTGTCGGGAACAAGTTATAGCGCGGCACTCGATCGGGACCGGCGATATTGCGGAAGGTGACCAGATTGCCAAGCGGCACCATCTCCCCCGCTTGATTGCGCACCCGGATGCGCGCGACGTTGTCGGGCTGCATACGGAAGTCGGAGTCCGCCTGCGCCGTGACGCGGAAGGTGCGCCCGAACATATTGAAGTCGTTGACGTAGGCGGAGCCCATATAGACGCGCAGTGCCTCGAAGATGGATTCGAGCGGCACTTTCAGCATCTGCGCCTTATCGCGATCCACGTCGACATAGAGCTGCGGTGTGGTGGTCGAGAACGTCGTGAAGACGTTGCGAATTCCGGGGGTGTCGTTGGCCTTGTTGATGAAGTCCTGCGCCACCTTTTCGAACTCGGTCGGGGTTAGGTTCGCGCGGTTCTGCAGACGCATGGAGAAGCCCGTCTGGCCGCCCATGCCGCGCACCGGCGGCGGGATGAACACCGAAGTCTTAGATTCCTCTATGACGTCGAGCCTCTTGCCGATGTCTGCAGCAACGGCATCGATGTCCAAGCCACGCTTTGCGCGCTCGCGCGGATCCTCGACAATGGCGAAGATGGAGCCGGCGTTGCTGGCGTTGGAACCCGTCGAGCCGGCTCGCCCGGTGTAAGTTGAGGTATGTGCCACGCCCGGCGTGTTGAGCACGATCTCGTTGGCGCGCCGCACGACTTCGTCGGTGCGATCGAGGGAAGCACCCTGGGGAAGTTGCAGCGAAACGATGATGATGCCCCGGTCCATCTTCGGAATGAAACCCGTCGGCGTGTGGGCGAGCAGCCAGCCGGCTCCGGCGAGCAGCAGGCCGTAAAGGATCAGCATCAACGGGGAGGCCGCGATCACCCACCGCACCAGATAGGCGTAGCCCCTCGCCAGAAAATCGAATACGCGATTGAAAGCCCGGAAGAAGGCGTGCACCGGCCGCATCAGCAGGCCGGAGCGTTCATGCGCGTCGTGCGGGCGCAGCAGAATGGCGCATAGCGCTGGACTGAGGGTCAGCGAGTTGAAGGCGGATATTATGGTCGCCGTTGCCACCGTAACGGCGAACTGCTGGTAGAACTCGCCGGTGATGCCGCCGATGAACGCCGTCGGCACGAACACGGCGCTGAGCACGAGCGCGATGGCGATGAGAGCGGTGCCAACCTCGGTCATCGTCACGCGGGCCGCCTCGACCGGTGAAAAGCCCTCTCGCAGTTTTCTCTCGACGTTCTCGACAACGACGATGGCATCGTCGACCACGATGCCGACCGCCAGCACGAGCCCGAACAGCGTCAGCATGTTGATCGAGAAGCCAAGGCCCTGCATCACCGCGAAGGTGCCGATGAGCGACACGGGTATGGCGACCAGCGGAATGATCGTGGCCCGCCAGGTCTGCAGGAAAAGCAGCACGACGACGATCACCAGGAACACAGCTTCGAGGATGGTCAGGTAGAGTTCGGAAATAGACTCCTCGATGAATTCGGTGGGATTGTAGACGATGCGGTACTCGAGCCCACGCGGGAAGCGCTCTGCCAGCCGCTTCATCTCGACCTTGATCGCATTGGCTGTCTCGAGCGCGTTCGATCCCGGCTGCTGCGTTATGATCATTACGGTCGCGGGATAGAGATCCTGGTAGCCGTAAGTCGAATAACTGAGGGCGCCCAGTTCGGCGCGGCCGACGTCGCGCACGCGGACGACGCGCCCGTCGGCCCCCGTCTTCAGTACGATGTCCTCGAATTCGGAGGGCTGCAGCAGACGTCCTTTCAGCTGCAGTGTCGTCTGGAAGGCGCCGAGGCCTTTCTGCGGGGGCTGCCCCAAAGCGCCGCCTGCAACCTGGATGTTCTGGGCCCGCAGGGCGTCGAGAACCTCGTTGGCGGTCATGCCGCGCAGCGCGATGCGCTCCGGATCGAGCCAGACACGCATCGAATATTCTCGTGAACCGAACAGCGTGACGTCACCCACGCCGCGGATGCGTGCCAGCTCGTCGACGACATTGAGCAGTGCGTAATTGGACGTATAGACCTGGTCGTATGAGTTGTCGGGTGAGACGAGGTGCACGACCATCAGCAGGTCGGGTGCGCGCTTGTCGACGGTTACGCCGTTCCGCCGAACTTCCTCGGGCAGTCGCGGTTCGGCCGCCGATACCCTGTTCTGAACGAGCACCTGCGCCTTGTCGATGTCGGTGCCGATCTCGAAGGTGACGCTGAGCGACATGCTCCCATTGTCGGTCGACTGGGAATACATGTAGATCATGCCTTCCACGCCATTGACCTGCTGCTCGATCACGGAAGCGACCGTGTCCGCAACGGTGATGGCGTTGGCGCCGGGGTAGGTGGTGTTTACCTGGATCGTGGGCGGAACGATCTCGGGGAACTGTGCGACCGGCAGTGTGAGATACGAGATGGAGCCGACGATCAGGATGACGAGCGACAGAACCGTCGCGAATATCGGCCGGTCGATAAAAAAGTGACTGAGGCGCATGGCAACCCGTCTCCGATGCGCTCTAGGGCCGGACGGCCGGATCGTCCTTCGCCGCAGCGTCGGAAACGGTCAGCGGGGTTCGACGAGGGATGATGGGCTGCCCGGGGCGGACGCGCTGCTGACCGCGCAGCACCACCCACTCGTCGGGCTCGAGGCCCTTGCGAACGATGCGTAGTCCGCTGTCCAGCGGGCCGAGGTCCACCACGCGGCGTTTGGGAATGTTGTCGTCACCTACGACGTAAACGAAACGGTCAGCCTGGTCGGTGCCGATCGCCTCGTCGGGCAGCAGTAGCGCGTTGTATTCCGGCGACCCCTGCAGCCGAACGCGGGCGAACATGCCGGGCGAGAAGAAGCGCGTCTCGTTTGGCATTGCGGCGCGGGCGCGCAGTGTGCCGGTGCCCGCGTCGAGCCTGTTCTCGAGGAAGTCGAGCTTGGCGCTGTGCGGAAAACCGGCTTCGTCCGGGAGGCCGACGCCGACCGGCGTGCCGATCATTCCGTCCGGCCCCTTACGTTGGTCGCGAACCATGCGCTGGTATTTGAGGGCATTGTTTTCGCTGACGTCGAAGTAGATGTAGATGGGATCCTGGCGGACGATAGTAGTGAGGAGGGTGGAGCCGCCGCTGGCGCCTCCGCCGCTGACGTAGTTGCCGGGCGTGACCAGCGTGCGGCTGATGCGGCCCGAGATTGGAGCCGTGATTTGGCTGAAGCTGAGCTCGAGTTCCGCCGCCTTCACGCGCGCCTCGGCCACCTTCACCTGGGCTTCGGCGTCGCGCAGGATGTTCTCGCGATCGTCGAAGGCCTTCTTGGAAAT
>JAESGM010000588.1_pt1 | contig 22585 bp, 21 predicted proteins | sample 9269721 | NCBI WGS metagenome assembly JAESGM01 (sample SAMN15720920, study PRJNA650825) | algae metagenome | isolation source: Komarekiella atlantica HA4396-MV6 and co-occurring heterotrophs from... | place: USA: Theobald House, Kauai, HI | collected 2009-07-29 | reverse complement strand
CGACGAGATCGTCGATCGCACCCGCAAGGGCGGCGGTGAAATCGTCGCGCTGCTGAAGACCGGTTCGGCCTACTACGCCCCGGCATCGTCGGCGCTGGAGATGGTCGACAGCTATCTCAAGGACAAGAAGCGCATCCTCCCATGTGCCGCCTACCTCAACGGCGAGTACGGCGTGAAGGGCCTCTATGTCGGCGTGCCGGTGATCGTCGGTGCAGGCGGCGCCGAGCGCGTCGTCGAAATCGACCTCAATGCTGCCGAGCGCAACATGTTCATCAAGTCGGTCGAGTCGGTGAAGGGGCTCGTCGACGCCTGCACGAAGATCGCCCCCCAGCTTGGTGCCTGATCGCCGAACCGTCCTTTGATATCCAGCGGAGAGCTTCATGAACGTCCATGAGCACCAGGCGAAAGAGCTGCTGCGCCAATTCAACATCCCGACGCCGAGCGGTACGGCCGCCTTCTCGGTAAAGGAGGCAGGAGAGGCCGCGCAGCAGCTTCCGGGTCCCGTCTATGTGGTCAAGGCGCAGATTCACGCCGGCGGTCGCGGCAAGGGCAAGTTCAAGGAGGCCACCGCGGGCGACAAGGGCGGCGTGCGCATCGCCAGGTCGAAGGACGAGGTGCTGACGGCCGCCGAGCAGATGCTCGGCAACACGCTTGTCACGGTGCAGACGGGGCCAGACGGGCGCCCGGTGAACCGCCTGTTCGTCACCGAAGGCGTCGATATCGACCGCGAGTTCTATCTTTCGGCGCTGGTCGACCGCTCGACCTCGCGTGTCGCCTTCATCGCCAGTGCCGAGGGCGGCGTCGACATCGAAAAAGTGGCCGAGGAGACGCCGGACAAGATTGTCTCGGTAACGATCGATCCGGCGAGCGGCTATCAGCCTTTCCACGGCCGGCGCATCGCCTTCACTCTGGGTCTCAAGGGCAAGCAGATCGCCCAGTGCATGAAGCTTGTCGGCGATCTTTACAACCTGGTGCTCGCCAAGGATCTCAGCCTGCTCGAGATCAACCCGCTTATCGTCACCAAGGATGGCGAGCTGACCTGCCTCGACGCGAAGATGAGCTTCGATTCGAACGCGCTGTTCCGCCATCCGGACGTGATGGAGATGCGCGACCTCACTGAAGAAGACCCTGCCGAGGTCGAGGCGTCGAAGTACGACCTCAACTACGTCAAGCTTGATGGCACCATCGGCTGCATGGTCAACGGTGCCGGGCTCGCCATGGCGACGATGGACATCATCAAGCTCTATGGGGAGGAGCCGGCAAACTTCCTCGACGTCGGTGGCGGCGCGACCAAGGAGAAAGTGCAGGCCGCCTTCAAGATCATTCTCTCCGACCCGGCGGTGAAGGGCATCCTGGTGAACATCTTCGGCGGCATCATGCGTTGTGACATCATCGCCGAGGGCGTGGTCGCGGCAGCGCGGGAGATGGGGATCACCGTTCCTCTGGTCGTGCGTCTCGAAGGCACAAATGTGGAACTCGGCAAGAAGATCCTCGCCGAAAGCGGCCTCAAGATCACCCCGGCCGACGATCTTGGCGATGCTGCCGAGAAGATCACCGCCGCGGTGAAAGAAGCTGCCTGAGCCGACGGTCCGGGTCATCATCGGATGGGTGTGCTTCTCGTCAGGGTACTGACGTCGCTCTTGACGTGCCTCGGCATGCTCGCCATCGGCAGACAGCTCGGCATGCGCTGGGCGATTGTTGCTGCCGGGCTCATCGCAGTCGGCGCAATCCTCGTCTGGTGGATGCTCAGCCTGCCGTCCGGGCTTCCTTTTATTTCCGTGTTCCCGGGGCTTCCGGTCGTCGGCGCAGCGCTCGGCGTGCTTCTCGGTTGGCTGTCGATGCGGGGCTGCGACTAGGTTTGCCTTTAGCCGGGCGAAACCCGCGGTGAGAGCGCTCGACCGCGGCTGCCGGAGTTTGCATCAAGCGGCACAAAAGTCGGTCTTGATGCACTGCAAAAAAGGGCCCAAGAGTAGGGCGAGGCACTCAGGACGGTTTCGATCAGCTGGCGGCGGCGAAATGGCAATTCTCGTAGACAAGTCGACGAAGGTTCTCTGTCAGGGCATCACGGGATCCCAAGGCACGTTCCACACCAAGCAGGCGAAGGCCTACGGCACCCAAATCGTTGGCGGCGTGACGCCCGGTAAGGGCGGCTCCAAGCATCCCGATACGGAACTCGCCGACATTCCGATGTTCGACACCGTCGCCGAGGCGCGCGCTGCCACCGGCGCCACCGCTACGTCGATCTACGTACCGCCGCCCTTTGCGGCCGATGCGATTCTCGAGGCGATCGATGCGGGCATCCCATTCATCGTCGCCATCACCGAGGGCATCCCCGTGCTCGATATGGTCAAGGTGAAGCGTGCGTTGCAGGGATCGGGCTCGCGCCTGCTCGGCCCCAACTGCCCCGGCATCCTGACGCCCAACGAATGCAAGATCGGCATCATGCCGGGCAATATTTTCAAGGCGGGCCGCGTCGGGATCGTTTCGCGCTCGGGCACGCTGACCTACGAGGCTGTGAAGCAGACCTCGGACGCCGGGCTTGGCCAGTCGACGGCGGTCGGCATCGGCGGCGATCCGGTAAAAGGGCTCGAATTCATCGAAGTCCTCGACCTGTTCCTGTCTGACCCCGACACGGATTCCATCATCATGATCGGCGAGATCGGCGGTTCCGCTGAGGAAGAGGCGGCCGAGTTCATCAAGGGCGAGGCTCGCAAGGGGCGTTCGAAGCCGATGGCTGGCTTCATTGCCGGCACAACCGCACCACCGGGCCGGCGGATGGGGCATGCGGGAGCCATCATTTCGGGCGGTAAAGGCAAGGCAGAAGATAAGCTCGAGGCCATGAAATCGGCTGGAATCGCCATCGCATCGAGCCCTGCGGCACTGGGTAGGACCCTGCTCGGCGTCCTGCAGGGCCAGAAAGAAACTGCAAACTAAGCATGCCAATGTCGCCGAGTAGGCGTATTGTGCATTGCACACTGGATTTTGCTGCGGAGCGCGCGGCTCCCCATCTTTGACCCACGCGCGCTGCCGCGACGTCGAAGTCTCCGAGAGTCCGCATGTCTCGCAATAGCCCCTTGAACGATTCTTTTCTCCGAACGGCGTTCCTCAGTCCAACGAACGCCGCCTACGTCGAAGAAATGCAGGCCGAGTACGAGCGCAATCCAGGCTCGGTCACCGACGAATGGCGCCATTTCTTCGAGAGCCTGAGCGAAGAGCGCGGTAATCGTAGCGAGCGGGGGCCCTCGTGGGGCGTCCGCACGCCGGAGTTGCTGGAAAACGGTGATCTGGTCGCTGCCCTGACAGGCGATTACGAGTCCGATGCACGCCAGATCAGGCAAAACCTGCACGCCCGCTCGCATCAGCTCGGCTATGAGATGTCGCCGGCGTCGTCGCTCCGGGCTACGCAGGATTCCATCCGCGCCCTGGTTCTCATTCGTGCCTACCGCGTGATGGGGCATCTGGCTGCCGACCTCGACCCGCTCGGGCTGGCCGACCGGCGCGTGCATCGCGAGCTGAAGCCGGAAACCTATGGCTTCACCGATGCCGACCTCGACCGGCCGATCTTCATCGATCGGGTGTTCGGCCTGGAGACGGCGACGATCCGCCAGATCCTGCGCATCCTCCGCCGCACCTACTGCCGGCATATCGGCGCCCAGTACATGCACATTACCAGCCCGACGCAGAAGGCGTGGATCCAGGATCGCATCGAAGGGCCTGAGAAGGAGATTAGCTTCACCCCGGAGGGCCGGCGGGCCATCCTCAACAAGCTGATCGAGACGGAGACGTTCGAGAAGTTTTGCGAGGTGAAGTACACCGGCACCAAGCGCTTCGGCCTCGACGGAGCCGAGGCGATCGTTCCCGCGCTGGAGCAGATCATCAAACGCGGCGGCCAGCTCGGCGTGAAGGAAATCGTCATCGGCATGGCGCATCGCGGGCGGCTCAACGTGCTCGCCAACGTGATGGCCAAGCCGCATCGCGCCATCTTCCATGAGTTCAAGGGTGGCTCGTTCAAGCCTGACGACGTCGAAGGCTCGGGCGACGTCAAATATCACCTCGGTGCTTCGTCCGACCGCGCCTTCGACGGCAACAACGTCCACCTTTCGCTGACCGCCAACCCCTCGCACCTGGAGATCGTCGACCCCGTGGTGCTCGGCAAGGTGCGCGCCAAGCAGGATCAACGTGGCTGCGCGCCTGGCGAGCGTACGCCGGTGCTGCCGCTGCTCATCCATGGCGACGCGGCATTTGCCGGTCAGGGCGTCGTAGCCGAGTGTTTTGGGCTGTCGGGCCTGAAGGGCCATCGCACCGGTGGCTCGATACACTTCATCATCAACAACCAGATCGGCTTCACGACGAACCCGCGCCATTCGCGTTCCTCGCCGTACTGCTCGGACGTCGCGCGCATGATCGAGGCGCCGATCTTCCATGTGAACGGCGACAATCCCGAAGCGGTGGTGCACGTCGCCAAGATCGCTACCGAGTTCCGGCAGAAGTTCCAGAAGCCCGTCGTCATCGACATGTTCTGCTACCGGCGCTATGGCCACAACGAGGCCGACGAGCCGATGTTCACGCAGCCTTTGATGTACAAGGCGATCAAGGCGCATCCGACGGTCAACGAGATCTATTCCAAGCGGCTGGCCGAAGAGAATGTTGTCTCGCTCGAGGAGTCCCAGAAGATACAGGCGGCGTTCCGCGCGCGCCTGGACGAAGAGTTCACGACGGCCGACAACTTTCGCCCGAACAAGGCGGACTGGCTCGACGGGCGATGGGCCGGCGTCGGTTTCGCCGATGACGACGCGCGCCGCGGCGACACGGGCGTCGATCTCGACCGGCTGCGTACTATCGGCCGGCGCATTGCCTCCATCCCGCCGGACTTCAACGCTCACAAAGTGGTTCGGCGGCTGCTCGACCGCCGGCGCGAGATGGTCGATTCCGGCAACGGGATCGATTGGGCCATGGCCGAGCATCTTGCCTTCGGATCGCTCGTCTCGGAAGGCTTTCCGGTGCGCCTTTCGGGTCAAGATTCGGAGCGCGGCACCTTCTCGCAGCGGCACGCGGTTCTCATCGACCAGGACACCGAGCGGCGCTGGACTCCGCTGAAGCACGTCGCCAACGACCAGGCGAAGTTCGAGGTGCTCAACTCGATGCTGTCGGAGGAGGCGGTGCTCGGCTTCGAGTACGGCTATTCGCTTGCCGAGCCGAACGCGCTGGTGTGCTGGGAAGCCCAGTTCGGGGATTTCGCCAACGGCGCGCAGGTGGTCTTCGATCAGTTCATCTCTTCTGGCGAGCGCAAATGGCTGCGCATGTCCGGCCTCGTCTGCCTGCTGCCGCATGGCTACGAAGGACAAGGTCCAGAGCATTCGTCCGCGCGTCTGGAGCGCTACCTGCAGCTTTGCGCCGAGGACAACTGGCAGGTGGCCAACGTCACCACACCTGCCAACTACTTCCACATCCTGCGGCGGCAGCTTCACCGCAAGTTCCGCAAGCCGTTGATCCTCATGACGCCGAAGTCGCTGCTGCGGCACAAGCGCGTGATCTCGCGCCTTGCGGAGATGGGACCGGATACGACCTTCCATCGCGTGCTGTGGGATGACGCGGAGCACAAGCCGGACGAGAAGATCAAGCTGGTCGCTGACAGCAAGATCAAGCGCGTGGTTCTGTGCTCCGGCAAGGTCTACTACGACCTCTATGAGGCGCGCGAGGCGGCGGGTATCGACGATGTCTATCTGCTGCGCGTGGAGCAGCTTTACCCGTTTCCCGCGCGCGCCCTGATGCACGAGCTGGGACGCTTTCCGCAGGCCGACATGATCTGGTGCCAGGAGGAGCCCAAGAACATGGGCGCCTGGAGCTTCATCGAGCCGAACCTGTCCTGGGTGTTGGAGCGCATCGACGCGCGCCAGAAGCGCCCGGTCTACGTCGGTCGTCCGGCTTCCGCGTCGACCGCCACGGGGTTGCTGTCGAAGCATCTCTTTGAACAGAAGACGCTGGTTGAGGCTTCCCTCTCCGGCGAGTTGAATGGCTGAACCGACCGCGGGGAAGTGACGAAGATGGCCACCGAAATTCGCGTGCCGACGCTGGGTGAAAGCGTAACCGAGGCGATTGTCGGCAAGTGGTTCAAGCATCCGGGAGATGCGGTGAACGTCGATGAGCCTCTGGTGGAGCTGGAGACGGACAAGGTGACCGTCGAGGTTCCTGCTCCGGTTTCCGGAGTGCTCGGCGAGGTCAAGGCAGCCGAAGGCGAGACCGTTGCGGTCGGGGCGTTGCTCGGTGCCATCAGTAATGGTGCCGCAGCTACCGAGAAGCCCGCCGCTGCAGCCAAGCCCGCGTCGAAGCCAGCAGCTGCGAAAGCCGAGACGGCAAAGAACGACGCCCCGCCGCCGAGCCCCGCCGCGCGCAAGAAGCTGGCCGAGGCCGGAATTGACGGCAGCGAGGTGACCGGTTCCGGCAAGCGCGGCCAGGTCCTGAAGGAAGACGTGCCCGCCGCCAAGCCGAAGCCAGAGCCCAAGGACGCGGAGCCGGTCATGGCGTCTGCCCCCGCCGCGAGCTTCGCACCGCCGACGCGCGGACTGGCGCCGATGCCCGTGCCGACGCAACACCTGCGCGTGCCGGCACAGCCGAACGATGCCGCGCGCGAGGAGCGCGTGCGCATGACGCGCCTGCGCCAGACCATCGCGCAGCGCCTCAAGGATGCGCAGAACACCGCGGCCATCCTGACGACGTTCAACGACGTCGACATGAGCGCGGTGATGAACCTGCGCAACGAATACAAGAACCTGTTCGAGAAGCGTCACGGCGTGAAGCTGGGCTTTATGGGCTTCTTCGTGAAGGCCTGCCTGCAGGCCCTCAAGGAAGTGCCCGCCGTCAACGCCGAGATCGACGGCGACGACATCATCTACAAGAATTACTACCACATCGGCGTGGCTGTCGGCACCGATCGCGGCCTCGTCGTGCCCGTGGTGCGCGAAGCCGACCGCATGAGCCTCGCCGAGATCGAGGCCCAGGTCACCGACTACGGTAAGCGCGCGCGCGACGGCAAACTCGGCATCGACGAAATGCAGGGTGGCACGTTCACGATAACCAACGGTGGCGTTTACGGCTCGCTGCTGTCGACGCCCATCCTCAACGCTCCGCAGTCCGGCATCCTCGGCATGCACCGCATCGAGGAGCGGCCGGTCGTACGCGATGGCCAGGTGGTTGCCCGGCCCATGATGTATCTGGCGCTCAGCTACGATCATCGCATCGTTGATGGGAAAGAGGCGGTCGCCTTCCTTGTTCGCGTCAAAGAATGTCTCGAAGATCCGCAGCGGTTCTTACTGGAGCTCTAGCCACCGATGGTCCGGGAGCACGCAGCATGGCGGAGGAAGACATTTTCGCGTCGATCGAGGTCTACCTGACGGTAGAGAACGGACAGGAGGCCATCGCCTTCTACGAAAAAGCCTTTGGTGCCAAGGTCGCCTACAAGGAGATGACACCGGACGGCGCACGCCTGCAGCATGCCAGCCTCTCTGCGTTCGGGGGTAACTTCATGATTTCGGATCACTTTCCCGAGTTCATCTCCGACGTGGCGCCGCCTCCCTCCCCGGACGCCAAGGGCAGCTTGGCGGTGCAGATCAACCTGAAGACGCCGCTCGAGGTGGATGGAGCCATTGCGCGTGCCGCCGCGGCGGGCGCCGTCGTCACCATGCCGGCCAGCGACACGTTCTGGGTCATGCGCTACGGCCGGGTGCGCGATCCATTCGGATACATCTGGGCCTTCGGCGCGCCGCTGCCGCTGGGGCCGTAGAAGGAGTAGCTTAAGTGAGCGACGACGCTTTCGATCTGATCGTCATCGGCTCCGGGCCCGGCGGGTACGTATGTGCAATTCGTGCCAGGCAGCTCGGGCTCAAGGTCGCGCTCGTCGAAAAGCGGGCGACGTTCGGCGGCACGTGCCTCAACGTCGGCTGCATTCCTTCGAAAGCCTTGCTGCATGCTTCCGAACTCTACGAGGAAGCCGGCCACTCGTTCGACAAGATGGGCATCGGTGTCAAGCCGAAGCTCGATCTGAAAAAGATGATGGCCTTCAAGGACGAGGGCGTGAAGGGCAACACGGACGGCGTCGCCTTTCTGATGCGCAAGAACAAGGTCACCACCTTCCATGGGACCGGCCGCATCAAGGAGCCGGGTGTTGTCGAGGTGACGTTCATCAACGGCGAAACCCAGGACCTTGCAACCAAGGCTATTGTCATCGCCACCGGTTCGGACGTCGCGAAGCTGCCGGGCGTTGAAGTCGACGAGGAAGCAATCGTCTCGTCGACTGGCGCCCTTGCGCTGCCGAAGGTGCCCGGACGGCTGCTCGTAATCGGTGCCGGGGTCATCGGCCTGGAGCTTGGGTCCGTGTGGCGCCGTCTCGGTGCCGAGGTGACCGTTGTCGAATATCTCGATCGCATTCTTCCCGGCACCGACGGCGAGGTCGGCAAGCAGCTGCAGCGGCTGCTCGGCAAACAGGGTGTCACCTTCAAGCTCGGGCAGAAGGTCACCTCGGTGAAGAAGAACGGTGCCGGCCAGCTCGTCACCATCGAGGCCGCGAAAGGCGGCGACGGCGAGACGCTGGAGGCCGACGTCGTGCTCGTTGCCATCGGGCGCACGCCCTACACGCAAGGGCTTGGGCTGGCCGAGGCCGGAGTGAAACTCGACAATCGCGGGCGCGTCATCGTCGACGAGCACTACCAATCGAACGTGCCGGGCATCTACGCCATCGGGGACGTGATCGAAGGGCCGATGCTGGCGCACAAGGCCGAGGACGAGGGCGTCGCCGTCGCCGAGATCCTCGCCGGCCAAGCGGGCCACGTGAACTACGGCGTCATTCCGAACGTCGTCTACACGGCGCCGGAAGTGGCGAGCGTCGGCAAGTCGGAAGAGGACCTCAAGGCCGCCGGCGTCGCATACAACGTCGGCAAGTTCCCGTTCACCGCCAACGGCCGCGCTAAGGCCAACCAGCAGACGGACGGCTTCGTGAAGATCCTTGCCGATGCGGAGACCGACCGCGTGCTCGGCGTGCACATCGTCGGCACCAACGCATCCGAGATGATCGCCGAGGCAGCAGTGCTCATGGAGTTCGGCGGGTCGGCGGAGGACCTGGCACGCACCTGCCACGCGCATCCGACGCTCACCGAGGCGGTGAAAGAAGCCGCGCTCGCCGTCGATAAGCGCGCACTGCACATGTGATCGATGACACGAGTTGCGAGCGCCTTCGCTCGACGAACGTTGTGCCGGTTGATGGCCGGCGCTCGCGCCGGGGCGCTTTGCGCTCTGGCCGCCTGCGGGGCTTTTTTTTGGCTGACACGAGTTGCGAGCGCCGTCGCTCGACGAACGTCGTGCCCGCTGAGGGCCGGCGCTTGCGCCCTGGCCGCCCTATGCGCACGGCTTCCGGGATGACAGAGTGCAGGCAAGCGTGGGGGTGCGTTCTCGCGAGCGAAGCTCCGAGGCATATCAAAGAACGAGGGGCTGCGGGGCGGGGAGCGCCGCGGAGCTTTTGTAAAGAGAGCGGCGCTTCTGCCGCCCCGCGCAGGATTTATGGCCTACCCGCAGCGTTTCAGGGGGATTCCCCCGCGCCCGGACTTTCACCGGGTGGGTGCGGCGAGCCTCAGATAGTCGTGCGCCGCGTGAGCGCGCGAGTACCCGACTTCTGCAGCCCGCCCTCGATGCAGGACGCCTCGAGATCGACCCCTCAAGCGGGGCGGGATGGGCTGAGTGTGCGCGCAGTTTGGCCGGCGGGGATTAGTTTGGCCGCGCGGTCGATCTGTGCGTCAGCGGGAAAGCCGTGCATGATGCCGCCGACTGGATAGGGGCAAGCCGCCAAGACTGGCTACAGCCCGTAGCCCAATAGTTTGCCGAAGAACGCTACGAGCCGCATGACGCTGTGGGGCGGATTTGCCGAACGTATCTCCTTCTCGTGCTCTACGAAGAGCATCGAGACCAAGATGAGCGATTGAAAATCCTTCGGGGGAAGTTTCATCCGACCATCGATCACCAAAGCCTGAAGCTTTCTGAAGAACGGCTCGAACTCGAGTGCCGGCTTATGCACGTTCACCAGTGTGACTTCTGTCGGGTGCGTGTTTCTCAGTGTGTGCGGGGTTCCGGGCGGCACCGTCACAGATTGACCGGATTCAAGCTGGCGCCACGCACCGTCGATGCAGACATCGAGAGTGCCGCTCACCACGGAGTAGCTCTCCTCGGCAGACGGGTGCGTATGCAGCGGCGGTCCTGCGAATCCCGGCGCGAGTACGTTGATGGCCTCGAAGAATTGGCCCGCCGTATCGGAGGCGGAGTGCGTGATCTCCCACCTCATTCCCATCGCCCCGAAGTCGAGCATTCGGTCTTGCATTTGCGCGGTCATGAGGGGCTCGACTCGAAATCGGCGCGGCGGAGATGATGGTCTTGCATATCGTTCCGTACGCTGCAAGGTCCGCTTCGGGGCGAATGCGGAGCTGGTGCGCGCGCGGTATCGATGGTGCTCTTACGCTGGATCCCGGACAGTCGCTCGCGGTGCTCACGGCTTTGGGGATGACAGGGTTGGCTATTCGACCGGCGTCACGGTGTAGCCCGCGCGGCGCAGCAGATCGACCAGGCCGCGCTCGCCGGGGAGATGCAGCGCGCCGACGGCGACGAACACGTGGCCCTTCTCCAGTAGCGGCTCGGCCGTATTGATCATGCGGATGTTGCGCTCCTCGATGAGCTTCTGCTGGAAGCCGCCGAACGCCTCGCTGCCGATGCCGGCCTGCTTGGCCAGCGCGATCTGGAACGGCAGAGCTGCGGTCGTCTTGCGATCCAGATAAAGCTGGATGAGCGTTTCCATCAGGTCTTCGGAGCGGTCGGCGTACTTGAGGCTGGAGCGCAGCATGTCGAGCTGCTGCTGTTCCGGCACGGCCGCCATGGCGGCGAGCTGCTGGGGAATGGTCTCGAGGCCGATGACGTCGACGCCGCGCTTCTTGCCGTATTCGGCGATGCGCATGTCGAGCACCTTCTCGCCATTCTTGACCTTGTCGCGCTCGCAATCAGAGACGGACAGGATCATGGTGACGATCCACGGCTTGAACAGCGCCGCGAGGCTGTCCGGCATGCCGGCGCCGGAGATGATCGACTTGACGGTTTCGTATTCGCTCGGGGAGAGCAGCTGATCGAGGCGGCGGCCGTCGGTGTACATTACGAGCGGCGCCGAGCTGGCGATGACCGACGCGGTGGCCGCTTCGGAAAGATCAGAGACTTCGAGCGCCACCGTCTTCGACGCGTCGAGCGCTTCCTTCACCGCCGGCGAGAACTCGGTGACGCGCTTGTCGGTGAGATGCACGGTGCCGAAAAGGTACGATGGCGGGATGCCCTCCTTTTCGATCTTCCAGAGGTTGGCGCCCCCGTTCGGAATGGCGTTCGCCTCGGCCATGATTTGCTCATAGGCGACGGGATCCGTCTTTGCCGTCTCGGCGAGCATGTTGACGCCGCTGCACGTCTTCTTGCTGGCGTCGTCTTTGTCTTTGTCTTGTGCCAGCGCGCCTCCGATGGGGAGGATTGCAGTTAAGGCTACGAGCGCGGCAGCAAGCGCAGAACGAATGCGCATTCGCTTTCAACTCCGGTCACTATGGGATTGCCTTATATTTAGTCGCAGCGGCGCAGGAAAGGAGGCGAAAATACGTCACGCCGCCTGTGCGGCCGTCTGAACGGCCAATAGCCGGCGGATTTTCAAGCCCGCGGATGGGCTGCGTCATAAACGACAAGCAGCCTGTCGCGGTCGACCTGCGTGTAGGCCTGGGTGGTCGACAGCGAGGCGTGGCCCAGCAATTCCTGGATTTGGCGCAGGTCGCCACCAGCCGAGAGCAGGTGCGTGGCGAAGGAGTGGCGCAGGGCATGGGGCGTCGCCGTCGGTGGCAGGTTTAGCGCCTCGCGCAGCTGCTGCATGGCGAGCTGGATGATGCGCGGCGACAGGGGGCCGCCTTTGGCTCCGCGGAACAGCGGCTCGTGCGGGGCGAGCGGATAGGGGCAGAGGTTCACGTAGCGGGCGACCGCATCGCGCACCACCGGCAGCACTGGCACCAGGCGCTCCTTGCCCCCTTTCCCGGTGATGCGCAGCACCTCGCGGTCGGCAGTGGGGGCATCCTTGGCCGCGAGGCTCAATGCCTCGGCGATGCGCAGCCCGCAGCCGTACAGCAAGAGCAGCACCGCGGTGTCGCGCGCGATGACCCAGTCGAGGTCTGCCGCCGCGCCAGCGTCGACCACATCGGCAGCCTTGGCGACGGTGAGCGGCTTGGGCACCGAGTGCGGCACCTTCGGCATGGCGAGTTGCAGCACGGCGCGGTTGGTCAGCAGCTGGCGGGCTTCGAGCCAGCGGAACCATTGACGCAGCGCCGAAAGCGAGCGCGCCAGGGAGCGGCTGACCGTTCCGGAGCGGCGGCGGGAGGCGAGGAAGCCGCGGAACGTCTTGATGTCTAGGCGGCCGAGATCGGCGAGGCAGGGCGGGTAGCCGAGCTGCTGCCCGACGAAGCCGATGAACTGGCGCAAATCGCGCTCGTAGGCCTCGAGCGTTTTGGGCGCGTGCCCGCGCTCGTGCTGCAGATGCGCGAGCCAGGAGGCGACGGCCCGCTGCAGGTCGGCGTTCAGCGGCAGCTCGGGTTCGGCGCCTTGGTCCACTGGCATCCCACGCGTGTCGTCGCCGGGTCGTCCCGACGCGGCAAGGCTAGCCGATTCGGCCACTTCGAGAGGTTAATCGGCGTCTGTCGGCTCGTCGCGGCGCGAAGCACGCAGGCGCGATTCGAGCGCCTCGATGCGGTCGAGAAGCTGCAGGGCCAGCGCGACGCCCGGCAGGTTGACGCCGAGATCGCTCTGCAGCCGCCGTGCCCTTTGAACGCGCACGATCGACGTCGCCGAGAAGCGCCACTGCGTCCCGCTGCGGGCGCTCGGCTCGATCACGCCTTCGTCGACCAGCTCCATCACCCATTCCGCATGCACGCGGCACGAGCGCGTCAGGTCCGCCAGGGTGATCTCTTCCTCGTCGAGTACGACGATCGCTTTCGGATTGTTCGCCATGGCTTACACTCCCAGTCCGGCGCGCGGGTTGAAGGGCAGCTCGCGCTCCATCTGCTGGTAAAACTCCTTGGCCTTGTCGCTGTCGGCGGGCGGCAGCTCGATCTTCAGGACGGCGTGCATGTCGCCCGGCGGGTTGCCCGGGATGCCCTTGCCCTTGAGGCGCATGGTGCGGCCCTTGGTCGAGCCGGGTGGAATTTTCAGCATCACCGCACCGTCCGGCGTCGGGGCCTTTACGCTGGCGCCGAGCGCAGCTTCCCACGGCGCGATGGGCAGGTCGAGGTAGACGTCTCTGCCCTCGACGCGGAAGCGGGGATCGGGCGCGAACGCTATTTCCAGGTAGAGGTCGCCGGGCTGGCCCTTGCCGATGCCGGGGGAGCCCTGACCGGCGAGGCGGATGTGCTGGCCCTCGCGCACGCCCTTGGGGATGTTCACCGACAGCGTGCGGTCCTTGACGATCACGTGACCGGAATCGTCGGCTTCGGGCACGCGCAGCGTGATGTCCCGCTTGCCGCCGGTGTAGGCATCCTGCAGCGGAATGACGATCTTGGCGTGGTGGTCCTGGCCCTGGGCGTGGAATTCGCGCCGGCCGGAAAAGCCGCGTCCGCCGCCCCCGCCGCCCCGCGTGCGGCCGAACAACCCTTCGAAGAAGTCGGAGAAATCGGCGGAGTCGGCATCCGTGTAGCCGCCGCCGGAGAACTCGAAGCCCGCATCCCAGTTGGGCGGCGGGCGGAATTGCTGACCCTGCTGCCAGTTGGCGCCGAGCTCGTCGTAGGCGGCGCGCTTTTCGGGATCCTTGAGGACTTCGTAGGCCTCGCCGGCATCCTTGAACTTGGCCTCGGCGCCCGCCTCCTTGTTGACGTCGGGATGATAAGTGCGCGCCAGCTTGCGGTAGGCACGCTTGATATCGTCCTGCGTGGCGCCGCGTTCGACACCGAGGATCTTGTAATAGTCCTTGTATTCCATGGGCACCGCGTTCAGTCGGGGATGGATGCTGCCGGCTCGTCAGCCCGCCCAACATAACCGCCAGCTCTCGATCCCCGGTTAATCCGTGGTATCGGCAAGGCGGGAGGCGCGGTGAGCCGCCGTCAGAACATGCCGTTGGGGTTCTTGGCTTCGTCCGGCACGGTCTGCAGGACGTCCCAGTGCTCGACAATCTTGCCGTTGTCGTCGAGGCGGAAGATGTCGATGCCGGCCCAGACATGATCGCCGGGCCAGTCTTGCCGGCAATGCAGAACGACGTAGTTTCCCTCCGCCAGCACCCTCACGAACTCGACGCGCTTGCCGGGATAACGGCGCGCGGCGTCCTCGAAATAGGAGATGAAGCCGTCTTTGCCGTCGGCGACGCCGGGATTGTGTTGGATGTATTCGTCGCCAGCATACATTTCTATGGCCTCGGCGGGACGACACGCGTTGAACATGAGGTCGTAGAAGGCGACGACATTCCGCTTGTTGCGCTCCAGATCGGACATGGCCCCTCTGAATGTCTAGGGCGGCGCGAGCTGCCTGCCTGCGCCGCAAGGTCATAGTGATCGCCCTTACAACGCCTTTGCCGGAGGCTAAAGTTCAAATTCCCGATTCGTTGGAGGTTGATTGAGCGTTCAACGGGAAAGCCTGCTCGATGTGATCGATCCGCAGGCGCGCGCCGACCGGCATACGGTCCCGGTGGTGCTCGCGGTCGCACTCGACCAGACCTACGACTATCTCGTGCCCGAGGGCGTCGAGGTCGAGCCCGGCTGTTTCGTGCTCGTGCCGTTCGGCCCGCAGAGCCGTATCGGCGTCGTGTGGGACCGGCAGGTGGGCGACAGCGGCAAGCCGGTCGACGTGCGCAAGCTGAAATCCATCGCCGCGCGCGTGGACGCGCCCTCGCTGCCGATCATCTCGATGCGCTTTGCCGAGTGGATCGCCAAGTACACGCTGGCCCCGCTCGGCATGACCGTGCGCATGCTCATGAGCGCGCGCTCCGTGTTCGAGCCGGTGAAGCCGCGCTTCGGTGTGACGCTGGTCGAGGGTGCGCCGGAGCCGCCGCGCATGACGCCGGCCCGCAAGCGTGCGCTGGACATCGCCGCCGATGGCGCGATCCGCACCAAGGCGGCGCTGGCCGTGGCTGCGGAGTGCTCGTCCGGCGTGATCGACGGGCTGGTGGCGTCGGGCAATCTCGTCGACGTCGCCATTCCCGAAAAGCGTCCGCCGGTACCCGATCCGCACCATCGCGTCACCGAGCTTTTCGATGCGCAGATCGAGGCCGTGGCCAGCCTGCGCGCGGCGGTCGACGGCGGAAACTTTTCCGCGACGCTGCTCGACGGCGTGACCGGCTCGGGCAAGACCGAGGTTTATTTCGAAGCCGTGGCGCGCACGCTCGAGCGCGGCCAGCAGGCAGTGATCATGCTGCCGGAGATCGCCCTCACCGATCAGTTCATGCGCCGCTTCCAGGCGCGTTTCGGCGCCGCGCCGGTCGAGTGGCACTCCGCGCTGTCCGGGCCTGAACGCGGGCGCGTTTGGCGGCAGGCGGCGACGGGTGAGGCGCGCGTCGTCGTCGGCGCACGTTCGGCGCTGTTTCTGCCGTTTGCCGATCTCGGGCTCATCATCGTCGATGAAGAGCACGACGCCGGCTACAAGCAGGACGACCGCGTGCATTACCAGGCGCGCGACATGGCGGTGGTTCGCGCCAGCCTGGGCGGCTTTCCCGTCATCCTCGCGTCGGCAACGCCGTCGATCGAAACGCACGTCAACGCGCGCACCGGGCGCTATCGGCACGTGGTGCTGCCCGGGCGCTATTCCGGCGCCTCGCTGCCCGATGTCAGCGCCATCGATCTGCGGCAGACGCCGCCCGACAAGGGACGCTGGCTGGCGCCGCCGCTGGTCGACGCCATCACGCAGACGATGGCGGCGGGCCAGCAGACGCTGCTGTTTCTCAACCGTCGCGGATATGCGCCGCTGACGCTGTGCCGCTCGTGCGGGCATCGCATCGAATGTCCGCAATGTACCGCGTGGCTGGTGGAGCATCGCTTCCGCGGACGCCTCAACTGCCACCATTGCGGTTTTTCCATTGCGCTGCCGGAGAAGTGCCCGAAGTGCTCGGAGCCGGGCGCGCTCGTTGCCTGCGGCCCCGGCGTCGAGCGCGTCGCCGAGGAAGTCGCGGAGCGCTTTCCCGAAGCGCGCGTGGCGATGCTGTCGTCCGATCTCGTTCCGGGTCTCACCGAAATGCGCGAGATGATCCGCGAAATCGAAGCTGGCGGCATCGATATCGTCATCGGCACGCAGATGGTTGCCAAGGGCCATCACTTTCCCAACCTGGCGACGGTGGGCATCGTCGACGGCGACCTGGGGCTGGCGCTGGGCGCCGATCCGCGCGCCGGCGAGCGCACGTTCCAGCTTCTGCATCAGGTGACCGGGCGTGCGGGCCGCGCGCTGGCCGAGGGCCGCGGACTGGTGCAGACACACATGCCCGATCATCCGGTGATGGAAGCGATCATTCACGGCGATCGCGAAGCGTTCCTCAATTATGAGATCGCCAGCCGCCGCAAAGGGCTGCTGCCGCCGTATGGGCGGCTGGTGGCGCTGGTCGTCGCCGCGCGCGATAAGGAAACCGCGCAGCTCGTGGCCCGCGACATCGCCCATCGTGCGCCGGCATCGGACAAGATCGAGGTGCTGGGGCCGGCGGAGGCGCCGCTGGCGGTGATTCGCGGACGGCATCGCTGGCGGCTGCTGGTGAAGGCGCCGCGCGAGATCGACGTGCAGTCCTATCTGCGCGCCTGGATGGCGGACATCCCGCAATTGAAGGGCGACGTTCGCGTCACCGTCGACATCGACCCGTATAGTTTTCTTTGATTGTTTCTTTGCGCGACGCGAGCTGCGGGCGCCGTGGCTCGATAGACGTGGTGCCAGCTGAGGACCGGCGCTTGCGCCGGGGCGCCTTGCGCCCTTGCCGCCTTAGGCGGCGACTTGCTGTCATCCCGGCCAAGGGAGCGGAGCGACCGCAGAGCCGGGATCCACCGCTAGTGCGGCGCGAGCTTCGCTATATCGATGGTGCTCTTGCGCTGGATCCCGGATAGCCGTTCGCGGTGCTCACCGCTTCCGGGATGACAGAGGCGCGCTCGCGCGCCGGAGGCGAGTGCCCACAATTCCGTCATGGCCGCAGGCGGCCGTCCACCCATGTTTCCGGACCGCCACTAGCGAAATTCGCCCGCGCCCGGGATGGGCCACAATCTACGGTGAGGACTTTCAGCCAAACGACAACCGAAGAGGTGAGCCGTGCCCGACTGGAAGCCTGCCGGCTATAACTCCGCGTCGCCATATCTGATCGTGAGCGACGCGCAGGCGACGCTCGAATTTCTGCGGGCCGTATTCGGAGCCGAGCCCATGCGCGTTCTCAAGCGCGAAAACGGATCGCTGATGCATGCCGAAGCGCGGATCGATGACACGGTCGTGATGGTGGCCGACGAGGTAGAGGGCTGGCCGGCCGTCCCCGCGCATGTTCACGTTTACGTCAGCGACGTGGATGCCGCGTTCCAGCGCGCGCTCGCGGCCGGAGGCTCGGCCGTTCAGGAGCCGGCGCAGAAAGGCGATCAGGACAAGCGCGGTGGCGTTAAGGACCCCGGCGGCACCACCTGGTGGCTGTCGACGCAGGTCGGATAGCGGAATTCGGAAAAATAAGGGGCCGGACCCCGGGGGGATAAGGTCCGGCCCGACTGGCGCGAGGGTGGGGGCGCACAGTCAATATGCTTGGTGGTAGGGGCTTTAAGTACGACTAGGTGAAGAAACCGGTCGCCGGAGGTGGAGGCTCCGCCTCCGGCGTCGGGGCATTGGCCGCTGATGGCTAGCGGCGGGCTGCCTCCGAAGCTAAAATTCCGAGCATCAGGGCGCCGACACCGATAGCGACGTATTTGCCGGTGTTGTCGCGCTTCTTGTGATAGTGGCGGCCGTAGTAGCGGTCGCGTCCGCCGCGGTAACCCTTCTTGTAGTGGCCGTGACCGTGGTCGTGGTAGGCGTGGCCGTGGCCACGGGGGCCGGCCTCGGCCGAGGTGGCGATGGCGCCCAGGCTGCCCACGGCGATGGCGGCGGCGGCGGTGATCGAAGTCAGCTTGCGCAGAATGGTCATTTGTCTTCCCCTTGCCCGATGTCTCGGTTCATTTCGTTGCCGGTTGCTGTCCGGCGATGAGGCCATTCAATACTTTTCGGCCTGAACCCACTCTGAAGGCGCCTTGCAGGCTATGTTCATGTTCGAGATTGCTCCCGGCGCGACCCCGGCGCGACCTGCGCGTGCCCGCATATGCGGCATTCCGGCCCCTCTCCCCCGTTGATGGCCCGCCCGGTGCGTGTTAGAGAACGCGCGCACTTTTAGGGGGCGCCGGGGAACGCGACGCTCACGGCCCCTTTTTGTGCAAACGAATTTCCGCAAAGCGGGGGAGGGACGTGGTGGCCGACAGGCCGCAAATACCCCCGTTACGGCCGCCGGCGAGAGCGTTTGACGTGGCAATGGACAATCAGATGACTTCGGGTGTGGCGGGGCGTTATGCCTCGGCGCTATTTGATCTTGCGCGCGAGCAGGGTGAGCTAGAAGCCGTCGATCAGGACTTGGGCAAGTTTCAGGCAATGCTGGACGCAAGCCCCGACCTGAAGCGGCTCGTGAACAGCCCGGCCTTCGCTGCCGAGGAGCAGGAGCGCGCGCTCGGAGCCGTGATGGACTGGGCTTCGGTCGGCGCGACGACCAGCAATTTCCTCAAGGTGGTGGCGCGCAATCGCCGCCTGTTCGCCGCCGAGGATATGGTCAAGAGCTTCCGCCAGCAGCTGGCGCATCACCGCGGTGAAGTCCAGGCCGAGGTCGCATCCGCCGTAGCGCTCTCCGACGAGCAGCTCAACACGCTCAAGGAACAACTCAAATCTTCCTTCGGTAAGGACATCCGCATCGATGCGAAGGTCGACCCCAGCCTGCTCGGTGGGCTGGTCGTGAAGGTCGGCAGCCGCATGTTCGATTCCTCGTTGCGGACAAAGCTTTCGAACCTGAAGGTCGTGCTCAAGGGAACCAGCTGATTGCGGACGGCCGCGGGTGCACCCGCGGCCGTTTTCGTGACCGGCTAAAGGCATCACGCTCGCACCAGCGGGCAAGCGAACAAGCACTGTTAGGGAAGAGGCAAGTATGGATATCCGGGCCGCAGAGATCTCCTCGATCCTCAAGGACCAGATCAAGAATTTCGGCAAGGAAGCCGAGGTCTCCGAGATCGGTCAGGTGCTGTCCGTCGGCGACGGTATCGCTCGCGTTTACGGTCTCGACAATGTCCAGGCCGGCGAGATGGTCGAGTTCCCGGGCGGCATTCAGGGCATGGCTCTGAACCTCGAGGCCGACAACGTCGGCGTCGTTATTTTCGGCGACGACCGCGGCATCAAGGAAGGCGACACCGTCAAGCGCACGGGCGCCATCGTGGAAGTTCCGGTCGGCCGCGGCCTGCTCGGCCGCGTGGTCGACGCTCTCGGCAATCCGATCGATGGCAAGGGCCCGATCCAGTACGACAAGAAGATGCGCGTCGACGTGAAGGCGCCGGGCATCCTGCCGCGCAAGTCGGTGCACGAGCCGATGGCCACCGGCCTCAAGGCCGTGGACGCGCTCATCCCGGTCGGCCGCGGCCAGCGCGAGCTGATCATCGGCGACCGCCAGACCGGCAAGACCGCCATCATCCTCGACACCTTCCTCAACCAGAAGCCGATCAACGAAGGCGATGACGAGAAGGCGAAGCTCTACTGCGTCTACGTCGCCGTCGGCCAGAAGCGCTCCACCGTCGCCCAGTTCGTCAAGGTGCTGGAAGAGAACGGCGCGCTGCCCTACTCGATCGTCGTCGCCGCCACGGCTTCCGAGCCGGCGCCGCTGCAGTACCTGGCGCCGTTCACCGGCTGCACCATGGGCGAATACTTCCGCGACAACGGCATGCACGCCGTGATCGCCTATGACGACCTCTCCAAGCAGGCCGTCGCTTACCGTCAGATGTCGCTGCTGCTGCGCCGCCCGCCGGGCCGCGAAGCCTACCCGGGCGATGTGTTCTATCTCCACTCGCGCCTCCTGGAGCGCGCCGCGAAGCTCAACGACGAGCACGGCGCCGGCTCGCTGACGGCGCTGCCGGTCATCGAGACGCAGGCCAACGACGTGTCGGCCTACATTCCGACCAACGTGATTTCGATCACCGACGGGCAGATCTTCCTCGAGACCGACCTGTTCTATCAGGGCATTCGCCCGGCCGTGAACGTCGGTCTGTCGGTGTCGCGCGTCGGCTCGGCCGCCCAGACCAAGGCGATGAAGCAGGTTGCCGGCAAGATCAAAGGCGAGCTCGCTCAGTACCGCGAGATGGCCGCCTTCGCTCAGTTCGGTTCCGACCTCGACGCGGCGACGCAGAAGATGCTCGCGCGCGGCGCCCGCCTGACCGAGCTCCTGAAGCAGCCGCAGTTCTCGCCGCTGAAGATGGAAGAGCAGGTCGTGGTGATCTTCGCTGGTACGCGCGGCTATCTCGACGCCATCCCGGTGGCGTCGGTCGGCAAGTTCGAGCAGGACCTGCTGCGCCTGCTGCGCACCGACGGCAGCGATATTCTCGACGACATCCGCGCCAAGAAGGCGCTGTCCGAGGAGACCGAGAAGAAGCTCGTCGCCTTCCTCGACAAGTTCGCCAAAGGCTTCCAGGCCTAAGCGAAGAAGTGTCTTCCCGGCGCGCCGCCAGGCGCTCCGGGGCTGCGAAGCTTAAGAAGGAAGGCGCCGCCCTATGGCGAGCTTAAAGGATCTCAGAAATCGCATCACCTCGGTGAAGGCGACGCGTAAGATCACCAAGGCGATGCAGATGGTGGCGGCCGCCAAGCTGCGCCGCGCGCAGGAAGTGGCCACCGCCGCGCGTCCGTATGCCGATCGCATGGAGAAGATGATCGCCAGCCTCGGCTCGCGCATCACCGACAAGAGCTCGGCGCCGCTGCTGGGCGGTACGGGCAGCGATCAGGTTCACCTGATGATCGTGATGACCGGCGAGCGCGGCCTCGCCGGCGGCTTCAACTCCAACATCGCCAAGCTGGCGCGCCAGGATGCGCAGCGCCTGCTGGCCGCCGGCAAGACCGTGAAGATGATCATGGTCGGCCGCAAGGGCGCCGACGCGCTGAAGGGCCAGTTCGGCAAGAACTACATCGACCGCATCGACCTGCGCGCCGTGCGCCAGATCGCCTTCGCCAACGCCGACGAGATCGCTCAGAAGGTGTTGAAGCTGTACGAGGCGGGCGAGTTCGATGTCGCCACGCTGTACTTCTCCGAGTTCCACTCGGTGATCAAGCAGCAGCCGGTGGCGCTGCAGCTCATCCCGGCCAAGATCCCCGAGGCCACCGCCGCAACAGCTGGCGCCGGCGCCGAGGCGATCCACGAGTACGAGCCGAGCGAAGAGGAAGTGCTGGGCGATCTCGTCACGCTCAACATCTCGACGCAGATTTTCCGCGGGCTGCTGGAGAACGTTGCCTCGTTCTACGGCGCGCAGATGAGCGCCATGGATTCGGCGACGCGCAACGCCGGCGAAATGATCGACAAGCTCACCCTGACTTACAACCGCACGCGTCAGGCGATGATCACCAAGGAGCTGATCGAAATCATCTCCGGCGCCGAGGCGCTCTAGGAGTAACGCGTCATGGCCTATACGACGACAGCGACGACGAAAGGCGGCCGGGACGGTCGCGCCGTGCTCGACGACGCCAAGCTGGCGCTGGCGATGGCGCTGCCGAAGGATCTCGGCGGCTCCGGCGAGGGACACAACCCCGAGCAGCTGTTCGCGCTCGGCTGGTCTTCGTGCTTCGGTCAGGCGGTGCTGCTGCTGGCCAAGAAGCACGGCCTCGACGGCCAGTCGGCGAAGGTCACGGTCGCCGTTTCACTCGACAAGGACGAGACGAGCTTCGGCCTCAAGGCCGATATCAAGCTCGCCGTCCCCGGCGCCGATAAGGACAAGGTCGAAGCGCTGCTCAAGGACGCACACGAAATCTGCCCGTACTCGAAGGCGACTCGCGGGAACATCCCCGTGACGCTGTCGGTCGGCTAAAAACCATTCTGTTGGAGACGCATCATGGCAAACAAAGTTGGTCGCATCCGCCAGGTCACGGGCGCCGTCGTGGACGTGCAGTTCGATGACCACCTGCCGGAAATTCTCAGCGCTCTCGAGACGACGAACCAGGGCAACCGCCTGGTGCTCGAGGTCGCTCAGCACCTCGGCGAAAACACGGTGCGCACCATCGCCATGGACTCCACCGAGGGTCTGGTGCGCGGCCAGGACGTGACCGACACCGGCGCGCCGATCAGCGTTCCCGTCGGCGAGGAGACGCTCGGCCGCATCATCAACGTCATCGGCGAGCCGGTGGACGAGGCCGGTCCGGTGAAGACCGCCGAAAAGCGTCCCATCCACGCCGTCGCTCCGACCTTCGCCGATCAGGCCACGGAAGCTGAAATTCTCGTCACGGGCATCAAGGTCGTCGACCTGCTCGCCCCGTACGCCAAGGGCGGCAAGATCGGCCTCTTCGGCGGCGCCGGCGTCGG
>JAESGM010000586.1_pt1 | contig 22631 bp, 16 predicted proteins | sample 9269721 | NCBI WGS metagenome assembly JAESGM01 (sample SAMN15720920, study PRJNA650825) | algae metagenome | isolation source: Komarekiella atlantica HA4396-MV6 and co-occurring heterotrophs from... | place: USA: Theobald House, Kauai, HI | collected 2009-07-29 | reverse complement strand
ACTATCTCGCCTGGCCGTTCATGCTCGGCATCGCGCTGATGTTTTTGGTCTGGATCAAGGACAACATCCCCGGCGCGACCGATCTGCGCTGGTTCGCGGCCGGCGGCGGCATCATCGGCAAGGGCCATCCGCCTGCCAGGCGCTTCAATGGCGGCCAGAAGGTGATCTTCTGGTCGGTGGTGCTCGGCGGCGCTGCGCTGTCGGTGTCGGGCGTCTATCTGCTCTTTCCGGCTTTCGCCGGCGGCGTCCTGAACCTGCAGTTCTGGAACGTCGTCCACGGCGTCGTCTCGATGCTGATGGTCGCGGTCATCCTCGCGCACATCTATATCGGCTCGATCGGCATGGAAGGCGCTTTCGACGCGATGGGCTCCGGCGAGGTCGATCTCAACTGGGCAAAGGAGCATCATTCGCTCTGGGCCGCCGAGGAGATGCAGAAGGGCCATGTTCCGGGCGGCGGCAGGCTTCAGCCGGCGGAATGAGCGCGCTTTTGCCCTGGCCGGCTTGACCGCGCGGGGCAAACTGAAAGATGACAGCCGGGCGCGCGAGCGCCCGGTTTTGTTTCGGAGAGATGATTTGCGATGCGCGTGATCGGATTGGCGGGGTGGAGCGGCGCGGGCAAGACGACGCTGCTGACGCGCCTCATCCCCGAGCTCGGCCTGCGCGGCGTCTCCGTCTCGACGCTGAAACACGCCCATCACGCCTTCGATCTCGACACGCCGGGCAAGGATTCCTTTGCCCATCGCGAGGCCGGCGCGCGCGAGGTGCTGATCTCGTCGGAGCGGCGCTGGGCGCTGATGCGCGAATTGCGGAGCGAGCCCGAGGCGAGCCTGGCCGATCTGCTGGAACGGCTGTCGCCGGTCGATCTCATCGTCGTCGAGGGCTTCAAGCGCGCGCCGCACGCCAAGATCGAGGTCCACCGCGCCGCCAATGGCAAGCCGCCTCTGCATCCGGGCGACGCCACCATCCGCGCCGTCGCGAGCGACTCCGACTTCCCCGAGGCCGGCCGTCCGGTGCTCCGGCTCGACGACGTCGCCGCCATCGCCGATGCCGCGCTGGACCATGCCGAGCCGCTCGCCGCGGTGCTGGCGCGGCTGGCCGACGGGTGAGGCCGACATGGCGCAACTGAGCCGCGACGACGAGGCCTTTGGCGGGCCGCTGATGAGCGTCGAGCAGGCGAGCGCGCGCGCCGCCGAACTGGCCGCTCCCGTCAGCGGGACGCAGACGCTTGCGCTCGGCATGGCCGATGGCCGCGTGCTCGCCGAGGCGGTCGTCGCCGGCCTCGACCTTCCTCCCTTCGCCAACTCGGCCGTCGACGGCTATGCGGTGCGCTTCGCCGACCTCGCCGCGGCCGGAGACACGGTGCTGGCGCTGTCGGGCCGCGTTCCCGCCGGCATGGACGCGGCCGGCGTCGCCACGGCAGGGGTCGCGGTGCGCGTCTTCACGGGCGCGCCGATGCCCGCCGGCGCGGACACCGTCTTCATGCAGGAGGACGTCGCGGTCGAGGACGGCAGCGTCCGTCTCCCCGCCGGTCTGAAACCCGGCGCGAACGCCCGCCCGGCCGGCGAGGACATCGCGGCGGGCGAGCAGGCCTTCGCCGCCGGCCATCGCCTGCGGCCGCAGGATCTCGCTCTGCTGGCGGCGCTCGGCCGGACGCAGGTCGTGGTGCGCCGCCGGCCGCGCGTCGCGATCTTCTCCACCGGCGACGAACTGACCGAGCCCGGCGCTCCGCGCGGACCCGCCGCGATCTACGACGCCAACCGCAGCCTGCTCGCCGCCATGGTCGCGCGGGCCGGCGGCGAGGTCGTCGATCTCGGCATCCTGCGCGACGAGCCCGCGAGCCTGGCGCGGCGGCTGGCCGAGGCGGCCAGCGGCTGCGATCTGATCCTGACCTCCGGCGGCGTCTCCACCGGCGAGGAGGACCATGTCAGGACGGCTTTGGCCCAGGCCGGCTCGCTGGCGTTCTGGCGCATCGGCATCAAGCCCGGCCGTCCCGTGGCGATGGGGGTGGTCGGCACGACCCCCTTCGTCGGCCTGCCGGGCAATCCGGTCGCGGTCTTCGTCACCTTCGCCTTCGTGGCGCGGCCGCTGCTGGCGCGGCTCGCCGGAGCCGGGCACAAGGCCCCTGTCGCGCTGCCGGTCCGGCTCGGTTTCGCCTACCGCAAGAAGGAGGGCCGGCGCGAATATGTCCGGGTCTCGCTGTCGCCGGGGGAGGATGGCGTCATGCTCGCCCGCAAGCACCCGCAGGACGGCGCCGGCGTCCTGACCTCGCTGACCCGGACGGACGGTCTGGTCGAACTCGCCGATGGCTGGACGACGGTCGCGGAGGGCGCGCTCGTCCCGTTCTACGATTATGCGACCCTGCTGGCCTGAAGCCGAGCCCGCTCAGTCGCGCCGGAAGACGACGCTGGCGAGCCAGCCGAGCAGCAGGGCGAGGGCCGCGGTCGCGAGGCCGTAGAGGAAGGGCCTCTCATAGGCCCCCGACGCCAGCCCCTGCTCCATGCCGGTCTTGACCACCTCGAAATTGGTCGACTGGCGCGCCAGCGGCACACCGCCGGAATAGAGCACCAGCTCGATCTCATAGGGTCCGATTGGCGCGGTTGCCGGCACCTCGATCGGCGCGCTGAACAGCGTGCCGGAGAGGAACGTCACGCCACGCTCGTTCTCGGCATAGAGGCCCTTTTCCTCGAGCATCCGGATCATTCCGGCCTGGAAGCGGCCCAGCGGGGCGTCCACATCGAACGAGATCGGCGGCGGCCGGTCGGCATTGGCCAGCCCGATGCGCTCGCGGCGCGCGGTCTCGGGGCTGAGGATCTCGGCCAAAGGCCGATTGCTGGACACCGAGAGAAAGACCGGGCTGTCGGGAAAGCGGCGCTGGGTGCGGTTGATCCAGATCGGCCCGAGCCGCTCCTTCTCGCGGACCAGCAGCATGCGGCGCGGACCGCGCACGGTGATGACGAGATCGTAGGGATCGCCGCGCGAGGCCGTGCGCCCGTCGCGCTCGACCAGACCGAAGACGGTCAACTGGTCGCCCGTGTAGTTCGACGAGATCTGGATCTGGTGGCTCGATATCGAGGCGATCAGCGTTTCGCTCCGCGCGGGGCCCAGCGCCGGCAGCAGGATCGCGACAAGGGCGAGCGCGAACCGTCTCATCGCGCGCTCTCCGGCAGGACGACCGAGAAGGGCTCGCTCGGCGGCACGACGAGCTCGATGGCGAAGCGCAGCCCGACCGAGAGGATCAGCAGCGCCAGCAGCAGGCGGAAGGATTCGACGTTGAGGTTGCGCGCCGCACGCCCGCCGAACTGCGCGCCGATGACGCCGCCGATCAGCAGCAGCGTCGCCAGGATGATGTCGACCGACTGGTTGGTGACCGCATGCAGCATCGTCGCGCCGGTCATCGTCACCAGGATCTGGAACAGCGACGTGCCGACCACCACGGCCGTCGGGATCCGGAAGAAATAGATCAGCGCCGGCACCAGGATGAAGCCGCCGCCGACGCCCAGCACCGCGCCGATGAAGCCGATCACCGCCGCAAGCCCCGCGATCGGGATGATGCTGGCATAGAGCTGCGACCGATAGAAGCGCATCCGCCAGGGCAGCCCCATCCAGCCGGGATGGGTGCCGGCCTGCCGGCGCAGCCTGCCCGGCTTGCCCGCGCGCGTTCGCAGCGCCGCGCGGACCGCATCATACAGCATCAGCCCGCCGATGATGGTGAACAGCGTCACATAGGACAGGGTGATGACGAGTTCGAGCTGGCCCAGCCGTCGCATCGAGTTGAAGAACAGCACCCCGAGCAGGGTGCCGACGATGCCGCCCGCGACCAGCACGCCGCCGAGCCTGAGGTCGAGCGCGCGACGGCGCCAGTATGTCAGCACGCCCGTCATGGACGATCCGGCGACCTGCGCCGCCACCGTCGCGACCGCCACGGCCGGCGGGATGTCGAGGAAGATCAGCAGCGGCGTCAGCAGGAACCCGCCGCCGACGCCGAAAAGCCCGGAAATGAAGCCGACCGCGCCCGACAGACCCAGCACCGTCAGGATGCTGATCGGGAGTTCCGCGATGGGAAGATAGATCTGCACCCGTAATCCTCGCGCGCCGGCATCGGCGCCTGACGTCCTGTCGTTCCAGATTGCACCAATCCGGTTGGACAAATCCTTACCGTCGCGAGATCAGGCGTCAGGGCTTGACTCCGTCAGGCCCTGATGAACGGGCAACGCGTCGAAACCATGACGACGCGCGAGGCTCCAGGCCGGGGACCGATCTCAGCTCCGGCTCGGCTTGGCGGGCTTCTTGTTGGCTGCCGTCGGAGTTTCGTCCCAGCCCCTGGCCGGCGGCGCGACCTCGTTGGCCTCCGCGTTCAGCGGCTTGGGCCGCCAGCGCTCGGCCGAGGTCTTGGCGGCGGCGAGATCGGCTGGCGTCAGGCGCTGCGCCACCTCGTCGCGCTTCCTGGCGGCATCCTCGTCGCCCTGGCCGGCCGCGACCGAGAACCAGAGATAGGATTGGCCGAGATCGGCGGCGGCGCCCAGCCCGCGGCCGAGCAGGACCGCAAGATTGTACTGGCTGTCGCGCACGCCGAGATCGGCGGCCTTGCGGAACCACTCCGTCGCGGTGGCGTAGTCGGGCTTGCCGGAGACGCCCTCGGCATGCAGCACGGCGAGGTTGTGCATCGCCTTGGCATTGCCGCGCTCGGCGGCGCGCGTGTACCAGACCCGGGCGAGCGCGATGTCGCGCTGCGTGCCGATGCCCTTCTCGAACATGTTGCCGAGGCGGAACTGCGCCGGCGTCAGGCCGGCGACGGCTGCGCGTTCGAACAGGCGCAGCGCCAGCTTGGCGTCGCGCGTCGCGCCCGGCCCGTCGGCGGCGCGGGCGGCGAGCTCGTAGACGGCCCGCGCATCGCCGGCGAGCGCCGCCTTGCGGACGCCGGCGCCGCCGAGGCCGGGAGGCAGGTCGCCGATCTGGGTCGCGGCGGCAACGGGCTCGGAAGGCGGGGTCGCCGGCGGCAAGCCGAGGGCGGCGGCGCCCTGTCCGGTCGAGCCCGTGACGTCCTGGCTCGTCGCCGCCGCGAGCGCCGGACCGGCGATCGAGGGAAGCGCGGGCGCGGGCGCTGCGCTCGCGGTGGCGGGCTCAGCCGTTGGCGCGGCCGCGGAGCTCTGGTCCTTGGGCGGCGGTTCGGTCGAAGGCGTCGAGGCGGGTTTGTCGACAGGGGTCTCGACCGTCCGCTCGTTGGGAATCGCGGCCTTGTCGCCGGTGAGCGCCCCGGTCACGACATGGGCGGTGCCGATGGCGAGCACGAGCGCGGCGAGCCCGAGCAGCATGGGCCGCTTGCGCTTCTCCATGATCTCCTTCAGCCGGCCGCCGGTCTTCGGCGCTTTTTCGGCCGTGGGGGCGGGCGTGGCGGCCGCAGCGTCGGTCGCGGCCTTGGCCGAGCGGCGCGCGGCCGCGATCAGGCTCTGGCGGATCGATTGCGGGTCCTGGCCGCTCGCCGCGGTCGCATCGGGGCGCGGTCGCCCGGAACCAGGTTCCAGCGGCAGGTCGAGCGACAGGCCGGGACCTGATTCGAGGCGCGGCTGGCGCTCTGCCACGAGCCGCTCCCCGGAGGCGACGGCAGGAGCCTCCGGCCGGTCCGGATCGCGCGCGCCGAGTTCGCGGGCCTTGGGCATGGCGGCGGGAGCCGGCTGCGCCTGGAGGGCTGCGCGCGGCGGCATCGGCATGCGGGGCGCGCCGTTCTGGCGATCCGCCGCAAGATCGGCTTCCAGGCTGGCGAGCCGGGAAATGATCGTCTCGAGGGTCTGGTGGACCGCGCCGATCGCATCCTGCGTTTCGCGCCCGGACGAGACATGGGTGTCGCGCAGGCCCGAGACGAGATGGCTCAGTTCTGCGATGCCGCTGCCGGCGCCGGTCCGGTCGGACCCGGCGGCGCGCTGGACCGCCTGCGTCGTTTCCTCGCGCAGGGTCTGCAGATGTCCCACGAGGTCCTGCAGGGTTCGCTCGATGCCGCTCTCGGCCGATCGGGTGGCGGCGGCTTCGTCGAGACGCGCGGCGAGGCCCGAGATCTGCTGCTCCAGCGCATCGAAGGCGTCGGTTTCGGCCCCGGGGCGTCCGGCTTCGTCGATCTTGTCGGCGAGCGTCCGCAACATGTCCTCGACCGGGCGCAGGTCGACGCGGGCGATCTGCACCGCGCCGCCGCCGTCGACGACCTGCGCTAGATTGCTGGAGGCGGCTAGCGTCTCGATGCGGTCGGCAAGCGCCGCGATCTGGCGCGTGACCGCCGCAGGACCCTGCTCGACCAGCGCCTCGATCCGCTGCTGCAGCGCGTCGAGACGCCCCTCGATCCGGTCGGGCTGGCGTTCCGCGAGGCCTTCGAGCCTGCCGACCAGCGTCTCGATCCGCCGCGACAGATCGCCGGAGACGCCGCGGCCGGTCAGGTCCATTTCGGCGATGCGCGCGGCGAGCTGCTCGGCCTGCGCGTCGATCAGTTCGGGCCGCATCGTCGGCAGCGCGTCGATCCGGCTGGCCAGACCGTCGATCTGGCGGGCGAGCGCGTTCATCGGGGCCGGATCGGCATGGCCGCCATGGGCGCGATCGGCCAGGATCGCGTCACGGACATCCTCGATCGCCAGCGCCAGGCTGCGCAACTCGCGCCCGTCGGGCTGCATGTCGCGCAAACGGCCCATCTCGGCCGAAAGCGAGGCGACCTGGTGCGAGACGTCCTCCAGCCGCTGGCCGGTGGTCGATTGCGCCATCATCTCGCGCAGTTCGCCGATGTCGCGCATCAGCGGAGCGAGCAGAGCGCGGTCGCCGCCGCGCGCGGTCAGCGCATCGACCTTGGCGGCCAGATGCGCGATTTCCATCTCGACGCGCTGATAGCTGTCGCCGGCACGATCCTCGGCGAGCCGCGCCATCTCCGATTCGATGCGCGCCAGCGGCTTCAGCACGGGGTCGAGGCTGTCGCGCCGGTCGAGACGGTCGAGCCTCGCGCCGAGATCGGCGATCATGTGCTCGATCGGGTTGGCGGCCGGCTGGTAGGCGGCCGCGCTCGTCTGCCGGTATGACGGCTCGCGCATCGATGCGGCCGGCTGGGCCGCGGGAACGATGCGTGCGCTGAGATCGCGCAGATCCTGCCGCAGCGCCGCGATGCGGGTTTCCGGCAGCGGCGCGCGCTGGGCGGCATGGGCCGGGGAAACCTGCGGCATGCGGTCGGCGTCGAGCGCGCGCTGGCGCGTGCGGATGTCGGTGACGGCGGCGGCCAGCCCGTCGCGGCTGAAGGCGAGACGCGGCGCCGGGGCGGGCTCGCCGCGCTCCATGTCGGCCCTGGCGAAATCGGCCTGCGCCGGCTTGCGCCTGGCTTCGACCGCCTTGCGCTCGACGTCGACGATGCGCTCGCCCATCGTCTTGATCGCGTCGGCGATGACGGCGGTGGCGCGCTCCTGCCGCTCGGCGGCGGCGCGCTCGCTCGCGGTCATCCGGTGTTCGGTGTTCTCGATCCAGCGCGCGATCGAATCGAGCGCGCCGGCCGTCTTCGCGCTGGATTCGCGGGTCAGCCTTTCGGTCGCGGCGGCCTGCGAGATGACAGCCTCGAAATCAGGCTGCGAGGACTCGGGGCGGGCCGGCGCCGCGCTTGCGGCAGCCTGCGGGGAGGTCTCCATCTGGCCCTGCGAGAGCCGCGCCAGCCGTTCCGACAAGGCTGCGATGTCGAGCTGCTCGGGTGCGTCCGGGGCTGCGCCTTGCGATTCGACGCGGATCTTGTGGTCGAGCCACTCGCCCAGCGTCATGCCGGCGCGGCGGGCCGCCGCCTTCGCTGCATCGCGGGTCCTTGGATCGACGCCCTTGACGCTCCAGGGCAAGCTCGTGGCCATGTCAACGCTCGCCTACGGGGCCGGATCTTTGAGGAAAGCGCAGGCCCCTGCTCGCCGCTGCCTTCCCTGCGAATTCGAGCATCCGTGAAGAATACGTTGCCGCTGGCGACAAGCCGATCCGCAAGCCCGACTTTTGGCCGCCATGGTAAACAGGCGGTTAAGATCGGCTGCCCGGCAGGTTAATTTTTTCCCAATGGCGAAGGCTTGCGCTCTGCGCACGCGGCGCGAAGCCGGCACATAACCGTAACTTGCCCCCAAATCGCGCTCGTTACCTGACGCTAGGACAGCGTCTCGCTTATCTCCTCTCCCAACGGAACATGGCCGCCATCGTCGCCGGCCCTCCCCACCTCATACCTGCAAGGACACACATCACATGTCGCGCCACAGCTTTGCTATGGCGGCCGCCTCGAATCAGGACAGCCGCTCTTCCGCCTCCAAAGCCTCCGTCAGTTCCGCCGAGTCCGATCAGGACCTCGCGGGCGGCTTCACCATCAGCGACCTTGCGCGCGATTTCGGCGTGACGCTGCGCACGCTGCGCTTCTACGAGTCGCGCGGCCTGCTTGCGCCGGCCCGCTCCGGCCTGACTCGCATCTATTCGGGCCGCGACAAGGCCCGTCTCGCGCTGATCCTGAAGGGCAAGCAGCTCGGCTTCACGCTCGTCGAGATTCGCGCCATGCTCGCCAACGAGGAGAAGGGTTCGTCCGCGCCGTCGGAGAATTCGGCCTCGGTCGGCGGCCTCCAACTCAGCCGTGACCAGATCGTCGAGCAGCTCGATCTGCTGCGTAGCCAGCGCAGCGAGATCGAGGGCGCCATCGCCGAACTCGAGGCCACGCTGGAGCGCGTCTCCAAGGCCTGAACCGTCATCGGCGAGCCGTATTCGGCCCGCGCTTTCGCCGGTCCGCCGGTCCGCTTCGCAATAAAGGCCCCGGACATTCGTCCGGGGCCTTTTTCTTTGGCGATGACGGGGCGATGATGCCTGCCGCATCGAAATGCAGGCGCCCCTCTTGCTCCGCGCGCCAAATAGTTTATATATGAACTATCGAGAGCGTCGCCGGCGACGGATTGTCGCGCGGCGCTCCGCCAGAACACGTCGAAAACACCCAGGGAGGATGCGATGCCGGTCTACAAGGCGCCCGTGGAAGATACGCTGTTTCTGCTGAACGACGTCTTCAACATCGAACGCTACAACAACCTGCCTGGTTTCGCCGATGCGACGCCCGACGTGGTCGAGGCGGTTCTGGGCGAAGGCGCCAAGCTCTGCGAGGAGGTGCTGCAGCCGATCAACCTCTCGGGCGACCAGGAGGGCTGCACGCGGAGCGCCGACGGCACCGTCACCACGCCCAAGGGCTTCAAGGCGGCGCATCAGGCCTATGCGCAGGGCGGCTGGATCGGCCTCGCCATGGACCCCGACTATGGCGGCCAGGGCCTGCCCTATACGCTGGGCGCGGTGATGAACGAGTTCGCCTCCTCGGCGAACATGGCGTTCGCGATGTATCCCGGCCTGACCATGGGGGCGATCGCGGCGCTCTACGTCCACGGCTCGGACGAGCAGAAGCGCACCTACATCCCAAAAATGATCGAGGGCGTCTGGTCGGGCACGATGAACCTGACCGAGCCGCATTGCGGCACCGATCTCGGCCTGATCAAGACCAAGGCCGTCCCCAACGGCGACTGCTCCTATGCGATCACCGGCACCAAGATTTTCATCTCGGCCGGCGAGCAGGACATCACCGAGAACATCATCCATCTCGTGCTGGCCCGCATCGAGGGCGCGCCCGCCGGCGTGAAGGGCATCTCGCTCTTCGTCGTGCCGCGCAACGCGATCGGCGCGGACGGGTCCGTGGGCGAGAACAACCACGTCTCCTGCGGCTCGATCGAGCACAAGATGGGCATCCACGGCAACGCCACCTGCGTCATGAACTATGACGGGGCGAAGGGCTGGCTCATCGGCACGGAGAACAAGGGCCTCAACGCCATGTTCGTGATGATGAACGAGGCCCGCCTCGGCGTCGCGATCCAGGGGCTGGCCCAGTCCGAGGTCGCCTATCAGAACGCGGTGGCCTATGCGAAGGACCGCATCCAGGGCCGGGCGCTGACCGGCGCGAAGGAGCCGGCCAAGGCGGCCGACCCGATCATCGTCCATCCCGACGTGCGCCGCACGCTGATGTCGATCAAGGCCTTCAACGAGGCGGCGCGGGCCTTCGTGCTCTGGAACGCGCTGAAATCCGACATCGCCCATCGCTCGGGCGACGCGGCCGAGCGCCAGGCGGCCGACGACCAGCTCGGCCTGATGACGCCGGTGCTGAAGGGCGTGCTGACCGATGTCGGCTTCGACAACGCGGTCAAGGCCCAGCAGATGTATGGCGGGCATGGCTACATCGCCGAATGGGGCATGGAGCAGTTCGTCCGCGACGCCCGCATCGCGATGATCTATGAGGGCGCCAACGGCGTGCAGGCGATGGACCTGGTCGGCCGCAAGCTCGGCCGCGACGGCGGGCGCGCCATCATGGCCTTCTTCAACGAGGTCGGCGGCTTCATCCAGGAGAATGGCGAGGACGAGGCGTTGAAGCCCCTGCTGGCCCCGCTGCAGGCCTCGCTCGGCCATCTCCAGCAGGCGACGATGTGGTTCATGCAGAACGCGCTCGCCAAGCCCGACAACGCCGGCGCGGGTGCAACGGACTATATGCATCTGCTCGGCCTCGTCTCGCTCGGCTATATGTGGGCGAAGATGGCCAAGGTCGCACAGGACAAGCTCAAGGCCGGCGCGAACGGCGCGACCGAACGCATGAACACCAAGCTGGCGACGGCGAAGTTCTTTATGGAGCGGACGCTGCCGGAGACAGCTGCGCATCTGGCGCGGATCACGAGCGGAGCCGACAGCACCATGGCGCTCAGCGCGGACCAGTTCTGAATTGGGCAGTAGGCAGTCGGCAGTAGGCAGTCGTCAATCACGCTGCCCGACTGCCGACTGCCCATTGCCGACTGCCCAACAAGAAAACCGAGGAGGCCCCTGATGGCAGACGCATTCATCTACGACCATGTCCGCACGCCGCGCGGCAAGGGCAAGGCCGACGGCTCGCTGCACGAGGTCACCGCGATCGAGCTCGGCACCACGACGCTGCGCGCGCTGAAGGAGCGCGGCGGGTTCGAGCCGAAACTGGTCGAGGACGTGGTCTTCGGCTGCGTCGATCCGGTCGGCGAGGCCGGCGCGGACATCGCCCGCACGGTCGCGCTCAAGGCCGGCTACGGCAAGGAGGTGCCGGGCATCCAGATCAACCGCTTCTGCGCCTCGGGGCTCGATGCGGTGAATTTCGCGGCGGCCCAGGTGATGTCCGGTCAGAAGGAGCTGGCGATCGGCGGCGGCGTCGAGAGCATGAGCCGCGTCGGCATGGGCGCGTCGGGCTTCGGCATCGCGGTCGATCCGTCAGTGGCGATCGACACCTATTTCATGCCGCAGGGCATTTCCGCCGACCTGATCGCGACGAAATACGGCTTCTCGCGCGACGATGTCGACGCCTATGCCGTGCGCTCGCACAAGCGCGCCGCGGCGGCCTGGGGCGAGGGCCGCTTCAAGAACTCGGTGATCCCGGTGACCGACGTCAACGGCCTGATCATCCTCGACCGCGACGAGACCATCCGCCCCAACACCGATATGCAGGCTCTTGCCGCGCTGAAGGCCTCCTTCGTCCAGATGGGCGAGATGGGCGGCTTCGATGCGGTCGCGACCGCCGCGCATCCGGATGTCGAGTTCGTCAACCACGTCCATCATGCCGGCAATTCGTCCGGCATCGTCGACGGCGCGGCCGCCGTGCTCGTCGGCTCGAAGAAGGGCGGGAAGGCCGCGGGCCTGAAGCCGCGCGCCCGCATCCGCGCCTTCGCGACGGTCGGCTCCGATCTCGCGCTGATGCTGACCGGCCCGGTCGATGTCACCGAACTGGTGCTGAAAAAGGCCGGCATGACGACGAAGGACATCGACCTGTTCGAGCTGAACGAGGCGTTCTCATCCGTCGTCCTGCGCTTCCAGCAGGCCTTCGACATCGACGACGACATTCTCAACGTCAATGGCGGCGCGATCGCCATGGGCCACCCGCTCGGCGCGACGGGCGCGATGATCCTCGGCACCGTTCTCGACGAGCTGGAGCGGACCAACAAGACCACGGCGCTGGTGACCTTGTGCGTAGCGGCCGGCATGGGCGTCGCGACGATCATCGAGCGGGTGTGACGCGCTGTCATCCCGTGCGCGCTGCGGCACGCAGTGCTGCTGCGCAGACACGGGACCGCGCGCCGAATTCGCTCCGTAGCAATGCCTTTTCCTGATGACGGTCCCGGATCGCCGCTGACGCGGCGTCCGGGATGACCCCTGGAGGCAATCATGAACCTCACCAATTTCCGCTTCGAGACCGACGCAGACGGCATCGCGACCGCGACCTGGGACATGCCCGGCCGCTCGATGAACGTCATCACGCCCGAGCTGATGGCCGAACTCGACGCCATCATCGACAAGGTCGCATCCGACGAGGCGATCAAGGGCTGCATCATCACCTCCGGCAAGGAGGCTTTTTCCGGCGGCGCGGACCTGACGATGCTGCAGGGCCTGCGCGACATCTACGTCTCGCTCTCGAAGGAGAAGGGCGAGCAGGTCGCGATGCAGACCTTCTTCGACGAAAGCCGCAAGCTTTCGCTGCTCTATCGCAAGCTGGAAACCTGCGGGAAACCCTTCGCCGCCGCGATCCACGGCGTCTGCCTTGGCGGGGCCTTCGAGCTCGCGCTCGCCTGCCAGTATCGCGTCGTCTCGGACGACGCCTCGACCCGCGTCGGCCTGCCCGAGATCAAGGTCGGGCTGTTTCCGGGCGCGGGCGGCACGCAGCGCGTGGCGCGGCTGATGCAGACTGGCGACGCGCTGCAGATGATGTTCAAGGGCGAGCAGGTGAAGGCGCTTCCCGCCCGCAACACCGGCCTCGTCCATGCCGTCGTGCCGCGCGACCAGCTCATTGCGAATGCCAAGGAATGGCTCAAGGCCAATCCGACAGCGACCGCGCCCTGGGACCAGAAGGGCTTCAAATTGCCCTCCAACAAGGTCCATTCGCCGGCCGGGATGCAGATCTGGCCGCCGGCCAACGCGATCTACCGCCGCGAGACCAACGACAACTACCCGGCGGCCCGCGCCATCCTCTCGGCCGTCTATGAGGGGCTGCAATTGCCGATCGATCTCGGCCTGAAGGTCGAGAGCCGCTATTTCGCGAAAATCCTGCGGACGAAGGAGGCGGCGTCGATGATCCGCTCGCTCTTCGTCTCGATGCAGGAGCTGAACAAGGGCGCGCGCCGCCCGGCCGATGTGCCGGCGAGCAAGCTGAAGAAGGTCGGCATCGTCGGCGCGGGCTTCATGGGCGCGGGCATCGCCTATGTCAGCGCCAATGCCGGCCTTGATGTCGTGCTTGTCGACCGCGATCAGGAGGCCGCCGACAAGGGCAAGGCCTATTCGCACAAGCTGGTCTCCGACCAGATCATGAAGGGCCGCGCCAAGACCGCCGACCGCGACGCGCTGCTCGGCCGCATCACCGCCACCGCCGACTATGCCGCGCTGAAAGGCTGCGACCTGATCGTCGAGGCGGTGTTCGAGGACCCCAAGGTCAAGGCCGAGGTCATCGCCAAGGTCGAGGCCGCCGTTGGACCGAAGACCATCTTCGGCTCGAACACCTCGACGCTGCCGATTACGGGCCTCGCCGAGCACAGCCAGCGACCGAAGAACTTCATCGGCATCCATTTCTTCTCGCCGGTTGAAAAAATGCTGCTGGTCGAGATCATCATGGCCAAAAAGACCGGCAAGGTCGCGCTGGCCATGGCGCTCGATTTCGTCCGCGCCATCAAGAAGACCCCGATCGTCGTCAACGACACGCGCGGCTTCTACGCCAATCGCTGCGTCGGAAATTACATCCGCGAGGGCCACCTGATGCTGATGGAGGGCATAGCCCCGGCGATGATCGAGGCGGCAGGCAAGCAGGCCGGCATGCCGGTCGGCCCGCTGTCGCTGAACGACGAGGTCGCGGTCGATCTCGCCTTCAAGGTTCTGAAGGCGACCAAGGCGCAGCTCGGCGAAGGCGCGGTCGATCCGGCGCAGGAGAAGCTGCTCTCCGACATGGTCGAGAAGCACGGCCGGCTCGGCCGCAAGAACAAAAAGGGTTTTTACGATTATCCGGAAGCGGGGCCCAAGCGCCTCTGGCCCGGCCTCGCCGAGCTCACGAAGAACCGGGTCGAGCCTGAACAGGTCGACATGCAGGAGCTGATCCACCGCCTGCTGGTGACGCAGGCGCTGGAAGCGGCGCGCACCTATGAGGAAGGCGTCGTCACCGACCCCCGCGAGGCCGATGTCGGCTCGATCATCGGCTTCGGCTTCGCGCCCTATAGCGGCGGCACGCTGAGCTACATCGACAACATGGGCGCGGCCGGCTTCGTGAAGCTCTGCGAGGGGCTGGCGAAGAGGCACGGCGAGAGGTTCAGGCCGAACAAGCAGTTGAAGCGCATGGCGAAGACGGGGGAGAGCTATTACGGGGCTGCGAAGGCGGCGGCCGCTTGAGCTTTTTCTTCTCCGCGCGGGTGAGAAGGTGGCCCGGCGAAGCCGGGTCGGATGAGGGAAGGGTCGCGCAAGCGGCCCTTTCTTTTTCGCGGTTAGGCCGTTTGCCTCGCGTCCGGCGATCCTGACAGCTTCGGGACGTTGATGCGTCCAGAGTGAACAGGGCAGCGGAGGAGCGACCGAGAATGGCGACGCTTGTCGAATACATGTATCGGGATGCATCGAACTATAAGCAGTTCGGATTCTTCACCTTGGGCGGCCAGTTCGATATCTCCGCCGTTGAAGCGCTCCTTTCGGACGGTGAATTCTTCATCCCCGAGCGAGTTGGCGTGAAGACGCTCGTTCCAGTCGAGAAAAATCGGGACGATCATTACCTCCACACGATTGTGGCAACCGTCGAAACTGACGCCTCAGATTTTCTCATGCCTGCGGACACATTTGTCGAACGTTTCAAGCGCGCTGCGCAGGAAGGCTGGTTCTACGAGAACCTTTCAGGCGCGGCGCGGGATTTGGCATGCGCGGAAGGTCGAAAGACAGGCTTGGCCAATCCTAATTGGGACGAGCAGTGACCTTTTTAACCTTTGAAGACCTGATTGCGGTGGTGCTCGATGAACGAACGATGCGGCAACGCGGTCTCATCGCGCGGCGTGAATAGCGGTCGACCGTGCTGAACCAGACCGCCGAGCGCATCAGGGATTAGTTTGGGCGGCGCGATGAGCGAAAGATCGTCCGCGATCGAGATAAGGCCGCGATCGAACAACCAATGAACCGTGCCCGACAAGGCCAGACCATTCCGGACGGAATCTGGCCCATGAGACGCTACGGGCATAATATGAGCCGCTTGAACCTCAGGCCGTCCTCCGCCGTTGATCAGCCTCAAGCCGGTCACGGCGCAGCGGTTGTCGTAGGCCAGTCGAACGTGACGACGAAAACTTTCCTCGCGGAAAGGCCGGCTGATGAGCGTTTGGATTATTGGGCGCTCATAAGGCGCTTGTGCGGTGTCTGAGAAACCGTCGTCTGTTCTGGAAGCGGCCTCGGCGGCTTCAGCGATACCGCTTGGATATCCTGCGGAAATGATCGCGGCGAACTCGTGCTCAGGTAGGACGCGGACCGAACGACCGAACGCGCCCTTGTTTGTGTGGCCATCGTCACGTTCGAGCGCGCTTTCCAGATAGCTGGTCCCAATTTTGAAAGGCACGGGTTGATCGAAGCCGAGATAGTTCTCGATATCCGCGTAAAAGTGGTCTGTCTGTTCCGGATCAGCCCGAATGCGCTGCACGGTTGCCACAGCGAAGTAGGCTTGCTTACCTCGGGCTGCACTATCGTCCAAGCCGGTCCGGCGAGGTTCATAGTAGACGATCATGTCGCCGACGGCGGCTTCGGCTTGCCGCAGATAAGTCCTTGGAAAATGGTAAAATTTTTCGGGTACGTCCTTGTAGGACGGCGAAACGCGAGTGGTGAAAATTGCCTTTGCCATTATGGCCAGTCTGAGGCCTTTGATAGACTCCTGTCACCAGAAAAACCCGCAGTCGTCATGCTTGGCCTTGTGCCAGCATCCATGTCTTGAATATCTCTTTCGACAGGCGAAGACGTCGATGGTCGGGACGAGCCCGACCATGAGGGGAGAGCGGTTGCGTCGGTCGTGCATCCGTCACCCCGCCACAGCCCTCACCACCCGCCGCACCTTCTCCACCAGCTCCCCGATCTGGTCCTCCGTGATGATCAGCGGCGGGGTCAGCGCCAGCGTCTCTCCCGTAATGCGGATCATGATCCCTTCCTCGCGGAACGCGCGGTCCATCGCCTCGAAGGCGCGCTTGCCCACGCCCTCGGGGCGCGAGGCGAGGTCGATGCCGGCGACGAGCCCGAGCGTGCGGATGTCGAGCACGTTGGGCTCCTCCTTCAGCGACATGATGGCGTCGGCCCAGACCGGCTCCAGCGCCTTGGCGCGCTCGAACAGGCCTTCGTCGCGGTAGATGTCGAGCGTCGCCAGGCAGGCCGCGGCCGCCAGCGGATGGCCCGAATAGGTGTAGCCGTGGAACAGCTCGATGACGTTGTCGGGCCCGTTCATGAAGGCGTCGTAGATAGGCTTGCGGCAGATCACGCCGCCCATCGGCACGGTGCCCGAGGTCACGCCCTTGGCGAAGGTGATCATGTCCGGCACCACGCCGTAGCGCTCGGCCGCGAAGGCCGTGCCGAGCCGCCCGAAGCCGGTGATGACCTCGTCGAAGATCAGCAGGATGCCGTGCTTGTCGCAGATCTCGCGCAGGCGCTTGAGATAGCCCTTGGGCGGCGGCAGCACGCCGGTCGAGCCCGCCATCGGCTCGACCATGACAGCGGCGATCGTCGAGGCGTCGTGCAGGGTGACGATGCGCTCGAGTTCGTCGGCGAAATGCGCGCCATAATCCGGCTCGCCCTTGGTGAAGCGCTGCTTCTCGCGGTCGTAGGTGTGCGGCATATGGTCCGCGCCGGCCAGAAGCGAGCCGAAGAACTTGCGGTTGGAGACGATGCCGCCGACCGAGATGCCGCCGAAACCGACGCCGTGATAGCCGCGCTCGCGGCCGATCAGCCGGGTCTTGGAGCCCTTGCCGGAGATGTTCCAGTAGGCGATCGCGATCTTCAGCGCCGTGTCGGCGGCTTCCGAGCCGGAGCCCGCGAAGAAGACATGGTCGAGGTCGCCCGGCGCCAGCGCCGCGATCCGGGCGGCGGCCGCGAACACCTTGGGGTGGCCGAACTGGAAGGAGGGCGCGTAGTCGAGCTCCTCGGCCTGCGCCTGGATCGCCTCGATGATTGGCCTGCGGGCATGGCCGGCATTGCAGCACCACAGGCCCGCCGTGCCGTCCATCACCGGCTTGCCCTCCGGCGTGTAGTAGAACATGCCCTCGGCCCGGGCGATCATGCGCGGGTTCTGCTTGAACGAGCGGTTGGCCGTGAACGGCATCCAGAAGGCTTCGAGGTCGTTGGGCGTGCCCAGCGGCTTGAGGGCGGATGTCATCGGCGGCGTTCCTGATCCGGTTAAGCGTCTCTCAACCTAACAGCACGACAGGGACTGTAAATCATCGGCCGGGCGGGGCATCCCTGCGCCGGCCGGGGACCAGGGCCGCGCGACAAGATGGATGACGTTACGTCGCTCTCGGCGTAGTCTGTTCGAAGGGGGAGACGGCAAACTGCATCAGGACCCCGATGGTCGCTAGCGGCGAAACCCCGGACCGGCCAGACGACCAGACCGCGGCGCTGATCCGTGCGGCGCTGGACCGTATCCTCGCCTCCGACGCCTTCCGCAGCGCCCCGCAGCTCGCGGCTTTTCTCGGCTTCATCGTCGAGAGCAGCCTGGCTGGCCGCGCTGCCGAACTGAAGGGCTACACCATCGCGGTCGAGGCGTTCGGCCGGCCGGCCGATTTCGATCCCCAGGCCGATCCGATCGTGCGCGTCGAGGCCGGCCGGCTGCGCAAGGCGCTGGTGCAGTATTATGCCGGCGAGGGCGCGGCCGAGCCGGTCAGGATCGCGATCCCGGTCGGAGGCTATGTCCCGAGCTTCATGTTCGACGCGGGCGACGCGGCGTCGGCTGCGTTGCCGCCTCCCGTGGCGGAACCCGCAGCGCCGTCCGCTCCGGACGAGCCTCGCTCCGTGCCCAACGAAGCGGCGGGTCTGGCCGCCGCTCGCCCGCCGTCGGAAGGCGGCCGCGCCAGACTCGCCATCGTCGGCCTCGCCTTGGTGATCGCGATCATGGCGATGGCCGTGGCGTCGAGCCGGATCGGCCATCGTCGCGAGCCGGCCCAGTCTCCGGCCGGAACCGCGCAGCAGAGCCGGACGGCCCTGCCGCCCGCGGCTGCGCCGGCCGATCCGTCGCCGCCGCCGGCCGCCACGGCGAAGCCGGCTCATCTCCCGGTCGTGGTGGTGACGGTGGGCTCGCCGCAGGACGATCCCGAGCTGTCCGAGGTGATGCAGCGTTTCGCCCGGCTGCTGGTCGACGCCATGGCGCGTTTCGACGACCTGATTTCGGTCAGGTCCCTGCAGGCCGGCGGGAACGGCGTCGAGGCGGGCGACTACGTCTTCGAGATGAACGCCAGCCGCGTCGGCCCGGTCACGGAAGGGTTCGGCCGTCTGCGCTCGGTCAAGGGCGGCCGCATCGTCTGGACGACCTCGACCACGCGCAGCCTGGAGGGAGGCCCCGACGATCCCGAACTGCTCGAACTGGCGCGCCGGCTGGCGATCCGGCTGGCTGAGCCCTTCGGCGTCATCCAGGCCGATTTCCGCCAGTCGGCGACGTCGCCCGCGATGGCCTGCATCTTTCAGGCGCTGGATTTCCGCCGCACCATGCGGCCGTCGGAGCATCTTGCCGCCCGCGCCTGCCTGGAGGGCGTGCTGGCGCGGGATCCGGACTTCCATCCCGCCTGGTCGCAACTCGCCTTGCTGATTCTCGACGAGTACACGCAGGGTCTGAACCCGCTGCCGGGCCCGCCGCTCGATCGCGCGCTGAGCGCCGCGCTGACGGCGCTGCGGCTGGCCCCCTCTAGCGCGCGCGCCCAGCAGGTGATGATGGATGTGCTGTTCGCGCGCGGCGCGCTGGAGGATGCGATCAGGAACGGCCGCGAGGCGCTGGCGCGCAACCCCTACGATCCAGACATCATGGCCGATCTCGGCTCGCGCTTCGTCCGGCTGAACCGGCCGGCGGAGGGCCTGCCGCTGCTCTCGCGGGCGATCGAGCTCAGCGCCGGCCGCCCGCCCTGGTACGATTTCTACGCCTTTCTGGCGGCGCATCTGCTGGGGGCCGACAAGCTCGCGCAAAGCTACGCCGCCGCGCTGGTGGCGGACCGGGGCGCGCTCAGCCTGCTCGGCCGCGCGCTCGCCGCCGCCAGGGACAAGGACGATGTCGAACTCGCGACCTGCCTGCGCGCTCTCGTGGAGGCCGCGCCGCTCTTCGCCATCGATGCGCGGCTTTATCTCGGGCAGAAGGGCTTTGGGCCGGAGTTGATCGAACGCGTCCTCGCCGATCTGGGTTCGGAGGCGTTGGGCGCCGCCAGCCGGAAATAGCGACGTCGCGCTGGCGAATTCCACGGCTTTTTGCGCGTTCGGGCATGGATGCGGCGGGGGAGGCTCGCTTGACGCCTCCGTCACGGGTAGTTTTGCAGCCATCATTCGTGATTCGCTGCTGTCGTCCCGGTTCCCTCTTGCGCGGTCGCTCTCTTGGCCCCTGTCCGCCTGAACGCCCTGCACCCTCTCGCCAGCGCCGTCACCGGCCTGTCGGCCGGCGGCGTCATCGCTTTGCTGCTGCCGGGTGGGCTCGGCGGCGCGGTCGGGCTGCTCGCCCTCGGAGCGGGGATGATCGGCTCTTTCCTGGTCCTCGACAGGCGCAATGGCGCGCAGCGCGAGCAGGTTCTCGCGGCGATCGGCGAGGTCAAGGTCCGGTTGGCGACCAATGCGATCCGGCTCGATTCGCTGGCCAAGCGCGTCGAGGAACTGCCGATGCGCGAGGCCGATGCGGCCCCGGCGCGTGCGACGCTCAATGAACTCACCGCCGAGGTCGGGCTGCTCGGCGATCTGATCCATCAGGTCGCGACCACGCTGGCCGACCATGACGCGGAACTGGCGCTGGCGCGCTCCCGCCAGCAGGCGACGCAGCCCGCACCCGCGCTGGCCCCCGTGCCGGTGATCGACCCGGAGGCCGCGATGCGCGCCCGGACCGAGGCCAGGGCGGCCGAGCGCGAGGAGACGATTCGGCAGGCTGAGCGCCGCGCCGCCGACGAGCGCGCGGCCGTGATCAGCCAGGCGCTGTCGGAGGGCCGCGTCGAGGTGCATCTCCAGCCGATCGTGCAACTGCCGCAAAGGCGAACGCGCGGCTACGAGGCGCTCGTCAGGCTCAGGCTCGACCAGCAGACGCTGCTGCTGCCGCAGCATTTTCTCGCGATCGTCGAGGAACGCGGCTTCGGCCCGACGCTGGATGCGCTCGTGCTGACGCGCGCGCTGGCCATCGCCCGCCATCTCGGGTCCAAGGATAGCGGCGGCAGGGATGGCAAGCTCTTCGTCTCCTGCAATTTTTCCGCGGCGACCTGGGCCTCCGCCAAGGCGCTGGCGGCGCTGTCGCGCATCCTCGACAAGTATCGCGACCATGCCGGCAATCTGGTCGTCGAGATGCCGCAGACCGTGTTCCGGGCGCTGGAGCCGACGAGCCTCGGCTTTCTCGGCGCGATGTCGGCCAATGGGGTCCGCTTCGCGCTCGACCAACTGGTCGATCTGCGGCTCGATCCGGCCTCGCTGGCCGACCGCGGCATCCGCTTCGTCAAGGCGCCTGCCGCTCTGCTTCAGGCGGATTCGGTCGGCCGGGCCGCGACCGACATCGCCGCCAGCGACCTCTCCGCCCTGCTCGCCCGCGCCTCGATCACGCTGATCGCCGACGAGATCGAGGACGACCCGACAGTCGCGGACATGATCGAAATCGGCGTCGGTCTGGCGCAGGGCGTGGTGTTCTCGCCGCCGCGCCCGGTCAAGCCCGAGGTCTTCGCCGAACCGGCGGCCGCGCCGATCTCCACGGCCGAGTCCGAGCCGGCCCGGCCTTCGGCCGAGGTCGTCGGCTATCCTGCGCCCGCGCCGTCGGGGGCGGCCGCTCCCGAGCAGGTCAAGCCGGAGCGCCTGCCTTTCCGCTCCGTGCTGCGCCGCGCCAGCGCCTGAGCAGCCGTCTTTTTTTCGCAACCGCGAAAGGCTAAGGCTGCCGCGCAGCCATGGAGCCTTCCGTTTTGACAGTTCCCGAGACGACGACCCAGCCCCTGGCCGGCTTCGCCAGCATCGCCGACCGGTTCGACCTTTGCCTCTGCGACATCTGGGGCGTGGTCCATAACGGCGTCGCCGCGCATCGCGGGGCGGTCGAGGCGCTGGTCGCGATGCGCGCGGCTGGCGTCAGCGTCGTGCTGGTGACGAACGCGCCGCGGCCGAATGCGGAAATCAGACGCCAACTCGACGGGTTTCGCGTGCCGGCCGATGCCTATGACGCGATCGTCACCTCGGGCGATGTCTGCCGGGGCCTGATCCGGGTGCGGGCCGGCCAGCCGGTCTACATGCTCGGGCCCGACCGCGACCTGCCGCTGATCGCAGGGCTCGACGCGCCGCGCGTCGGGCCCGACGAGGCGGCCTATGTGCTCTGCACCGGCCTGTTCGACGACGAGACCGAGACGGCGCAGACCTATGCCGGGCTGCTGGCCGGTTTCGCGGCGCGCGGACTGAGCCTGATCTGCGCCAATCCGGATCTGGTGGTCGAGCGCGGCGGGCGCATCGTGCCCTGCGCCGGCTCGCTGGCGCTGGCCTATGAGGAACTGGGCGGCCAAGCGATCTACGCCGGCAAGCCGCATGCGCCGATCTACGAGGCCGCGCTGGCGCTGGGCGAACAGGCGCGCGGCTCGACGATCGCGCGCGACAGGATCTGCGGCGTCGGCGACGCCATCCGCACCGACATCGCCGGCGCAAACGCCTTCGGCGCCGCGAGCATCATGGTGCTGGCCGGCATCCACGCGCAGGATCTGATGGAGGCGGACTGGGACCAGCGCCATGGCTGGTTCGCCGGCCAGCTCCACCGGCCGCACTACGCCCTGCCGCATCTGGTCTGGTGACGGTGACGCTCACGGCGCTGAGGGCGTCGCAAAACGCGCTCCGGTGAGTCGGCTGGCGTGGCGGTCGAGAACCGGAGCGGACTTCATGTCCGTGAGCACCGGAAGCGGAGACCGTCGCGTCAGGCGGCCGCCGGAGTAGTGTTTGGCGATGGCCTCAAGCCGCGCAGACCGACTCGATCTTGCTCTTCAACGTCTGCGCGTTGAATGGCTTGACGATGTAGTTGTTCACGCCGGCCTTCTTGGCGGCGATGACGTTCTCTGTCTTGGATTCGGCGGTGACGATGATGAAGGGCGTCCCGGCGAGCTTTTCCTCCTCGCGGACGCGGCGCAGCAGCTCGAAGCCCGTCATCGGCTCCATGTTCCAGTCGGAGATCACGAGGCCGTATTTCTTGTCGCGCATCTTCTCGATCGCGGCGGAGCCGTCCGAGGCGTCGTCGACATTCTCGAAGCCGAGCTGCTTCAGCAGGTTGCGGATGATCCGAACCATCGTCTGGTAGTCGTCGACCACGAGGATCGGCATGGATGGGTCGAGAGCCATGATGGTGCTCCAAGCGGCGCGGATATTTTGCAGGGCGGACCTGCGCGACGCCGCCTTCGCAGAGGCGACGT
>JAESGM010000585.1_pt1 | contig 22764 bp, 21 predicted proteins | sample 9269721 | NCBI WGS metagenome assembly JAESGM01 (sample SAMN15720920, study PRJNA650825) | algae metagenome | isolation source: Komarekiella atlantica HA4396-MV6 and co-occurring heterotrophs from... | place: USA: Theobald House, Kauai, HI | collected 2009-07-29 | reverse complement strand
CTCGTCGGCCACGGTGCGGCCGTCGCCAACAATGCCCATGCCGGAGCGCTGCAATGTGGCGCCTGCGGCGGCCATGCCGGTGACGTCAACGCCCGCCTTGTTGCCGCCCTGCTCAACGACAAGGCGGTTCGGGCCGAGTTGCGCGATCGGGGCATCGTTATCCCGGAGACGACGCTGTTCATCGGTGCGCTCCACGATACCACGACCGATGAGGTGACGCTGTTTGATGCAGACTGCGCGTCGCCCGATCATGACGACTCCCTGGCGCAGTTGCGGCAGAACCTCCGCGAAGCTGCCGCAGTTGCACGTGCTGGCCGTGCTCCGCTGCTGCCGGGCGCGATCTCGGGCCGTTCGGTCCTGGCTCGGGCGATGGACTGGGCGCAGGTCAGGCCGGAATGGGGTCTTGCGGGCTGCCGCGCCTTCATCGCCGCGCCGCGCGAGCGGACGCGGCACCTTGATCTCGACGGCCAAGCCTTCCTGCACAGCTACGACTGGACCTGCGACAAGGACTTCGCGACGCTCGAGCTGATTCTGACGGCGCCGGTCGTTGTCGCGAGTTGGATCAGCCTGCAGTATTATGGCTCGACCGTCTCGCCTGCAGCCTTCGGCGCTGGCAACAAACTGATCCATAACGTCATCGGCGGCGTCGGCGTTCTTGAAGGTCATGGCGGAGCGCTACGCGGCGGGTTACCTTGGCAATCCATCCACGACGGAAAAGCGCTCGCCCACGAACCGTTGCGCCTATCGGTGATCGTTGCCGCGCCAATCGAAGCGCTTTCATCGGTGCTTGAACTGCACCCCGAAGTCGCTGCGCTTTTTGACAATGGCTGGCTCGCGCTCTTCGCCATGGACGACGACGGAACAGTCTCGCACCGCTACATCGGCCGAGGGCGCTGGAGCGATGTACGTCCAAAGTCGCCTGTCGCGCTGGCTGTCGCTGCATGACCAGATCGGTCGATCGATACCAAGGTCGCCGTGCTTGCCTTGCAACCATGCACGGCAAGGAAGTTGCCATCGCACCTGCGATGAGAAATGCGCTGGGCATCGCCGTTCGGCATGCGATTGCGACTTGCGCGGAGCATTCCCGGGACGGCCTTGCTCTCGTCGTCAACGATATGCGCGCATTCCTCAATCCGACGAGGGTGAGAACGATCGAAAGATTGGCTGGAAAGCTGGCAGCGCGCGTTCTATCGACTTGCCCGCGCTGCGCAGCGCCAGGTTTCGGCCATGCCGACGTCGCTCATCAGTTCACGTGCGAGATGTGCGGGACGCCGACGATTGTACCCAGCCACAATATCCACAAATGTGCGTATTGTAATTTTACTGAGTTCATCGAGCGGCCCAAAACTATAGGAAGCTCATCACCGAATAATTGTTTGAAGTGCAATCCCTAATTGGAAAAGCCGTTCAGCCTCAGAGCGATGATAGATGAAAATTTCATCATTCAGTTGGGTCACTTACATGCAAAGATTGCCTCAAAGCGATGAGAGCCGTAGCAAGACAAAGCCAGCTGCGATTATCTGCGCGATCTGGATCAGCACCGAAACGCCATGCAGGATTCCGAAACTGCGGCGATCGCCCCGATCCGTCGCGGCATTGATGGCGGGCATGATCAACTGTCGGGCGATCACCGTGGCACCGCAGATCGCCGTCAGCAGCGTCGCCAAGAGGCGGTCCGTGGGGAACGACGCCAAACCCGCCAGCGCTGAGACGACGATCACGAGAACATAATAGGGCGGGAAGGCCTTCCGGATCAGCGACCGAGCGACATCCGTCGGCAGGCTCCTCAGCACGAAGATCGCAAAGCCGAACGCGAAGAGCGACATGCCGCCCAGAAGCATGGCCGTGAGTATCAGCGCGATGGCTGGAAGAGTTGCAAGCATGCGAGACGACTCTACCGCTTCATACGCCAGAGCAGGAACCGGCCATAAGCGTGCTCGAGAAGGATCAGAACCGCTGGAATGCGGGCCATCTGCCCCAACGGCCAAAGCAGGGGTATCTGTCGCCACATCAAGGCGAAGGCTGCCGCACCCGATACGACGCGACCATCGCCATCTCTTGCGTGGAAGCGGGCAAGCAGCACGGCAGGCTCCAGCGGGCAATCGGCGCCAGCCGCGTGCAGATCGACAAATGCGGTCCGACGTCGCCAATCGAGCCCGCGCATGATGGCGATCTCGCGCGAGCAGATCGGACAGAGACTGTCATACCAGATCGTGACAGGCACCGGCTTTCCGGCGACGAGGGGGGGAGCGTCGACAATCTCGGTCATTGGAAGCCTGCCTCTCCGATGCCGAGCTTATGGATGAGGTGGGGGATCTTATCCTTCAGGCCAAAGAAGCCCTTCGTCGCGTACGGCCAAGCTGAGGTATCCTCCACGCGCCGGATCTGCACCATCTCGATCCCCTCATGGGAAAGCGCTGACGTCAGAGCCGCGAGCCTGTCACCCATCGGCCCGACTGGCGTGTAAGCAGTTATGATCCGGCTGACGTCGTGGCTGCGTGCCAGTTTGGCGAGCGACGCAGGAGAGAACTCGACATCCGCGTCCGCCGCGACGCCGAAATGACCGCTGGCACGCCTCAAACCGTCGGCGAGCGCTTCTTGCGAGAACCGCACGACGTTCTCCGCAGCGGCCAAAGGAGAGCGTCGATCGACGGCATGTGTGCCGATCACGACGCCGATGTCGGCGTCCGAGAGATCGAGGCTCTCGGGGTGAAGATCGTCTTCGGTGAGAAGCAAGATCGCTGGGCCGGCCGGAGCGCGCACCGGGGCCGCCGGCAGCGCGCGGGCAAGGCCGATTGGCGGCTCGTCAAGCGGGGGCGCGGTGCTGGCGAGTCCCTGCGGATCGAAGCGGTCGCAGGTGAATTCAGCGATGTTTGCGGCGCGGGCGAGATAGGTTTTGCCCTTGGTGTGGAAGCCGGCGACCCAGCGCCAGGACAGCGTGTTCGAAGCGGGATCGCCGTCGATGAAATGCCGATAGGTGAAATCGGCGCCCAGTTCCCAAGGCAGCTTCAGCGTAAAGATCCAGATCGACGCCAGCCACATCCGCGTGTGGTTGTGCAGGTATCCCGTCTCCAGAAGCTCATCGACCCAGGCGTCGAAGCAGTCGATACCCGTACGTCCCTCGACCGCTTTGTTATAGGCGCGTGCCAGCCCGCCGCCGTCGGCGATCGTTGCGAGCTGATGGTCCAGGGCCTCGCGGTATCGTCGCCAGATCTGAGGACGGGTCTCGAGGTAGCCTTTAAAGTAGGTCCGCCAGTACACCTCCTGAATGAACTTCTCCGCGGTCGTCAGCGAGTGATTTTGTATCACCGCATCGAGCACCTCGCGCTCAGTGATGAGGCGATGACGAATGTAGGGTGATAGCGTCGAGACATGCCTGCGGTCGTCTGGGCCGCTATCGGTGTTTCGACCGTTTGCGTAAGGCCGCCCCGCTACCGGCAGAAAAGCAGCGAGACGCCGCAATCCTTCGGCTCGGCATGGGTCAAACGATCGAGTGTCGTAGGGATCGGGCATGTATCGATTACGCAGCGGGGGCGTGCTCAGACCAGCTTACGTGCCGCCCGCGACGAAGTGCAGCGTCAGCGCCGTAGTGGGACCTCAGCGTGGGCCACGATCGCAAAAGTGCGACTAGTTCACCTGGTCAGGGTTCTCGTCCGAGATCGTCGCCTTACATAGCGGGACGACGCGAGGGATGTGAGATGAGCGAGACGAACGCTTTTTCAGTCGAGATGGAAATAACCAGGACCGTTACAGTCGTGATTGAGGCAAAAGACGCGCTCCAGGCGCGGGAGAAAGCCAATAATCTGGAATTCAAACACGAGATCGTCGGCGAAATTACGCATTGGGTCGTCAAAACCGTCGCCAGAGCGTCGTGATGGAAGGGCCGAGGGATAGCTTCGGACTTTAGGCGACAAAGCGCTCTGTTCGATCTCGGCCTTGGGCCTTTGCTCGATAGAGGGCTCGATCAGCCGCGATCTGTACCTCTTCTAGCAAAGTGCCTTCCGCGATACCCACGCTGAGTGTGACTCTTGCAAGTTCCGGGTGAACCGCGCGCCAATCTGCCGATGCAACGGCAGCATGGACGGCGACCGCCACGCCGTCGGCCGCCCCGACAGTTTTGGAGCCGATGATCGCAAATTCCTCGCCCCCGATGCGTGCGGCCATCGCGCCAGCAGCCTTCGCGCATTTGTCGATGATCCGCCCGGTCTTGCGGATACAGACGTCACCAACAGGGTGGCCGAACCGGTCGTTGATAGCCTTGAAGTTGTCGATGTCGATTGCGATCAGGACCGCCATGCCGGAGCAATCGAGCTCGTGCGTAAGCTGGTCGATGAACTGACGACGATTTGGAAGCCCGGTGAGGCTGTCGGTTCTGGCAAGCTCCGCCAGAGCTTCATTCTTCTGCCGGAGTAGATCGCGCGCTTCAATGAGCTGCTGTTGCTGCAGCTTGGATCCGGTGATGTCGGCGTGGACCTGATAGGAGAGGCCGTCAGGCTCATGGCGGTTGACGACGCGTCGCCAGCGGTTGCGCGGAAGCTCGACTTCGAAAGGCGCACCGTCATAGATGAGGCCCGCCCTGATCCTTGCCCGCATGGCGCCGATCGCGGGTCCTGAGCTCCAGGCCGATGCGATGATATCTTCGAGCGTTTGGCCGACGATCGTCAGGTCCGAGGGCACATCGTACAACCGGCGGAACTCGGTGTTGGCGATCACGATGCGATTGCTGGTGTCTGTCACGCAGGCGCCATCTGGAATGTGGTCCAGAAGATCGAAGGCGGGGATTGTCGAGGACAGCTTGGCGTCCGGCCGCCGCACCTCGCGCCACATCCGGACACGACCACCGTCGGGCAGCGGTAGCGAGGCAACTTTGACGGTGCGGCCATGATGGGTGAATTCAAACGGCTGTTGCTGCTGCGTGTGGCGCGTCACACCCTCCGTGACGTAGCGCTCGATATCTCTCAGCTCAGAGGGATCGAGGCGGATCGTGTAAAAGCGCCGCAAGTTCTCCGCATAAGGCTCGCCGACCTGAACGAAGTCGGCGTGCTCGGGAAAGAACTCCAAAAACCGCGCGTTCCACCTAACAGCGCGATGCTCCGCATCGAATTCGCAAATCGCGACGTCGAGTGAATCCAACAGGTCGCACATGTAGGACGCAGGCCACATAGCCGAACTGAAAGGCTGATTTGGTTAAGGGCCGATAAACCCCCGTCTGATCATCGGGCAGTGTGACTGATATATTTGCGCGCAATGGCGGATACTTCCTGCGGGCCGGGCTGTCGGCGAAGCTGAAGCCCTTGGGGGCGTCGCCCATCCGGGCGTCCATCCCTGACGCGGGACGCGCAGAGGCGTCGGCATGAGCGTCTCACGCGGCCCAAAGGACCGATATCGGTGCCGCGCTGAGTTTTTCTCCGAAAGGCAGCACATGCTTTCCATCGTAGAGCACAATCCCTTGTGTAAAACGCGATCCGACACGGTCTTTCAATCGCCGCAGCCCTCGAAGATCCGACGCCTGCACGCTCGACGACGCTTTCACTTCGATCCCCAGGACGAGACCGGCACCGTTCTCGATGACGAAATCGACCTCGACCTGATCCTTGTCGCGATAGTGGGAGATCATGAGTTCGTCATCGGCCACCGCAGCAGCCTTCGCCAGTTCGCTGAAGACAAAACTTTCGAGCGTCGAGCCTAAAGGCGAGCGATCCAATGCGAGCTGAGCGGTCGCGAGTTTCAGCGTCGTCGCCAGCAGACCGCAATCGACAAACTGAAGCTTTGGCGTCGAGACGAGGCGCTGCGTCTGGTTGCCGGACCATGCCGGAATGCGGCGCACGAGATAGAGCTGCTCTAGCAGACGGACATATCGCTCGACGGTCTTTCCATCGAGCCGCGCATCGTTGCCCAACGCCGACCAGTTGAGGAGCTGGCCAGCGCGGGCGGCGAGCAGCCCGAACAGATCTGGAAGCCGGTCGAGCCGCTCGGCCGAGGATATCTCCCGCGCATCCCGCTCCATCACGGACCGCAGATAGGCTCGGTGCCAGTCGCGTCTTCGCCGCTCGCTCGAGCGGGCGATGGCTTCCGGATAGCCTCCGGCGAGAACAACCTCGGGCAGACTTGCCGTATCCCGAGAGGGATCGACGACATTGCCGTTGAATGCCTTTGCGAGGAATGAGGATGGCGGACGGCCTTCGATTTCCGATCGGCTCAACGGCAGCAGCGTCACGATCTCGATGCGCCCGGCCAGGGACTCTGCCGCCTTTGGCATCGCCAGGATGTCGGCCGAGCCCGTGATCAGAAAGCGCCCGGACCTCTGATCCTCATCCACGGCCTGTTTGATGGCCAGAGTCAGGTTGGGCGCTCGTTGAATCTCGTCGATGACGGCTCGATCGAGCCGCCGGATCAAACCTGATGGATCGCTTGTCGCCGCGGCGAGCACGGCTGGATCATCGAGGGTCAGGTAGCTATGCGTCTCCCCGGCGATCTTGCGCGCCAACGTGGTCTTGCCCGACTGACGCGGTCCTGCGATTGCGACGACGCGCGTGTCGGTCAGCGCTTCGCGAATGCGGCTTTCGGCATGGCGTGGGTACATGTCAAAGCGCCTATCGACTTAGCGTCCAATCCGGAATCTATAAGCGTCCAATCCGGAATTTGAAAGCGTCTGATCCGGCGTAAAGCTCGGGGTAGAGAGCTTGCCAGTGCAGCGGCTCGTTCGATCGGGCGGGCCACCGAGCGCAGCGCAATCCCGCTCTTTTGCGATGGCGTCCTGGTACGGTTCCGGATCTTCCACGATCAACCCGCAAGGGGTCGGCTACGCGAGCGTGCCGCCGCTGCGGCTTTGCCTTCGCGGTGATCGCGACCGGCCCCGGCCCTTCGAGGAGCCATCGAGCGGAATTCCCCCGCTCCCGGATGGAGCCTCACAATGTCGAACGATCTTGTCCTCGCCCAGAGCCACGCGTTTCAGCTCGCCCGCACGCTGATGGTTCCGGTAACCGTCTTCCAGATCGACGGCGCCTACGGGGTGCTACCGAGCGACGAGATCGATGCCGCCGACGAGCTCCGCGTCATTCACGAATTCGACCCCCATGATCGCCGGCCGGCTCATTGAGCCGGCCCGTGTGCCGCTGGCGAGCAGTCTCCCGCAAGGGAGGCTTGCGCCGCGGACGATCAATCTCGTCATCACGTCATCTGTCGATCCGCGCCCTTGCAGGCGCCGCTCTTCGCAGCTGGGCGGTCTGGTCCCGGGAATCTAGCGGGGAAGTGAGACGCAGCAGGAAAGGCCGGACGCAAGGCGCCGGGAGAAAATGATGGAGCAACGAGAGCTTGAGGAACTGAAGGGGCGCGTGCTGTGCGCGGTGGTGCTGGAGAAGGCCGGCTTCGCCATCGATCTGAAGGAGAGCACACGCCGCGCCGTCAAGCACCGGCGTGGCGGCGACATCATCATCGTGATCCACGAGGGCAGGGGCTGGTTCGATCCCTTGTCCGACGCCAAGGGCGACGTGTTCTCGCTGGTCCAGCATCTGGACGGCGTTGCCTTCACTGAGGCGCTGACGCGTGCCGCCGATCTGGTCGGGTTCAGGCCTCTCGAACCAGCCTGGAGAGCATCAGGACGGAGGCGAGCAACCGACATGTCCCTCATCGAGCGCTGGCGCGCGCGGCGAACACCTCGCCTAGATTCCGCGACATGGTGCTACCTGCGTCACTACCGCCATCTTCCAGACCACGTGCTGCGCGCCGTCATCCGCGAGAACCGACTGCGCCAAGGCCCGCACGGCAGCCTTTGGGCTGCCCATATCGATGATCACGGCGCCGTCACCGGTTGGGAGGAGCGTGGCCCGGCATGGCGCGGTTTCTCGACTGGAGGAGCGAAGGTGCTGTTCCGGCTTGGCGCGCCTGTGGGATTGAGGCTCTGCGTCACCGAGGCCGCGATCGATGCCATGAGCCTCGCGGCGATCGAGGGGCTGCGGGATGGCAGCCTCTATCTCAGCACCGGCGGCGGCTGGTCACCGGCGACTCAAGCCGCGCTGCAAACGCTTGCCGCCCGTCCCGGCGCCCAACTAGTCGCGGCGACCGACGCCAACAGTCAGGGCGAGGCATACGCTGGCCGGCTGCGCGAGATCGCCGAGACCGCGGGCTGTGACTGGTATCGGCTGAGGCCGCCGGGCGACGACTGGAACGACGCTTTGAAGGAGAAGGCGGAGGAGGAGCAGGAAAGGAGGAATGGGAGGAGAGACCTGCCGCATGCCCGCCGGCCGCATCAAGGGTGACGCTCCGCCCGGCTGCGCCGGCCCTTGACCCGGCCGAACGGGAAGGCGGCCGCAGGGGAGGGGTCAGGAAGAGCCGAAGATGATGGCGATGTCGCAAGGATGAGCCGCGCTCCGGTCTGACGACTCATAGGAGCTTTCCCATGACCCTCCCTCCGATCCGCAAGGTGTTCCAGGGCGTCGCCGACCGGCGGCAGATGTTCCGGATGTTCGATCGCCATGCCCAGCGGCCGGATCGCGGCCGTGGCGATGGTACCGCGCTTTATGCCGGCGAATGGTTCGAAATCAGCCGGGCCGAGCACGACTATATGTTCGAGGTTCTGCCGCCAGTGATTTTGGCGGTCGACATGTTCGCTATGAGGGAATTCTTGACCGGGTCAGTCACGAGCATCTTCTTCGCCCTGTGGATCGACGGCCGGGCCCGCTACTTCCATGGTTATTGCGATCTCGCCGATGTCGGTTCCGGCAGGAGCATGCGCGAGGCGATCGTCGAGCGCGAGAGCCGGCCGGTGCGGGCGATGACCCGGCACGAGCGTCTGGAGCACATCTGGTCCAGCACCCATGACGACTATCGCAGCTATGCCGGCGAGCGCTGGCCTGCGGCTGACATAAGCAAGCGCACAGTCACGGTCTATGGCGGCCGGCAGGGCACGAATCAGAAGCTGCTGGACGGTCTGACGGATGACGAGATCAGTGAAAAGCTCCCGGTGCATCTGCGCTATCTGCCCGACGCGGTCGCGGCGTGAGGCGCCGCCATGTTCACCTTCTCCGTGACGGATATCCGCGCCGTCATCACGCGCGGGCGCATCGACGCGTTCAGCAATGGCGGATTCCGGAGCCTGCATTCTGAAGCTCACGAGCGACCGGGTCTCTGGCTGATCGGCGACGAGGGCGTCTACATCATGTCGAACGGCAGGCTCGCCGACGGCCAGCGTCCGCTCGTGGTCTACGCCCAAAAGTGCGACCCCAAGACCGACCCTGACTACTGGCATTACAAGCGCCAGCACTTTGGCGGCGATGACGGCGTCGAGTTCATCGATGCCGCCGTGCTCATGAAGCTGATCGCGGCCGCTCCCGACGCGACGCATTTTTGGATCACGCTGACCGACGGCGAGATCTCGTTGGCCCTCCTCCGCCGCTGAACCTGCGGCCGACCCTCAACCCTCACCGCGCATCCACTCGTCGGTCGCCCGACCCAGCCGGCAGACCCGATGGCGCGCGCTCTCAGCACAGGAGATTTCTGCAATGGCGCAGGAGCACCGCCTCACCCTCGATCCGTTCACCATCGACCTCTTCAACGACACGGCTCTTTCGTCGAGCATGAGGCTCGGCGTCACGGCCTTCGCGGGCGGCGGTCCCGCCAATGACGACGATGAGCCCGATCCGCCGCCGTCGCCGGCGCAACGGGTCGCATCTCCCCCGCGCCAACCCGCGCCGCATCCTCCCGGCGTCAATTTCACTCTCGACGGCGATCGCGGCCTCGCCGCGAGCTGGAAGGATCGTGCTCTCGATAGCATCGCCGCGATCCAGCTCGCCGCGCGAATCGAAGCCGAGCAGCGGCCGGCGACGCCGGACGAACAGCGCAGGCTGATCCGCTTCACCGGATTTGGCGCGTCCGACCTCGCCAATGGCGTCTTCCGGCGGCCAGGTGAGACGGCGTTCCGAAAAGTCTGGAAGAGGATCGGCGGCGAACTCGAGAATGCCGTCAGCGGCGCCCACTACGCCTCGCTCGCGCGCTGCACCCAGTATGCCCACTTCACGCCGGAGTTCATCGTGCGGGCAATCTGGTCCGGTCTGCAGCGGATGGGGTGGCGCGGCGGCCGCGTGCTGGAGCCCGGCATCGGCACCGGGCTGTTCGCTGCTCTCATGCCGGAAGCCTTTCGCGATCGCGCGCATTTCACCGGCGTCGAGCTCGATCCGACGACTGCGCGCATCGCCCGGCTTCTGCAGCCACGCGCGCGCATCGTCACCGGCGACTTTTCGCGCACCGAGCTGCCGGCCAATTTCGACCTCGCCATCGGCAACCCGCCATTCTCCGATCGCACGGTCCGCTCCGATCGGGCCTATCGTTCGATGGGCTTGCGGCTGCATGACTACTTCATCGCACGCTCGATCGACCTGCTGAAGCCCGGCGGGCTCGCGGCTTTCGTCACCTCGCACGGTACGATGGACAAGACGGACGCCTCGGCGCGCGAGCACATCGCTGGGTCGGCCGACTTGGTAGCCGTCATTCGCTTGCCATCGGGTAGTTTTCGGGCTGATGCTGGCACGGACGTCGTTGTCGACATCCTGTTCTTCCGAAAGCGTAAGGCCGGCGAGGCGCAGGGCGATCGCGCCTGGCTCGATCTCAAAGAGGTCCGGGCAGCCACCGCCGACGAGGGCGCGATCTGCGTCAATCGCTGGTTCGTGCGTCATCCGGACTTGGTGCTCGGCGCGCACGCTCTGACCTCCGGCCCGTTCGGCGAGAGCTACACCTGCTTGCCGAATGCTGACGAGGTACTGGCTCCCGCACTGGACCGGGCAATCGGCTCCCTTTCGGAAGCTCTCTATGATGGCGAGCCGGAGGTGCTTGACCTCGACGACGAGGAGCCCGACACGAATCGTCCGCCTCCGCTGGACGCGCGAATCCGCGAGGGGAGCTACTTCGTCGATAGCCGTCACGGGCTGATGCAGCTCGTCGACGGGCAGCCCGTCGCTGTGAAGGTGCGAAAACGTCGGAGCGCCGAGGGCGTCCCGGAAAAGCACGCCCGGATCATTCAAAAGCTGATCCCGATCCGCGACGCCGTGCGCGAGGTGCTTAACCGTCAGGAACACGACCGGCCCTGGAAGGACGCGCAGGTTCGACTGCGCATCGCCTGGTCGAGCTTTTTGCGCGAGTTTGGCCCGATCAATCACACGACGGTGTCGATCTCAGAGGACGAGCCGACGGGCGAGGTCCGCGAGACGCACCGCCGGCCAAACCTGCAGCCCTTTCTTGACGATCCCGATTGCTGGCTCGTCGCCTCGATCGAGGACTACGATCTCGATACCGACACGGCAAAACCCGGTCCGCTGTTCAGCGAGCGGGTCATCGCGCCGCCGGCGCCGCCCATCATCACATGCGCCACGGACGCGCTCGCCGTCGTCCTGAACGAGCGTGGTCATGTCGATCCCGATCACATCGCCGAGCTGCTGCATCGGGATGTCGCCGGCATCGTCTCCGAGCTGGGAGACGCGATCTTCCAGAACCCGGCCGACGGCGCCTGGCTGATGGCGGACGCCTATCTGTCAGGATCAGTGCGCGACAAGCTGAAGGTGGCTGAAGCCGCCGCCGCGTTCGACCCTGCTTTCGAGCGCAATGTCCGCGCCCTCGTCAAAGTCCAGCCCGCCGATCTCCGCCCTTCCGATATCACCGCGCGCCTCGGCGCACCCTGGATTCCGGCCTCCGATGTCGTCGGCTTCGTCAAGGAGACGATGGGCGCGGAGATTACGATCCGGCACATGCCGGAGCTGGCGTCATGGACGGTCGATGCGCGGCAGCTTGGCTGGCTGGCGGCGGGAACCTCCGACTGGGGTACGGGCCGCCGCCACGCCGGCGAGTTGCTGACCGACGCCCTGAACAGCCGCATCCCGCAAATCTTCGACACGGTCGAGGACAATGGCCGCGAGCGACGCGTGCTCAACGTCGTCGATACCGAAGCCGCCAAGGAGAAGCTGCAGAGGATCAAGACCGCGTTCCAGGCCTGGGTCTGGTCCGACCCGGATCGCACCGATCGCCTGGCGCGCATCTACAATGACCGCTTCAACAACATCGCGCCGCGCGCCTTCGACGGCTCACATCTGAATTTGCCGGGCACGAGCGGCGCCTTCACCCTCTATCCCCACCAGAAGCGCGGCATCTGGCGGATCATCACGGCAGGTGCGACCTATCTCGCCCACGCGGTCGGCGCCGGCAAAACCATGACCTTTGCTGCCGCGGTCATGGAGCAGCGCCGGCTCGGCCTGATCGCCAAGGCGATGCTGGTGGTGCCTGGCCACTGCCTCGCGCAGATCGCACGCGAATTTTTGTCGCTCTATCCCAACGCCCGCATCCTCGTCGCCGACGAGAGCAATTTCACCAAGGAGAAGCGCCGCCGCTTCCTGTCGCGCGCCGCGACCGCGACCTGGGACGCGATCATCATCACGCATTCCGCGTTCCGCTTCATCGATGTCCCGTCTGCCTTCGAGCAACTGATGATCCAGGACGAGCTCGAACTCTATGAAAACCTGCTGACCAAGGTCGAGAGCGACGACCGCGTCTCGCGCAAGCGCCTCGAACGCCTGAAGGAGGGCTTGAAGGAGCGGCTGGAGCCGCTCTCGACGCGCAAGGACGATCTCCTGACCATCTCGGAGCTTGGCGTTGATCAGATCATCGTCGACGAGGCGCAGGAGTTCCGAAAGCTGTCCTTCGCCACCAACATGTCGACGCTGAAGGGCGTCGATCCTAACGGTTCGCAACGCGCCTGGGACCTCTATGTGAAGTCCCGCTTCGTCGAGACGAAGAACCCCGGCCGGGCGCTCGTGCTGGCGTCGGGCACGCCGATCACCAACACGCTCGGCGAAATGTTTTCGGTGCAGCGGCTAATGGACTATGCCGCGCTTGCCCAACGCGGGTTGCACGAGTTCGACGCCTGGGCCTCGACCTTCGGCGACACCGCGACCGAACTAGAGCTGCAGCCATCGGGCAAATACAAGCCGGTCTCGCGCTTCGCCAGCTTCGTCAATGTGCCCGAGCTCATCGCGATGTTCCGGACCTTCGCGGACGTCGTGCTGCCCGACGACCTGCGTCGTTATGTGAAGGTGCCGGCGATCTCCACGGGTCGTCGCCAGATCCTGACTGCCAAACCGACATCGGCCTTCAAGTCCTATCAGTGTCTGCTGGACGAACGCATCAAGGCGATCGAGATGCGCGACCGGCCGCCAGAGCCTGGTGACGACATCCTGCTCTCGGTCATCACCGACGGCCGCCATGCCGCGATCGATCTGCGCCTCGTCGGTCCCGACAACGACAACGAGCCGGAGAACAAGCTCAACCTTTTGATCGAGAATGCCCTGCGCATCTGGCGCGAGACGGCCGGCGCCACCTACATCCGACCGGACGGCAAGCCCTACGAGACGCCCGGCGCGGCCCAGATGATCTTCTCCGATCTCGGCACGATCAGCGTCGAAAAGAGCCGTGGCTTCTCGGCCTATCGCTGGATCCGCGACGAGCTCATCCGTCGTGGCGTCCCGACCTCCGAGATCGCCTTCATGCAGGACTTCAAGAAGTCGGAGGCCAAACAGCGCCTGTTCGGCGATGTCCGCGCGGGAAAGGTCCGTTTTCTGATCGGCTCGTCGGAGACAATGGGCACCGGCGTCAACGCCCAGCTCCGCCTGAAGGCGCTGCATCATCTCGACGTGCCCTGGCTTCCCTCGCAGATCGAGCAGCGTGAGGGCAGGATCGTGCGGCAGGGCAACCAGCACGACGAGATCGACATCTTCGCCTATGCCACGCAAGGCTCGCTCGACGCGACGATGTGGCAGAACAACGAGCGCAAGGCGCGCTTCATCGCAGCCGCGCTCTCGGGCGACACCTCGATCCGCCGGCTCGAGGACATGGGCGAGGGGCAGGCGAGCCAGTTCGCGATGGCGAAGGCGATCGCCTCGGGCGACCAGAGGTTGATGCAGAAGGCTGGACTGGAGGCCGAGATTGCCCGGCTGGAGCGCCTGCGCGCCGCCCATCAGGACGATCAGTTCGCCGTGCGGCGGCAGATTCGCGATGCCGAGCGGGATGTCGATCTCTCGACGCGGAGGATCGGAGAGATCGGCCGTGACATCGAGCGCCTTGTCCCGACCGCCGGCGACGCCTTTGCAATGACCGTGACCAGCACATCACATCGCGAGCGAAAGGACGCCGGCCGCGCCCTACTGAAGGAAATCCTCACCCTCGTGCAGATGCGGCATGAGGGCGAGGTGACCATTGCCACGATCGGCGGGTTCGATCTGGAGTTCAGCGGTAAGCGCGGCGGCCGCGACGTCTATCGCTATGAGACGGTGCTCCTGCGAACCGGCGCCGAGGACGAGATCGATCTTCCGGTCACGGTGACGCCGCTCGGCGCGGTTTCGCGGCTCGAACACGCGCTTGGGGATTTCGAGGGCGAGCGGCAGCGCTATCGTCAGCGTCTCGCGGAGGCCCAGCGCCGGCTGGCATCATATCGATCGCGTGAGGGCGCAGACTTCGCGTTCCGCGCGGTGCTGGCCGACAAGCGCCGGCAATGGGTCGAGATCGAGAAGGCGCTCGCTTCGAACACCGATGTTCCATGCGAAGCAGGGCTAGACTAGCCTCGGCAAGAGATCGGCATTTATCAGGCAGGTCGCGGACTACGTCTTAGTTATGCAATCATGCCGAGGCCTACGAATTTGTCGGCGAAATTGTCGCGGCGTCGTCGCTCGACGAGTGGCGCGCGCTGGAGTTCCAAACAAGGTCTGAGCGTTGGGCAAAGGCGCTAGCCACGAAGGATACGAAGGCGGAAAGGCGGTGCGGTGTAAATCGCCGCGAGGGATATACGGCATAGAGCCCGCGCGAGCGTACCGCCTTCCTGGTCAATCCCAGAACCAACGATCCTGCCGCCACTTTGGGTAGCACGATGTTGGAGCCGACCTGCGCCAACCCGATTCCAGCCATGGCCGCCAGAGCGGCCGCCTCGGGATCGTTGACCACGATGCGCGGCGAGATATCCAGCCTCTCCACCCCACCGGCGTCTCGAGAAGAGAATTCCCAAGCGATGACTTGCTGGCTTGAATTGCTCCGCATGCCAATGAGGGAATGCCTGGCAAGGCCCTCGGGGGTGTCTGGCAGACCGTAACGCTCTGCATAGGCCGGCGATGCACAGACGAGCATCGTCACCGGCAGGATCAGGCGTGAAATATATTCGTTCACGGGCAGAATGCCGCCTCGAATAGCAAGGTCGAAGCCTTCAGCGACCAAATCCACGAATTTGTCAGACAGCGAGAGCTCTATCTCGATCTCGGGATGGAGGGCCATGAAGTCGGCAATCACCGGCAGCAGGTGCGTTCGGCCGAAGGCAGTGGTGCTGGTGACTCGCAACCGCCCGGAGAGGGCCTGTTGCTCGTCGCGCACGGCGGTGTTGGCCTCGCTAAGGGCGTCCAACGCCGGCGCGCAACGGGCGAGGTAGCGCCCGCCCTCCGGCGTCAGTTGCACGGCGCGCGTGGTGCGCGCGAACAGCCGAACGCCGAGCTGTTCTTCGAGGTGCTTTATATTCTGGCTGACCGACCCCGGCGTTAGCCCGAGCGCCTTCGCCGCGCCCGAGAAAGACAGTTGTCGTGCGGCCTCCACAAAGGTGGCGATGAGGCGAAGGTCGGTGGCCATATCTTATTATTTAGTCTGAACGATAAGTGATGTCTATAGAACGAGTATTCTAAAGAGACGCATTTTGCGTCATTCTCCAATCATACCCGCTGATTGGAGCGTAAAAGATGACCAGCACCCATTCATTTCTGACCCTACCCAAGGTTCCGCGTCGCTTTGCAGGCGTGCTGTTCGCATTCCTCATGTCGGTCAGCTTGTCCGGCATGCTTTCGGCCGCGATCACAGCGGTGAACACCGGCATCGATGCCGGATTCATCGGTCGATGGTTGCCCGCCTATGGCCTTGCTTGGTCGTTCGCCTTCCCCGCCGTGATCATCGCCGCCCCCCGCGTGCGGGCCTTGGTCGAGCGGCTGACCGCTTAACACTGAAAGGAGCACCCCATGAACAACACCTTTGCTATCGGCGGTGATCTCATCGTCCCACGGATTGGCTTCGGGGCCATGCGCCTCACCGGACAGCCCGGCAATTTCGGGCCGTATGCTGACTGGGGAGGCGGCAAGGCCCTGCTACAGCGGGCCGTCGAGCTGGGGGTGCGCTTCTTCGACACCGCACGTTCCTATGGCCCCGGCCACAACGAGACGCTGATCGCCGAGGCTCTGCATCCGTACGCGGCCGGCGTGGTCATCGCGACCAAGGGCGGAGTCGACAAACGCAGCCCGACAGAGATCGTGGTGGACGGATCGCCCGAGACCCTGACCCGTCAGATCGATGAGGCGTTGGTCCGGCTACGCCTCGACCGCATCGACCTGTTTCAGCTTCACCGCCCCGATCCACATGTGCCGATCGAGCAGAGCGTGGCCGCTTTGGAAGCAGCGCGGCAGGCCGGCAAAATTCGTCACATAGGCCTATCCAACGTAGACCGCGAGACGCTCGATCGCGCTCTTGCCGTCGCGCCGATCGCCAGTGTCGAAAACCGCCTCAACCGCGACGAGCGCGGGAGCGAAGCCCTTCTCGATTACACCGCCACCAAGGGCATCGCCTTCATCCCCTACGGCCCGCTAGGCGCACATCCCATGCAACGCGGCGCGAGTTTGCCGGCCGTCGAGGCGTTGCGTTGGTTGCTCGATCGCGCGCCCAACATCGTCGTCATTCCGGGCACCACCAGCATTGCTCACCTTGAGGAAAACCTCACGGCGCTCACCCGATGAACCAGCTTTAGCAAAGGATCGCTCCCATGAATCGCAGAACCCTCGTCACCAAAATCGTCGCCCCGGCCGCCTATGTCGCGCTCGGAGCCGCCATCCTCAACGTCGCGTCATCTTCTACGGGCGAAGCTGCGCCGGCGGTGATGTCCGCCGCCCGCTTCGATCATGTGTCCCTGAATGTCCGCGATTTCGATGCGATGCTGACGTGGTATCGCACAAAGCTCGGCTTCGGCACGGAAGTGACGTGGCAGGTGACCGCGCTGAACGGCAAGCGCATTGCCTACCTCCGTCTGAACGACACGCGGCTAGAATTGGTGGAAGCAGATACCGGCGGCGTTGGTTTGCCGGAGGCAAACAGCTTTCAGGAGCACTTCGCTCGCACCGGCTACGGCCATCTCTGTTTTGGTGTCGAAAGCACGGACGCCGCCCTCGCAGGTCTTGCTTCACAGGGCGTGCCGACCTTCGTGCAGGCTGAAACCTACGATTTTGATGGGACGCCCTTCCGCCGCCGTGTCGGCTTCGTGAAAGACCCGGAGGGCAATGTCATCGAGTTCGGCGAGCCGCTCATTCGCCTCTGAGCATCAATGATCGATGCCCGGCCGACCTTCCAGTTGTAAAACGGCCGAGTCAAAGATGATGTGCTCCTCGACCGCGAGGCCGTCGATGATCCGGAATCGATCGACGCCGAGGAACTTGCGCGGCTTTCCGTGAATAACGCTCGACGTCTCCCACGCGATGTAGAGCATCTCGCCACAGCCCGCGCAGTCGATGGGTTTTACCGTCATGCCGGGAAATGCGTCGAGCATCCCCGTCATGTAATTGATGTAGTCGGTTCCCGACATCGTCCCTTGGCCGGTGAAGTGGATTTTGGCGTCGGCCGCAATGATCTCGGCCACGCGCGGACCGCTGGGTGCGGCCCAAAACGATTTGAAACGCTCGTAGAAATCCTGGTGCTCGGGGGTGAGGAGTGTTGGGGATGTGCCCGACATAACGATCTCCGCTTTCTGGATTGCCGTCTGAGTTATGTGCGTGGCGCACATATAGTCAAGTTGAAAATTGTGCGTGCCGCACATATCGTCGAGATATGATGGATCATACTGCCAATTTGCTCGGCGCAGTCGGGCTTGCCGTCGCTGACCGCATTGAGACGACGGCGCGAGCCATCCTGAACCACGCTGGTGAAACGCCTGCGGCGCTGGTGGTCATTGGATACGGCCTCGGTCCGTCCAACGACCAACTACGGCGCGTTCTTGGCCTGTCCCATCCGGGATCGGTTCGCCTCGTTGATCGTCTGGTCGCCGACGAGTTGGTTGAGCGTCGCGAAGGACGCGATAGGCGGGCAATCGCGCTTTATCTCACTGAAAGGGGGGTAGCTCTCCGCGAAAAACTGTTGAGCGGGCGTCTTGCTGCCATCAGGCCATTGTTGATGTCGCTCACCGACTCTGAGCAGGGGGTCTTGGCTTCACTCCTGCACAAGATGCTGTCGTCGATGGAAACCACGGACTTGGAGCGCTGCACGCTTTGCCGCCTGTGCGATGATAGAGTTTGCACCGACTGTCCTATCCCGGCTGACTTCAAAGCAAAATGAGGTGGAGGGGTAGGAAGACGAAGGGCTTGCTCGCTGATCGGTCATCCCGGTGACGCTGACGCTCAACCGCCGCCATCGCGATCCCGGCCCGTCGTCCTCGCAGGGCTTTCAGCCTCGCTCGTCCATCCGGCCCGAGATGCTCGGCCGCAGTTGCACCGGCCTGTCCGCTCCGCGGGCCGGGGAGGGTCTTCGGGAAGAAGACTGAGCCGGACAGGTCGAGGCCTTACGTCCGGCGCCCTCGAATAGGAGCAGTCCCATGCATCTCATGAAAGTCGACCCGCGCGCGCTAAAGGAGAATTCCGACCGCTCGCGCCAGACCAAGTCCACACCGCAGGCCGATGCGCTGCTGCTGGCGACGATCAAGGCGGTCGGGCTCGTCCAACCGCCGGTGATCGCGCCAGAAACCGATGGCGGCAATGGCTACATCATCGATTCCGGGCATCGCCGCGTGAAGCAGGCGATCGCGGCGGGGTTGGAGGAAATCGACGTTCTCGTCGTCGATGCGGCCAACGACAACGGCGCGATGCGAAGCATGGTCGAGAACATTGCGCGCGAGCCGCTGAACCCGGTCGACCAATGGCGGGCGATCGAGCGGCTCGTCGCGCTCGGCTGGACTGAGGAGGCGATCGGCATAGCGCTCGCCTTACCGGCGCGCCAGATCAAGAAGCTTAGGCTGCTGTCGAATGTGCTGCCGGCGATGCTCGACCACATGGCCAAGGGCGACATGCCCAATGAGCAGCAATTGCGCGCGATCGCGTCGGCCAATCTCGACGAGCAGCGCGACGTCTGGAAGGCGCAAAAGCCCAGGAAGGGCGACCCGCAGGTCTCGTGGTGGAGCGTGGCGAATGCCCTTTCGAAGAAGCGCATGTATGCTCGTGACGCCAGTTTTGGTGACGATCTCGCCCAGGCCTACGGCATCGCATGGGTCGAGGATCTGTTTGCGCCGGCCGACGAGGACAGTCGCTACACCACCAATGTCGAGGCGTTCCTCGGCGCCCAGCAGGAATGGATGACCATCCATTTGCCCAAGCGCGGAGTCATCACCGACGTCAACAGCTGGGGTCAGGTCGTGCTCCCTCCCAAGGCCGAGCGCGTCCACGGCAAGCCGGGCAAGAGCGACCGGACGGCGATGTATCTCGATCGCGACGGCAAGGTGCAAAGCGTCAACTTCCGGCTGCCGGAGCCGAAGAAAGGGAAGGGCGCGGGGGAGGCCGAAGGTGCGGACGACGCGATCGTCATGCCAAAGCCCCGGCCGGACGTGACCCGTACGGGCGTCGAGATGATCGGCGATCTGCGCACCGATGCGCTGCACGAGGCCTTGGCGCGTGCGCCGATCGAGGACGACACGCTGATGGCGCTGCTCGTGCTCGCGCTCGCCGGTCGCAATATCTCGGTGCAGTCGGGCGCGTCCAGCGACGTCTACGGGTTCGCCCGGATGGAGCGCCATGCCGTGCAACTGGTCGATGCCGACGGCAAGCTCGCCTTCGACCGGGACGCGCTGCGCGTCGCGGCCCGGTCCGCCCTGATCGACGTGCTCTCCGCGCGCGAGAACCGAACGCAAAGCGGCATCGTTGCTCGCGTCGCCGGCGATGCGATCGGCGCGGACGGCTTTCTGGCAAGCATGGGAACGGAAGAGTTTCTGTCGTGCCTGTCGCGCCAGGCGCTGGAACGTTCCTGCAAGGACACACCCGTCCTGCCCCGCGCCCGGGTGAAGGATACGCGCGCCGCGCTCGTCGAGCACTTTGGGGAGGAGCGCTTCGTTCATCCGTCGGCAGCGTTCGTGCCGAGCGCAGCCGAGGTCGCGACCTGGCGTTCCACGAGTGCGGTCGTCGCGGATGACGACGTGGACGTCACGGTGGACGATGCCGAGGGTGTGTCCGACGATGCCGCCGCACTCGACGACGTCGATCCCGATACGATCGACGAGGCCTATCGGGTCGCGGCGGAATAGCGCCGACCTCCTCCCTCACATCCGATCGACACCCCGCCGTCGGCCTCGCGCCGGCGGCGGTTTCGTTTCTACACAACGCCATCACGGAGGACGACCATGTCCGCGCACACGATTTATGATTATGCATCCATAGGCTCGATCGTCGCCTGGTCCGACGGCACGCCGCGACCGCCGGACCGTTTCAGCAAGAAGCTCGCGGCTTGGCAGACGAGCAACAGCTCTGGTCGCCTGATCCGTAAGCAGCCCGGCAGGAGTATGGGCAATCTCAGCTTGTCGGCCAGCTTCACCTTGCATGAAGCCGATTTTGGCGATGGCGGCGTGGTCGCCATCCGGGTTCATCGCACCTTCTCGCTCGATTCCTCGCTGCGCTTCAGCGTGATCGAGCAGCCTGCCATCGGCTCGGTGCGTGTGTTCGACCGGCCCGGCGAGGACGCCGAGTTCGTTCATCTCGCGCCGTATCGCGCAGCGGCGGAGGATTGGCTTTCGCGCCACGGCTATCCGCGCGCCGTGCTCGATGAGGTGAAGGCCGACGAGGTCGGCGCGGCGATCGTCGAGGGGAGGGCGGCATGACTGAAATGCTCACGTCCGACGCGGCTGCCGCAGCGCTTGGACCCCTTCAAGCCGAATTTGGCCGATCGAGCGAGGGGTTTGCGGTCGCGCGGGTAGGCGACACGGCCTTCGCCATGTTGCCGGGCCGCGATGGGCGGCATTATCTCGCGACCGGCTGGCGGGTCGCGCGTCCACTCGCGGAATGGGGTCGGTCCGACTTCTACGGTCATTCCGGTGAACTGGCGGATGCGACGGCGTTCCGGGCAAAGGTTCTGGAGCACGCGGAGCATCTGCGCGAGAAGAGGGCGCTTAGTCGCAACGACATCGACAGCAGGGTCCAAACGCCGTGGGGCGTCTCTCAAGGCGCGACGGTTTACGCCGAGGGCGTCGAATCCCACTCCACCGCCGAGCATGGCGGCTTCAGCCTGTCTGCCGAGCGAAACGAAAGGGTGCATCCGCTCCTGCGCGTGAGGGACGGCTGGTACGAGGAAGATTGCGCCTGGGCGGTCGTCGCGATCACCTTCCCCGACCTCTTCACCGGGTTCGAGCGACGCTGCGCCGAGCGCTCGATCAAGGATAGCTGGCCCGATGCCTGGGAGGCGATCTTTGACGTCGTGCTTGGGTCGGGTGAATCCTACGAGAAGGACCGGCGTGCCTTTCACGAGGCTCATGCCGACGACTGGGTTGTGGTTTCGGCAATCGCGTCCGGTCATCAGACCGGCTTCGTCGAATGCGTCGCCACGCCAGGTGGTCGGCGCGGGGCCGCGACCGAAGAGCGCCGCTTTCTCGTTCCAGCCGCCGAGTACGCGGTCGGCCAGTTCGGGTTCGTCATCGATCCAAGCCGTCATGCTGTCTATGGCGGGTCTTCTAGCTTCATCGGCTGGCAGAGCAGGACATCGCCGTGACGATCTTGCCTGAGACGCTGGTGCAGCTCTTCCGCATGGAGGAGGCGCACCGGCAGGTCCAGCGCCAGCTCGAGCTGATCGATCGGCAGATCATGCGCCGGGCGATTACGCTGATCCCGCAGCAGAACCGGCGTGAGGGCGGCCGGCGAGGCCCGACGTCGCGCGCCTTCGTGAAGCTGGAACGCTATCGCTCGACCCTTGCCGCGCTGACGGCCGAGCGTCAGCCTGAGATCGACGCGCTGTCGCGCAAACTCGCGCGGCAGGACCAGGCCATCGCTGCTCATCGCGAGCGGTACAGGATGCTGTCGGCGCGCGCGGCGTGATTGGCAGGCAGTGGCGTCTTACTGGATCGCCGGCTGGAGCCTGACGGCTGCGAGGCGGCCAAGCCCCCGGCTGCCTCGTTCGGTTAAATGTCTGAAACAGGACGGGCTTGGCCCTCGTCCTCTCGGGTTTGCTGCGGTCTGAACCATCGGCCAGGCGCTTCAAGGCCGCGTGCCGCGCCGCGTGGCGGCCGGCCTCCGCCGATCTCGCAGACGGGATGCGCGCCCATCGCGAGGGCATGCGCCCTGCTTGGTCGCGCGCCCCGTCCGCTCGCCTGGCAAAGGCCGGACCTGTGAAGCGCCAGGGCTTTCGACGGTTCGGGTCGACCGCACCCGAGGGGACGACGGCCAAGCGCCGCTCCGATCCTGAGGCGCAACCGAAAAGGAACATCCGATGGCCAAGACCGCACAAGCACCCCGACAGACCACCCGCGTCGTTCCGCTCCGTAAAGCTACGACCATCGAAATGGTCCGGCTCGCCTGCCCGGACACCCAGCAGGCCATCCTGATCTCCGAGAGCTTCGGGCTCCCTGTCCTCGATGGCGAGGGCATCCGCGACATGCACGAACGGCTGATCGTGGAGACGGCAGCCAGCCTGCAGGACGGGCTCGGCGAACGGGCGATGCAGATCCACCTGCAGCGCATCGTCGGCGCCTATGTCGGC
>JAESGM010000584.1_pt1 | contig 22784 bp, 25 predicted proteins | sample 9269721 | NCBI WGS metagenome assembly JAESGM01 (sample SAMN15720920, study PRJNA650825) | algae metagenome | isolation source: Komarekiella atlantica HA4396-MV6 and co-occurring heterotrophs from... | place: USA: Theobald House, Kauai, HI | collected 2009-07-29 | reverse complement strand
TGAGATACTTCTGCTTTAGTTCATCTGAATTAAAGTGGTTGGCTAAGTACGCTTTTTTAGGCATCTCATTTTTTGAGGTTATTTTTCCTTGATTATAAGTGGTTTATGATAACCGGACTTGGTATTACTGCTGATTCCAGTCATTTTGAGGTTGGGAGGGGGAATGTAGGACTAAGATTTTTGCTTGGCGATCGCTCTTTTATGTTAGCGGATGGCGATCGCCACCAGCGTCAACGTCAATTATTAGCGCCTCCCTTTCATGGCGAAAGGATGCGGGCTTACGGTCAGGATATCCGTAAGATAACGCAACAAGTAAGTGACGAGTGGCTAATTGGCAAACCTTTTGATATCCGTGAGTCGATGCAAGAAATTACCTTGCGTGTTATTTTACAGGTTGTATTTGGTTTGGATGAAGGACAACTTTTTGAAGAACTAAGGCGATCGCTAAGTGACTTACTAAACTTTATCAGTTCGCCTTTAATGTCCAGCGCCTTCTTTTTCGGATTTATGCAAAAAGATTTAGGTGCTTGGAGTCCTTGGGGTTGGATTCTCCGACAACGGCAAAAAATTGATCAACTTATTTATGCTTTACTGCGAGAACGTCGGGCTGAATCTCACCAAAATCGCCAAGATATTCTGAGTTTGATGATGGCTGCTCGTTATGACGATGGTCAAGGGATGTCAGATGAAGAATTACACGACGAGTTGATGACAGTGTTAGTAGCGGGACATGAAACTACCGCTTCTGCATTGACATGGGCTTTTTATTGGATTGACCACTTACCAGAGGTGCGTGAGAAGTTACTACAGGAACTCAATACCCATGGTGTTAACCCAGACCCAAGTAGTATTGCTAAATTGCCCTATTTAACAGCAGTTTGCCAAGAAACGTTGCGGATTTACCCAATTGCGATGAATGCTTTCTTGCGGATTGTGAAAACTCCAATTGAAATTATGGGTTACAAACTGCTGGAGGGAACAGCAATCATTCCCAGTATTTATTTAGCGCACCATAGAGAAGCAGTCTACCCACAGCCCAAGCAGTTTAAACCAGAACGCTTTTTAGAAAGGCAATTTTCGCCATACGAGTACTTACCCTTTGGTGGTGGTAGCCGTCGTTGTATTGGTATGGCATTTGCTCAGTATGAAATGAAAATCGTCTTGGCAACTATTTTGTCAGATTTTCAAGTATCCCTAGCAAATAAGCGTCCTGTGCGTCCTGTGCGTCGTGGTTTAACTCTAGCCACACCAGCAGGAATGCGGATGGTAGCAACGCCCCAAGTAAAGCGTGCTAATACACCAGCGCTAGTTTAAGGAATTGGGTAGGTATTATATGCCTACCCTACTTATTGAATTATTCCGAAGCGGGTTGACTTTCTTGCTCACTAGCAAGTCGTTCATAATGTTCTTTATCGCGGTATTTGATTGTTCTCATCGGTTGATTTCCGACAATTGCTAAAGGTTCAACATTAGCAGTTACAACCGTACCAGCCGCCACAATTGCACCGTCTCCTATAGAAACTCCTGGAATAATTAGGACATTTCCACCAATCCAAACATTGCGACCGATAATAACAGGTTTATGAATGTAGATATTATGTTCATAAGGAAGGCCATTACTTTGATAGTCGTGGTTTGCAGATAGGATCACAACATTAAATCCAAGTGTTGTGTTATCACCAATTGTGATCCCGCCACGACCATCTAGTAAGACATCTGGGCCAATATACACCTTATTTCCCAAAGATATATTTTGAGGGTTATCAATTCTAATATCTCGCTTGAATCGAACACCTGAGCCACAAAATTTCAATTTACCTTTCAGTTCCAGATGCTTATATCGTCTGATTTTGGTTTCCAGGTATTCTCCCCACTGTATCAGACGAGGTACTAACCGTTGCTCAAATAGTCGCTCTAATTTATTGGTAATTTTATTTTTGATCTGTTTCATAAAATCTCACGGAAGTTTAAAAACCCTGTGGTCTTAACCAAAGGAGGAATGCAACACGGGTATTTTTGAACCCTTTATATTTGTTATGTTTCCCAAATTAGAGTATTTTCTCCCGTGTGAATAGGGCTTTTATAAAAGTAGCTTGAGCTATGTTCACCAAAACTTCGCAATTTACTAATATAATCTAGTATCCGACCAAAAAATACTCCCATGAAAAGATATAGTGTACTGAAAACTTATGCACATTATCAGCCGTGTAAGACTTGCTGATTTTTGGGAAAAGCACCCTAATGCACAAACTAGCCTGCGGCTATGGTACAAACTTACATCTTTATCTGAATGGTCAAACTTGCTAGAGTTACGAGAATCTTTTCCCGCAGCAGATCAAGTTAGTAATCTCACAGTTTTTAATACAAGTGGTAATAACTATCGACTTATTACTTTAGTAGATTACAAATATCAAAAAGTTTTTATCCGTCATATCCTGACACATGCCGACTATTAAAACGTATATTGAGCTACTCAAAACTTTTCCTCCCCGGCCAATCACTTCAGAGGAAGAATTACTGGCTACGCAAAAAGTCATCGATTCCTTAATTGATCAAGATGAATTAACACTAGATGAACAAGACTATCTCAATGTTTTAGGTACTCTAGTTCATGAGTATGAAGAAAAGTATTATTGTATACCTGATATTCATGATGTAGAATTACTGCATGCATTGATAGCTGAATTTGGTTTGCAACAAAAAGACTTAATACCCATATTTAAAACCGAGTCTATTATATCTGAAGTGTTGAGCGGGCAACGCAAGCTAACAGTTAACCATATTCGCAAACTCGCGGAGTTTTTTCACATTTCGCCTGCTGCTTTTTTTTAGTAAGCGTGAAAGAAAAAATTTGTAAACTCTCATTGCAGCACTGGAATCTAAAAATTTTGTCTTGATTTTTTTGCAATAAGGTTCAGTAGCATACTTTTCAATACTCAGTCATATAAAATTTATTGTGAGTTTTTATATGAGTTTTTATATGAGTTTTTCAGGCTTGATATATCTGAAATTTAAGATAATATTCTATCTACAGAACAAATTTTTCTTAGGCAAAATATCTTTTTGAAAAATTAATTTGATGCTTTTCATTCTTAAGTATCTAACTTTTGACTACTTTGTCAATATCTAAACGCTGTAAAATTTTCAGTAATGCAGACTTTGATCAAATTACGACATGGTTTAGGTATTTGTGAAAACAGATATTGATTGATATAAATTAGTACTTTTTGAACTCTAATAGAAATAGAAATATTTATGATGAAAAAAGTTTACAAAACAGTTGCAATAGTTTCTGCGATCGCAGCATTAACAACTGGCTGTCAGTCTTCTGAAGAGTATAAAAAACTTGCTGATGCTGGTGATCAATATGCTAAAGCTGCTGACAAGGTATTCATAGAAGCTGGTGATATTAAAATTGATTTAACGTCTGAAAATTTATTACGTAAAATAGTAACCAATACTCCTTTTGATCAGACTGCATACGACAATAATGCTAATGATGCCAAAGAAAGGCTTGAACTTATTAATGAACTTCGTAAACATAACCAACTTTTATTACAATACTTTTCTAAACTTTTAGATTTAGCTGAGTCTGATGCTCCCGGTAGAACTAAAAAACAAATTGATAATATTGCAAATAATTTAGAAGATAGTGGTTTAACACTAGGTAGATTACATACTCCTATTAAAAAACTAATTTCAGAAGGGACGAAAATCCAACTTCGTGCTGAAATTCAAGGCGCACTCAGAGAAGAGTTAAATAAACGCCAAGAGACAATTTTTAAGGAAATAGCACTACAAGAAGAATTGCTAGATTTCCTAGGTAAATCAATGAAATCAGATCTTGACGAAATACAGCAGCTACAGGAGTATCGTCTTGTTTTTTTACCTCTAAAAGAAACAGATCAAATAGGAAGTATAAATGAATGGATTGAGAATCGAAAGCAGATTCTCACAATGAAATATAGCAAGATACAAGAAATCGAAAATGCAAATAAATTATTAGGAGATTTTAAAAATCTTTTTAGAGCTTCATTAACAGAAGAAGTTTCTTCTGAAGAAGTCAAAACTGTTTTGCAAGATGCTAATTCCTTTTTGACGCTCGTCTCAGCCAATAAATAATTATAAATTAGGAATATTAATATTATGGCTACCCAATCTGAAGATAGCACTACAGAACTTAATAAATTAAGAGAAGTTCGCAAGATGCTTAATGCTATTAAGATTCAGGAAGCACTTCGTCTAGAAAAAGACGAGAACAAGAAAAGGGCTTTTGAAACAGTACGAGATAAAATTGATCATTATATTAATCAATTAGAGGGCGAGGTTCTTACTGGATTTTTAATAAAACTACAGGAGAATGAATCCTCTTTCAAAAAAGGAATTAAAAACTTAGAAGAAAAAATAAACAACTTTGAGGATATCGCTAGGCTCACTGAGGGAGTCAGCGAATTTCTCAGTATAATTATTTCTTGGATACCATTTGTTTAAGTAATTTTGAATCAGTTTTGCAACTGCTCACTCATACGTTGTTCTAGCAGTTCTAATAACCCATCCACATCTTTACCAAGTTGCTCAAAACAAGCGGGTGGTGCTGGTTCTGGTGCAAACTGAATTAACTTAATTTCACCGCTACCAATACCAATCATCACAACTTCTATTTCTGGCTTATGATTCTCAACAATTCCCAAAATTTCTTGAAGCCGATTTTCAACTTTAGTATTTAACTTCTCTATCTGCTCTTTCGGACAATACACAAAATGCGGTGTTGGTTGCAAATCAATACCAATAGTACCCTGGCTATCACCATTCTCTAACCACAATCCCCAAAACAGCGCCGCTAATTCTGGCTGATTTGCTTTGACAAATTTATCCAACTGGCGACGCCACTTGTTATCTCCTGATTCCGGCTGTGTACTACCAAACATCATAAATAATTCGTAATTTAGATATCAAAGAATGGGTGATCTTTATCTCAACCCACTCTGTACAAACCAAAGACTGGCGTAAGTACCGTTTTTCTCTAGCAGTTGTTCATGGGTTCCTGACTCTACTAATTTCCCATGTTCCATGACATAAATGCAATCGGCGTTGCGGATGGTGGAAAGACGATGAGCGATCGCAATTGTAGTTCTATTTACGGTAATCCGTTCGAGCGATCGCTGGATTGCGGCTTCTGTTTCATTATCTACTGCTGAGGTAGCTTCATCTAAAATCAAAATGGGTGGATTCTTTAATACGGCGCGAGCGATCGCAATGCGTTGTCTTTGTCCACCAGATAACTTTTGTCCTCTTTCTCCCACGATTGTCTCATAACCTTGGGGCAGGTGCATAATAAATTCGTGTGCCTCGGCCACCTTCGCCGCCATGACGATTTCTTGAGCTGTGGCGTCAAAGCTACCATAAGCAATATTCTCTGCGACAGTGCCATGAAATAAGAACACATCCTGACTTACTAAGCCAATACAGCGGCGTAAATCTTGCAAATTCAAATTTTGTAAGTCAATGCCATCCAGGGTAATGCTTCCCGTTTGCACTTCGTACAACCGTAACAAAAGTTTAACTAAAGTACTTTTACCTGAACCAGTTGAACCGACAATTGCGATCGTTTTTCCAGCTGGAATATCTAAAGATAGATTTTTAATTACTGGTAATCTATCTTTATAAGCAAAATAGACATTTTTAAATTTTACTTCACCACGTACTTCATCCACAGGTAATACTATTTTTCCTGGATGAATCGCGATGGGAGTATCGAGCAAATCCATTACTCGATTAGTAGAAGCCATTGCTCGTTGATATTGGTCAAAGGTTTCGCCTAATCTGGTTAAAGGCCACAGTAAACGCTGAATTAAAAACACTAATACACTGTAAGTGCCTACAGACATTTTTCCTGAAACTGCTGCCATTCCTCCGTATAAGAGTAAAGCGGTAAAACCCACCAAAATCAACATCCGAATTAAGGGAATAAAGGCAGCAGAAAGCTTAATTGCCTTGCCATTACTTTGGCGATAAGCTTCACTATCTACTTCTAAACGTGAGGCTTCATGAGATTCAGCAGTAAAACTTTTAATAGTAGTAATGCCACTAATATTATTTGCCAAACGCGAATTTAGAAAACCTACTTTATCACGAACATCAGCGTAGCGAGGTGCAAGCAGCCGTTGATAAGCTAACGAACCCCAGAGGATAAATGGCATCGGTGACATTGCCATCCATGCCACGCTAGGAGCCAAAATAAAGAAAGCACCACCAATAATTAAAACAGTTGTGGCAACTTGGATGATGTCATTTGCTCCCACATCCAAAAACCGCTCTAATTGGTTAATATCATCACTGAGGATAGACATTAAACCGCCAGTGCTACGTTCTTCAAAATAAGCTAATTCTAAATCTTGCAAATGTTTGTATGCATCCAGACGCAAATCATGTTGAATATTCTGCGCCAAATTGCGCCAAAGTCGAGCGTAGGCATACTCAAAAATTGATTCTAGTATCCAAACAATAACAGTGAGGAAGGAAAGAATCAAAAATTGCTGAAAGACATCTTTCACCCCTAACTGTGCAATGATGGAATCTTGCTGCTTTACTACTACATCCACCGCAATCCCAATTAATCCAGGTGGTGCTAAGTCAAAAAGTTTATTCAGGATAGAATAAGTAGTTGCTAGCCAAATTTGTTTACGATACTGGTGTCCATACTCAAGTAGGCGCTGGAGGGGATGTACTGAATGTTTACGCCTTCTTGGTACTCGATGAGATTTAAATACTGTAGCCACGGCTTTTTGCAGTTGCGTGTGAATGATATTACCACGGAACAAAGTCTTGAGCCTAAAAGATTGAAGACTTAATTCAGACTTACTAATTTTACTTAAGTCTAAGCAAAACTTTTGACTATTTACTACCCTCAGATTTGCCCGTACTATTTTACACAGGAATTCAGACTCAGGACTCACATGGAGATAATAACTTGAAAGATCAGCAATTAGGAAATTGGCAAACCACAGTTCTCGGAATTGTGTTGGCAATACTGGTAATTATTGGACTAAATGCCTTTATTATCATCAACCCAGGACAAGCAGGAGTAATCAGCATCTTGGGTAAAGCTAGAGATGGTGCTTTGTTGGAAGGTATCCACCTGAAACCACCTTTTATCTCAGTAATAGATGTGTATGATTTGACTGTACAAAAGTTTGAAGTACCAGCAGAAAGTTCTACTAAAGATCTGCAAAATTTATCTGCAAGATTTGCGATTAACTTTCGCCTTGATCCTACACAAGTAGTTCAAGTAAGAAGAAAACAAGGAACCTTAGAAAATATTGTATCAAAAATCATCGCACCTCAAACGCAAGAAGCATTTAAAATTGCAGCTGCTAGAAGAACAGTAGAAGAAGCAATTACCAAAAGAAGTGAATTGAAAGAAGACTTTGATAATGCGTTAGGCGATCGCTTAGACAAATATGGGATAATTGTGTTAGATACTAGCGTAGTTGACTTGACGTTCTCACCAGAGTTTGCTAGAGCCGTTGAAGAAAAACAAATTGCTGAACAGCGGGCACAAAGAGCCGTTTATGTAGCGCGAGAAGCTGAACAAGAAGCCCAAGCAGAGGTGAATCGTGCTAAAGGTAAAGCAGAAGCTCAAAGACTATTAGCAGAGACTCTCAAAGCCCAAGGAGGGCAGTTAGTTCTGCAAAAAGAAGCAATTGAAGCTTGGAAAACTGGCGGCGCTCAGATGCCAAAAGTTCTCGTTATGAGTGGTGACTCAAAAGGTAGCGTCCCTTTCATTTTCAACCTAGGGAATGTTTCAAATCAACCTTAATTAGAGTAAATAATATTAGTAAGTTGGGCATAGCCCAACTCAGACACAAAAGAAACATCATCTAGGGAATAATCCAAGTTTATGTCAACTCATAATGATCACACTCTCACCGCTGAAGAAGCGAAAAAAATTCTGAACAAATTCAACTGTCTAGACATTGCGCCTGTCCTCAAGCCATCAGAAAAAGCGATAACTCGTAATGCTTTAATTTTGCTTAGCAACCTTTCTGATTATCAAATTTTAGGCATTTGCGCTGATACAGCAGAGGAAGGAATTTTGGCTATGAAAACCTATTCTCTGGCTTTTGGCTATGAAGCGCCCAATAATTTACCTACATCTGAAGGGCCAGTTTATATAAAATTAAATGGCAAAAATGGCTTGTGCTATCTAGATTCTTATCTCGGACATCATCGAGGCGTACTGGTATCTTGCCAATCTTACCAAGAAGGAGGAATCAACGAAATGTATGGACACTTACCTTTGGATTTATTTGTATAAAATTTGGCAAATGTAGGTAGGGCGGATGTCTTGCCTACTGAACTAATAACTAATAAAAAACCACTAAATATTATGAGTATTATTACACTACAATCAGTTAAAAAAGACTTTGGCATCAAAGAAATTCTCATAGATGCTAGCTTTAGCCTTGATGCTACCGATAAAGTTGGTTTAATTGGTACTAACGGTTCTGGTAAATCGACATTATTAAAGATGATAGCAGGGCTAGAACCAATTGATAGTGGTCAAATTTTAGTCAACTCTGGTTCTAAAATCATCTATTTACCCCAACAACCAGATTTAGATGAAAATCACACAGTTTTAGAGCAAGTTTTTGCTGATAGTGGCGAACACATGGCTTTGGTGCGTGAGTACGAAGAACTTTCAGATAAACTAGCTCACTATCCAGATGACACTCAGCTAATGTCTCGCCTTTCTGCGGTAATGCAAAGTATGGATACAAGCGGCGGTTGGCAACTAGAAACCAACGCCAAAATCATCCTTACTAAATTAGGAATCTCTGACTTTGATGCCAAAATCGGTACTTTGTCTGGAGGCTATCGCAAGCGCATTGCTTTAGCATCAGCACTGTTATCAGAACCCGATGTTTTACTCATGGATGAGCCAACAAACCATCTTGATGCTCTTTCTGTAGAATGGTTACAAAGTTATTTGAATCGTTATCGTGGCGCACTTTTTCTGATAACTCACGATCGCTACTTTTTGGATCGTGTTACCAATCGCATCATTGAAATTGACCGAGGCGACATTTACACTTACACAGGTAACTATTCATATTACCTCGAAAAGAAAGCCTTAGCTGAAGAATCTGCCGTTAGCAGTCAACGCAAACATCAAGGCGTGTTGCGGCGCGAGTTGGAATGGCTCAAAAAAGGGCCGAAAGCCAGAAGTACTAAGCAAAAAGCTAGAATTGACCGCGCTCATGCTTTGCGAGACACTGAGTTTAAGCAAGTTCAGGGTAAAGTTGATATTTCTACAGTTGGTCGTCGTATAGGCAAAAAAGTTATTGAACTAAATCAAATTTCTAAAGCCTACGATGGACGCACTCTAATTAATAATTTTAGCTACGAATTTAGTCCAGAAGACCGCATCGGCATCATTGGCGGTAACGGTGCAGGTAAATCCACACTAATGGATATGATTACCGGGCGGGTTCAACCTGATTCTGGTAGTGTAGAAATTGGTGGTACAATTCACATTGGTTATTTTGACCAGCATTCTGAAGAATTGCTTACAGCATTGAACGAAGATCAGCGCGTGATTGACTATATCAAAGAAGAAGGAGAATTTGTCAAAATAACCGACGGTACTCAAATTACTGCTTCTCAAATGCTGGAGCGGTTTCTGTTTCCGGGAAACCAGCAATATGCACCAATTCATAAACTATCTGGTGGAGAAAAACGCCGTTTATTTCTATTGCGGGTTCTCATGGGTGCGCCCAATGTCTTGATTTTAGATGAGCCGACAAATGATTTAGATGTACAGACATTGGCAGTCTTAGAGGACTATTTAGAAGATTTTGCAGGATGTGTAATTGTAGTTTCTCACGATCGCTACTTTCTCGACCGCACTATAGACACAATTTTTTCCTTTGAAGAAGGCGGTAATCTCCGGCAATATCCAGGTAATTACTCAGTTTATCTAGACTATAAAAAAGCTGAAGAAGCACAGCAGCAAGCCGCTAATACCAAGGAGAAGCAAAAAAATGTAGAAGTCCAAAAAGCTGCATCTGTGCCCAAAGAAGTAGAGAATAAAAAGCGGCGTGGTCTATCAAATTGGGAAAAAAAAGAATGGGTACAGTTGGAAGGTAAAATTGCTCAGTTAGAAGCTGAGAAAACAGAAACCGAGAAAATGTTAACGAATGTTTCCCCAGGAAATTATAGCCAAGTGCAAAAACTCTATGAACAGGTGGAATCGCTCAAGCAAGCAATTGATGTGGCGACTGAACGCTGGTTAGAATTGGCTGAGATGGAGTCTTAATAATTAGGTGGTGAAGCAGCAACGGCAGAAATTGCCTGCGCTATTCAAGATGTGGCGCGATGGTAGCGGTGATTTGAAAGTTATCAGTTCTTTACACATCACCTAGTTACAACTATTCAACCCAGTTCTCTAATAACAGCGTAGGAATGCGAGAGAATTCTCGGACGTTATTGGTGACTAAGGTAACTCCTAAACTTAGAGCATGAGAGGCGATGAGCATATCCATTGCACCAATGATAAGTCCTCTACTTTCGAGATCACTTCTAATGCTGCCGTAAATCATCGCAGATGCTTGATTGAATTCAACAATTTCTAAAGGTAGCAAAAATTGTAGCAGGGCAGCCCGGTTTTTCTCTTGCTGTTCGCTTTTAGCGACTCCGTATTCGAGTTCAGCAACAGTGATGGAGGAGATACCCACATCAGGAATGTTAAGGGTTTGAAATCTATCTAGCACTTTTTGGGGTTTTTGCTTGATGAGGTAAATGCAGATATTGGTATCAAGCAGGTATAGCATTTACAAACTTTCTCTAGTGTCGATTAGTGGCTGGTCTCTAGTAGTCATGAAATCATCGGAGAAATTGTCTAGACTCTCAATGAGAGATTGCCAGGGGTTATCTTTGGCAATCAGAACAATAGCGTTACCAATTTTTTTGATATAGACTTCTGTGCCAGTGAGTTTAAAATCTTCAGGCAAAATAACAACTTGGTGAGTGCCATCAGTGCTGAGTTTAGCGGTGTTCATGATCTGACTTTTCTTCTGTTGAAGTTGCTCATCGTTAAACTATAGCGCTTCTCATTTGGATGTCATACACTACAATCCAGTTTGAGCGTAATAAAAATTATGAAGCATCTATGAAAAATGCGATCGCTGTTAAGCGTGCCGCAGGTATCGCCTTTTGCTCAACTTTATCCATCTTCTATGAACACGATATTCATCCTTAACATCGCGACATTCATAAGCAATATCATGATTTTTATGACAAATATTGCGATTTTAGTTATCGCTATCGCGATATTTATAAGCAATATCATGATTTTTATGACAAACGTTGCGATTTTAGTTATAGATATCGTGAGATTCATCCTTAACATCGCGATTTTTGTCACTAACATTAAGGCAATGTCTACGACAAGCCTCTCTATGAGAAGCTTGTCTGCGACACGCTGCGCGAAGGCCAATGCTTACGCAAATAAAACCAAGTGCAAAATACGCATAAAGAGAAATTACTTATATTTCTGGGCTAATCTCGTTTAATAAAGTACATGTATTCACTAATTTTACTGCACCAGAAAACAGCTTCATTAGGTCAAAATAGTTCTTAATCTTCCTCTAAGGAATATATTTATGACCCGTCAGAAACGTACATCCCGTGTTCTAGAAAAAGCTGAATTCAGATCTGCTGGACTAAAAGCAATTGATCCAAATATGAATTTTGATGATAGTTGCAATTTGCAAAACCTGACTCAATCAATAGAGCAATTACGCACTATGCTTGATGCTTATAACGCCGCTCTCGCTGTGGTTGATTCTTCCAAAACTAAGATTGATGAGATGGAAAAAAGCTTGAGTAATCTTTCAGACAAGTTGCTGAGAGGAGTTGCTTTCAAGTACGGCAGAAACAGCAGCGAATATGAAATAGCGGGTGGCATTCGTGACAGTGAACGTGTACGCAAAAGCAGGTTAACTCGCTTTAAAGCTGGTGCAGGGCAAATATTAGATGAAAGTGTGAAAACTGCATAGATGACGATAGAATTTTGCATTTTGGATTGAACAAAACCCTGTAGAGACGTTGCAATGCAACGTCTCTACAATATATTGCAACGTCTCTACTTAATTACGAATTAGTATCGGGTGTTAGCACGCTAGTAAAATCAGCACATAATACATATAACCAGTAACCAGCTAGCGTCCATCAAAAGCCACCCATGCTGCAAAATAATCAAATAGCTGTTGAATTTCGCCATGTCACCTTTAGCCGCAATCATCGCCCCTTAGTATCAAATCTCAATTTCACCATTCGTCAAGGAGAAGCATTAGTATTACTCGGACGCAGTGGTAGCGGCAAAACTACGACAATGAAGTTAATTAATCGCCTATTTACACCTACACAGGGCGAAGTTTTATTTGATGGCGTTCCCACAACTCAATGGAACGAAATTAAATTGCGGCGAAAGATTGGTTATGTAATTCAAGAAACTGGTTTATTTCCCCATTTTAGTGTTGAACGTAATGTAGGTTTAGTTCCTGCGTTGGAAGGTTGGCAACCTAGACAAATTAAAACGCGGGTTTATGAATTGTTACAATTGGTAGGCTTAGAACCAGCACAATTTGCCCAGCGTTACCCCCATGAACTTTCGGGAGGGCAAAAGCAAAGAGTTGGTGTCGCTAGGGCGTTAGCAGCAGACCCGCCAGTATTATTAATGGATGAACCCTTTGGCGCACTCGACCCGATTACGCGCTTAGAACTCCAGCAAGAGTTTCGGCGTCTGCAACAGGAATTAGGCAAGACAGTTGTTTTTGTCACCCACGATATTCAAGAAGCCTTTGTTTTGGCATCGAGAATTGGTTTAATGTATGGGGGAGAATTGGTAGTATTGGGGACAACAGATGAATTTATGCGATCGCAACACCCAGAAAGCCTAGCCTTTCTTCAATGTCTGCGTTCCCTGAAAGATACTTTATGAAAGATTTTTTTCTCGTTAAGTATGCCCCAGAAATCCTTCAGCACACTCTAGAACATTTATTCTTGGTGGGTATTGCTATCAGTATTGCCATAATTGTAGGCATTCCACTAGGTATTTTGATTACACGCAAAACCTATCTTCGCCAACCAATTCTTGGGATAGCAAATGTTTTGCAAACTATACCTAGTTTGGCACTGTTTGGTTTACTCATTCCTCTTGCTGGAATTGGTGTAGTACCAGCAATTATCGCTTTGACTTTATATTCTTTTTTACCAATAATTCGTAACACCTACACAGGTATCACTAGTGTAGATCCAGCTATTCGAGAAGCTGGTAGAGGGATGGGAATGACAGATACACAATTATTGTTGCAAGTTGAGATTCCCTTGGCAATGGGAGTAATTTTAGCAGGAGTACGAGTAGCAACTGTAATTGCTATTGGTATTGCAACCATTGCAGCTGCAATTGGTGCTGGTGGTTTAGGAGTGTTTATTTTTCGTGGAATATCAGTAGTTAATGACCAGTTAATTTTAGCCGGGGCGTTTCCAGCGGCGGTAATTGCCTTACTGGCTGACTTAATAATTGGATGGATAGAGAATAAATTAAAAATTAAAAACTAAGCAAGTCATGAAAAGGTTTTTGGTATTTTGCTGTTTAAGTTTTGCTTTTTTACTATTAATCACTAGCTGCAAACCTAATTTAAGTAATAGTAGCAGTGGTGGTAATATTATCGTTGCATCCAAAGATTTTACTGAACAAGATATTTTAGGAGAACTCTTAGCACAGCAAATCGAGGCGACAACTAATTTAAAAGTAGATCGCCGTCCTCGTTTGGGTGGTTCTTTCATTTGTCATAGTGCGATTACTTCTGGCAAAATTGATGCATATATTGAATATACAGGCACAGCTTTTACTGGGATTTTAAAACAAAAAGTAGTTAGCGACCCCAAAGAAGTTTATGAGAAGATAAAACAAGCTTATGCCCAGCAATTCAATTTGGAAGTAATGCCATCTTTGGGTTTTGAAAACACTTTTGCAATGATTATTCGCGGTGAAGACGCTAAGCGCTACAATATTCAAACTCTTTCTCAAGTTAGTCAATATACACCGCAGTGGCGCGGCGGTTTCGGCTACGAATTTTTGGAGCGAGAAGATGGTTTTCCAGGGTTAGCTAAAACTTATGGCTTACGTTTTGCCAAACCACCCAAAATTATGGATTTGGGTTTAGTATATCGTGCTCTAGTTCAAAAACAGGTGGATATGGTGGCGGGTAGTTCCACAGATGGTCAAATTTCTCGCTTGGGTGTAGTGGTGTTAAAAGACGATAAACAGTATTTTCCTCCATATGAAGCAGCACCGATTTTTCGTCAAGAAATTTTACAGAAATATCCAGAATTAAGAAAGGCGATCGCTCAACTTGCTGGTAAAATCTCAGCAGATGAAATGCGACAATTAAATAATTTAGTTGAGGGTGAATTACGCAACATTAAAGATGTTGTCCAGGAGTTCCGCAAGTTAAAGGGATTGGGGACTGGAGAAGAGATTCTTAATAGAGGAAAAGGTTAAGGGGTAAAGAGTAAAGGATATATTCAAAACATAAATAATTTTACATTTTAACAAAACTGTATTGATATTGGTGTGATCTAAGTTTGTTTTGTGGATTGAGCTATGAATAACACTTTCTTAAAAACTATTAAAACATTGCTTCCAGCTTCGATAATTGGGTTGTGTATCTCTAGTGAAACTGTTTTATCTCAAACATTATCTCTTTCACCTAATTTGATTGGTTTTAATTCAGATGAAGGGGAAAAGTTATTAGTTGACAGCAAATCGAGAGAAGATTTCTTTCCACTGAGTATGCAATTTATTACTCAAAATAATCAAGCATATTGTGGTGTTGCTAGTATTGTTATGGTGCTGAATGGCTTGCAAATTCCTGCACCGGAAGCACCACAATATAAGCCTTATCGAGTATTCACTCAAGAGAATTTTTTTAGTAATGAAGCTACAAAAAAAGTATTAGCTCCTGAGGTTGTCTCTCGTCAAGGCATGACTCTAGAGCAGTTGGGGGGATTATTAGCTAGCTACGGTGTTAAAGTTAATGTTTACCACGCAGCTAACACTAATTTAGAACAGTTTCGTAAATTAGCAGCAGAAAATTTAAAACAACCGAAAAACTTTGTTTTAATTAACTATTTACGTAAAGAAATTGGTCAAGAAAAAGGCGGACATATTTCCCCATTAGCAGCATATAATGAGCAGACAGATAGATTTTTAATTATGGATGTTTCTCGTTACAAATATCCGCCAGTTTGGGTAAAGACAACAGATTTGTGGAAGGCAATGGCAACCACCGATTCTGACTCAGGTAAAACACGCGGCTTTGTATTTGTGAGTAAAAAATCTTAATATAGCGTTGCCTAATTTGTTGAGGTACGAATTTATCTAGCTTGAAAAGTTTTGATAGTTAACAAAGGCGGATAAAATCGCCCAAAATCCTGAGTCTACTTCAGTAGACTTTCGCTCATCCGCCAGAGAATTCATTCTCTGCCAGGTAAGGAGGCACATGAAGCCTTAATCCGCTATTGACCCAGGTTGCTCAAGTGGTTAGATGATAACCGAATTAACTTACAATTACGCGAAACTATCCGTCAGGCAGCGTTAGAGTGAGAAAACCAGCAAAAAGCCGAAAGCTATTTGGTGCATCGGGGTGGAAGATTAGATGATGCCCAAGTACTAGCGAAATCCAGCTTTTTGAACTTTAATTTTTTTTAGCCCACCTCCGTGGGCTTTGTTTGTATAGCCGCGAATTCCATTCGCCCTGGCTCTAAGTTGACACGTATAACCTTTGTCCAACCAAACTAATTCACGCCCCGCAGCTTACGAGTGTTATCAACTAAGCTCTGAGCAAATTGATCAAATCTTTGAGAAAGCTTCTCATCTTTAAGTTTACCTTCGGGACTGAAAGCGCCCCAAGCTTGCCCGATCGCAATTTGTTCTGGAATTACCCAACCATGCACCCATCTAACAATTAGCCGTAGCTCATTCAAAGCGTTGCTATTAGACTGACCACCCAACACGCTAATTAGTCCTGTGACTTTATCAGATAGTTCCTCAAAGCTCATCAAATCTAGGGCATTTTTCAGGACACCACTGACGCCGCCATGATATTCAGGTGTCGCTAAAATTAACCCATCAGCGTGACTAACGGCATTTCGTAACCGCTGAACATCTGGGTAATCTGCATACTCTTTTTCACCATTGCAAAACGGTAGCTGCAACTGTCGCAAATCGATAATTTCGATCTCTGCACCCAGGGCTTCCACCCGTTGCGCTGCTACCTGCAAAGCAATCTGGGTATAAGAGTTCGGCCTTAAACTACCACCAATACCAACAATTTTTACCATAATTAACCTGCAAACTACTAACTAACTACTATCACCAGATTCTTTTCTTTAAAAACGAAGTCATTATGATTATGTTTATTTTAACGATTTGTATCATAATATGTCAAATTACAATCCATCGGAAAATTTTATGATTAACGTGTGAAACGAATAGAAAAGAAAAAATTTTGTCACAATAGTCACTAAATGCCTAACCTAATAATGAGTGTTATGCCAGGCTTGTTTGTCATCCCACTGGGGAGTATATTTATCCGAACTGATCGAGTTCATACCAGAGCCAAGATAGATTTGGGAATGGTTTTGTATGGAAGTTAGACTAGATAAGAAAACTGTAATTTCCAGTTATTGCAATTTTTGCTAGAAGAATAGGCATAAAACCAGCCCTCAGCTTATGCCATCAGACAAAAGGTAATTATTATGACAAATTTGGGAAAAAAGGCATTGATGAAACAGCGAAGTCAAGCGACAAGCCGCTCCACGTCTACGCCAAAACGCCTTGCTTGGGCTGGTGCGCTAGCAGCCAGTTTAATCATGTTGCCAGGTATGTTTGGGGGTGCTCCCGCCTTTGCACAAAAAGCAGAGCGTGACACCCTAAATTATGGCGAGTTGATCACAAAAGCGAAGCAAGGAGAAATTAAAAGAGTAGAGTTAGACGAAACCGAACAAATAGCAAGGGTTTATCTACAGGGGCAAAAGCCAGATGCACAACCTCTACAAGTCAGACTTTTGGCACAAAACACAGAGTTAATCAACATTCTTAAAGAAAAGAATGTTGATTTTGGCGAGGTTTCTTCGGCTAATAGTCGAGCTGCTGTAGGGCTGTTGATCAACCTGATGTGGATTTTGCCACTTGTTGCTTTAATGTTATTGTTTCTCCGCCGCTCTACCAATGCCTCTAGCCAAGCGATGAACTTTGGCAAATCCAGAGCACGCTTCCAAATGGAGGCAAAAACTGGAGTGAAGTTTGAAGATGTAGCAGGGGTTGAAGAAGCCAAAGAAGAACTTGAAGAAGTCGTCACTTTTCTTAAACAGCCAGAAAGATTTACCGCTGTAGGCGCGCGTATTCCCAAAGGAGTGCTGTTAATCGGCCCCCCTGGTACAGGTAAAACTCTCCTAGCAAAAGCGATCGCCGGGGAAGCAGGCGTACCCTTTTTCAGCATTTCCGGTTCGGAATTCGTGGAAATGTTCGTTGGTGTGGGTGCATCCCGTGTGCGCGATCTATTTAAGAAAGCCAAAGATAATGCTCCCTGTCTAATATTTATCGATGAAATTGATGCTGTAGGACGCCAGCGGGGTGCTGGTATCGGTGGCGGTAATGATGAGCGTGAACAAACCCTCAACCAACTGCTGACTGAAATGGATGGGTTTGAAGGCAACACTGGCATCATTATTATTGCTGCTACCAACCGCCCAGATGTACTGGATGCAGCACTGCTTAGACCAGGACGCTTTGACCGACAAGTGATTGTGGATGCACCGGATCTTAAAGGGCGACTGGACATTTTAAAAGTTCACGCGCGAAATAAGAAAATCGATCCTAGTGTGTCATTAGAAGCGATCGCTCGCCGCACTCCTGGATTTACCGGCGCAGATTTGGCCAACTTACTCAACGAAGCTGCTATTCTCACAGCCAGAAGGCGCAAAGAAGCTGTCACCCTGCTAGAAATTGATGATGCTGTAGATCGGGTAGTCGCAGGAATGGAAGGCACAGCCTTGGTAGATAGCAAGAGCAAGCGATTGATAGCCTACCACGAAGTCGGACACGCCTTAGTAGGCACATTGCTCAAAGACCATGACCCTGTGCAGAAAGTTACACTCATCCCACGGGGACAAGCACTAGGACTAACTTGGTTTACTCCCAACGAAGAACAGGGATTAATTTCTCGTTCCCAACTCAAAGCCAGAATTACTGCAACTTTGGGTGGTCGCGCCGCTGAGGAAATTGTTTTCGGTAAGCCGGAAGTGACCACAGGTGCAGGCAATGACTTGCAACAAGTAACAGGGATGGCGCGGCAGATGGTGACACGCTTTGGGATGTCTGAATTAGGCCCATTGTCCCTAGAAAATCAGAGTGGAGAGGTATTTTTAGGACGCGACTGGATGAATAAATCAGAATATTCTGAGGAAATTGCTGCCAAAATTGACTCTCAAGTGCGCGAAATTGTCAATAGTTCTTACATCAAGTCAAAAGAATTGTTGCAAGAAAACCGCACACTTTTGGAACGTTTAGTAGATTTGTTAATAGAACAGGAGACAATTGAAGGCGAACTATTCCGCAAAATTGTTGTCGAAAACACCCAAGTAGTTGATGAGAAATTGGCTGTACCTCGTTAGAGATTGATTGTGAACAACAAGATTCCTGACTTTTATAAAAGTCGGGAATCTGAGCTTTACTAAAATTTTGATCAAGATGACAAATATCTTTTTAGTAAAACCGGATCTACTATATCAGTCTGTTCCTCATAGTTATGCAAATTAAATTGGATTTGCAGCAGCAGACGATCTTTAGAGATTGGAGGTGTTGCTTTATGAAAACAAAATACATCTTCGGCAAAACCAAAACCTGCTGACCCACAAACAGTTAAGCTCTTTTCTGCTCCATAATAATCTAGTAGTTCTGCTTCAGGTTGTCGTCTAATTAAAGAGAAAAGATAAGCAAGTTTCTTCCGGTTGTGACTCCCACGGATACATACATGAGGCCCACTCAATAAATCTACATCAGTTAAATAAAAGAAAAATCTCAAGCTACAATAGTCATTTAAATCGTAATGGAAATTCATAGCAGCTTTATTTAAATCATATCCGGCTTCTTTGACTACGAAAATCCAGTGTAACCGACTGCCTGTAAATACAGGAGTTTTACCTAAATATTTAGTAGCAATTTCTAATAACTTTGGATCACTGGCTAGTTTTTTAATTGCTGGACAAAGCGCAGCAGTATTGTAATACTCACCCCGGATAAAGGGTTTTCCATGCTGTCTTATTGCTTTATCTTTTTCAGAATACAAGAACCCACACGTGTACTCTGCATCTCCGTAACAATGATTGCTATAAGCAAAGCTAAGAATTTCTTGAAGAATAGTTTTTGGCAACTGAAGTCCTAAGTAGACACCATCTTTTTGCAGACAGTGAACGGCATCGTCAACTTTAAGATCCACAAAACTGGAGAACCTTAGATCATAATTATTCAGCTTAGAGTGTTTATAAAAATAAATTATAAAAGAATGAAAAATTCTAAATCGACCTATTAGAAACATCACAAGCCAAAGAGGATTTGTCTTAACTTTTACGTAATATGGGTAAATTTTTGAATATATCATTGATGTGACCTTTAATAGTATACAATTTGGGTAAATTTGTGATTTTTTCTGTTATCTTGTCATTGCAACTTTTCTCATTATTTGTGAATTAATGAGAAGACAATGATGTATACATTAGTCTTGGAAACTATGGTTTTAAATGGATACCACAGCTCAAAATGATGCTATAAAAAGTTAGAAGTTTTTCAATAAAAACTTCTATACTTTGAACTAAGTTTTGCAAATGTTGTCTAAGCTCTATAATTTCTGAATAGAAGCCTGCAACATATATTTATCTAAGGTAGTTAAGAGCCTTTTATTATTAATTAAAAGGCTCTTGTCTGTTTGATAATTACTGAGAAATCAAGCCTAAGAATGTAATAGGTTTGGCAAATTGGCCAAGTCACAGAGAAACACTTACTTCGATGCACTACTAGATTTGATTAGTGCTTTTCTGAAGCTTACTTTCAACAATACGGTTGTTTAAACATACGGTTATTTAATTAAGATTGCAATACTTTTTTCAGTAATTTTACAGATTAAAAAAAATATTTATCTCACTATCACACATGAACTAAAGTTTTGTGATTTATTTTTTTGTAATTTTTACAGTTTTTTGTGATTTATAAATGCAGTTGACGTGTTTGTAATTAAGACGATTTTGCTGCAACTACTATAGTAATAATCTGATTTTATAAATGTGCCAAAATGGCAACAAAAAATCCTCATTCAATGCTTTGATTAAATATTTTACTTAATTAATAACCAGAATCGCGAATAAATTTTGACTCTTGAATGATGACTTGTGACTGTTGAGGCTGAACTCTTGAGCTTGGTCTTTTAGCAACTCGCTGTTGAGAATACATTTCTCGCAGAACCATTGCTGGGTCTACATAGTTGTTGGCATATTTAAGTATAAACGTTGCATTGCAACGCCTCTACATGTTCTGTATGTCACATTCTTTTTTTTAATTGGTATTAGCAGAGAAAAATTTACCAAGGAGCCGAAATCTTGTTAACCTTTATGCTTAAAATTGCTTAAGGGGTCGATTGAGTATCGATGAAAAATCAAATCGACCATTTGCAGGACGCACCCAAGCTATGCTGACCGAAATTTTACCTTTTAGTTTTGAGTTTGACACGATCGCGATCGCAGGAGCGAGTTTGTGGTCTTTGGCGCTATATTTAGCTTTTTCCCCAATTAGTGAATGGGTAATCAAGCAACTAGACCGCTGGTTTAACTTTGCCGAGCGATCGCTTTATACCAGTCAATCAGAATTTGAAAAAACCCGTAAAGCCAGAGAATCCCAAAACGCTTTTTACGCTTCACTATTTAGCATTGTGCCTTTCTTGATAGTCGGCGCTTTATTTAACTGGGGTCTAGAAATTAGTTTAGGTGATAGCTGGGGAATTAGTACAGGTATATTAGCTTGTATGGGCGCTGGCATTTATGAACTTGGGCGCAGGGATGGGCAGTCTTCGGATTAGTCATTTGTCATTTGTGAAGAGACGCGATTAATCGCGTCTGTACAAGGGTTAATCGCGTCTGTACAAGGGTTAATCGCGTCTGTACAAGGGTTAATCGCGTCTGTACAAGGGTTAATCGCGTCTATACAAGGGTCAAGAGTCTTTTATTTATTCTTCCCCTTGCCCCTCTGCCCCTCTGCCCCCGGTCACTGAGCGGCTTGTGCCGAGCGTTCGCGTAGCGTCTCGTAGAGAAGTCGAGGTAAGCCGAAGTGCTGCCCCCCTACTTCTCAATTTCCTCGTACACAATCTGTGCAATCTTACTTGCTGCGCCACTTTCGCCACGAATGCTGTGTAGCTTGGCTCGGATATCGTCCAATTTTTCTGGATGAGCCAAAAAATCTAAAACCATTTCGCCTATTTCTTGCGGTTGGAGTTTGCCCACAACTTCTGGGACAATCTCTTCTTGTGCCCAGATATTTGGCCATGCTAATAGACCTTTGCGTCTTAAAAAAAACCAGTTAATTAACTTGGCAAAGGTTGAACCCACTCCTGGCAAGTTTGCCAATAACCCTGGTAAACCATCCCAAGAACGCATAGCATCTAGTTGTTGCGTTGGCAGCAAAACAATCATCGGCACAGCTAAGGAACCGAGTTCGGCAGTGTTTGCCCCCACTGTAGTTAAGCAGATGCAGCACTGAGATAATAAATCATAAGCAGGCGTTTCTTCCCACAATTCCACAATCAGACCACTCTCTGTTTTGAGGGTAGGAAGCTTGTAGGTGGAAGGCAATGCCGTGTTCTCCTCTGGGAAAATTAAGGAAGCACCAGTAAAGTCAAAAGTTTTAACAAAAGGGTTTTTCTGCGGCTCGCTAAAACTAGCTAAAGTTTGTAAATCTAAAGTTGGGGCTACAGGAATCACAAATCTGGATTGGGGTCTTTTTGCGTAAACGTATTCGGCAATGGCTAAAGTTAATGGCACTCCTTGAGCTAATTTTGCCGCTTTTGAGCCAGGTAAAATGCCAATTATTGGGGACTGGGGACTAGGGACTGGGGACTGGGAACTATTGATTTGTCCCTGTGCTTCTATCATCAAATCTCCAACAACGGTGAATTTGTGAGCATATTTCTGAGATACGCCTTTAGCAACTTCGGGTTTCATGACTGCAAATCGGTCAATCAAGTTATGCCAACGCGCTTCCCATTCAGCATAGACAACTGTTTTATATCCGAGTCTTTTGCCGATCGCTACAGGGAAAATTTGATCACCACCAAGGAAAACTACTACACCGCGACTTCTCCAGTCCCAATTCTCAAATGTTTTTCCCCAAAGCAAAAATTGCCAAAAATGCTCTGCTCCCTGCACTCTGTCTACTTCTGGGTAAGAAAGCGCGATCGCTGCTTCTTTGCCACTGGCATTTGGACAAGGTGATAACACTACAGAAATCCTAACAACAGAGCGGTCATCTCCCAACTTTTGCCGCAATGCCTTTACAACCGGGCGTACCCAAGTCGTTATTTCACCAGGGCCATTCGAGAGAATCAAAATATCAGATGGTTGGTTAGTCATTTGTCATTTGTCATTTGTCATTTGTTAGGAGTAGAGACGCG
>JAESGM010000583.1_pt1 | contig 22802 bp, 20 predicted proteins | sample 9269721 | NCBI WGS metagenome assembly JAESGM01 (sample SAMN15720920, study PRJNA650825) | algae metagenome | isolation source: Komarekiella atlantica HA4396-MV6 and co-occurring heterotrophs from... | place: USA: Theobald House, Kauai, HI | collected 2009-07-29 | reverse complement strand
CTTCCAGGTCTTCGACAAGGGCGTGATGGAGGACGGCACCGGCCGGCGCATCGACTTCAAGAACACGCTGATCATCCTGACCTCGAATGTCGGCACCGACGAGATCATGCGGATGGCGGGCGACGAGGCACACCGGCCAGACCCCGAGGAACTGGCGGCGGCGCTCAGGCCGGCGCTGCTGAAGGTGTTCCCGCCGGCGCTGATCGGCCGGCTCGTGGTCATCCCCTACTACCCGCTTTCGCCCGACATGCTCGGCGGCATCGTGCGCCTGCAGCTCGGCCGCATCAAGAAGCGCCTGCGCGACAACCACAACGCCGCCTTCGCTTACGACGACGCCGTGGTCGAGCAGATCGTGGCGCAATGCGCCGATCCGGATTCGGGCGGCCGCATGATCGACAACATCATCACCAATGCGATGCTGCCGGCGCTCTCGCGCCAGATCCTCAACCTGCAGCTCGACAAGAAGGAGCTGACGGAGGCGTCGGTCGCCGTCGAGGACGGGCGTTTCGTGTATCATTGCGCCTGAGAAGAGCCTGGGGGGCCGGCGCAGAACGGGGACGGAAAGCCGATCGGAGACCTTTGACAGGAGGGCGAGAGATGGCGCTCAAATCACCCCGTTTCGCCGCGAACCAGCGGCTGCAGCAGGCGGCCGCCAGCATGGGCAACGCCATCAGGCGCGGCGCGCGCGGCGCCCATGTCGCGGCCGTCCAGAAGGCCTTCATCGACCTCGGCTTCGTGATGAACATCACCGCCAGCAAGGGCGCGCCCGACGGCATCTTCGGCGGCGAGACCGAAAGCCGGATTTGGCAGTTCCAGGCCCAGACGGGCCTGACCAGGGACGGCGTCATCGGCCCCGAGATGCTGGCCAGGCTCGATGCGCTGCTGCCGACGTCGGGCCCGCCGCCGACGCCGCTGCCGCCGGTGAAGATGACGCACAAGCTCAACATCCACATGCGCTCGATCGACAACCCGACCGTGCCCGAATTCACTCAGCTCAAGGTCATGGAGCAGGTCTTCGCGCAGTATTTCATCCGGATCGACGTGCTGTCGGGCCAAAGCATCGGCCTCAGCCCGGAGGAGACGCTGACGCTCGAGATCATCGACGGCGCCTGCAAATGGGACCAGGTCTCCGACGAGCAGCGGCTCCTGCAGAACTCGGGCAGCAAGCAGGGCGTCGGCCCCAACGACATCACGGTCTATTTCGCGACGGTGATCCGGACGGGCAAGACCACGAAGGGCAAGAACATCACGCTGCAGGGCTGCGCCGGCCACGCGCCCGATCGTCCGGCCGTGATGATCGCCGCCACGGCCATCGACAAGACGACGATGGCCCACGAGGTCTGCCATGTGCTGCTCGGTTCGAGCTTCGACCCGGTTCACACCGACGACAACGCCAACCTGATGTGCAGCGCGCCGGTCTGCACCGGCAAGCCGGCGCATCTGACGGTCAAGCAGCTCGACCGGATTCTCGCGTCCAAGTTCGTCCATCCGATATAGTCGTGACGACCGTCGGCGTCGGGCGGTCCGGAGAGATTGCGATCATGCAGCCGGTTCGCCTCAAATCGCGCCTTGGCGAGCGCCAGCCAGAGGTCCCGGCCGCCGGTCCCGAGCGGGAGCTTGCCCCGCGTCGCCGCAAGCGGCCGCGTCGCGGCTGGCTCTTGCCCGTGCTCGCGCTGCTGGCGCTCGTCGGGATCGGCTGGGGCGGGATCGCGACATGGCAGCTCCTCGAGGAACGGGCGGTCGTCGCCTCGCTCAAGCAGGAGCAGGAGCTGCTGCAGGCGACCTATACCGAGCGCGAGCGCGCCTGGACGCGCAGGCTGCTGGCCGCCGTGAGCTCGCAACGCGTCCCGCAAAGCGGCGGCGGCGACGCGGCTCCCGACGACGCGCTCGCGGACCTGATCTCGCGCCAGGTCGAGGTGGAAGCGCGCCAGACTCTGCTCGGGGCCCTGACCGCGCCGGCCGTCGAGCCGCTGGCGCCGGGACGCGGCGCGCAGACGCCCGCTCCCGGCCGCGTCACGCAGCTTGCGCCGTCCAGCGTGTTCGACCGCTTCGACCCCGCCGTCAGCGCCCGCCAGCGGGGTCAGATCGCCACCCTGCTGCGCGCCTCGGAGGCGCTTCCGAGGCCGGAGCGGCTGGCCACGCTGTCGGCCTCGCTCGACCGGGTCGCGGCGCTGCAGGGCCGGCAGCTCTCGCTGCTCGGCGCGCGCTATGCCGGGCGTGTGCAGGAGCTTCAGGCCGTGCTGACGGAGATCGGACTGGAGGTCGGCAAGCTGCGGCTGCCGCCTGCGCGAAGCGGCACGGGCGGGCCGTTCATCCCGGTCTCGGCCGCCTTCGCGCCCGGCAGCTTCGAGCATGCGGTGCTGCAGCTCGGCCCGGCCCAGGCGCAGTTCGGCCGCTGGCGCGAGCTTGCCGCCCTCGTGCCGCTGCGCCGGCCGCTCGACGGCGACGACAGCACGACCAGCAATTTCGGCCCGCGCTCGGACCCGTTCACGGGCGCGACCGCGATGCATTCCGGCATGGATTTTCGTGGCGAGACCGGCACGCCCGTCTACGCCGCCGGAACCGGCAAGGTGCTGCGGGCCGAGGTGGCGGGCGGCTACGGCAATCTCGTCGAGCTCGACCATGGCAACGGGCTGACGACGCGCTACGCGCATCTGAGCGCCTTCGACGTCAAGCAGGGCGACATCGTGCCCTTCGGGGCGATCGTCGGACGTCTCGGCTCGACGGGCCGCTCGACCGGGCCGCATCTGCATTACGAGACGCGGCTCGCCGACAAGGCGCTCGATCCGCTGCGCTTCATCCAGGCCGGGCAGAAGCTCGCCCGGTAGAAGGACGCGCATGCCGGGTCACGGCAGGAGCGGCGTCAGACACAGCTCCAGCAATGGCGAGGCGCTGTCCTGCGCACCCAGATGTCCGCATGTTTCCAGAAGACGCCGCGAGCGCTTCGCTCCGAGCCCGGCCGTCAGGGCGCGGAACTTCTCCAGAAGCGCCCCATCGTCGAGCGGACGGTCGGGGTCGCCCAGCACGCCGGTCACGGCCGCTTCGGCCACGGCCCCGGACTCGAGCGCGATGCGGACAAGGGCCTGCCGGGACGCCGGAAAGAGCCGGGACAGATCCGCGCGCTCGCGCAGGACGATCTTCCGCAGCATCGCGGCGATGGCGGGGTCTTCGAGCCCGCCGGGACCGATCTCCTCGGCGCCGAGCCTGCCCCGGACGAGAAGGGCGGCGAGCGGAAAGCCGAGCGCGTATTGCGCGGCTTCCGTGGAAGCCGGCAGCGCCGTGCCGAGCCGGACGGCCTCGTGGAAGGTCTCGACCTCGACGCGCGCGATGCTGCGCGGCGCGATCGCATGCCTGTCCAGCAGGAGCGCCGCCGCCTCGACCGCCGGCTGGGCCCAGCGGCAGACCGGCCAGGGCTTGAAGTACTGCTCCAGCAGATACCAGCGCGAGCCGAGATCGGACCAAACCGCCGCCTGCTCGGGCGCTTCGAGCGTGATCGCCGGCGCGCCCGTAAATCCGTCCTGCGCCAGATAGGCAGCCGAGACCCCGGCGAAGGCGCCCCAGCCGGAGCCGTCCTTCAGCATGGTCGGATGGTCGATACAGCGCATCATCTGGCTGCGCGGGCCATGATATTCGGCGATGCCGAGCGCGTGGCGCGTGGCGGCCTCGTCGAGCCCGAGCAGCCTCGCCGTCACGGCGGCGCAGCCGAGCGCGTTCCAGGCGCCCGAGGTGTGATAGTCGCTGACGCTGGCGTGCAGCGCGATCCCGGCCCGCGTCGCGATCTCGTAGCCGATGACGAGCGCCGTCAGGATTTCCTCACCGTCGATCGCGCCCCGCGCCAGCATCCCTTCGGCATCGACGACCGCCAGGATCGCCGGCAATAGCGCGACGCCGGCATGGCCCTTGGTCAAAGCGTGGCCGTCATGGGCGTCGAAGGCGTCGATCGTGGACGCGCCGGCGAAGGCGGCCCCGGCCGGGCTCGCCCGCCGGCCGTCGAAGATGAGCCGCGCGCCGCCCTCGCCGGCCCCCATCTGCCGGACGGCGAAGCCATGGACGATGCGCGAGAGGTCGGTGCTCCGCCCGCTGGCTGCGACGCCCACGAGATCGAGCAGGCAGCGCCGCGCCTGATGCACGACGTCGTCGGGCAGGTCGGAGAAGCGCAGGGCATGGATGAAGGCGAGCGGCGTCATCTTGTCAGGGTCCGGAGCGGGAGAGGTGCCGGGCGAGCAGGCGCCCGATCAGGTCGGGCGCGCTGTCGCGGATGGTCGGCAGGATTTCGCGCGCGGCGAGGCCGTGGGCGGCATCGATCTCGGCCACGACCAAATCCGGCCCCGCCCCGGCCCGCGCCAGTTCGCGGCCGGTGGCGTCGAGGATGCGCGAGCCGCCCCAGAATTCGACCTCGCCGCGCGCGCCGCAATGATTGGCGAAGACGACCGGCAGCCCATAGCTCAGCGCGCTGTGGGCGAGGTTGATCTCCCAGCCGCGCGGATTGTCGAATTCGCCGCCGACCGCGCCGAGCGAGGACGCCGCCGGCTGGAGCAGCAGGTTCGCGCCCGAGAGCGCGGCGAGCCAGGGCAGCGCCGGGTTCCAGCTATCGGCGCAGATCAGCGTGGCGACCCGCCAGCCACCGGCCAGCGGGATGGTGTCGAGCGCGTCGCCGGCGGCGTAGACCTCGTCCTCGCGCAGGCAGCCGTAACCCGGCAGGTTGAGCTTGCGATGGACCGCCGCCACCCCGCCTCCGGCCAGCAGCGCTTGGGCGTTGAAGACGCGCCCGTCCTGCCCACGCTCGATGAAGCCGACGGAGACCGTCATCGCGCCCGCAATCTTCGCGATCAGCGTCAGCGCGACCTCGTCGCGCGTCATGGCGAGCGTCGCGCAATCGGGGGCGGCGAGATAATCGGTCAGGGACAGTTCCGGAAAGACGAGCAGATCGACGCCACGCCGCTGCGCCGTCTCGATCATGGCGAGATGGCTTGCCAGATTGGCCTGCAGATCGCCGGGCTTGCAGGCGATCTGGGCCGCCGCCACCGTCAGCATGGTCATGAGGGGAGCGAGGAGCGGCGGAGGCTCAGGGGCCGCCGCCGCACCGTCGAGATCAGACCAGCGCCTGCGCCTTGAGGAAGCCGGCCGCGACCTCCTCGATGCTCTTCTTGTCGACGTCGACCGAGGCGTTGAGCCTGGCCATGGTGGCGTCGTCGAGCTTGGCGGAAAGGCCGTTCAGCAGTTCGGCGAGCTTGGGGTTCTTGTCGAGGGTCTCCTTGCGAACGACCGGCGTCATCGCATAGGTCGGGAAGTAGCCTTTGTCGTCTGTCAGGATGACGAAGTCGAAGGCCGGGACGCGCCCGTCGGTGGCGAAGACCAGCCCGACATCGACCTGTGAATCGCGCAGCGCCTGATAGACCAGCCCGGTGTCCATGCGCACCGTGCTCTCGCGGCCGAACTCGAAGCCGTAGGTCGTCTGCAGCGGGCCGAGCCCGTCGGGACGGGCGTAGAACTCGGCGTTGCAGCCGAACTTCACCGCCTGCCCGCCCTTGATCTTGCCGGCGAGATCCGACAGCGACTTGATGCCCTTGGCGTCCGCGTCCTTCTTGCGCATGGCGAGGGCATAGGTGTTGTTGGCCTTGGACGGGTTGAGCCAGACCAGCCCCTTGGCGGCGTCGAGTTCCTTGACCTTTGCGTAGGTCGCGGCCGGGTCCATCTTCTCGGCGACCTTGTTGAAGGTGATCAGCGAGGTGCCGGTGTACTCCCAATAGAGGTCGATCTGGCCGGCTTCCTGCGCCTGGCGCAGCGGCGCGGTGCCGAGCCCTGCGCGCTTGTCGACGGTGAAGCCCTTGGCCCTGAGCAGCTGCGTCGTCATCTCCGACATGATCTGCTGCTCGGTGAAGTTCTTGCCGCCGACGACGATGGTCTGCGCCTGCGCCGCGAGCGGCGTGAGCGAGAGCGCGAAGGCGGCCCCGGCCAGTCCGATGAAGGTGCGTTTCAGCATGATTGAATCCCCTTTTGCTTGGTTGATGGACCGCCGCTCAGCGCAGCGGGTTGACGCCTTTGGGAACCAGCCAGAACTGGATCTGGCCGATCAGGAAATCGACGAGGACGGCGAGCAGCGCCGTCGGGATCGCGCCCGCCAGCAGCATGCTCGGCTCCATCAGGTCGATGCCGGTGAAGATGAGCTCGCCCAGGCCCCCGCCGCCGATCAGGAAGGCGAGCGGCACCGTGCCGATATTGATGGCGAGCGCGGTGCGGATGCCGGCCAGGATGACGAAGACGGCGTTGGGCAGCTCGACACGCCGAAGGATCTGGCCGGGCGTCATGCCCATGCCGCGCGCCGCCTCGATCAGCGGCTGCGGCACCGAGCGCAGGCCGGCGATGGTGTTGAGCACGATCGGCAAGAGCGTCAGCACGAACAGCGCGAAGATGACGGGCGGCGCGCCGATGCCGAGGATCGACATGGACAGCGCCAGCAGCGCCAGCGTCGGGATCGTGGTGCCGAGATTGACAACTTGAGTCACCGCATCGGCGAACATCTCGAAGCGCGGCCGCGTCAGCAGGATGCCGAGCGGAATGCCGACCGCGATCGCGATCGCGCCGGAGACGGCGGCGAGTTGGAGATGCTGGCGCACCAGGTAGAGAACGTCGCCGCGATGCTTGAGGATGGCGGGCAAAAGCCCGGTCGACTGGAGCCAGGCCCCGCAGGCGAACACGCCGGCGATGAAGAGCAGGCGCCATGCGTTCTGGAGCCCGGTAGCGGCCATCTCAGCGGTCCCTGTAGGTCGCGCCGAGCACCTGCGTGATGCTCTTCTGGGTGATGTAGCCCTTGTAGAAGCCGTCATCGTCGACGCAGGCGAGCCAGGTCACGCCATGGGTGAACATCTGCGAGACGGCCGAGCGCAGATCGTCCTTCACATTGACGATGCCGGGCAGCGGCTCCTGATGCTCGCCGACGAGGCCTTTGAGATCGCGCGCCGCCTCGTGCCGGATGACGCCGCGGGCCCGGCCGCGGGGGCCGACCATGACGATCGAGACATGGCCGTGCGCGTCCATCAGCTTGACCGCGGTTTCCAGCGTGTCCTCGGCGCGCACGCGTGGCGGCTCGGCCATCATCGCGTCTGCGACCCTGATCAGGCGCAGCCGCTTCAGCGTGCGGTCGGAGCCGACGAACTCCTGCACGAAGGCGTCGATCGGATGGGCCAGGATGGTGTCGGGCGTGTCGTACTGGATCAGCTTGCCGTCCCGGAAGATCGCGATCCGCGTCGCCATCTTCACGGCCTCGTCGATGTCGTGGCTGACGAAGACGATGGTTTTCCGGAGCTCCGCCTGGAGCTTCATGAATTCGTCCTGGATGACCTCGCGGTTGATCGGGTCGATCGCACCGAAGGGCTCGTCCATCAGCAGCACGGGCGGGTCGGCCGCGAGCGCCCGCACCACGCCGACGCGCTGCTGCTGCCCGCCCGAAAGCTGCTTGGGGTAGCGTTTAAGGAAGACCGACGGGTCGAGATTGACCATGTCGAGCAGCTCGGCGGCGCGCTTGCGCGACTTGTCGCGCGGCCAGCCGAGCAGGTCCGGCACCACGCAGATATTGTCCTCGACCGTCATGTTCGGGAACAGGCCGATCTGCTGGATGACGTAGCCGATCGAGCGCCTCAGCGTGACCTCGTCGACGCTGGCGGCATCCTTGCCGTCGACGAAGATCTTGCCCGAGGTCGGCGGGATCAACCGGTTGATCATCTTCATCGTCGTGGTCTTGCCGCAGCCGGACGGCCCCAGCAGCACGCAGACGGCGCCGGCCGGGACCTCCATGTCGACGCGGTCGACCGCGACCATCGTGCCGAAATGCTTCGAGACCTGCTCCAGCCTGATCATGCGCGCCTCAGCCCCGGTGACGTCATCAGGCGCTGCGCGAAGAGCAGCGAATAATCGGCGATGATCGCGAGCAGGCTGACGAAGAGCGCGCCGGTCAGAAGCTGGCGGATGTCGGTCTGCGAGATGCCGCGCGAAATGAAGGTGCCGAGTCCGCCCGCGCCGATATAGGTGGCGATGGCGGCGATGGCGATGTTGAGCACCACGGCGCTGCGCACCCCGTTGACGATCACCGGCAGGGCGAGCGGCAGCTCGACGCGGCGCAGCCGCTCCAGCGTCGTCATGCCCATCCCGCGCGCCGCCTCGCGCAAGGCGGGGTCGATGTTCATGATCGCGGTGTAGGTGTTCCGGATGATCGGAAGCTGCGCGTAGAGGATCAGCGCGATCACCGCCGGCAGGTAGCCGATGCCCTGCCCGATCAGCGACAAAACCGGAATAAGCATACCGAACAGCGCGATCGAAGGGATCGTGATGATGACGGAGGCGACATAGAGCACGCGGTCGGCGGCGGCCTTGCTCTGGGTGATCGCGATGCCGATGGGCACGCCGGTCAGGATGGCGACGCCGACCGAGACGCCGACGAGGGAGACATGCTCGAGCATGCGCTGCCCGATCACGGTCAGATTCGCCATGATGAAGGCGATCGTCTCCACGCTCATCCCCTCGCGACGGTCAGCCGTCTTGTCAGGTGAAAGTGTCGATCAGAACAGTTCCTGGATCGGGGCGGGGATGCGACATGCAATATCGCGCTTGCGACGTCGTCGCTTAGATTCCTGGGACTGCCGGCGGCTCGGCTTCAGGCCCGCCCCTGCCTCGCAACTGGCTCGGCCGCACGCCCTGCAGCCGCTTGAACCAGTGCGCGAAATGCGAGGTCGAGGTGAAGCCCGTCGCGATCGCGACTTCGAGGATCGGCCGGTCGGAATAGAGCAGGAGTTCGCGGGCGCGGTCGATGCGCAGCGAGAGGTAGTAGCGGGCCGGCGACATCTCGACATAGCGCAGGAACAGCCGCTCGATCTGACGGGCGCTCATCTGCGTGCGGCGCGCGACCTCGGCGATCGGGATCGTATCCTCGACATGGCGCTGCATCAGCCGGATCGCGGCGCGCACCGGGGGCGGCAAGTTGGCGAGGCGCTCCTGCCGGCCGCCTGACTGGTTGTCGCGCTCGTCGCGGATGCGGTCGTGATGGAACTGGTTGGCGACGCGGCGCGCGAGGTCGGCGCCGTGCCGCTCGATGATCAGGTGCAGCATCAGGTCCATCGCCGCCGTGCCGCCCGAGCAGGTCAGGCGGTCGCGGTCGATCTCGTAGATCTTGTCGGTGCAGACGAGGTCGGGAAACTCCTCCTGGAAAGCCGGGCGGTTCTCCCAGTGGATCGTCGAGCGGTAGCCGTCGAGCAGCCCGGCCCGCGCCAAGAGCCAAGTCCCGGTCGAGAGCGAGCCGACCGCGATGCTGCCGCGCGCGGCCTTGCGCAGCACCGCGAGATAGCGCCGCTCGTCGACCGACTGGATGCGCAGCCCGCCGCAGACGAAGAGGTAGTCGCAGGCCTCGAGCGCGGTCTCGGCCTTCTCGGTCGGCAGCGGGATGCCGTTCGAGGCCGCCAGCACCGTCCCGTCGAGGCTCGCCAGCCGCCAGCGCCAGGCCTCGCGGTCGATCAGCCGGTTGAGAGAGCGCAGCGGCTCGATCGCCGAGGCGACGCTCATCATCGAGAAGCCCTCGACGAGAAGCAGCGTGACGATGCGCGTGCCGGCCGCCTGATCCCTCGCCATGGTGCCTTCGCTCCGACGTAGCCAACCCGGCGACGTCGTCCCGGGCTTGACCCGGGATCCATCCTGGAGCGCGACGGTGCGCTATGATGGAACCCGGAGCTGCGCGGCTACGCCGCTCGTCCGGGATGACGGCGCGATATTTCAACGCCAGATCATCTGTCCCGGCGCAGCAACAGAAAAGCGGCTTTCCGACATTGTTGCAATGAAAACGACGCATGCCGTCGCAAAGCGCGTGGCCGATGTCGCAACAGTTTCGGCCTCGCGACGCGATTCGGCGGATGATGGCCACGTCCACGATTGCGAGGTCCGCCCATGATCGACCGCGAGCGCATCAGCCGCCTGCTTGCCGAACGCCGCGAAGGGTTCAGCCTGCCGCAGGCCTTCTATATCGACGAGGCCCTGCACGAGGCCGATCTCAAGGCGGTGTTCGAGACGCAGTGGCTCTTCGCCTGCAGCGCCTGCGAAATCCAGAAGCCCGGCGACTACCTGACGCTCAGCGTCGGCGAGAACCCGGTCGTGATCCTGCGCGACCGCGACGGCCAAATCCGCGCCTTCCACAATTCCTGCCGGCATCGCGGCTCGCGCATCTGCGCCAAGGAGAAGGGCCGCGCCACGCGGCTGGTCTGCCCCTATCACCAATGGGTCTACGAACTCGACGGCTCGCTGATGAACGCGCGCCAGATGCCGCCCGATTTCGACCGGAGCGGATATGGGCTCCACCCGGTCCATGCCGAGGTCATGTGCGGCATGGTCTATATCTGCCTGAGCGAGAACCCGCCCGACTTCGCCCGCTTCAGGGCGGCGGTGACGCCCTATATCGCGCCGCATAGGCCCGACCGAACCAAGGTCGCCCATGAAAAGATGATCATCGAGGAGGCGAACTGGAAGCTCGTCATCGAGAACAACCGCGAATGCTATCACTGCGCCGCCAACCACCCCGAACTGCTGGTCTCGCTGGTCGAGTTCGCCTTGCCCGACGATCCGCGCGGGCCGGCGCAGTTCCAGGAGCTGATCGCGCGCAAGACGGCGAAATGGGATGCGCTGGGTCTGCCGCACCAGCCGGCCGATGGCGGCGACGAATTCCGCTGCATCCGCCTGCCCTTCCACGAGGGCGCGCTGTCCTTCACCATGGATGGCGGCCAGGCCTGCAGGAAGCTGCTCGGGGACTTCACCGACCCGGACCTCGGCTCGGTCCGGATGTTCCGCGCGCCGAACAACTGGAACCATTTCCTCGCCGACCACATCATCCATTTCCGAGTGCTGCCGCTCTCGGCGGGTCGCACGGCGCTGCGGACGACCTGGCTGGTGCATGAGGACGCCGTCGAGGGCGTCGACTACGACGTCAAGGGCCTGACCGAAGTCTGGACCGCGACCGACGCGCAGGACGCCGAGCTTGCCGCCGTCAACCATGTCGGCATCCGCTCCATGGCCTACCGGCCGGGACCCTATGCGCCGTCTGAATTCATGTTGACGCAGTTCACCAACTGGTATGCCGGCAGGATGGAAGCGTTCGTCGGCGCGCCGACGCCGCTGCGGATGGCCGCCGAATGAGCCTGTCAGAGACGCTGGAGGCTCCGCGCGCCGCGCCGGCGAGCGACCTCCTCAGACTGGCCGTGGTCGCGATCGAGCGCGAAACCGCCGACATCAGGACCTTCGTGTTTCAGCCGGAGGCCGGCGTGCCTGACTACCGCGCGGGCCACTCGATGACGCTCCGGCTCGCCATCGACGGCGAGGTGCTGCACCGGACCTTCTCGCTGGCGTCGGCTCCCGGCGGCGAGACGCTGGCCATGACGATCAAGGCGCACGCGCAGGGCCGGGCGACGCGCTGGCTGCACGAACGGCTCGCCGTCGGCGACGTGATCGAGGCGCGAACTCCGCGCGGGCGCTTCACCATCGACAGCCGGGCGACGGACAGGATCGCGCTCGTCTCGGCCGGCTCGGGCGCGAGCCCGCTGATGGCGATGCTGCGGCATCTGGCGGCGACCGCGCCCGACACCGACATCGCCTGGCTGCACGCCGCCCGCACGCAGAGCGACATCCTGTTCGCTCGCGAGCTGACGGAGCTGCAGACGCGGATGCCGCGCCTCACGGTCGCGATGCTGGTCAGCGCGCCCGCGCCGGGCTGGTTCGGCTTCACCGGTCGCCTGAGCCGGCGGATCGCCTCCGTCGCCATCCCCGATCTCGGCCGGCGCGAGGTGTTCTGCTGCGGCCCGGCCGGCTTCATGGACGAGGCGCGGCTGATCCATGCGGCCGAAGGCGGCGCGCGCGGGCATTTCCATGTCGAGCACTTTGGGGCGGTCAAGCCGGCAGCGCCGCCTTCCGTCACCGTGGATGCGCCCGAGGCTGGTTTCGCCGTCCAGCTCGGCGAGAAGCGCTTCAGCGCGCGGGCCGACGAGACGCTGCTGGAGGCGGCGACACGTCAGACCGTCGTCATCCCCTGCGGCTGCGCCTCGGGGATGTGCGGCACATGCCGGGTCAGCCTGATCTCGGGCGAGGTCGCGATGCGTCACGAGGGCGGAATCTCGGCCGAGGAGGAGGCGCAGGGCTATATCCTGGCCTGCTCCTCGCGGCCGCGCTCGGACGTCACCATCTCGCTTTAAGAAGGCGACGCCATTTCCGTCATGCTCGCCCTTGTGGCGAGCATCCACGTCTTGGGCGCAGAGCGCGACGAGGCAAGACGTGGATGGTCGGGACAAGCCCGACCATGACGTGAGGACGTTGTCTCGAGCGTCGCTCAGGCCGCGATCGCCTCTTGCGCCGCCAGCGCCTGCCAGCCCTGCAGTTCGCGCCAGTCCGGCTCCAGCTCGGCGAAGCGCGCCAGCCTGAACGACGAGATGTCCGCAAAGCTGCAGGCCCCGTCGACGACGAGGTCGCGGATGGCGCGCCCGCTCGCCGGCGAGAGGCCGAAGCCGACGCTCGACAGGGTCGCGACGACGACGTTCGCAAGAGAATCGAGCCGGTCGATCACGGGGCGGCCGTCCGGCGTGTTCTCGATCACGCCCGCCCAGGAGCGGATGATGCGGGCATGCGCCGCCTTGGGCAGGAGCTCGGCGAGACGCCGGCCCATATGCCCCATCAGCGGCGTCGTCGGCTTGGCCGGCGCGTCGTTGCCGGCGATGTCGAGCCATTCATGCGGGCCGCCGCCATAGGCGAGGTTGCCACGCAGCGTCTGGCGGCCGTAGAGCCCGTTCCCGTCGACGCCGCCATAGGGCATCAGCGGCAGCGGCTCGGTGACGATCATCTCGCAGCGGGCCGAAGCCACCGGAACCTCCTGCCCGAGCAGGCCCGAGAGGATGCCGGTCTGCGGCCCGGCCGCGAGCACGAGGTGGTCGCAGGCGATGAGGCCACGCTGGGTTTCCACGCCCGTGACCCGGCCGGCTTTCGTCTGGAAGCCGGTCACGGCACAGTGCTGCATCACCCGGCCGCCATGATCCTGCATCGCCCAGGCGTAGCCCTGCAGCGTGCGGTGCGGATTGGCATGGCCCCCGAACTTGTAGAAGTAGCCGCCGACCATGGTGTCGCCGGCCAGCGGCACCAAATCCCTGATCTGCTTCACGTCGAGAATCTCGGACTCGAAACCCTGCCGCGCCGCATTCCGCAGCGCCCGGCCGTAGAGCGCCATCTGCTGCTCGCTGGCGGCGAGCCGGATGCGGCCGCCGCTGAACTCGGTCGGATAGCCGAGCAACTCGTCCATCTGCGGCCAGAGCCGCTGTTCCTCGAGGAAGAGCGGCGAGTGATGGTGCGAGCAGCCGCCTCCGTTGCGGCCCGACGCCTCCCAGCCGATCATGCCCTTCTCGATGACGAGCACGTCGACGCCCTCGCGCGCCAGCCACCAACCGGCGCTGAGTCCGGTGACGCCGCCGCCGACGATGACGACCGAGGCTCCCTTGATCTCGCTCATCGCCTTGCTCACTCGCTCGCCACGGGGCCGGTCGCGTCGTTGCCCGCGACCGTGTAGAGCGCCGGCACCTCCCAGAACGGCCGCCATTGTGCGTGCATGCCGAACCAGGTGTCCCAGTGCTCGGCCTGCTCGGCCGATTCCGGGATTTGCCCAGCGACCGAGAGCGGCAGCGGCCTGACCGGGGCGCGATAGCCGGCCAGCGGGATCGACGACAGCGGCACGGCCGCGCCTAGCGCGAGCAACGCCGCGACCTGCTCGCGGCAGCGCCTGCCCTGGCACGGCCCCATGCCGGCCCGCGTCAGGCGCTTGATCTGGTCGGGATTGGGCGGCTCGTCGCCGAGCAGCGCCGAGAGCGAGCGGTCGTTGCGGCGCTCGTTTTGCCAGTCGAGATAGCGCGGCGGGCGGACCTCCAGGATTTCCCGGGCCGTGACCTCCTCGCACTGGCAGACATGGAATTCCGCGCGCGCCTCGATGACGCTGGCCCGGACCCAGGCGAGGCGATAGGCGCCGATGTCGTGGTCGGGCTGCGGCGGCGCGGCGCGCCCTGCCCCGTCGCCGGCCGCCGGAACGCCGCTCTCGCGCAGGATCGCGGCCGCGGCCCGCCGGCCCTCGGCCTCGGCGATGGCGCGGTCGAGCGTCTTGTCGGCCCAGATTCCGGCTGCGTCGCCGGCCGCGAAGATGCCGGGTCGGCTGGTGCGCTGCTCGCCATCGAGCACCGGCGCATAGCCGCCGCGCTCGGGCTGGAATGCGATCTCGCAGCCCAGCGCATCGAGCAGGTCGACCACCGGCGTCGCGCCGACCGCGAGCACGATGCCGTCGCAGGGGATGGCGCGTTCGTCCCCGATGGCCTTGCCGTCCGCGCCGATCGCGCTGACGAGCGCCGCCTCGACATGCTCGCGGCCCGTGGCTTCGCGCACGACGTGGCAGGTGAGGATTTCGGTGCCGCCGTCCCGCAATGCCGCGAGAAGGTCGGGCGCGCCCACAGCCTTGTCGGCCTGCTCGACGATCGCCGCGATGACGACGCCGGTCTCGCGCAGCGCCAGCGCGGCGGCCAGCGCCTCGGTCGAGGAGCCGAGCATGACGACCCGGCGCGGCGCGAGCGCGCCGTAGCGCTGCGCCAGCGAAAGCGCCGCCGTCGCGCCGAGCACGCCGGGTTTTTCCCAGCCGGGGAAGCCGAGGCCCATGTCGCGGCGGCCGGCCGCGACGATCACGTTCTCGGCACCGAGCATCCAGGAACGCTCGTCGTCGTTGAGGCCCGCGACCGTGCCCGGCAGCCAGCCGAGGCTCGCGCCGTTGGCAAAGAGCCCCCAGCAGGCGATGCCGAGCCTGACGTCGACGCCGGCCTCGAAGGCGGTCTCGATCAGCGGTTCCGACGCGATGAAGGCTTCCATCATGGCGTTGCGGTTGCGCGCCAGCCCCGACATACCCTGCCCGAAATGCAGCGGCGCCTCGTCGCCCATCGTGCGGAACGAGACCGGATTCTCGTCGACCAGCACGACCGACAGCCCGCGCCCGGCTGCCTCGATCGCGGCCGCGAGCCCGGCCGGCCCCGCACCGATCACCAGAAGCTGCGTGCGCTCCGCGATTGGGAGTTCCTTGCCTGCGACGGATTTGGGATCATGCTCTGCGTGCGGGGCCATGGCGTGCTTCGGCTTCAGACGGAATGGTGAGACAATCTTCCGCGTCGCGGCCGGTCCCGGCTGCCGGTTTGCGACAGGCGCTTGCCGGAATGCGACACGCACCGGGCGTTCAGAGAACCTTGTCGAGAAAGGCTTTCGTCCGCTCCTCGCGGGCCGCGCCGAACAGGTCTGCCGGGGGGCCGTGCTCGACGATCAGGCCGCCATCAGTGAAATAGACATGGTCCGCAACCTCGCGCGCAAAACCCATCTCGTGGGTGACGAGAATGCAGGTCATGCCCTCGGCGGCGAGGTCCTGGATCGTCACCAGAACCTCCTTCTTGGTCTCGGGATCGAGCGCGGCGGTGACCTCGTCGAACAGCATGACCTTGGGGTTCATCGCCAGCGAGCGGGCGATCGCGACGCGCTGCTGCTGGCCGCCCGAGAGCTCGCCCGGATAGGTCGCGAGCTTGTCGGAAAGCCCGACCTTGGCGAGCAGCTTTCGCGCGCGCGCCTCGACCTCGGCTCTGTCCTGCTTCAGCACATGCAGCGGCGCCATCATGACGTTCTGCAAGGCGGTCTTGTGCGGAAACAGGTTGTATTGCTGAAAGACGATGCCGACGTCGCGGCGCAGCGCCAGCTTGTCGAGTGCGGGATCGTTGACCTGCCGTCCGGCGACCGTAATCGAGCCCTTGCTGATCGGCACCAGCGCGTTGATGCAGCGCAGCAGCGTCGACTTGCCCGAGCCCGAGGGGCCGATGATGCAGACCGTCTCGCCGCGCCTGACGGTGAGGCCGACATCCCTCAGCACGGTCAGCGCGCCGAAGGATTTCTCGACGCCCTCGACCACGACGACGGGCTCGCCCAGTTGGTGCCGGCTGGCCATCGTCTCAGGCTTTCACGTTGAAGCGGCGTTCGAGCGCGAGCGTGGCGCGCGCGATCGGGTAGCAATAGGCGAAGAACATCAGCAACAGCATCAGATACATCGGGATCATCAGCTCGGGCCGCGATTCGGCGACCAGCGCTGCGCGGGTGATCGTCAGCCCGTCCTGAATGCCGACGACGGAGATGAGCGTCGTCGCCATGGTCAGGATGGCGTAGAGGTTCATCCAGGGCGGGATCATCCGCTTGAAGGCCTGCGGCAGGATGATCATCCACATGGTCTGCCGGCGCGTGAAGGCAAGCGCCTCGGCCGATTCCCACTGGCCGGAGGGGATCGAGCGGATGCCGCCGCGCACGATCTCGGAGACGTTGGCCGCGACCGGCAGCGCCAGCCCGATGATCGCCTTGACCCAGGCCGGGAAGGCGATGGTCAGGCCGAAGACCCTGAACTCGAAGGGCAGGAGGAACATTGCGTAGAACAGCAGCACGAGCCAGGGCGCGTTGCGGAAGAACTGCGTCAGTCCCCAGGCCGTCTTGCGGATGGGCGCCACCAGCGAGACCTGCGCGATGCCGAAGAGCACGCCGACTGCGGTGCCCAGCGCCATGGCGAGGAAGCTGATCAGGATGTTGAAGAGGAAGCCCTGAAAGATCAGCGGGGCCCAGCGCAGCAGCACGGTCGCTGCGCTTTCGCCGGCGGGCCGCGCCGTGACCTGCGCCAAAGCGAGCGAGGCCCCGAACAGGATGGCGAAGCAGGCGAGCGTCGCGCCGCCCAGCAGGGCGGGTGCGGCCAGCCCGGTCGGGCCGATCGCGGCCGGCGCGCGGAAGGGCAGCAGGACCGGCAGGTCGGTGCCCTGCGTCCTCATGTCGAATAGCCCGGAATCCGCATGGCTTTTTCCCAACGCCCCATCACGAAGACGAGGATGGCGACGAGCAGGACATAGGTGACCAGCAGGACGTTCATCATCTCGCGGACGTTGAAGCTTTCCGACCAGATCTGCGAGGCGGCGTAGAGCAGTTCCGGCACGCCGATGGCGTAGGCCAGCGTCGTCGTCTTCACGAGGTTGATCAGGTTGTTGTTCAGCGCCGGCAGGCAGATGCGGAAGGCCAGCGGCAGCACGACATGGATGTAGAGCTGCAGCCTCGTGTAGCCGAGCGACTCCGCCGCCTCGACCGTGGTCGAGGGCACCGCCTCGATGCCGGCGCGAAAAATCTCGACGTTGAAGGCGCCGGCGAAGAGCGAAAACGCGATGATCGCCCAGCCCGTGCCGGAGATCAGCGGCGACTGCCCGCCGAAGCTGTCGGAGACGGTCGGCAGCAGGCTCGCCACGGCGAAATAGAAGAAGGAGAGCTGCACCAGCGGCGGGGTGTTGCGGAAGAACTGGACATAGCCCCTCACCAGGAGCCGCGCGAACCGCGAGTTGCTGCCGGCCAGCCAGACGCCGAGCAGCCCGAGCGCCAGCGAGGCGGCGATGGCGATGACGCAGATATAGCTCGTGGTCCACAGCCCGGTCAGGAAGCGGCCGCGGTCGAAGGCGTCATGGAAGACCGAGAAGTTCAGCCCCTGCGTCTCGTTCAGGCGCTCGAAGAAGGCGGCGATCATCGTGATTGGCCGTACTGCTCGATCAACCGCTCCGTCATCCCGGACGCAGCGAAGCGGAGCTCCGGGATCCATCCTAGGGCACGGCGGCGCTCGATGATGGATCCCGGGGCAAGCCCGGGATGACGTGGTGGGTGTCGCATCGGTAGAGCCCGAGCGAGAGCTCAGGACCCAGCCTTCAGCTTCTTGTTGGTCTCGATCAGGTACGGGCTCTGCTTGATGCCCCATTTGGTCTCGAGCTCGAGCAGCTTGCCGCTCTTGTGCCAGTCGGTCGACATCTCCTTGAGCAGCTTGCCGAAAGGCGCGTCCATGTCCTCGAGCCGGATGCCGATGGCCCAGAGCTGCGGGTCTTCCGAGACCAGCGGCATCTCGTAATTCGCCCATTTCGGGTCGCCGCCCGAGAGCGTCGAGACGATCAGCGTGTCGTCGAACAGGAAGGCGACGCAGTTGTTGCCGGCAAGCGCGTTCAGCGCGTCGGGCACCGAGGGGAACACCACGAGTTCGGGCGCATACATCTGGGTGACGCGGCGGTTGTAATAGGCGCCCTGCACGGCGCAGACCTTGCGGCCCTTGAGGTCGGCCCAGGTCTTCAGCCCGGCGCTCTTGGGCGCGAGCACGTTGGTGGCGCCGGCATAATAGTTGGGCTCGACCATGCCGACGATCTTGCGGCGCTCGGGCGTGTCGCCCATCGTCGCCAGAACCATGTCGATGCGGCCCTGGCGCAGGAACTCCATGCGGTTGGCGGCGATGACCGGGATCATCTCCAGCTTGACGCCGAGCTTGTCGGCGACCTGCTGGGCGAGGTCGATCTCGAGCCCGACGATCTTGCCGGACGGCTCGAGGAAGCCCCAGGGCTTGTAATCGTTCTTGACGCCGACGGTGAGGACGCCCTTCTCCTTGACCTTGGCGATGGTGTCCTGGGCGAAGGCCGGAAGCGCGGCGAGGACCGCAGTGCAGGCGAGCGCGAAAGCGAGCAGGCGTTTCATGACGGTCGATCTCCCCTGAATGACGATCCGCTAGAGTTCGCGCCGAAGGCGGAGAGCAATTGTCGCGCAGCGACGGTTTCTTGACGCTCAGCGCCAAAGCGGGCTGGCCGAGGGCGCCCGTTCGGCGCGCGGAGCATGGCTGAAGCGGGCGCGATAGGCGCGCGAGAAATGGCTCGCGCTGGAAAAGCCGCAGGCGAGCGCGATCTCCAGCACCGACAGGGTCGTCTGGCGCAGCAGGTCGCGGGCGCGGTCGAGCCTCAAGGCCAGATAGTGCTCGCCGAGAGAGCGCCCGAGATGCAGCCGGAACAGCCGCTCCAGCTGGCGCAGCGAGACGCCGGCCGTGCGCGCCAGTTCCGCGCGCGCGACCGGGTTCTCCAGGCTCAGCTCCATCCGGCCGACGACGCGCAGCAGCGGCGCATGGCTGATTCCGAGCCGCTCGCGCAGCGGCATGCGCTGCGGGCCTTCTCCCTCGCGGACATGGGTCTGCAGGAACCATTCGCTGACCTTCAGCGCCAGTTCGCTGCCGTGCTCGCGGGCGATGACGGCATGCATCATGTCGAGCGGGGCGGTGCCGCCGCTCGAGGTCAGGCGGTCGCGGTCGATCTCGTAGAGCGAGCGGCGCAGGTCGAGATCGGGATAGTCCTCCAGAAAAGCCGGCGCATGCTCCCAATGGATGGTGAAGCGGTAGCCCGAGAGCACGTTGGCGCGCGCCAGCACATAGGGGCCGCCGGAGACGCCGCCGAGTTTCACGCCGCGCCGCGCCAGCTGCCTCAACCAGGCGAAGGTGGGGGGATGCTGAAAGGCGGCCGGATTGCCGCCGGCGCAGACGAAGACATAGTTGAAGCGCACATCGTCTCCCACGCAGCAATCGGCGCGGATGCCGACGCCGTTCGAGGCCGGGGCCGGCAGCCCGTCGATCGAGACGTGGCTCCAGCGGTAGAGGTCCCGGCCCGAAAGCCGGTTGGCCGCCCGCAGCGGCTCGATGGCCGAGGCATAGGCGAGCAGCGCGAAATCAGGGATCAGCAGGAAACCGACATGGGCCGGAGCCGGGCTGTCGCTCATGGTCAATCTGGCGTCGCTGGCAGTCATGTCGGCCAGCCTATGTCCGGCAATCTCGGGAAGACAAGCCCATGCCGTGGCTTGAGACCGGAACTCCAACCCCAATGCGCTATTCCATCTTCTCGCTCGCCGCGCAGACGCTGAGGGGGCATCGCGGCTGGACGCCGGCCTGGCGCGACGCCGCGCCCAAGCCCGAATACGACGTGCTGGTGATCGGCGGCGGCGGGCATGGGCTGGCCACCGCCTACTACCTCGCGAGCCGGCACGGCATCGCCAATGTCGCGGTCATCGAAAAGGGCTGGATCGGCTCCGGCAATGTCGGCCGCAACACCACGATCATCCGCTCGAACTATCTCCTGCCCGGCAACACGCCGTTCTACGAACTGTCGCTGAAGCTCTGGGAGGGGCTGGAGCAGGACATCAACTACAACGCCATGGTCAGCCAGCGCGGCGTGCTGAACCTCTATCATTCCGACGCCCAGCGCGACGCTTTCGCAAGGCGCGGCAATGCGATGCGGCTCGCCGGCGTGGACGCCGACCTGCTCGACCGCGAGCAGGTCCGCGCCATGGTCCCCTATCTCGACTTCGAGAACGGCCGCTTCCCGATCCAGGGCGGGCTGCTGCAGAGGCGCGGCGGCTCGGTGCGGCACGACGCGGTGGCCTGGGGCTATGCGAGGGCGGCCGACCAGCGCGGCGTCGACATCGTCCAGAACTGCGAGGTCACGGGCCTCACGATCGAGAACGGCCGCATCACCGGGGTCGAGACCACGCGCGGCGCGATCAGGGCCAGGAAGGTCGCGCTCGCGGTGGCCGGCAACTCGTCGCGGCTGGCCGCCATGGCCGGGATGCGCCTGCCGATCGAGAGCCACGTGCTGCAGGCCTTCGTCTCGGAAGGGCTGAAGCCCCTGATCGACACCGTCGTCACCTATGGCGCGGGACATTTCTACATCAGCCAGTCCGACAAGGGCGGCCTCGTCTTCGGCGGCGACATCGACGGCTACAACTCCTACGCCCAGCGCGGCAACCTGCCGGTGATCGAGGACGTGATGGAATCGGCCATGGCGCTGTGGCCGGGCCTCGGCCGGGTGCGGATGCTGCGGCACTGGGGGGGCATCATGGACATGTCGATGGACGGCTCGCCGATCATCGACCACACCCCGGTCGAGGGCCTCTATCTCAATGCCGGCTGGTGCTATGGCGGCTTCAAGGCGACGCCGGCCTCTGGCTTCTGCTTCGCCCACCTGATCGCCCGCGATGCGCCCCACGAGGTCGCCGCCGCCTACCGGCTCGACCGTTTCGCGACGGGCCGGGTCATCGACGAAAAGGGCGTCGGCGCCCAGCCGAACCTGCATTGAGGGCGGGCATGATCGGCTTTGTCATCATGGAACGCGACGCCGGCCGTCCCCCTCCCCCTCCCCCTCGTGGGGAGGGGTCAGGGGTGGGGGGCGGAAAGCCAAAGCGATGGTCGTTGAGTTCGGGCGACGAAGACAAAGCCATCGTCTCAGACTCATCCGCGTTCACCCGGTCGGTCGCCCCCCACCCCCATCCCCTCCCCACAAGGGGGAGGGGAGGCGCGCATCCTGCGCCCTCTCAGCCCGTTCGAGCCTGACCCATGCGTATCGCCTGCCCCCATTGCGGCCCCCGCGACGTTCAGGAATTCACCTATCTCGGCGCCGCCGATCCGCGGCGCCCGGACGGCATGGAGGCGACCGAGGCCGCCATGTGCGACTATGTCCACCAGCGCGAGAACCCGGCCGGGCCAAACCGCGAGCTCTGGTATCACGCGGCCGGCTGCCATGCCTGGCTCGTCGTGACGCGCGACACCCGGACCCATGCCATCGCCGCCGTCGAGACCATGGCCCAGGCGAAGGCGGGGGCCACGGCATGAACGCGCCTTCGCAACCCTTCCGCATCCACGATGGCGGCCTGATCGACCGCGGCCTGCCGCTGACCTTCTCCTTCGACGGCAGTTCCTATCAGGGCTTCGCCGGCGACACGCTCGCCTCGGCCCTGCTCGCCAACGGCGTCAGGCTGGTCGGGCGTTCGTTCAAGTACCACCGCCCGCGCGGCATCCTCTCGGCCGGGCCGGAGGAGCCCAACGCGCTGGTCGAACTGCGCTCCGGCGCGCGGCGCGAGCCCAACACGCGCGCCACCGTCGCCGAACTCTTCGATGGGCTCGAGGCGCAGAGCCAGAACCGCTGGCCCTCGCTCGCCTTCGACCTGCTCTCGGTCAACTCGCTGTTCGGGCCGGCGCTGCAGGCCGGGTTCTACTACAAGACCTTCATGTGGCCGGCGGCCTTCTGGGAGAAGCTCTACGAGCCGCTGATCCGGCGCGCCGCCGGTCTCGGCCGGGCGGCCGGGCAGGAAGACCCGGACCATTACGAGAAGGCCTTCGGCTTCTGCGACGTGCTGGTCGTGGGCGGGGGGCCGGCGGGGCTTTCGGCGGCGCTTGCGGCCGGGCGCAGCGGCGCGCGCGTCATCCTCTGCGACGAGGACTTCCGGCTCGGCGGAAGGCTGCTTTCGGAGAAGCGCGAGATCGACGCCCGCGCCTCGTCGGAATGGATCGCGGATGCGCTGGCCGAGCTTGCAAGCCTGCCCGACGTCACGGTCATGCCGCGCAGCACGGTGTTCGGCGTCTACGACCATGGCGTCTACGGCGTGGTCGAGCGCGTGTCCGATCATCTGCCGGTCCCCCTGCCCCACCAACCCCGGCAGCGCGGATGGCGCATCATCGCCAAACGCGCCGTGCTGGCGGCGGGCGCGATCGAGCGGCCGATCGTTTTCGCGGGCAACGATACCCCGGGCGTCATGCTGGCCGGCGCGGTTCGCACTTATCTCAACCGCCATGGCGTGCTGCCCGGCCGCGAGGCGGTCGTCTTCACGACCGGCGACGACGGCTGGGCGACGGCGCGCGACCTCGCGGCGGCGGGCGCAAGAGTCGCAGCGATCGTCGATCCGCGCGCCGGCCTCGACGCCGGGCTGACCGCGCTTGCGGCAAAAATCGGCGCGCGGGTTTTCGCAGGCGGCGTCGTCAGCGCGGCCTCGGGCGGCCGTGCGCTGTCCTCGGTCACGATCCGCGACGCCTCGGGCCGCGAGGAGCGTCTGCCTTGCGACCTGCTCGCCGTCTCGAACGGCTGGAACCC
>JAESGM010000582.1_pt1 | contig 22860 bp, 21 predicted proteins | sample 9269721 | NCBI WGS metagenome assembly JAESGM01 (sample SAMN15720920, study PRJNA650825) | algae metagenome | isolation source: Komarekiella atlantica HA4396-MV6 and co-occurring heterotrophs from... | place: USA: Theobald House, Kauai, HI | collected 2009-07-29 | reverse complement strand
TTCAATTTCGGCGTGCCCGGTCCCGAATGGGCCAACCCCGTGGCATACGCAAAAGTGTCGGCACAGGCCGGACTGGTTGCCTTCATCGTGCTTGCATTCGTTGCCTGGCCGAAACGCTATCTGGTGCTCGACGCTTGGCACGCCGCGCTGCCGACGTGGCGCTGGCATGCGAGTCTTGCCGGCAACCTCGCTCTATTCACTTTATTGATCGCCGCCAGCATTGCGTTCTCAGTAGGTGCTCGGACGACAGAGGCGCCCTGGATCTGGTTCTCCGGCTACTGTGCGCTACTGATAGCGACGGCCATTTCATTGGGATTCCTCGCTGCGCCGAGCGAGTTCTGGCGCTGGATGCTGCGGCACATGCCGTCCGAGATCGGCATTGCGGTGATCGGCGGTGTTTTGATCGTGGGCTTCGGCCGCCTCGCGCTCGAAGGCTGGAGTACTCTTGCTGCCGCTACACTCAATGCTTCGCATTGGATACTCTCGCTGTACGAAAGCGATGTCGTCCTCGACGCCGATCGTATGCTGCTGGGCGCCGGCGACTTCAGCGTGCTCGTGGTGAAGCAGTGCTCCGGTTACGAGGGCATCGGCTTGGTCACGGCTTTTCTCGCCCTCTACTGCTGGTGGATGCGTAACAGTTTGCGCTTCCCGCAGGCGTTGTTGCTCATACCCATCGGCATAGCGGCATCCTGGGTGCTGAATTCCGTGCGCATCGCGGTGCTGGTCAGCGTCGGCCGCCACGTCTCTCCGGAAATGGCTCTCAACGGTTTCCATTCGCAAGCGGGATGGATCGCCTTTCTCGGCATAGCTATCGGGCTGATGTTCGTCTCGTCGCGCGTTCCATATTTCCAGGCACGCAGCGAGGTCGTGTCGGAAGTGCGGGAACAGGACCGGCTGGTGTTGGCCTTTCTGGCTCCGTTCATGGCCCTGATGGCGACGACCATTCTGGCATCGCTGTTCGTCCCGCACGACCAATGGCTCTACCCGCTGAAGGTGATCGCGGTCGGTGCTGCGCTCATTTTCTTTCGGCGCATATACGCGTCGTTCGACAACGCCGTGTCGCCGGCGGCAACGCTGGTCGGTGTGATCGTCGGCGCGGCATGGATCGCCACCGACCCGGCCCCTCCCGGCGCAACGGCCCTGGGGAGCTGGCTGGCGACCTTGCCGGCTTGGCTGGCCCTGTCGTGGCTCGCCTTCCGCGGCCTCGGCACGATCGTCATGGTCCCGATCGCGGAGGAACTGGCATTTCGCGGCTATCTGCAGCGTGCGCTGATCTCCCTCGATTTCCATCGCGTGGCTCCGGGCCAGTTCACCTGGCTCTCGTTTGTCGCCACATCGCTGCTGTTCGGTCTGATGCACCAGCGCTGGCTGGCCGCGGCCGTCGCAGGGGCGGCATTTGCGCTGCTCGTCTACCGAAGTAACCGGCTATCCGACGCGATCGTCGCTCACGCGATAGCGAATGCCGTCATCTTCTTCTGGGCCGTTCTGTTCGCCCAGTGGACGCTGCTGTGAGACCGGCTCCCTTTGTAACTGGTGGTGCGCCGACCGCCTCGCGGAATTCCTCAGCCGTCTTACCGTCCGTTGGCGCCACAGTGTGGACACTGTACACCAATCGCCAAAGCATTTCGGCTGGAGCGCCTATTTCGTTCGACCTCTGCCAGCGAATCGGTCTTTCGCTTGCTGTTGAAGCTCTGTGAACAACGTGTGGGCAAGTGATCCGCCCTGCGTGTAACCGGGGGAAGAAATGACGCTGAGAACGATCCTCGCCGCCGTGGTCCTGAGCGCCGCAAGCTCGATGGCTTGGGCCGATGGCATGCCGACAACGGCGTCGCCAGTGGGTCAGTCGTGCTACGGCAACAATTTCGCCGGCGCCTACATCGGTGCCGCCGTGGGCGTTGGCTGGCATGAATCGCACGTCGACAACGTGACCCTCGGCATTCCTGTCGGAAGCGAAGACCGCGGCGGGATGTTCGGTGGCTACGTCGGTTACAACTTCCAGCGTTGCGACCGCTATGTCCTCGGCATCGAAGCCGACCTCAGCTATCTCGACGCGTCGGCGCGCGGAACGGAGGTCGAGTACGGCCCCACCGGTCTCACCGAGACGACGACGCTCACCAGCCGCATGGATTTCATCGGCACGCTGCGCGCACGCGCCGGTATCACCATCCACGACCACATCCTGCTCTATGGTACCGCCGGTCTGGCCTACGCGAAACTCGATCAGATCCTTTCCAACGACTGCGTCGGTTGCGGCAACTCCGTCTTCAATCTCGGCCCGTTCTGGCAATCCGACACCGAGAACAAGTTCGGCTGGACAGTCGGTGGCGGTATCGAAGTGGCGCACAACTCGCGCTGGCTGTTCCGCGCCGAAGCTCTGTACATGGACCTCGGCAGCAACGACCGGACCTACGTGATCGACACACCGATCGCGACCGCGGTATCGACCAACAGATGGGACGACCAGTTCTGGGTGGCCCGGCTTGGTCTCACCTACCGCTTCGGAGAACGTGAGGAGGTCGTCCCGCTCAAATAGGGGCGAGGCCGACGAGGAGGCGTGGTCCCCTGCGGGAATACGCCTTTTGACGGTCTGTCACATCACTACCCGGGCCCGCATAATACGGCAGCTCGTACGTGCGAGCGCACGCGATGAAACACGGGCCACTGGAGTGAGTAATTATGAGCTGGAAGACCGCCGCCGCGGCCGCATTCTTGACCCTCGTCACTAGTCCGGCTTGGGCTGGCTGGTTCCAGATCACCCCGAAGCCGACGCCGGTGCCTGAGTTCGATGCCTCCAGCGGCGTCGCAGCAATTGCTCTGCTGGCAACGGTGGCCGCCGTCATGGTGACCCGGGGTCGCGGCCGCAATCACTGAGCCTTGGCCCTAAGCAGGCGGACGCACTTTCGGCGGACGTACCGCGCGCCGAAGTTCGTCCCCGTAAGACTCGGCCGGCTATTCCGGCTCGGGCGGCTGCTCATGGATTATGGTGCGGATTTGCGCGATCAGCTGGGGTCCCTCGATCTGATCGGCTGAATAGCCCTCATGGTTAAGCTTTCGGCGCAATTCATAAATAGACTTTACCGCGCCTGATCTCGCGAGGTCGAAAGCCCGCTCGAGGGTAGATGGTCTGATCTCGCCCATGACTATAAACAACAAATCAGGCTGAAAAGTTCCACGCCGCGCGGCAGCACATCAAACGATGCATCCAGGGCCAGCGTTGTGCGCTATCGTGATCTATCGCGTGCAGACATCCTGGCGCACGTGGCTGAGAGATGCGTGTGCTCCCGCCGAACAGAGCCGGAGTTTAGTGCATGGGACGCCCTCTCGACTTTTTAGACTCTGAGACGCTCGCCCTGATCGACACCGCGTGCAAAGCCGCTATCGCTGACAGCAGGGCTTCGCACGACGAGACGTCCGAGCTTCGCCTGGCCGTGGCGCGGCATGTTTTGGGCGCGGTGACTGCAGGGGAGCAGGATCGCGCCCTTCTTCACCGATCGGCTATGGAATACATCCGGCAGCGCTTCAATTGACGATGCGACTACGCTGCGATCAAGCGAGCTGAGCTGGTCCGCGTGCGCGCGGAGCCAGATCGGCCGCCAACCCCAAGCGGCGGATGCCTATCTGAACGGGCTGATTTCGTGCAGTATCTGCACGGTAAGCTCATCCGCCGGCGTGCCTATCAGTGATGGCAAGAGCAGGATCAGAGCTAGGCATGCGGCACCGAAGGCCAAGCTCAGCATGTCGCCGGCCGCCGCAGCCGGACCGACGGCGGCTGCGAGCTGCGCCTCGCCCCCCGCGGGTGCTGCGTTTCTGCGGTTACGCAGTTTGAGGCTCGCCTGCACGAGACGCGCGAAGTCGTCCATGGTGAGAACGATGATGCGCAGTGCGCGCTCGATGATGGCGAAGCGCGTGGCCAGCTGCAGGCCGCGTGCGGCCTGTCCGGCACGCGCCGCCTGACCAAGCCCTAGCATGGCCATGACATGCTCTGAGTAGAGCGCCACGACCAGTGCAAACAGGACCAACGCGATGTCGAGCTTCACCTCCCACAGCGCGTGCATGAGAGGACGGCGCACTTGCAGAAGAAGTCCGCGGGCAATTTCCAGGACGAAATGCACGAGCATGAGCATGATGACCCAGAAGAGATTGAGCCAGATGCTCAGCGCGACGGCGCCGCCGATGTAGAGGACGATGAAGGACCAGCGGTCATCGTGCTCTTTAATCCAGTTCGCTGTCGCCTTCATAGCTCGCCCGCCGACGCTTCAAGTCACCCGGACTTCGGGTGCCAAACGACTGTGGCCTCGGTATGAAGCCGGATCGATCCGGCGGCTTATATCGCTCGGGAGCGGCAGCGAAGGTAACCATGCTTGGTTGTCGAGAGACAGGTGTCGCCCGGAGGCCAGTCTTTCGCCCGAGCGTTTACGCGCCATCCGCCTTCAAGACCGGATACGGGCGAATATGGCCCCCGCGGTCGCCACGTGCGCACGCAACAGAGCCGATGAGAGGGGGGCTGAAGCTGGCGGTCCCTACGGGAGTCGAACCCGTCTTTCAAGATTGAAAATCTCGCGTCCTAACCGATAGACGAAGGGACCGGCAGGGGCTTCCCTATAGTGGCGTTTCCCGGCCCACGCAAGTAGCGGCACCCGGTACCGTTCGGAACAGACTGCCGCCGCGCCGAATAGCAATCTCCGCGTGATTTCGCCTCAGCCAGACAAGCGGAGACTATCCCATGCATCCACTCGCACGCATCGTGGCCGGCCTGCTCACCGTATTTCTGATCAATCGCTTCTTGTGGCCCGGCACCCTGCTCCATGGCGCTATTGGCGTCATCACTGCGGTCGCCGTCGTGGGGCTTCTCGGATCCCGCGGCAAGGCTCCATCATGAGCCGCTCAGTCGGCACGACGCGGGTCGGCGACATCCTCGATCGTAACCTCGATGCGCTCACGGCCGCCGAATGACGACCGCTTCACCGACCCCGCGATGTGCAGCGGCATGCCGCCCGCGTTGAGCAGTGCGTCACCCAGCGGCTCACCCGCCGCGCGGAAAGCGATGCCGTCGAGCTTGGCTCCGTCAGCCGACTGAAGACTGCAGCGCACGTGTGCTTCGCCGACGATCTTGGCGAACTTTACGTGCGTTGCAGGAAAGGCGAACCGTGGGCTGGGATTGCCCTGACCGTAGGGACCGACCTTTGCAATGAGGTCGAGCAGTTCGTCGGTCACGCCGCCGAGCGTCATGGCTCCGTCGAGGTCGAGTGCCTCGCGCGTGCGCGCCTCGCCGACACTCTGCGCCAGCGCTTCGTGCAGGAAAGCTTCGAGCACCGCGAGCTTGTCGCGGGCGACCGTCAGCCCGGCCGCCATGGCGTGCCCGCCGCCCTTGACCAGATGTCCGGCCGCGACGGCACCGCGTACGGCCCCGCCGATATCGGCGCCGGCGACGGAGCGCAAAGACCCAGTTCCTTCACCGCCGGTCTCCTCGTTCCAGGCAATGACGCACGACGGACGGCGAAAGCGCTCGGTCAGCCGGCTGGCCACGAGCCCGACGACCCCCTTGTGCCAGGCGTGCGAACCGAGCACCAGAACGGACGTATCGGGGCGTTCGGCGAGCATCACCTCGGCCTGCGCCAAGGCCTCCTCGAGCATGGCTTTTTCGAGCGAGCGCCGCTCCTTATTGAGGCGGTCCAGAAGCACGGCGATACGCGCCGCTTCCGTCTCGTCCTCCCCGGCCAGCAGTCGCGAACCGAGCGCCGCATCGCCGATACGGCCGCCGGCGTTGATACGTGGCCCCAGGATGTACCCGAGGTGGTAAGGCGTTGGCGCTTCGTTGAGACCGGCAGCGTCGACCAAGGCCTTGAGGCCGATATTGCGCCGCCAGCGCATCACCTGCAGCCCTTGCATCACGTAGGCGCGATTTAGGCCGATCAGCGGTACGACATCGGCAATGGTGGCCAGCGCCACGAGGTCCAGTTCCGCCATCAGGTCAGGTTCGGCGGCCCCGCTCGCGTAGTAGCCACGCCGGCGCAGCTCGCGGCTCGTAGCCACCATGACGAGAAAGACAACACCCGCGGCACACAGATGGCCCAGGCCCGAGACGTCGTCCTGCCGGTTCGGGTTCACTACCGCCCGCGCTGGCGGCAGCTCTTCGTCCGCCTGGTGATGGTCAATCACGACGACGTCGCAGCTGAGCTGCCCGGCGCGCGCCAGCGGCTCGCGGCTCGTCGTTCCGCAGTCGACGGTGACGATCAGCTGTGCCCCCTCCTGCACCAGCGATTCTATCGCCGCGGGGTTCGGCCCGTAGCCCTCGAAGAGACGGTCGGGGATGTAAATGCGCGGCTTGAGGCCGTGATGCGTGAGATAGCGGGCAAGCAAAGCAGCCGAGGACGCCCCGTCGACATCGTAATCGCCGAAAACCGCCACCGCCTGCTGCTTTTCGACGGCATCGGCGATACGCGCTGCGGCCGCATCCATGTCCCGCAAAGTGCTGGGATCGGGCATCAGCGCCTTGAGCGTAGGATTGAGCATCACCGGAACGTCGTCGATGCCGATGCCGCGCGCCGCCAGCATGCGGCCGAGGAGTTCCGGCAGCCCGTGGCGCTGGCTGATCGCCGTCGCCCTCAGATGAGCGTCCCCATTGAGCCGCTCACGCCAGGACAACCCGCGCGCCGATGAACTGACGCCGAGAAAAGGCGACGTCCCCGACGACGCTTCGTGCCGCTTGCGTACCGCGCCCATGTTCGCCCCCCGCAGCGATTCGCTCTAACGGCAAACTTCAGCATCGCCAGCAAGCGATGACCAGCGCAACGGGACGAGTTGTCAACAGATGCTTTGGGCTCAGCTACGGTAGTGCTTCCAAAGCCGCACCAGCGTGCGGTGGACGTTGTCCGGCTCTTCGGTGAACGGCTCCAGGTTCACCGTCACCACATTTCGGCTGGCCATCGCCCAGGGCAGCCGCATCAGCGAGCGGTAGAACGGTTGATCACGCCAATCGACCACCAGTGCGCTCGACAGGCGCTGGTTGAGCGTAACCTGCAGCTCGTGGATCGTGCTCGCGCGGACCGCAATCTCCACGAGATCGATGCGGTCGATAGCGCGCCAGCGCATCAGACCGAAGCCCTGGATAAAAAGACCGTACTGGTTGGCGCCGACGATCGGGCGCCGCTCGATCAACGGGATATTGTAATAGGTTATCCCAGCACCAGCGACACCGAGCACGAGCGCAACCGTACTGCCCCACACCCACGCGGCGGCGATGAGCGCGGCCGAGAGGAAGGCAATCACGTAGACGGGAAACTGGATCTCCTCGCGGCCGTAGGTGACCGAGTAGCCGCCCGGATTACTCTGCTCCACGCCAGCCTCCGCTAGGATCGGCGCGCCGGCAATGGCAGCACGCGCATCGGGGTCGAACGAACGGCTATTGTTGAGGAACCACCGGGCAGGTTCAAGTCGGATTGCGGTGCGGGGATGCGCCGTCAACCGTGCCCGTTATTGCGGCAACGCGACTTTATGCGCCGCACGGTGCCCGTCTTGGATCGCATCACCACCGTTTCGGTCTCGGCATACTCTCCGCGGAAGCGCACGCCGTCCAGGAGCGAACCATCGGTGACGCCCGTCGCGGCAAAAATGACGTCGCCTGAGGCCATCTCTTCCATCGTGAATTTTTTATTGATGTCGGCGATGCCCATCCCGGCCGCGCGCGTGCGCTCTTCCTCGTTGGCCGGCATCAGCCGCCCTTGCATCTGGCCGCCGATGCAGCGAAGCGCCGCCGCCGCCAATACGCCTTCCGGCGCGCCGCCCGAGCCGAGATAGATGTCGATGCCGGTCTCGTCAGGATCCGTCGTCCAGATGACACCGGCGATGTCGCCGTCCGGAATGAGCTGCACGGCAGCTCCGGCATCGCGCACCGCCTTGATGAGCTCGGCGTGGCGCGGGCGGTCGAGAATGCACGCGGTGATCTCGCCCACCGGCACGCCCTTCGCCTTGGCGAGCGCGTTGATGTTGTCGGCCGGTGCAGCGTCGAGATCTACCAGGCCGGCCGCGTATCCCGGACCGATCGCAATCTTGTTCATGTACATGTCGGGCGCATGCAGAAGCCCGCCGGCTTCCGACATGGCGAGCACCGCCAATGCATTCGGCATCGCCTTGGCGCAGATCGTGGTGCCCTCGAGCGGATCGACGGCGATGTCGACCTCCGGCCCGTCGCCGTCGCCGACCTTCTCGCCTATGTACAGCATCGGCGCCTCGTCCATCTCGCCTTCGCCGATGACGACCGTGCCGCTGATGTGCAGTCGCGCAAGCTCGCTGCGCATAGCGTCGACGGCCGCTTTGTCCGCGGCCTTTTCAGCGCCGCGGCCGCGCAGCTTCGCGGCGGCGATCGCGGCCGCCTCGGTGACGCGCGTCACTTCGAGAACGAGTTCACGGGCGAGGCCGTTGCCGGCGCCATTGTCTGCCATCGTCGCATCCCTTCCCGGCACTCAGGTGCCGGATTCTTCGAGTTTTTCTATGCGGATCAGTTGGGGCCGCTCGGAGACCTTTCCATCGGCCTCGATGGCGGCCACCGCTTCGCGGATTGCCTGCTCCGTGGTTTCGTGCGTGATCATGATAACGAGCGCAGGCTTCCCCGGCTTGGGCCGCGCCGCCATTCCCGGTGGCACCGCGCGCGGACGCCGCTGCACGATGCTTTCGATCGAGATGCCCTGGTCGCCCATGCGCTTGGCGATAGCAGCCATGGCACCTGGCTGATCATAGACCGAGAGGCGCACGTAATAGGCGCCGTGATGGGCACCCAGTTTCGATTTGACGTACGGCTTCAACGTCGCCGCGCCATTGATGAGCGGTGGCAGCACTGCGCCGTCGCGGGCGATGTCGACGATATCGCCGGCAACTGCCGAGGCGGTAGCCCGGCCACCGGCACCCGGGCCGATCAGCAAGAGGCTCGCGCAAAAGTCCGCGTCGATGGCCACGGCATTGGTGGCGCCCCAGACTTCCGCAATGGCGGATTCCTCAGGCACCATGGCCGGATGCACGCGCGCTTCGATCCCCGTTTCGGTCACGGTCGCTACGCCGAGAAGCTTGATGCAATAGCCCATGTCCTCGGCTGCTTCGATATCGGCCTCCGTGATCGACTGAATGCCTTCGACATCGATCTCGTCGAAGTTGATCTCGGTACCGAAGGCGAGGCAGGTGAGGATCGCCAGTTTGTGCGCCGTGTCGTAACCGCCAATGTCGAACGTCGGATCAGCCTCTGCGTAGCCCAGTTCCTGCGCCTCGCGAAGCGCGTCGGCAAACGAGCGGTTCTGATCCGTCATAGTCGACAGGATGTAGTTGCAGGTGCCGTTGAGGATGCCGTAGACGCGGCGGACCTCATTTGCAGAAAGCGACTCCCGCAACGTCTTGATGACCGGGATACCGCCGGCGACAGCCGCCTCGAAGTTGAGGGAGACGCCCTTTTCTTCCGCAAGCTTGGCGAGAGCGATGCCGTGATTGGCCAGCAGGGCCTTATTGGCGGTAACGACGTGCTTGCCGGCTCCGAGAGCCGCCTCGACTGCCGCCTTGGCGACTCCGTCCGAGCCGCCGATCAGCTCCACGAACACGTCGACCTCGGGGCTCGTTGCCAGCGCCACCGGATCGTCGAACCATTTGACTCCGGCCAGATCGATGCCGCGGTCCTTGCCCTTGGACCGGGCGGACACGCCCGCGACATTGATCTCGCGCCCGGTCCGCTGGCGCAGACGGTCACGGTGTAAGCGGAGCAGGTCGAGCAAGCCAGCGCCGACGTTGCCAAGGCCGGCGATGCCCAGGGACAGAGGCTTTTGCATGGAAAATCGCGAGGCTAGTGGCTGGCTTTTGTCTGAGTGGGACTGACGTTATGCATCGTTTCCGTAGGCTGTGCGAGGAACTTTTTCCGGCTGGAGTAGCGCCCGGAGGCTGCAAAAAGTCGCCGTCGGCGGCAACCCGGTCTCCTTATACGGAAACTCGCCGATAACCGCCACAGGGGCCGCCAGCTTCGGCCGATGCCTCAATGGGATAGGCCCTGGCAGCGCCAACGCCTGCCGCTTCGGTTGCAGATCGAACGGCAGCTAGCCGTTAGCTTTCTGCTGTATCGGGATGACGTTGTGCATCGTCTCCGGCGCCTGTGCGAGAAACTTCTTGATGTTGCGCGCCGCCTGCCGGATGCGGTGCTCGTTCTCGACAAGAGCTACACGGATGAAACCTTCGCCGTATTCTCCGAAGCCCACGCCCGGAGATACCGCAACGGACGCCTTCTCGATCAGCAGCTTGGCGAACTCGACGGAGCCGAGTTGCTTGAAAGGCTCGGGCACCGGCGCCCAGGCGAACATCGTGGCGGGCGGCGGCGGCACCGGGAAACCAGCCCGACCGAAGGACTCGACCAGGCAGTCGCGCCGGGCCTGATAAGTCGCACGGATTTCCTCGACACAATCCTGCGGGCCGTTCAGCGCGGCGGCAGCAGCCACCTGGATCGGCGTGAACGCACCGTAGTCTAGATACGACTTCACCCGCGCCAGCGCCGAGATGAGCCGCTCGTTGCCGACAGCAAAGCCCATGCGCCAGCCCGGCATGTTGTAGGTCTTCGACAGCGACGTGAACTCGACCGCTACGTCCATGGCGCCCGGAACCTGCAGCACCGACGGCGGCGGGTTGCCGTCGAAGTAGATCTCCGAATAGGCGATGTCCGACAGGATGATCAGATCGAGCTTCTTCGCCAGCGCGACGGCGTCCTTGTAGAAGTCGAGGTCGGCCACCATCGCAGTCGGGTTGGATGGATAGGAGAGGACCAGCGCCAGCGGCTTAGGGATCGAGTGGCGGCAGGCGTGCTCGACGAGGCGCAGGAAATCCGCGCCGGTCGAAGCAGGCAGATGCCGGATGGCCGCTCCCGACAAGAGGAAGCCGAACTCGTGGATCGGATAGGTCGGGTTCGGGACGAGGATCACGTCGCCGGGCGCCGTGATGGCCTGCGCCATGTTGGCGAACCCCTCCTTGGACCCCAGCGTGGCAACGATCTGGGTTTCCGGATCGAGCTTCACGCCGAAGCGGCGCTCGTAATAGGCCGCCTGCGCACGCCGCAGACCCGGAATGCCCTTCGATGCCGAATAGCGATGGGTGCGAGGTTTGGCGACCGTCTCGACCAGCTTGTCTATGATGTGCTGCGGCGTCGGCAGGTCAGGATTGCCCATGCCGAGATCGATGATGTCCGCACCGCGGGCTCGTGCCGCCGCCTTCAACCGGTTGACCTCGGCGAAGACGTAGGGCGGCAGGCGCTTTATGCGGTGGAAATCCTCGTGCACGGGAGGCCTCGTGTTGGGCTGCGGGTCACCCCGCCTGTTCGGTCGATGGTCGGCTTAAGGCAGGTGAGGTGTTTACGCCCTGCGGGCGCCCCTCGTCCAGCCCGCTCGATTGCTAGCGCGAATTCTCAATTTCTCGTTCAGCTTCAGCAGCGTCGGTCTCACGTCGCTTCGTCAGATCGCTGACCGCCGCATCTCGCTGCTTCTGCGACATGGTCGTCGAGGACACAGGCGAAAGGTCCGGCAAAGGCGTATTGATGCTGTTCGAGCACGCGGCGAGGGCCAGGAGAGATGATGCCGCTGCGGCCAGCAGCAGGCGCTGCGGCGATCCTGTCGCCGCTATCAGTTGCCACGCCTTACACGGCTGCGTCACCTGCACACCGTCCCTCGTCTTGCGCGTGCCACGGATTTACGCGATTCGATCATGGCTAACACACGTCACTCGCCGGGCTATTGTCCACACGGCGAAGTGACACTGACGAAGTATTGTCGCAAAACATTGGCAGGCAAGCCGCCGGACGTCACCAGCGGCTGCAATGGTTTACAGGGTCCATGCACAAACCCAACCAAGAGCACGATTCCGACGCCGATGGCCTCCCGCACATCAATGCCGAGGAGCTGTCACGCAACCTCCTGCGCCTGTTCGAACAGAGCGGCAACGTGCTTTCAGAGTTCCTGGAGCGGGCCGATTCCAAAATGGGCCCCTATTCCGCCGCTACCGAGGTCACGGAAGCGACCAACACGCTGACTGATCTGGCCCGCCAGTGGATGTCGGATCCGGCGCGTTTCGCCGAGGCGCAGGGCACCCTGCTGCGCTCTTATGCCGATCTTTGGAACAACACCGTCCGCCGCATGCTCGGCCAGACCGTGGATCCGATCGCCGAACCGGATCCGGGCGACAACCGCTTCAAGGATCCGGAGTGGCAATCCAACCCATACTTCGACTTCTGGAAGCAGGCCTACCTCGTCACCGCCAAGTGGGCCGAGGACATGCTGCACAACACCGAGGGCCTCGACGGCAAGACGCGCCAGCGCGCCGAGTTCTACCTGCGCCAGGTGGCGAGCGCGCTGTCGCCTTCCAACTTCCCGCTGACCAATCCGGAAGTGCTGCGCCAGACGCTGGCGACCAACGCGGAAAACCTCGTGCAGGGTATGTCGCTGCTGGCCGAGGACATGAAGAAGTCCGGCGACCTGCTGAAGATCAGCCAGACCGACGCAACCGCATTCGAGGTGGGGCGCAACCTGGCCACCTCGCCCGGCAAGGTCGTCTATCAGAACGACATCTTCCAGCTCATTCAGTACTCGCCGACGACCGACAAGGTGCGCGAGCTGCCTCTGCTGATCGTGCCGCCGTGGATCAACAAGTACTACATTCTCGATCTGACGCCGACGAAGAGCATGATCCGCTATCTCGTCGATCAAGGTCTCACGGTATTCGTCATTTCCTGGGTGAACCCGGATGCATCGCTCTCGCACAAGTCCTTCGAGGACTACATGCAGGAGGGCATCCTCACCGCGGCGGACGCCGTCCAGCGCGAATGCGGGACCGACAAAATAAACGTGGTCGGCTACTGCGTCGGCGGCACGCTCCTGGCAACCACCCTCGCCTATATGGCCGCACGTGGCGAAGACCAGTTCGGTGCGGCGACCTTCCTCGCTACACAGATCGACTTCACCTACGCTGGCGATCTGCTGCTGTTCACGGATGAGGAGCAGCTGGAGTCGCTCAATCAGCTGATGACCGAGCGCGGATACCTCGACGGCTCGCGCATGGCCAACGTGTTCAACATGCTGCGCCCGCGCGATCTCATCTGGCCGTACATCGTCAACAACTACCTGCTCGGCAAGAAGCCGTTCCCGTTCGACCTGCTCTATTGGAACCAGGATTCAACGCGGATGGCGGTTGCTAACCACAACTACTACCTGCGCGAGTTCTACAACGGGAACCGTCTGGCGAAGGGTGAACTCGTGGTCGCCGGGACCCGCCTGGACATGAAGAAGGTCAAGCTGCCCGTCTTCGAGCTTGCCACCAAGGAAGACCACATCGCGCCGGCACAGTCGGTGTACGAAGGCTCGAAGCTGTTCGGCGGGGAGGTCGAGTTCGTGCTCTCGGGCTCCGGACACATCGCAGGTGTCGTTAACCCGCCCGACAAGATGAAGTACCAATACTGGACCGACGGCAAGGCAGGCGCGGCGACGCTCGATCAATGGGTGGCGACAGCCGAGGAGCACCCCGGATCCTGGTGGCCGCACTGGGCCGAATGGCTACAGCAGCACTCCGGCGAGTGGACCGTTCCCCGTGATCCGGGCGAAACCGTCGGCGTCGTAGAAGATGCGCCGGGCGATTACGTGAAGACCAAGAGCTGAGGCATCGTCCAGGCTCACTGACTTAAGCTCCGAGCGCCTCGCGGCGCCGGAGGAACCGCAACTCTCCTTCCGCGTTTTTCGCATTGGCGCGCGCACACCATGCGCGCACAGCAAAAGCAAAAAACGTCAGGGAGACATGATGCGTATTATTCCGATGATAGCCGCCGCTGGTTTTGCCGTTTCGGCCACCGTCGCGCCCGCGCAAGCCGATCGACCGCCGACCCCCGATGAGCGCGTGAAGATTGAAGGTGCCCTGAAGGACGCTGGGTTCTCGACTTGGAAGTCCATCGAGTTCGATGATGGACGCTGGGAAATTGACGACGCCATCGCATCCGATGGCCGGAAATACGACCTGAAGCTCGACCGGCAGTCGCTGGCAGTGGTAGAGCGCGATCTCGACGACTAGTCGCGCCTGAATGCTCATATCCGGGGTGCGCGAGTGGTCAATCGCGCACCCTTTTTGCTGGCCGTCGCTCCGGCCCGGTGCCCAGGAATAGGTTTAAGGATTTGCGTTACACTGGCGATAGTCGCTTTTTGCTGAGATCGCCATGAGCCCCTACCGGCCGCACAAAGAGCGCCATCTCGTCGACCGCATCGGCTGGTTACGCGCCGCCGTCCTCGGCGCCAACGATGGCATCCTGTCAACCGCCAGCCTCATCAGCGGCGTCGCTGCAGCGGATAGCTCGCGCACCAGCATCCTGCTCGCCGGGATCGCCGGTCTCGTCGCGGGTGCCATGTCGATGGCCGCCGGAGAATACGTCTCGGTCAGCTCGCAGTCCGACACGGAGGGCGCCGATCTCGCGCGCGAACGTGAAGAACTCGCTACCGATATCGAAGGCGAGCGCGAGGAGTTGAAGCAGATCTACGTCGATCGCGGGCTCGACCCTGACCTGGCGCGCCAGGTGGCTCTGCAGCTCATGCGCAAGGATGCGCTCGGCGCGCATGCGCGCGACGAGCTCGGCATCTCCGAAATCACCACCGCGCGTCCGGTGCAGGCCGCTCTCACTTCGGCAGCAACGTTCGCGTCCGGTGCCGCCATGCCGCTGCTCGCTGCGCTGCTTGCCCCGCCGGACTTACTCATTCCGGTTGTTACGGTGGCCTCGCTCGCCTTCCTCTGCGGCCTTGGGGCTATCGGCGCCTCGGTGGGCGGAGCCAACGTTTGGCGCGCGGCCGGGCGCGTGGCGTTCTGGGGCGCATTCGCCATGGCGGTGACAGCCGGCATCGGCAAGCTCGTTGGCACAGCCTTGTAGGTCCAGCAGCAGGCTCAGGGCCTGTTGGCCGCACCCAATGAAAAGCGGCGCCGGACGGGAGTCACGGCGCCGCTCATCAGGTACTCGTCGAACGCGATCTTACGCGGCCTTGGCGGCAGCGGTGGGAACCTCGGAGATCGTCTTAAGGATCTGCGAAGCGATCTGGTATGGGTCGCCCTGCGAGTTGGGACGGCGATCCTCGAGGTAGCCCTTGTAGCCGTTCTTTGCGAACGAGTGCGGCACGCGGATCGAAGCGCCACGATCAGCGATGCCGTAGCTGAACTTGTTCCACGGCGCCGTCTCGTGCTTGCCGGTCAGGCGCATATGGTTGTCGGGGCCGTAGACGTTGATGTGGTCCATCAAGTTCTTCTCGAACGCCTTCATCAGCGCCTCGAAGTACTCCTTGCCGCCCACTTCACGCATGTAGGACGTTGAGAAGTTGGCGTGCATGCCCGAGCCGTTCCAGTCGGTGTCGCCCAGCGGCTTGCAGTGGAACTCGATGTCGATGCCGTACTTCTCCGTCAGGCGGAGCAGCAGGTAGCGAGCGATCCACATCTCGTCGGCGGCCTTCTTGGAGCCCTTGCCGAAGATCTGGAATTCCCACTGGCCCTTCGCCACCTCGGCGTTGATGCCCTCATGGTTGATGCCGGCAGCGAGGCAGAGGTCGAGATGCTCCTCGACGATCTGGCGCGCGACGTCGCCGACGTTCTTGTAGCCGACGCCGGTGTAGTACGGGCCCTGCGGGCCGGGATAGCCGGCAGCCGGGAAGCCGAGCGGACGGCCGTCCTTGTAGAAGAAGTATTCCTGCTCGAAGCCGAACCAGGCGCCCGTATCGTCGAGGATGGTCGCGCGCTTGTTGGAAGCGTGCGGCGTGCCGTCCGGCATCAGGACTTCGCACATCACGAGGGCGCCGTTGGTGCGCGCCGGGTCAGGATAGACGGCGACGGGCTTCAGAACGCAATCGGAGCTCGATCCATCGGCCTGTTGCGTCGAGCTACCATCGAAACCCCACAGCGGCAGTTCCTCAAGGCTCGGAAACGCGCTGAACTCCTTGATCTGCGTCTTTCCGCGCAGGTTCGGTACCGGGGTATAGCCGTCGAGCCAAATGTACTCGAGCTTGTACTTCGTCATCTGTGCGCTTCTCCTGCTCTAATGACTTGATTAGCGAAACACGCTGCGCACATGCGCGGCGCTGTCGCGCTGCGGGTGCGTGTGCGAATGGAGGACGACGGCGGACCGCGCGCAGGCACGCGTATGGCGTTCAGCCATGGCGTTGCAGGCCGAATATTCGCGGGACCGGAGGTGTTTGAACGAGCTCACCATCGGACCCGGATGCTAGCGAAAGATGCAATTTCTTGCCTGCCCATAATGTAGGCATTTCGTGTTCTTTAATTGGGCAATTGTGCAATTAAGCGTCGGATTGCCGAACGAAACGTGCGATATTGGCGTTGGTGCTTCGAGCGCCAAAAGCAGAACAGGAAATTGGATGATCGAAATGAACTCACACCACCATCAGCAGACCGCGAAGATCTACACGTTCCCCTCGGGCGGCCGTGACGCTGTTCGCGGTCATAGTGCACGCGAGCTGCAGGCGCAGCTAAAGTCGAATGCTCAGCTCGCTACGGCGATCTGCACCGACAGCTGGTACCACGCTGCCGCGATCGAAGAAGACGAGAAAGACTACTCGTAGGAAGTTCCGCTTTGCCCAATCCGGGGCGCAGCGATGGGCGCGCGATTAGCAATTAATACGCGCGCCGGGCGAGGGCTAAGTGTTCTCCCCGCCGAAGATGGACCAGCCCATTTTTTTACTCAGCATTTCCAGCGCCAACTGGCCGAGATGCGAGTTGCCGGCAGGATCGAGCGCCGGCGACCACACCGCGATCGAAGCCTTCCCCGGCGCAATCGCTAGAATTCCGCCTCCAACCCCGCTCTTTCCAGGAAGCCCGACGCGGTAGGCGAACTCGCCCGACCCGTCGTAGTGGCCACACGTCAGCATCAACGCATTGATGCGGCGCGCCCGCTCGGGCGTGACCACCGGCAGGACGGTAGCCGGATTATTCCCGAAATGCGCCAGAAAGCGTCCGGCCATGGCCAGCTGGCGGCAAGACATCGCGATCGCACAGTGGTGATAGTAGACACCCAGCGAGCATTCGACGGGGCCCTCGATGACGCCGAACGACTTCATGTAGTTGGCAAGGGCCGCGTTGCGGAATCCGGTTCGCTGTTCGGAAGCGGCGACGGCCTCGTCGATATAGATCGAATCATCCGCGGCGAGGAACTGCATGAAGCGCAGGATCTGCCCCAGCGCCTCAGCCGGCTTATGGCCAGCGGCTATTGCGTCGGTGACCGCGATGGCGCCCGCATTGATGAACGGGTTGCGTGGAATTCCCTTTTCGAACTCGAGTTGCACAATCGAGTTGAACCGGCTGCCCGAAGGCTCGCGGCCGACCCGCTCCCACAACCGGTCGCCGAATTTGCCCAGGGCCAGGGTGAGCGTGAAAACCTTGGAGATGCTCTGGATCGAGAACGGCACGTCGTGATCGCCACCGGCGGCTATTTGGCCATCGGAATCGACCACCGCAATGCCGAACTGCCGCGGATCGACCCTGGCCAGTTCGGGAATGTAGCTCGCAACCTCACCGCGGTGCGGTCTGGCGCGCATCGTCTCGGTGATCTCGGCGACGACGTCCTGCAATTTCGACACGGCATTTCCGCTTTCGACTGCGGTCCCTCAACGGTCGCCGCCGGCTGACGCCCGCAGCATAAATTAACAATGCACTGCTAACGTGCCGCTGCTGCCGAATGCAATACCGATTAGATCCCACCAGCAGTTTCCTCGGCGCTCGAAACATCTCCGTCCGCAGTGCGTTGATCCAGCAGATGATTGCACGCTATCGCAAGCTGATCAGTGATTTGCGCGAAGCATTCTGGGTCATTCCCGGATTGATGGTGCTCGCTGGCCTTGCGTGCGCTTTCGGCTTCGTAAGTGTCGACCATGCTTTCCCCGAAGACGCCGCACCGTTGCGCGGTGCATGGCTCTATCGCGGCGGACCGGATGGGGCACGCGCTGTGTTGGGCGCCATCGCAACATCCACCATAGCCGTCGCCGGCACCGTCTTCTCCATTACCATCGCCGCTCTTTCGATGGCATCGGGCCAGATGGGCCCGCGCCTGCTGCACAATTTCACGCGCGACCGCGGCAATCAGATCACGCTGGGCGCGTTCATCGGCACGTTCGTCTATTCGTTGACGGTTCTGCGCACCGTCCGCGGGCCCAACGAGGAATCCTTCGTTCCGCACCTTTCGGTATCGATTGCAATCGTGTTGGCGTTCGTCTGTGTGGCGACGCTCGTCTGGTTCGTCGCCCACATGGCGGAACGCATCAACGTCGATACGGTCATCGATCTCGTCAGCGACGACGTCCAGAATGCTATCGGCGCGGCCATCACCGAGGACGAAGAGCCCGAACCGCCCGATCCCTCCTTCTGGCACGATGCGATGCCGGTCGCGCGACCCGGATGGGGCTATCTGCAGCAGCTCGACGCTGAAGGCCTCGCCGACTGGGCGGCAGAGAACGGAACCAGCATAAGGCTTCTCGTGCGCCCGGGAGACTACGTCAATCCGGCCAATCCCATCGCCCTCGCCAAGCCGCGGGTCGACGGCATCGTCGAAAAGATCTGCGACACGACAGTGCTCGGCGACCAGAGGCGCGGCAACGTCGAGATCGATTACACGATCGGGCAGCTCGTCGAGGTTGCCGTGCGAGCTCTGTCCGCCGGTATCAACGATCCGCAGACGGCGATCAGCGTCATCGACCGCCTTGGAGCCGCCCTGTGCTGCATGGCCGGCCACAAGCTGCGCAACGGGATTCATAAGCGCGACGGACACCTCGCCGTCGTCGTGCCTACGGTCAACTATGCCGGCCTCGTCGAGGCAATGTTCGAGTTGATCCGCCAGAACGCGCGCGGGCAGCCGGTGATATTCAACAAGCTTTTGGCAACGCTCGAAGCCGGCGCACTCTGCGATCGCGTACCTCACAGGCTCAGCGCACTGCGAAGCGCGGCTGATCGCATCCTGGCGACCGCGGAGGAGACCGTGTCCTTCCGCTTCGACCTCGACAGCGTGCGCACGCAGCACGCACGCGTCATCGCCTCGATCGAGCGCGGCACCAGTGTATTGTCGGCGCGCGTCGCCGACTGAGCGGCTTACGCCGGCGAGGGCTCAAGTCTTTCGGGCTGCACATCCTGCATCAGAGCCTGCAGGCTCGTCCCCGTTCCGCCTTTGCGGGTTTCTGCTGACGCCGTCCGGCTGCGCCCAACTTCCTGCTGGGCGAGGGTAACGAAACGGCGCGCCGCGTCCTGGGCAACGCAGGTCATCCGTAATCTGCTGCTCGCCTCGGCCGCGCCGAAGGCGCCGGCGATGGCGTGCGCGATAAGAAGCTGATCGAGGATCTCCGGGCGCCGGCCACGATAAGCCTGCGGCTTTTCCTGGCCGTATGCGCCCTTAATTTCGTTCTTGAAGAACAACCTCCCCTGCTCCGCCAGCACCGAGGTCTCGTAGAAAATCTCGCGCAGCTTCGCTTCAGCGATGTCCTTGGGCAGTTGGTCGCCCCGGCTCTGGCAAACGAGAACCAAGCTCTGCAGGTGGCGGATGGCACTGTTGGACCAGTTCAGCACCTCTTCCCTGCGCAAAGCCGACTCCCGGGCGCGGCGCCACCCGACGAGAAGACCAATCAGCGCAACAAACGCGGATATTACCGCGGCCAAAAATTCCCACATCGGTGTCCCCTCCAACGGCAGTGCGACGGCTAGACCGCGATAATGGCCGAATTTACCTCGCCCGCCGGTGGCTGCCAGCTGCGACTTGCGGCGAGACGTCCATGGCCGAGCCCAAAAAGTGCCAATGCGCTCGGACAAAGGATCGGCTACATTACGAGCTATGTAAGGTTTGGCAGAACCGCGTCGCACCGAAGCGCTTCGGCCAGAGCATCCGTGCAGAGACAAATAGGCATCCGATGGCCGACGCTCGGTTCTTTCATCGTACCGGCCCGTTTTCGCTCGCCGATATCGCGGCGGTCGTTGGCGCCGAGCCACCGATCCCGGACGATCGGGCCATTTTCATCCGTGACATCGCAGCGCTCGATTCAGCTGGCCCGGAAGAGATCAGCGTCTTTTCCGACATCCGCTATCTCGCCGCGCTGACACCTACACGCGCCGGCGCCATCGTCATCAGCCGCAAGCTGGCACATCACGCGGCGACCTCGAGCCGCCTTCTCTATGTCGAGGACCCGCGCCGCGCCTATGCGCAGATCGGCAGGCTCTTCTATCCACCGCAGGCTCCCTCGCCCGGCATCGACGCGCGCGCCAACGTGCATCCGAGCGCCATCATCGGCGCGGGCACGCAAATAGACCCCGGCGCCATCATCGGCCGCGATGTCGATATCGGAGAGCGCTGCCACATCGGTGCCAACGTGGTGATCGGCGACGGCGTGCTGATTGGGGACGACTGCCGCATAGGCCCCAACTGCAGCATCAGTCACGCATTGCTCGGTCATCGCGTCGAGATCGAATCCTGCGTCACCGTCGGCTCGCAGGGCTTCGGCTTCGTGCCGGGTCCGGCGGGATTGGAACGCATGCTGCAGCTCGGCCGTGTGGTGATCGAGGAAGGCGTGAAGATCGGCGCCAACAGCGCGATCGATCGCGGCGCCACCGAGGACACCGTCATCGGCGCCGGCAGCGTCATCGATAATCTCGTACAGATCGGCCACAACGTCCGGCTCGGTCGTCATTGTGTCGTCTGCGCTCAGGTCGGTATTGCCGGCAGCGCGGTCATTGGCGACGGCGTCATGATGGGTGGACAGACCGGCGTCGCCGATCACATCACCATCGGATCGCGCGCCCGGATCGCCGCCAAGAGCGGGGTTATGCGCGACATAGACGCCGGAGCGGTGGTCGGCGGATTTCCCGCCGTGCCGATAAAGACCTGGCACCGGCAAACCACGTCGGTCGCCCGTCTCTCTAGAAAAGTCGAGTAGGTCTGGCGGTCGGCATCAGACCTGGTCCAGGGCCTGCTTCAGGTCGGCGATGATGTCCTCTTTGTCTTCGATGCCGACCGACAGGCGGACGACGTCCGGTCCTGCGCCGGCCGCAATGCGCTGCTCATCGGTGAGCTGGCGATGCGTCGTCGAAGCCGGGTGAATGACGAGGCTTTTGGTGTCGCCGATGTTGGCGAGATGGCTGAACAGCTTCAGCGCCGACACGAAGGCTACACCTGCTTCGTACCCGCCCTTCAAGCCGAAGGTGAAGACGGCGCCAGCTCCCTTCGGGCATATTTTCCTGTGCATCTCGTAGTATTTGTTCGACGGCAGGCCGGCGTAATTCACCCAGGCTACCTTCGGATGTTGCTCGAGCCATTCGGCAACGGCTGCCGCGTTCTCGCAATGACGTTGCATGCGTAGCGGCAACGTCTCGCTCCCCGTCAGCAGGAGGAACGCGTTCATTGGCGAGATCGCCGGCCCGAGATCGCGCAAGCCCATCACGCGCGCAGCGATCGCAAAGGCAAAGTTGCCGAAGGTCTCCGCCAGCTTCATGCCGTTGTAGGACGCATTCGGCTCGACGAGAGTCTTGTAGCGATGCTTGGCGCCCAGCCAATCGAAGGTCCCGCAGTCCACTATGACGCCGCCAACCGAATTGCCGTGACCGCCGATGAACTTGGTCAGGGAGTGCACGACGATGTCCGCGCCGAGTTCCTTCGGACGGCACAGGTATGGCGTCGCCAGCGTGTTGTCGACGATGAACGGCACACCTGCCTTCTTCGCTACCGCCGCGATGGCCGGCAGATCGATGACCACGCCGCCCGGGTTGGCGATCGACTCGACGAAAATAGCGCGGGTCTTGGGCGTGATGGCCTTCTCGAAGGTATCGGGGTCCGTTGCGTCGGCCCAAACCACGTTCCAGTTGAACTTCTTGAACGAATGATTGAACTGGTTGACCGAGCCGCCATACAGCTGGCGGCCGGCTATGAACTCGTCCCCCGGCTCGAGCAGCGTGTGGAACGTGAGGAATTGCGCCGCGTGTCCCGAAGCTACGGCCAACGCCGCCGTGCCGCCCTCCAGCGCCGCGATGCGCCCTTCGAGCGCCGCCTGCGTCGGATTCATGATGCGCGTGTAGATGTTGCCGAACACCTCCAGTCCGAACAGAGCCGCGGCGTGGTCGGCGTCGTTGAAAACGTACGATGTCGTTTGGTAGATCGGCGTCGCCCGCGCACCGGTGGCGGCATCTGGCGCGGTCCCGGCGTGCACGGCTAGCGTGGCAAACTTGGGCGCTTGCGTCTCTGACATGGCTTCCTCCCGCAGAGCAAACGTTTTGCCCTAGGGAGGCGACGGCCGGGGCGCGAGTCAACGTTAAACGCGGCGCGTCGTTCTAATCAAAAGTGATTTACTCGTGACGGCGCCGAGAACGGCGACGATCCGTAAGCGTAATCAAGTGGCTGGCGCTCTCGAGCTGCGCCAGCGTTCATCCGGTGTCGGTCAGGCCTTCGCGTATTTGCCGGCACGGCCACAGGAGAACTTGCGGATCTCCCAGTTTGGATTGCCTTGCGACCACTTCGCGAGTTCCATCTGGCCGTACATCATGCACTGCTGCGGCGTGACGGACTGCGCCGCGAACGTCAGGTGCACGTCCTTGCACTTTTCGGGTTCGGTGATGAAACAGACGATGGCGACGACTTCGATCATGGGACACCCCCAAGGTTGCTGCCGAATGCCCTCGGTCGAGGGCCGCAATCCGCCTTGGTCGTCCTCGTCGCAATTTCTTGTTTTTATTAGTGGTTAGCGTAAGCGCGAATCGCGCGTTGCTCAAGTTTCAATCCTGAGCAGTCTTTGCCCGTTTCCCACTCAGCTACATAGTTTCACTGCAATACTTTGCAAACCACGTGCATTGCCGATGAATACT
>JAESGM010000581.1_pt1 | contig 22908 bp, 21 predicted proteins | sample 9269721 | NCBI WGS metagenome assembly JAESGM01 (sample SAMN15720920, study PRJNA650825) | algae metagenome | isolation source: Komarekiella atlantica HA4396-MV6 and co-occurring heterotrophs from... | place: USA: Theobald House, Kauai, HI | collected 2009-07-29 | reverse complement strand
CAAGTTTTTCTCGTTCGCCGACCGGGCGGAGTGAGCCATCCAGCACTCCGAATATGGTTGCAGACGATTCGTTTTTAGACGAATGTCTCTCATGTTCGATGTGCGGCATTACCTGACGCGTGGCGGCGAGGATTTTATTGCGGACTGGCTGCGCAATCTCCGTGACATGCAGGCCAGAGCCGCCATCATTCGCCGACTCAACCGGCTGGAGCAGGGGAATTTCGGGGACTTCAAGCCGCTCCGCGACGGCGTCCATGAGCTGCGGATAGATATCGGCCCCGGTTATCGGGTCTACTATGCCCGATCCGGCAAGACCGTGATGCTGCTCCTCTGCGGCGGCGTGAAGCAGACTCAGGAGCGCGATATCGAACGGGCATGCGAGTATTGGCGCGACTGGAAAAGCCGCAGCAATTGAGAGAGTGACAACGATGAAAGACCGCAGTCACGACGACGCGATGGCTGAGCTGTTCCGGACCGATCCGTCGACCGCAGCCGCTACGCTCGACGCAATCCTTGTGGATGGCGATCAGGGCGAGTTGCTGGTGACGCTCCGGCAGATGGCCAAGGGTTTTGGCGGCGTGCCCGCTGTTGCGAAGGCTGCGGAACTGAACCCGACCCAACTCTACCGCACTCTTTCGGCGACCGGGAACCCGGAGCTACGCAGTCTGAACGCCGTGCTGAAAACGATGGGATTGCGCCTCGCCGTGCAGCCGCTCGAAAAATCGATGCCGCGGGCCTAGCGGGTCGGTCAGGCGCCGGGCACGCGCGCCCGAAACGCCATCCGCTGCGGATTATGCCCGAAATTCGGCACGCGCTCGATGGCCTCGAACCCCGCCTGCGCGATCAGCGCGGTGATCCCCTCCGCCGTATGCGTCGAGAGCCCATACCGAGCCCGGAGCTTGCGGTAGTCCGAAAAAGCGGTGCGCACCAACCCGGCCAGCGCCGCCTTCAGGAAGCCGCCGCGCCAGGCGAAGCTGAGCAGTTGCGACGCGTCGCTGAGCGGCCCGAGATCGGGCGGGATCACATCGGCGAGCACGAGACGCCCGCCGGGCTTGAGCTTGCTCCGCCAGAGACCGAGCAGCGCGGTCAGTTCGTCGGCTTTCAGATACTGGATCAGCGAATTGGCGACGACGAGATCGAGGCAGGCGTTCGGCAGCGCCTCAACGTCCTCGGGCGAGACCACAACGATCGTGTCGACACGCCCGAACATCGCGCGCAGCCTGTCGCGGACGTTTGGCGCGGCCTCGCAGAGATGGAGCTTGCCACAGGCGGCGGCGACGCGATCGGCCGACAGAGCCTCGCCGCAGCCATGGTCGAGCACGACGGCGTCGGACACCGGGACATGGCCGACGATGTCCTTGGCGATCTGCCGGTAATGCAGCGCCTTGTGCCGGTCCGAGACATAGATCGGGGTGTCGCCGTTCCAGAAATCGCGCCAGGACATCGCTTCGCCGTCAAAACCGCGCCGGTGCAGGCGACGCCGCCCAGCACTAGTCCGCCGCGAGACCGTCAGGCAAGCCGCGCCTGCCTGATCCCGTCAAAGCGGGGCGACGACCCGCTCGCTGTGGCGCGCCGCGAACTCCTCGGCGGCCTTGCGAAAATGCATCCAGGCGGCGGCCGACGAAGAGATGGCCCCGGCCGGCTGAGGCATCGGCACGCTGGCGTGATCCTCGACCGGCTTGTCGGGATCGAGCCGCGCCGAGCGGCACAATGCGCGCGCAATCCTGATGATCCGATCGTCGTCCATGGCGAGGCTCCGGCTGGTCCGGCAGACGAAACAGGATTCCATGACGATTGTTCCAGCGGCAGAGACGCGCCCGACACGCATGCATTCGCGCAACAACGCGTGACTTCCTGTTGCTGGCGCGTTGCCGGGCATTTCCCTGCGTCGCCGCCTCCCCTTAAGGTCGAGTCGCTGTCCGGGGACACCGAATGCTGCTCCTGCCGAAACTGCTCAAGCGTGCGATCCGCAAAGGCCGCCTCACCGTCATCGCGCCCGACGGCAAGCGCCATGCCTTCGGCCCCGGCCGCGAGGATCTGATCTTCGCAGGCCAGCAGAAAACCGCCGGCGAGGTCACGATCCGGTTGCGCGACGACAGGATCGAGCGCGAACTCTTCCTCAATCCGGAGCTGGCCCTGGCCGAGGGCTACATGGACGGCCGCATCGAGTTCGAGGATGGCTCCTCGATCCATGACCTGCTGGAGCTGTTCTGGCTGCAGCGCTCGGAGCTGCGCAAACACCCGCTCCAGAAGGCGATCCGCGCCATCCGCTTCCGCATCAGGCGCTTCCGCATGCACAATCCGCTGGGCGCGGCGGGCAAAAAGGTCAAGCACCACTACGACATCCCGACCGATTTCTACCGGCTCTGGCTCGACGAGACGATGACCTATTCATGCGCCTACTGGCACTCGCCAGACGTCGGTCTCGCCGCCGCGCAGCAGGCCAAGCTCCGGCACATCGCTGCGAAGCTGAAGATCGAGCCGGGGATGAGCGTGCTCGACATCGGCTCGGGCTGGGGCGAGCTCGCGATCTATCTCGCAAAGGCATGCGGCGCGCAGGTGACCGGCCTCAACGTCTCACCCGACCAGATGGCGGCGGCCAAGGCCCGCGCGCAGGAGGCCGGCGTCGGCGACGCCGTCACCTTCGTCAACAGGGACTATCGCGAGCTGACGGGCACGTTCGACCGCGTCGTCTCGGTCGGCATGATGGAGCATGTCGGCGTCGCGCATTATCTCGAATATTTCGAGAGAATCCGCGACCTGCTGACGCCCGACGGCATCGCTCTGGTGCATTGCATCGGCCGCGTCGGCCCGCCGGGCTTCACCGGCCCGTTCTTCGAGAAATACATTTTTCCGGGCGGCTATGCGCCTGCCCTCTCCGAGGTCTTCGCCGCCGTCGAGCAGACCGGGCTGTGGTCGTCCGACTGCGAGTTCTGGCGGCGGCACTACCACTGGACGCTGGCCGCCTGGCGCGAGCGCTTCATGGCCCGCCGCGAGGAGGTCGTCGCCATGATGGGCGAGCGCTTCGCCCGGATGTGGGAGTTCTACCTCTCGGCCTGCGAAATCTCCTTCGACATCGGCGGCGACATGGTCTTCCAGCTGTTGCTCGGCCCGCACAAGAGCGCCGTGCCGGTGGTGCGCGACTACATCACGGAAGCCGAGACTGCGCTGGAGGTGCGGGGCTTTTAGAGTTGCCATATAGAAAATATAAATTCGAATGTAAACAGCTACAGCAAAATACTCAAGTCTGATCTAAATTCTTTCTTGATAGAACCTCAAATAAATGTGATATTTCTTCTAATGAAAGATCATGAAACTCATGCATATTATTTTCGACATGAGGAAAATGCCTTTCTGATCGGCATTTTTTGACAAATTTTGCTACTATTCCGACAATCTCATCCGTTTGATAAATCCTTGAATGTCTGATCGCCCAAAATCGCCTTAAGCTAAATTTCTGCGGATACACAGCCACAACATTCATCGGCTGCCAACGATTTGGCGTCGGTGAAGCTTTGGTATCAACCAGCCAGTCATCAACCAGTTTTAGACTACCAAAAGCTAGACTCCTCAAAGGCGCAGGAGCAAGAAATGTTAATATTAGATAGAGTCCCACAATAAGAGGAAGAGTAATAAGAAATATTAAAACTATGAATATATAAACATATATCATCTCCGACTCATAAAAAAAGCCTTCCAGAATCAAAACTATAAAAAACGGTAAAAAAACTAATAATAAAATAAACATTATAATTGGGCTTTTTATTAAATCGAAAAGCCATTCTGAAGATCCTCGCGCAGAACTCAAAACGAGCTGAGCCTCATCTCGCGCAACAGAGGTAACTAATAATGGAATACCAGAGATGGAAATTGGAGCCAATTCTTTAAGATACTGCTCTTGGCGAAAACGCGCAGCCATGTTAATTCGGATCATCACGTTCCATATCGGTCTAAGGATAATTTTTCCGATAATGGCCAGCGCAGCCAATGCAATTGGAACAAAAACGTGGACCACAACAGGAGTGCTACGAACTATTCGGCTAGCGACGTTCCAGTCGGAGCCCGAGCCCCCCGTCAGCACGAAAAGGGCTGCAGCTACGAGGACGGAGCCGCCGATGATGATTGTTGCCACGGCACTGTATGAAAACGCGACACTCCAGAAATGAAGCCAACGATCGGTTGGTCGAGCTGCCATTTCGAGGAATGGCGTCGCCATCGTAACAACGCCCGACACACGACTTGCCGCGTCTTCGTCTCGAAGAGCGTATCGAATGACATTACCCCCGTGGCTATGGCCTACAAGGATAAATTTCCTATCTGATTCCGAATTCTGCTTAATAAACTCGGCAAGATCTATTCCGGCACGCAAGCGCGAATAGTTTGAATTAGATCCCGTCCATTCAAATTTATCAATCAAAATATCACTGTCTATTATTTCAGACAGATGACCTCTGAACTTAGAGGATTCTTTACACCAAGCCGCATCCCTTGCAAATGTGCCATGTATTAACAAAACAGAAAGGGGTTCGGCGGTATCGACTAATTCATTCTTTGGACTCATTGGGACGATCCATAACAATGATTCTTCATTGTAATAATAAAGGATTCGGCCGTCAAAAATTGGTTGAGAAACAGCCCTCGCTCCGTTTGACAAAAATCGCAATCAAGCAGATCTTCACGATCTGTACAGTTTACAGTTATGTTTGCGGTGGCCTTTACGGAAACAAGAATCGCGCTAGAGGTTCAGATTTCTAACGTGGCGGCCGCGCCAACCGCCTCTCGAACCACGCGCGCGCCACCCCGGCCCATTCCCTCGGAATGTCATCATGATCGGACGGGTGCAGCACGAGCGAGATTTCGCGCCCGCTCTCGCAAGCCGTCCAGGTCCGCCTCCAGAACACCGACCCGGTCTCGAACGCATCGGGCCTCACGCCCGTGCAGCCATTGACCCTGCGCCAGAGCTGCAGGCCCTCGAAGATATCGCCCTGATGCAGTTCGCCGCCACGCAGCGGGCGGCCTTCCAGCGGCACGGTGCGGTCTCGCCAGCCATGGGTCTGGAGCAGGTCGATCGGCCCGGCGCAGGCCGTCGGATGCGGCCGCCAGAAGCCGCCGGCGAGCGGGGCATAAGCCGCGCCCAGTCCCGGCTCCCTGCAGGCGAGATACCAGACCAGCGCCCCGCCGATCGAGAAACCCGAGACCAGCACGCGCCTGCGGTCGATCGCGAAGCGCGACGTCGCATCGTCCAGAACCTCTTTCGCGAAGGCGAGTTCGTCGCGCTGCTGCGGCCCCTCGGGCCGGAACGACCAGCCCGTGCCGAAGGCGTTGGTGGGGCGCGTCAGCCCATTGGCGCCGAGCACGACATAGCCGGCCTCGACGAAGGGGCGCAGATAAGAGGTCTGCGCCAGCACGCTCGTCCCGAGTCCGCCGGCGCCGTGGAAAAACAGCACGGCAGGCCGTGTTTCGCCTGCAGCAACTGGCTTCACCGGTACGGCGGCATGATAGTCGCCGAGCGCAACGACGCAGGGATTTTTCGCGTCACCGCAAGGTTGGGCAGCTTCGGTGGCCAGCGCTGGCGGGCTTGCGGCAACGCCGGCCAACATCAGCACGACGGCAAGGACGATCGATCGCATTCCGGTGAGCCGCCTCCGCTGTGCCGCAGGAGACTATGGCAGCCCCGCCGCGATCCGGGCAATCCGCACTTGACGCTTCGTGATGCAGGCACAACCTAACCAGCCATGAACCGCCGCAAGCTTCTCTCCCTCCTCGGCCTGACCGCGCTCGCCTCCTCGGGCGGCGTTGCCTGGGCCACGCTGTCTCGCTCGCGCAATCCCTATTATCAGGGGCCGGTCACCGACCATTTCGACGGGCTGAGCTTCACCGACGGCCGACCCGTGACCAAGGGCCTGATCGACGTCTGGAAATGGCAGACCGCCAAGCGCGAGCGCGAGGCCTTCCCGGCGCATTATCCCGCCCCGCCGCAGGACAAGCCTCCCGCCCGGTTCGCGGGCTTCCGCATCGTCCATCTCGGCCACGCCTCGTTTCTGTATCAGCTCGCCGGCGTGAACCTGCTGATCGATCCCGTCTATGCGGAGAGGGCGAGCCCGTTCTCCTTCGTCGGCCCCAAGCGTGTGAACGCGCCCGGCGTCGCCTTCGAGGACCTGCCGCCGATCGACGCGGTTCTGGTCACGCACAACCATTACGACCATCTCGATATCGAGACGCTGGCGCGGCTGCACCGGGCCTTCAAGCCGCGCATGATCGTTCCGCTGGGAAACGATACGATCATCCGGGCGCGCATTCCCGACGCGCGGCTGGAGGCCCATGACTGGAGCGACCGCGTGGTCCTGTCCGACAAGGTCGCGACGACGCTGGTCCCGACCTATCACTGGTCGGCGCGCGGCGCGTTCGACCGGCGCATGGCGCTGTGGTGTTCCTTCATCGTCGAGGCGGACGGCGTCAGCGTCTTCCACGTCGGCGACACGGGATATTATGACGGCTCGCTCTACGAGCGGCTCGGTGCGCAATACGGCCCGTTCCGCCTCGCCGTGCTGCCGATCGGCGCCTATGAGCCGCGCTGGTTCATGTCCGACAACCACATGAACCCCGAGGAGGCGGTCAAGGTCATGCTCTCGCTGCGGGCGGAGCGCGCCATCGGCCATCACTGGGGCACGTTTCAGCTGACCGACGAGGGCATCGAGCGCCCGCCGGAAGCGCTCAAGATCGCGCTGGCCGAGGCGAAGCTTCCCGAGGAGCGGTTCGTCCCGATGCGCCCGGGGCTGAGCTGGACGGCCTGATAAGCGATCCCGCTCAGCGCGGCTGGACGTAGACGTTGATCTCGAGATTGGGATCGGCCGGATCCCTCAGATCGCTGACATACTCCTCGAGGAAGGCGTCCTTGGCGACGATGTTCTTGGCCTCGAGATAGGCCGTGATCGTCTCATAGGTCGAATCGATGTCGTCATAGGGCGCGTGATGGACGAAGCGCAGCGACGGCCCGGCCGGCGACTGGCCGGCGCGAACGCCATTGCCGAGCGGCGGCCGGCCGGCGCTCTCGGGCGCACGGTCGACCGGCAGCATCGCCTCGAACCGGAAACCGTTGTCGTCGGTCTCGACGAATAGCGTCAGCGGCCGCCCGGCGATGGCGAGCCCGGCGCGCGAGGCCTCGTCGCGCAGGATGCGGAAACTCGCGACAAGCTTCTCGAAACCCTGATCCCAACTCGCCTGCCCCGCCAGCGTCAGCACCGGCTTGGCGACAAGCAGAATTTCATCGACGTCGCTCGCGTCGCCGGGGCGGCCGGCCAGCGTGGCGTTGGGATTGGGCGTTCCGGTCTGCTGCTGCGGCGCGACCGGCGGCAGCGGCTGGCCGGGCGAGGGCAGTGTCGGCGGCGGCTGCACGGGCTGCGGCTCGACCGGACCGGGAAGGCTCGGCGCGGGCTGCACCGGCTGCGGCGTCACCGGACCAGGCAGCGCAGGCGCGGGCTGCACAGGCGTCGGGCCGGGAGGCGTGTCGGGCACGGCGGCAGGCGGCGCGGGAGCGGGGGCTGGCGGGGTCTGCGTGGGCAAGACGGCGCCCGGCGGCGGCGCGAGGGGGGCCGATTCGACCGGGGTCGGCGGTGCGACGCGGCTTTGCGCCGACAATTGCGGCGACATGATCGCCGCGGCGATGCCGAAGCCGGCCACGAGCGCCGGAATGCTGATCCGTGAATACCGCATCGTCGTGATCCTGATCGCCAGTTTCCGATGGCTGGGGCAGCCAACCCGTTCGATTCGCACCTTGCGGCGCAACATAGACTATCCATCTTCGTGCGGAACGACCGAGATGACCCAGCGAGAGCGCCGACGATGGCTTTTTCGGGTCGCTCCGGTCTATACAGCCGCTATTCCACGGACATGTGACCCAATGAACGCCCTCGCGCAGCGCCGGTTCCTGAAGATGAACGGTCTCGGCAACCAGATCACGGTGCTCGACCTGCGCGGCACGAAGCTGCGCGTTTCCGAAAGCGACGCCCGCGCCATCGCCGCGGAGCCGCGCGCCCGCTTCGACCAGCTGATGGTGCTGCACGATCCGCTGACGCCGGGGACCGACGCCTTCATCCGTATCTACAACACCGACGGTTCGGAGGCCGGGGCCTGCGGCAACGGCACGCGCTGCGTCGCCTGGGCGATGATGGCCGACCCCGAGATGGGCGATGCCGCCAGGACCAGCCTGACGCTCCAGACGAAGGCCGGGTTGCTGCCGGCCTTTCGCGACAGCGACCTCGTCTTTACTGTCGACATGGGCGCGCCGAAGCTGGATTGGGAGGACATTCCGCTTGCCGAGCCGTTCCACGACACGGCCCATTTCGAACTCCAGATCGGCCCGATCGACGATCCCATCCTGCACACGCCCTGCGCCGTCAGCATGGGCAATCCCCATGCGGTTTTCTTCGTCGACGACCCTTGGCGCTTCAACCTCGCGCAGATCGGCCCGCTGCTCGAAAACCACCCGATGTTCCCCGAGCGGGCCAATATCGAGCTCGCCGCCGTGACCGCGCCGGACCGCATCGTGCTGCGCGTCTGGGAGCGCGGGGCGGGCATCACGCAGGCCTGCGGCTCGGGCGCCTGCGCGGCGCTGGTCGCCGCCGTCCGGCGCGATCTTTCCGCCCGCAAGGCGACCGTCAGCCTGCCAGGCGGCGACCTTGAGATCGAATGGCGCGAGCGCGACGGCCATGTCCTGATGACCGGCCCGGTGGAATGCGAATGGGACGGCGTGCTCGATCCCGGCCTGTTCGAGCGCGCGGCCTGATGGCGGCCGAACTCGTCAATTTCGGCTGCCGGCTGAACATCGTCGAGGGCGAGACGATCCGGCGGCACGCCGAGGCGGCGGGTCTGCGCGACATCGCCATCGTCAACAGTTGCGCCGTCACCTCTGAAGCCGTGCGGCAGGCGCGGCAGGCGGTGCGGCGGCTCGCCCGCGCTGAACCCGGCCGGCCGGTGATCGTGACCGGCTGCGCCGCGCAGATCGACCCGGCCGCATTCGCCGCCATACCCGAGGCCGCCCGCGTGCTGGGCAACGCCGAGAAGCTGCGGCCCGAAAGCTGGACGGCGCTGGCCCGCTCGAACAGCCTTCACACCAGCGATGGCACAAGCCCGGACGACAAGATCGCGGTCGGCGATATCATGGCCGAGCAACGGCTGGACCCGGCGCTGCGGCCGCGTGCGGAAAACCGCACGCGCGGCTTCGTGCAGGTCCAGAACGGCTGCGACCATCGCTGCACATTCTGCGTCATCCCGTTCGGGCGCGGCCGCTCGCGCTCGCTGACCCAAGATGCCGTGCTCGACCAGTGCCGGCGGCTCGTCGAGGACGGCGTCCGCGAAATCGTGCTGACCGGCGTCGACCTGACGAGCTATGGCCATGATCTGGCCGATACCCCGACGCTCGGCGCTCTGGTCGAGGCGATCCTGCGCGACCTGCCGGAGTTGCCGCGCCTGCGCCTGTCATCGCTCGACGCCGTCGAGGTCGACGAGATCCTGCGCGACGCGATCGCGTCCGAACCGCGCCTGATGCCGCATCTGCATCTCTCGCTGCAGGCCGGCGACGACCTGATCCTCAAGCGCATGAAGCGCCGGCATAGCCGCGAGGACGCCATCCGCTTCTGCGCCGAGATGCGCGCGCTTCGCCCCGGGATCGCCTTCGGCGCGGACCTGATCGCCGGCTTCCCGACCGAGGACGAGGCGATGTTCCAGCGTTCGCTCGACCTGATCGGCGAATGCGAACTGGCCTTCGTCCACGTTTTCCCCTACTCGCCGCGCCCCGGCACGCCGGCGGGGCGCATGCCGCAGCTCTCGCGCACGCTCGTCTCGGAGCGGGCGGCGCGCCTGCGGGAGGCGGCGGCCGAGGCACATATCCGCCATCTCGCAAAACGCGTCGGCAGACCGCTTTCCGTGCTGACCGAGCGCGGCAATTCCGGCCGCGCCGAGGATTTCACGCTCGTGCGGTTCGCGCATGATGTGCCCGCAGGCGAGATCACGGCCGTCATCGCCGACGGCGCGGACGCCCGCGCCCTGATCGTCGCCTGATCAGGCGTCGCGAGCCGCGCCGCTGACCCGCTGGACCTGATTGTTGCAGTAGCCGCGCGGGTTCCAGGTCGCTTCCAGCGGCTGCTCGCTCCCTGCGACGTCGCGCGCCTGCGTCATCACCAGCAACGGCCCGGCCTGCGCGACCTCTAGCTCCGCCCGAAACCGCCGCCAGGCGAAACGCCCCTCGCCCGGCTCCAGTAAGGCATCGATCCAGTTCGCCCCACCATCGCACGACACCCGCACGCCCGCGACCGGCACGGCCCCGCTCCAAGCGAAGCCCGCCACCTCCAGCGCCTGCCCGACGGCCGCGACGAAACCATGCACCGGCCGCGTGATCAGCGCCTTGACCGGCATGTCGGTGATGACGGCGAAGCGGCTCTCGTCGAGCGCCTCGCCGGGCCTCACCGGCTCCAGCGGCATACGGTAATTCGTGCCGCGCATCTTCTCGCCGTCATGCTCGCGATCGCGCAGCGTGATGCGCTCCAGCCATTTCTGCCAGGCCGAGCCAGGAAAGCCCGGCGCGACGATACGCAGCGGCCCGCCATGCAGGGCCGGCAGAGGCTCGCCATTCATGGCGAAGGCGATCATCGTCTCGGGACTGAGCGCCTTGGCGATCGGCAGGCCGCGTGAGAGCGCCGGCTTTGACGGGTCGGCGATCTGGCGGTCGAGCGCATGGTGCCCGGTATAGACCGCGCCCGGCTTCACGCCCGAAGCCTCCAGCACGTCCCTTAGTCTGACACCGGTCCAGCGCGCGCAGCCGACCGCCCCCAAGCGCCAGGGCAGACCGTCGGTCGCCGGCGAGAAGAGCGAGCGGCCATTGCCGGCGCATTCGAGCACGGCGGTCTGCGTCACCACCTCGAAGCGCGTCCGCAACTCCGCGATCGACCACACGAGTGGCCGCTCGACCTCCCCGTCGATGGTCAGCCGCCAGGTCTCCGCCGGCCCGGTCTCAGGAAGGTCGCCGTTGTTCCGGATGAAGAAAGCGTCGACAGGCGTGATCGCCTCATCGAGGAGATCCAGCGTGGGTTCCGCGTTCAGAGCCTCCTCGTCATGGACGAACAGGCCGGGCTTCAGGCGGCGCAGCAGCGGCAGTTCGGCAAGGCGGCGAGGCAAAGGAACTCCCTGAGCTTGGACGCCCTTGGCCGGCGCAATGGGCCCGGGCGAAGCAGCCCGGTCCCGCCGCAGCCTAGCCGTCGGCGACGCTGCGGACAAACCTCGGCCGCGTCACCCCTGCCCCGCGACCTCCTCGCGCAGCGCCCGGCGCAGGACCTTGCCCACATTGGTCTTGGGCAGGCTCTCGCGAAACACGATCTGCTTGGGCACCTTGTAACCGGTCAGACCTTCCTTGCAGAAGGCGCGCAGCGCGTCGGCCGTCAGCGCTTCGTCGCGCTTGACCACGAAGGCGGTCACCGCCTCGCCGGAATGCTCGTCGGGCAGGCCGATCACGGCCGCCTCCAGCACGCCGGGATGGGAGGCCAGCACGTCCTCGACCTCGTTGGGATAGACGTTGAAGCCCGAGACCAGGACCATGTCCTTCATCCGGTCGACGATCCTGACCTCGCCATTGGGCAGCATCACGCCGACATCGCCGGAGCGGAAGAATCCGTCCGCCGTCATCACCTTGGCGGTCTCGTCGGGGCGGTTCCAGTAGCCGACCATGACCTGCGGCCCGCGAATGCAGATCTCGCCGGGCTCGCCATAGGGCATGTCGTTGCCCTCGGCGTCGCGGATGGCGAAGTCGGTCGAGGGCAGCGGAAACCCGATCGTGCCGGTGAACTCAGGCGTATCGGGCCGGTTGATCGATGCCACGGGCGAGGTTTCCGACAGCCCGTAGCCCTCGACGATCGGCTTGCCGGTGACGTCCTTCCAGCGCTTGGCGACGGCCGCTTGCGTCGCCATGCCGCCGGCGACCGCGAAGCGCATCTCGGAGAAATCCACCTCCTTGATCTCGGGATGGTTGGCGAGCGCGTTGTAGAGCGTGTTGACGCCGGAGAAGAGCGTGATCCGGCTTGTCTTCAGCGTCTTCACGAAGCCCGCGATGTCGCGCGGATTGGCGATCAGCAAGCCCTTGGCGCCGATCCGCAGCATGAACATGCAGCAGCAGGTCAGCGCGAAGATGTGATAGAGCGGCAGCGCCGTCACCATGACGTGCTGGTAGTCGCTCTTGCCCAGCGGCGGCTCCAGCGCCCAGCCGAGCCAGAGATTGGCCTGCTCGACATTGGAGGCGACATTGCGGTGGCTCAGCGTCGCGCCCTTGGCGACGCCCGTCGTCCCGCCGGTATATTGCAGGAAGGCGATGTCGTCGGGCGTCACCGTCACGGGCGTCATCGCGGCGGGGCCGGCCAGGATCGACTTCAGCGACACCGAGCCCGGCAGGCTGAAGGGCTTGACGACCTTCTTGACCTTGCGCGCCACGAAGTTGACGATCGTGCCCTTGAAGCCCATCAGGTCGCCTGCGGTGGCGACCACGATCGCCTCCAGCTTCAGGTTCGGCTGCGCTTCCTCGACGACATGGGCGAAGTTCTCGATCACGACGAGCGCCCGCGCGCCCGAATCGTTGATCTGGTGCGTCAGTTCCCGCGCCGTGTAGAGCGGGTTGACGTTGACGACGGTGAAGCCCCCGAGCAGCGCTCCGAAGATCGTCGCCGGATAGGCCAGGATGTTGGGCATCATCAGCGCGATGCGGTCGCCCTTCTTGAAGCCCTTAGCCTGCAGCCAGGTCGCGAAGGCCTGCCCGGCGCGGCCCGTCTCGGCAAAGGAGATCGTCTTGCCGAAGCTCTCGAAGGCGGGGCGGTTCGCATAGGTCGTGCAGGCGGTGCGGATCAGATCGGCCAGCGTGCCGACCTTGTCGGGGTCGAGTTGCGGCGGTACGGCCTGAGGATAATGCGCCAGCCATGGCCGCTGGTCGGATTTGGGCGCGCCTGTCATCGCGTTCATGGTCGTCGTCCTCCCTTGGCCCTCCGCATTCGGCCGCCAATGCTGCCGTTGCGGACTGTTTTGCTGACCACACACTGCGAAACCGCGACGGCGGACGCAAGCGCCCGCCGTCGCTAAATCGGCACAAGGTTTAGATATGAACCTTTTTCGACACAGTCGGGTCAGCGTGCATGGGCAAGGGAGCGGCCATTGGCAGGGTTTTAGGCATGGGCTTGGGCCTGGGCGTGCGCGGAGACGATCGCGTCGGCCGGTTTGCCGGCGAGTTCGGCGAGATGGTCGAAGCGCGCGGAGAACGAGCCGACGCCGGCCGTGGCCGAGCGCAGCTCGACGATCAGCCCGGCCATCTCCGCCTCCGGGATCAGCGCGTTGATCTGGTCCCAGCCGCGCCAGCCCGGCCGCGCATCGTAGCCGAGAATCTGCCCGCGCCGGCTCGACACGATCGCCGAGGCGCGCGACATAGCGTCGGACGGCACAACGACCTCGACCATGAGGACCGGCTCCAGCAGCACCGGCCTGGCCTGCGGCGCCGCCTCCGCCATCGCGATCCGCGCCGCCTGGCGGAAGGCCATGTCGGAGGAATCGACGCTGTGATGCGAGCCGTCGGTCAGGGTGACGGCGAGATCGACGAGCGGAAAGCCGAGCGGCCCGCTCTGGCAGTAGTCGCGCACGCCTGCCTCGACAGAGGCGATGTAGTTGCGCGGCACCGCGCCGCCGACGACGCGATCGATGAAGCGGATGCCCTCCCCGCGCGGCAGCGCCTCGATCTCCAGAACGACATCGCCATACTGCCCATGCCCGCCGCTCTGCTTGCGGTGGCGGCCGCGTGCAACGGCCTTGCCCCGGATGCTTTCGCGGTGGCCGATCCGGGGCGGCCCGCTCTCGACGCCGACGCCGTAGCGGCCCGAAAGCCGTTCCAGCGTCACGCGCAGATGCATCTCGCCCTGCCCGGACAGCCGCGTCTCGCCGAACTCCGGCAGTTGCGCCACGATCAGCGCCGGGTCCTCTTCGGCGATGCGCGACAGCGCCGCCGCCAGCCGGACATCGTCCTTGCGGTCCTTCACCGAGACCGCGAACGCATGCACCGCTTCCGGCGGCGCGATCGAGACGATCAGCGGCGGCCGGACCTTGCCCGGCGCCAGCGCTTCGCCGGTGCCGATGCCTTCCAGCCGGAGCAGACCCGCGACCTCGCCCTCCTCGACCGATGCCCGCCGGCTCTGCTCCGAGCCCTTGAGCTCGACCACGCCGGCGATCCTCGCCTCGGCCCCGCCCGAGGCGGTGACGACGTCGCCCTCGGCCAGACGGCCGCGCAGCATCCGCGCCAGCGAGACCTTGCCGCCATGGCTCGAATGCCAGGTCTTGACCACCTGCGCCAAAGGCGCGCCGTCATCGACCACGCCGATGCGCCCGCGCGTCGTCGCCAGCCCCGGCGCCTCGTGCCGCAGCGCCTTGAGCAGCCGCGTCACGCCGTTGCCGCGCTCGGCCGCGCCGATCAGCACCGGCACGACGTGGCCGTGCTGCAGGTCGCGCGCGAGGTCGTCGAAGACGCGGTCGCGCGGCGGCTCCATGTCGCCGAGCAGATCCTCCATCAGCGCGTCGTCATGGTCGGCGAGCGTCTCCAGCATGGAGAAGCGCGCATCCTTCTCGCGGCCGATCTCGGTCTCGGCCAGCGGCACGATCTCGCTGGGCGCATGCTCGCGATAGATGAAGGCGCGCTCCAAAGCGAGGTCGATGAAGCCGACCGCGATGCCGTTCTTCCAGATCGGGATCTGGCGCAAAAGCAGCGGCGTGCGCGAGGCGCGCTGCAGCGTCGAAAGCGTCTCGCGGACGCGGCGCGTGGCCGAGTCGATCTTGTTCAGGAACAGGAAGCGCGGAATGTCGGCTTCTTCCAGCTCGCGCAGCACGAGTTCCAGCGCCGGAATCTTGCGGTCGTCGGCCTCGCAGACCACGACCGCGGCGTCGACAACCGGAAGGACATGGCGCATCTCGTGCAGGAACTCGACCGAGCCCGGGCAGTCGATGAAGGTGAAGCGCTGCCCGAGGAATTCGACGGTCGCGACATTCGGTTCCGTGCTCATCTGGTGCGCGCGGGCCTCGGGCGCGGCGTCGCCCAGGCTGTTGCCGGCCTTGACCGAGCCGGCGCGGGACAACCCGCCGCAGCGTTCGACGATGCTTTCCAGCAAAGTCGTCTTGCCGCTCTGGAAGGGACCGACGAGCGCGATGCATCGCGGCCCCGTTCCTCTGACGCCGTTGCCGTCTCCTGAGCTGCGGGGGCTTTGGGTCATCATCGTCCTCCTTCGGGTGTGAGCCGCTGGATCGGAGGCGAAATCCGGTCGCGCGCGGCGGGAAGGCCGGCGAAGCGCGAAAACACAAGCGCCCACGCCGGTCGGGCGGCGGTCGCTCCGGCCCGACGGAGTCGGGCGGCCGTCGAAGAGGGATGTCGAGGGGGAGGTTCGCGCTGATTGGGGGCGGGCGCAAGGGGGATGATGTGCTGCGATGCGGCAGGAGCTGCGAGCGTGGGTCGGCTATGGGTCGGGAGTAGACGGCGGCGCATTAGCTGCCTCGCGGGCAGTGATCGACACCACGGCGACGGTTGAGGACGTTGCCTCAAGGCACAAAGCGGCAAGCGTTCGGGTAGCCGTACGCGTATGCTGAAGATTGAGCGATAATGCGAGAGAAGCCCTTGCATGAGCTCGGACCTCCTTTTCGCTAGACCCGTGAAACTCGACAGCGAAGAATGCATCCAGCATCCGGTTAGCATCCGCAGGCCCAATGACGATTCCGTCCACTGAAGGATGCCGCTCTGGGCTGTAGACTGCCTGCGCGAGCGAGATCGTGACCTCGCGACATAACAATCCTATGGCCTGGAAATCTTCTTCAGCCGAGGCGCGTTCGAGCATTTGCCGTGCTTTACTTAGCGCTCGGTCGACACGTTCCCATCCCGTTTCGTCACGCTGAGGCACAGTCATTTTGGGTCGATGCGCCACAGCTTGGATAACGCTGCCAAAAAGGCGATCCACAGCTTGCCGGCGCTGCCAGTAATGAGGAAGCTCATGGCTCCAGTGATTGTACCAATCCCAAAGGCTGGGATAGGGATTGTCATACGAAAATTCGGGTGAGATCGAACCCTTTAGCCTAAGCTCTCTAGCCTTGTAGTAGTCGTCAACCTCTTGTATGCGAGCGCCTCCGGTTGCCACCGATTTCATCATGGCGCGGTGGATGATGAGATCGCTGAGAATCGCAGCCGGTGCGGAGCACTTGCTATCCGTGGTGCGCTTCACGATGATATCTTCGCCGGGCGTCAGGCTCGTCTCTACGGTTGCTACAGCTTCGACCAAACGCTTCCGATCGAAATCGGTCAGGCCTTTCAACGCCTCGTCCACGGGCGGAGGAGCCCAAAATACGACTTCGCGGGTGAGCACTCGCCCCCCGAAATAACCGGGAGTCTCCAAATCGACGATTTCAATGGCGCACTCGCGCATCAGCATCGCGAGTTCGTAACGCTGAAGGCTCTCAAGGAACGCGATAGCGGCATCGCGCATTGCTAAAGGCCCACCTTCTTCCGCATGTCGTTTAGCATCTCCGTTGGGCCGGTGATGACCATTTCAAAAGAGCAGATACTATATCCGTAGTCGTTGGCTTTGTTAGAGAATTTTGCACAGGCGGACAATCGGAAACGGCTGACGCTGGCCTTCGAGGAGCGAGATATGAGACCGTGGCGTCTCGGCTGGTCGAATGGCAGCCCTCGCCTCGCGCTAACAATCAGCTATCGGTCAAAAGCGGGCTCGCTACCGATTCCTTCTCTCCCCCCTTAACGTCGCAAGCCCGATCCCGACCGCGTCGAAACCGCCATCGACCGCCAGCACCTGCCCGGTGATGTAGCTCGCCTTGTCGCCGCACAAAAACACGATCGCCTGCGCCAGCTCCTCCTCCAGCCCGTAGCGTGCGAGCGGGATGGCGTCGCGGTAGTCGGCCCTGATCTCGGGGCTGTGCACCGCCTTGGCCATGGCGGTGTCGACCGGGCCGGGCGCGACCGCGTTGACCCTGATCCCGAGCGAGGCAAGCTCCGCCGCCTGCTGCTTGGTGAGATGCGCGAGCGCGGCCTTCGAAGTGCCGTAGGCGACGCGCAGGGTCGAGGCGCGCAAGCCCGAGATCGAGGTGATGTTGACGATCGCGCCGCCGCCGCCATCCGCCATCAGAGCGGCGGCCGCCTGGCTGGCCAGGAACGGGCCGGTCAGGTTCACCGCCATGACGCGGTTCCACTCCTCCAGCGTCGTCTCCAGCAGCGGCTTGAACACCGCCGTCCCGGCATTGTTGACCAGCGCGTCGAGCCGGCCGAAGCGGGCGGCGAGCGCGGCGAAGGCGGCCGTGATCTCACCGGGATCGCCGAGGTCGCAGGTCAGCGCCAGCGTGTCCTTAGGCCGGCCGATCTCCGCCACGGCCTGCGCCAGCAGATCGTTTTCGATGTCGAGCATCGCGACCCGCCAGCCCTCGGCAAGGAAAAGCCTTGCGGTGGCGAGCCCGATGCCGCGGGCCGCGCCCGTGACCAGCGCGATACGGGTGTTGTCAGTCATTCCGGGGCGCTCCGCATGATCTCTGCTGGCTGCTACACCGTCGCAGCGGCAGGCGGAAGCGCCCTCGGGCGCGCGCCGCTCATACCCCGATGAGCGAGGCCGCGAAGTCGAGCCGCTCCGCCAGCCCGAGATGACCCGTCTCGTCGGCAAAAATCTGCATCAGCGCGAAGAAGCCGATGACGCCGATGCGCGGAATGACGCTGTAGCGCAGGAACCCGTCTTCCGGCTTCGGCTTGCGCTTGCGCAGCTGCGAGACGACCAGCGCGACGGCGAGGACGACTGCATAGAAGATGTAGCTCTCGAAACGCAGCAGCGTGCCGATAAGGCCGTGCTCGGCCACCAGATGCGCCTGCGCGACGAGGCTGAACAGCACGTTGCCGATGCAGGCGGCGCAGAAGGTGGCGCAGGCGATCCGCAGCCGCGGATGGTTCTTGAACCAGCGCGCGAAGGCCGGGAAGAAGAAGAAATCGACCAGCACCTCCTTGAAATAGAACAGATAGCGGTTCCAGAACTCGGCCAGAGTCCGCGCCGTCAGCGGGCGCGCCATGTTGCGCGGAATGCAGAAGCCCGCCATCCGGATCACCGCGACCATGACGTGCCAGAAGGCGCCGACCGTCAGCACCGTGACGACGAAGTTCTTGAACACGACGCCCCAGCCGGCCAGCGCCGGCAGCGGCCTGCCTTCCGCCGTCAGCGTCACCGCCTCGTTCAGCGTCGGAAAATCCGCCGTCTCGTAAAACAGCCGCGACAGTATGGCGTTGAACGCCACGAGCACGACCGCCCAGACGATCAGCTTCAGCGCCTTCAGCCGCGTCGCCGCCAGCGCCTCGGGCGTCTTCGCCTCGAAGGTCTTGAGATAGGTCAGGCCCTTGAACGGGATCGACGGGCCGCCCCAGAAAGGCCGCAGGAAGCCGAGCCGCTGCAGCGTCGGCGTCTCGTCCTCGCCGCGCTGGTCGGCGAAGGCGTAGGCGAGGAAGAAGAACGCGCCGGCATAGACGGCGATGAAGGTCCAGAGCAGCGCGTACGCTACCGTACCGGGTTCGAGGACGAGGCCGAGCGCGAGCAGGAGCCCGAGCGCGGCGAACTGGCCGACCACCGGACGCCGGCCGAAATAGGTCGCGCGGAAGCGCCGATGGACTTTGAGCGCGAGCCCGCAAACCGCGAGGAAGCCGAGAACCACCGGCGCCTGGACGGCGAAATGGGACAGTTCCGCCAGTTCCGGCGCGGCCTCCTGCGTCCGCTCGACGAAGGCGCGCTGCTGCTCGTAGCGGAACGGCCGCAGCAGGAGATAGACGATCCCCGAGATCGCAACAGTGGCGAGGCGTCGCGCCGGCCAGAGCGCGCAGGCGAGAAGCGTGAGCGAGATCAGCGCGACAGACGCCGCCGAAACCTGGTTGCTCGCGGCGAGCACGAGGAGAAACGCCGCATGCAGCATTACCGCGCCGGCCGGCGTCGCCGCGAAGGCGAGCGCGACCGGGTTGCGGTCCATGCCGAGCCAGGCCCTCCGCCAGGCGAGCGGCCCGCCGGCCGGCGCGTCCAGGCTCGGCGTCGTGGCGCGCGCGAGCTCAGACACGCGCGCCCGCCAGCGCCTCGATCTGGGCGAGCGTATCGAGCTGCGTCACGTCGAAATCGGCATCAGTGAGGTCGATGCCGAAATCGCGCTCCAGCGCCATCATCACCTCGGTCGCCGCGAGCGAATCGAGCTTGCCGCTGAAGAACAGCGAGTCGTGGTCGCCAACGGGGTCGGCATGGCCGCGCTCCGCCAGCATGCCGAGGATGAGAGAGCGGATGTCCTTGCCCATGGCGAGACCTCCTCAGGCGACGGGTTCGGGCGCACGCGCCGGCGTGGGGATGCCGAGATCAAGCAGGGCCATGAGCGCGCGCCGGTCGATCTTGCCGTTGACGTTCTGCGGCATCGTCTCCAGCCGGTGGATCGCGGCCGGCATCATGTAGCGCGGCAGGCATGCGAGCATGCGTGTGCGGATGTCCCCTTCGGAGGCCTCCCCGCCGACGACGAAGCTGACCAGCCCCTCCGCCGAGCCATGCGTCACCGGCCAGGCGACGGTGGCGGCGAGTTCCGTGCCGGCGGCGCGGCGCAGATGCATGTCGACCTCCTCCAGCTCTATCCGGTTGCCCTTGACCTTCACCTGATTGTCGACGCGGCCGAGATGATGGAACACGCCATCGGCGTCGCGGCTGCCGAGATCGCCGGTCAGATACCAGCGCTTGCCATCCATCACGCGGAAGCGGTCGGCGGTCAGTTCCGGCTGGCCGAAGTAGCCCATGCCGACCTGCGGGCCGGCCAGCGCGATTTCACCTGGCGCACCAGGCGGAACCGGCCGCTGCACGTCGTCGAGGATCGCGACCTCCATCGTCGGATAGGGCTTGCCGATGGCCAGGATGCCGCGGCTTTCGGTCAGCACCGGTGGATCGGTCAGCCGCTGACGCAGGCCGATGACGGTGCATTCGGTCGGCCCATAGATGTTCTCGACGATGCTGTTGGGCGCGGCGGCGGCCCAGGCCTGCGCGGCCTCGATCGGCAGCGGCTCGCCGCAGAAGATGGAGAGCCTGAGCGAGGGCAGCAGGCCCGGCTTCAGCGCGCCGCTGCGGCGCATCAGCCCGATCACCGTCGGCACCGACATCCAGATGGTCAGCGCCTGCCGGCGGATGAAGCGCGCCGGCGCCATCAGTTCGAGCTGCGACATCACATGCAGCGACGCACCGGCTTCCATACACAGGAAAAGGTTGTGGACGCTCAGGTCGAAGGTGACGTCGCAGGCCTCGCCGATCCGGTCCTCCGGCCGATAATCCGTCCAGCTGCGGCTCTGCTCGACATAATGGGCGAGCGAGCCGGCCGAGATCATCACGCCTTTCGGCAGCCCGGTCGTGCCGGAGGTGAAGATGACATAGCCCAGAGCCTCCGCCGCGACATGGGCCGGCTCCGGCATGTGGCCTGTGACGAGCCGTTCGCGCGACGCAAGGCGCTGACCGGCGCGGGCCGGCGCAATGCCTTCCCCATCGGGCGCGACCACGAGGTCCGGCGCCGCCGCAAACACATCGGCAGACAGCAGCGCCGCGCCATTGGCGTCGCAGACGAGCGCGTCGAGGTCGAGCAGGCGCATCAGCGCGACGAGCCGCTCGGGCGGCCATTTCAGGTTGAGCGGCACATAGGCGAAGCCCGCCCAGCAGGCGCCGAGAATGCCGACATAAGCCTCCAGAGAGCGCGTGCCCAGCACGCCGATCCGGCCGGAACGCCTGAACGGGGCGAGCGCGGATGCGAGAGCCGAGGCCTTCTGTGAGAGATCCCCGTAACTGAACGCCTCGCCGGCGACCGCCAGTGCAAGATCGTCAGGATGAGCGCGCGCACGCCGCGCAAACGACAAAGCAAGATTGTAGTTGTCTGGCGACACGTCGTTCCCCTGTGTCTTGCTGTTCCTTGCGGTATACAGATTGCGCTCGCTGGGTGGGTTAACTGGGGAGAGAAAGATCGCACCAACGTTAATCCGTGGCTGCGATTATAATCGCTTCGATTGTATAAAACTTATAATACAACTATAGATACTCTGGACGGGGTCGCGATCGGCAGGCCCACGTCGTCGGCGCCCCGGAAGGATCGCGTCTGGCCAGGGCACGAAGGCGCTGCGCATAAGCGCTCGACATCCCGCCTCCTTTCGGCTATGGCCCGCGCACTCAACTGAAAACAGCGCGCCGTAACGCCCGCGTGAACACACGCGACAACGGCATATGGAGAAGACCCGTGAACATCATCGAGCAGCTCGACGCCGAGCAGGTCGCCCGCCTCAGCGAGGGCAAGGACATCCCGCATTTCCAGCCCGGCGACACCGTCCAGGTCAACGTCAAGGTCAAGGAAGGCGAGCGCAGCCGCGTCCAGGCCTATGAGGGCGTCTGCATCGCCCGCAATGGCGGCGGCCTGAACCAGAGCTTCACCGTCCGCAAGATCAGCTATGGCGAGGGCGTCGAGCGCGTCTTCCCGCTGTTCTCGCCGAACCTGGATTCGATCAAGGTCATCCGCAAGGGCAAGGTGCGCCGCGCCAAGCTGTATTATCTGCGCGATCGCCGCGGCAAGTCGGCCCGCATCGCCGAGCGCGTCGAGGCCCGTCCGGCCAAGGGCGCCAAGGCCGAGGCTAAGGCCAAGTAAGCTCGGGCTTCAGCGCGAGAGAGTTTCGAACGCGGTCCTTCGGGGCCGCGTTTTTTGTTTGGCTGCTTGCCTGGCGACGACACGCTGCTGTCCGTCATCGCGAGCGTAGCGAAACAATCCAGAGGTCGCGCTCGACGCCTTTCTGGATTGCTTCGCTTCGCTCGCAAAGACGCGGCGTCGGCCGGTAAGCGGCCTACTCCTGCCCGCCGAACGTCATGTCGCGTCGCGCCGTCAGGATCGAGATCGAGTACCCCGCCACCACGTCGACCAGCGCCATCAGCGTGATGATCAGGAAGGTGCCGGTGCCGAAGCCCGGCACCAGCAGGAAGCCGATGAAGCAGGCGATGAAGACCAGCATCGACAGGCCGTGATTGAGGATCGAGCTCGATTTCGCGCTGGTCGCGTTCATGATCTCGAAAAACAGCACGACGGTGGCGATGGCGATCACCAGCTCGCTCGTCGTCAGCACGAAGCGCGCGCCCGAGGGCAGGTCGAATCCGACGAGCTCGCGCGCCAGCGGCACGCCGGTGATCGCCACGGGAACGGCGTAGGCGACCACCGCCAGCACCATGAAGGGAAAGAACCGCAGCATTTGACGTCACCTGTCCCGTAGCCGGCTTTCGCCGCGCCTGTTTCGCTACTGTGCATAGCAGCAGGCCGGACCCGACGCACGCGGCGAAAGCCGGCGCGAAGCTCTGCCTTGGCTGACGCCGCGCCAAGCGCCGCGCTTCGTTGCCGCCTTACTCTGGAACTGTTAGAACCGCGCCATGACGAGAGCCCGACAGGTCGCGGATGGTAGCCGCCGCATCGTTCGCCGCGAGGTGAACCTGCGCCGCATGCCCACGACGCAAGGCTTTGCCGCGATCGACGACCATGCCCGCCTACCCTGGCGCTTCTTCGGACGCTTCACGGCCTCGATCGCCGCGGGCCTTAGGCGCGCCTGAGACCGGCCCTTCGGCCGGCGACAGGCCGATGCGCCGCGCCCTCCGGCCTGAACGCCGGACTTTTTCGACTGCTATCCAAGACCCGCAAAAGGCTAAAACGCCATGACGTCCGCTTCCGCACCCCGCACCCTCTACGACAAGATCTTCGACGACCACGTCGTCGACCGGCAGGAGGATGGAACCTGCCTGCTCTATATCGACCGCCATCTCGTCCATGAGGTGACGAGCCCGCAAGCCT
>JAESGM010000578.1_pt1 | contig 22986 bp, 20 predicted proteins | sample 9269721 | NCBI WGS metagenome assembly JAESGM01 (sample SAMN15720920, study PRJNA650825) | algae metagenome | isolation source: Komarekiella atlantica HA4396-MV6 and co-occurring heterotrophs from... | place: USA: Theobald House, Kauai, HI | collected 2009-07-29 | reverse complement strand
GCTCGCGTCCCAGCCCATGCGGGCGCATGCCGCCGCGAAACAGGTAGAAGCCCAGATCGAGATCGCGCGGGTTCTCGGCATAGAAATCGAAGAAACCGAGCATGGCCGCCGACAGGCGCGCCTGCGGCGTCGCGGCCTGGCCGACCCGTGCATCGACATGGGCCTTGAGCGCCGCGATCGACTGGCCCAGCACCTGCGCATAGAGCGCTTCCTTCGAGTCGAAATGGAAATACAGCGCGGCCGGCGTGTAGCCGGCCTGAGCCGCGATCGCGCGCAGCGACGCCCCGTCGAGCCCGTCGCGCTCGAAGACGGCGCGGGCCGCGTCGAGAATCAGCCCGCGCTTCAGGTCGCTCACGGCGCGCCTGCGGCGGCTGCTCGTGGTCTCTGGCAACGTCACCCCTGAGCCCCCTCAGATCAGCCTTCCCAGAACCGCTTGACGAAAATTCTAACGGCGTTCAATTTTATCGGCAAGAACGAAAAGGTGAGGACATAGCCATGCTGATGGATGCCGCCGGCTACCGGGATTCGCTGCGCGCCTACGCGCCGCGCGTCTTCGTCAACGGCCGCAAGGTCGAGAGCGTCGCCGACGAGCCGATGCTGCTGCCGGGAATCAACGGCATCGGCGTCACCTACGACCTCGCCCATGAGGCGCAGCACCGCGCGGTGATGACGGCGGTGCAGGACTCCTCGGGCAAGACCGTCAACCGGATGACCCATATCGACGAAACCTCCGCCGACCTGCTGGCGAAGCTCGAGGCGGTGCGGCTCGTCTGCAAAATCTCGGGCTGCGCGGTGCGCTACCTCACCCATGACGCCTTCAACGGGCTCTACCAGGCCACCGCGCGGGCCGATGCCGGGCATGGGACCGATTATTCACAGCGCTTCCAGGCCTATATGCACAGGGTTCAGGACGAGGACCTGACCTGCGGCATCGCCATGACCGACGCCAAGGGCGACCGCTCGAAGCGCCCGGGCCAGCAGGCCAACCGCGATTCCTACGTCCACATCAGCGAGCGCCGGAAGGACGGCATCGTCATACGCGGCACGAAGGCGATCGTCACCGGCGCGCCCTACGTTCACGAATTCCTGGTGATGCCGTGCCGGACGCATGCCAGGGGCGACGAGGCCTTCGCAGTCTGCTGCGCCGTGCCCTGCGATGCGCCGGGGCTGACCATCGTCGCCCGCCCTGCCGGCCGTCCCGGCGACCCGGCGGCGAAATTCTCCGCGAAATACGGTCAGTCGACCGGCGTCGTGATGTTCGACGATGTCTTCGTGCCCTGGGAGCGCGTCTTCATGGCCGGCGAGACCGAGGAAGCGGGCTACCTGACGACGAGCTACGCCACCCATCACCGCCATAGCTGCATCGGCGCGCGCGCCGGCTTCGGCGACCTTTTGATCGGGGCGGGCGCGCTGATGATCGAGGCCAACGGGCTCGACGCCGAGCGCCATTCCCATGTCCGCGAGCAGATGGTCGAACTCATCACCATCACCGAGAGCTTTTTTGCCTGCGGCGTCGCGGCCAGCGTCTATTGCCAGAAGGACCCGGCCGGCAACGTCATGCCTGACGCGGTCTTCTCCAATATCGGCAAGCTGCTGCTGGCGACGAAGATCTACGACATGCACCGCATCGCCCATTACGTCTCGGGCGGGCTGATCGTGGCGCTGCCCGGCCCCGACGAGGACCACAACCCGGAGACCGCGGCCTCGCTGTCGGCCGTGCTGACCGGACGGCCCGACATCCCCCATGAGCAGCGCGCCGAGGTGGCGCGCTTCATCGAGGATCTCACCGTCTCGAAGGAGGCCGGCTGGTATTCGGTGATCTCACTGCATGGCGGCGGCTCGCCGGAGGCGATGAAGCGCGAAATCTGGCGCAATTACCCGGTGATGGAGAAGGTCGCGCTGGTCGAGAGCCTGCTCGATCGCGGCGTGCTGGCGGACGGGACGAAGCCCTCGAAGCAGCCGGGGCGGTGTTGCGTCACGGGCTGCGAGGTTCCCGCGCCGCCGGGCGAGGCGCCGCAGCAGGCCGCCGAGTGAGAGCGGGCCGGCTATCGGTCCCGGCCGCTTTCCCAGCCGGCGCGCACCAGTTCCGGCACATCCTGTTCCGCTTCCGGATAGCCGACGCACAGCCACGCGATCAGCTTCCACTCCGGCGGCGCGGCCAGCGCCGCACGCACGGCCTCGGGTTCGAGGATGGAGACCCAGCCGACGCCGACGCCCTGGACCCGCGCCGCCAGCCAGAACTGCGTGATCGCGGCGACGACCGAATAATCCAGCATCTCCGGCATCGTCCGGCGGCCGAGGCCGTGGCCCTGCGCCGTGACATGGTCGCAGAACACCGCGATCTGCTCGGGCGCCTCGCGCAGGCCTTCGAGCTTGAGCGAAGCATAGAGCCGCGCCCTTTCGCCCTCGTAATCTGCCAGCGCCTCGGCATTGCAGCGCGCGAAGCTCGCTTGCACCGCCTGACGCTGCGCCGCGTCCACCACGCGCACCCAGCGCCAGGGCTGCGAATGGCCGACCGAGGGCGAGAGCGCGGCCTGCGCCAGCAGATGCTCGACGAGGCTATCTGGCAGCGGATCGCGCCGGAAGCGCCGGACATCGCGCCGCCAGGCCAGAAGCTCCGCGAATTTTTCCGCGAAGGCCTGATCGAAGTCGGGAGGAGCCGGACCCATACCTCAGCCCTCATCCTGAGGAGCGCTCCGCAGGAGCGCGTCTCGAAGGATGCTCCAGTCACCCCCCGAGTCTCCTGAAGCATCCTTCGAGACGCTGCTTCGCGGCTCCTCAGGATGAGGGCGGAGGGCGGGCCGAGGCGATGCCGGTGTCACGAGGCCACAGCGATCGCGTGGAAGAACGAGCCGCTCACCAGCCCGCGCCGGCTGCCGGAGGGCGCGGGCGCGGAGCCATGCGGATCGGTCACCATGGCGAAGGGCGGGTCGTCGCCCTGCGCCACGATCGTGGCGTAGTGGAATTCGTGCCCTGTCAGGCCGGCGCCCGCCTGTCCGAGCAAACCGTCCGCCTGCAGCACGGCGCGGCGATAACCGAGGTTCATCTTGCGCTTCGCAAACGAGGTCTCGACGCCGAGCAGCCCCGCCATGGCGTGGCCCACACCGTCCGCGTCGATCAGGCTTCGGCCCAGCACCATATAGCCGCCGCACTCGCCATGCACCGGCCGTGTGCGCGCGAAATCCCGCAGGCCCGTGAGAAAATGCGACGCTTCCGCAAGCCGGCCCGCATGGAGTTCCGGGTAGCCGCCCGGCAGCCAGCAGCAATCGCAGCCCGGCGGCGGCGACTCGTCGGCCAGCGGCGAGAAAGGCGCGAGTTCCGCACCGGCGGCGCGCCAGCCGGCCTCGACATGCGGGTAGACGAAGGAGAAGGCGGCATCGCGCGCGATCGCGATGCGCCGGCCCGGCGCGGGCAGGGCGGGCGCGGCCGCGGAGGGGGCGAGCATGGTCGTAGCGCCGGCGGCAGCGATCAGCGCATCGAGATCGACCGCCGCCGAGACGGCTTCGGCCAGCGCCTCCAGCCGGTCGTGCAGATCCTGCGTTTCGCCGGCCTGCACCAGTCCCAGATGCCGCTCGGGCAGGATCAGGCTGGCCTCGCGCGGCAGGCTGCCCAGCACCGGCAGCCCGATCCGGGCCATGCCTTGCCCGACGAGGCGCGAATGCCGCTCGCTGGCGACCTTGTTCAGGATCACGCCGGCGATGGCGATGCGCGGGTCGTACTGCATGCACCCGAGCGCGATGGCGGCGGCCGATTGCGCCTGTCCCGACACGTCGATCACCAGCATGACGGGCCATCCAGTGAATGCGGCGATGTCGGCGGTCGCGCCGGTATGCCCTTCCGCGCCCGGCACGCCGTCGAAGAGGCCCATTGAGCCTTCCGCGATGACGAGATCGGAGCCTCGCGCCGCGTCGAGCGCGATCCGCGCCAGCAGCGCTTCGGGCATGGCGAAGGAATCGAGATTGGCGCTGGGTGCGCCGGTGGCTGCGGCATGGAAGGCCGGGTCGATATAGTCCGGCCCGCATTTCAGCCCGCGCACGGTCAAGCCGCGCCGGACCAGCGCGCGCTGCAGCCCTAGCGTGATCGTGGTCTTGCCCGAGCCCGAGCGCGGGGCGGCGATGATCAGCCCGCGCGCGGTCATGAGAGGGCTCCGGAAGCGCTGCGCTGTCCCCTTCCCCCCGCTTCAGCCATTTCGGCTGTTGCCGACATGGCCCATGCGTTGCCGAAGTCGGAAACATCCGACTTCGGTGGGGAAGGGTTAGGGATGGGGGGGCGTGCAGGACAAGGCTCAACGCCGAAGCTCGGCGGCGACGGCCTGGACTCCCCCCCCCATCCCGACCCTCCCCACCGCAAGCGGGGGGAGGGAGAAGGCGTCGCGCCAAGCTGACGCCGCCCCCTGCCTGCGCTATGCACTCTCGCATGATCGAGAAGCCAGAGGGCGAATTGCGGCGTGGCTGGACGACCGGGGCTTGCGCCGCTGCGGCCGCCAAATCCGCCTTTGCCGGCTGGGTCACGGGCGAGTTCCGCGATCCCGTCACGATCACCCTGCCGGGCGGCCAGCAGCCGGTTTTCGCCTTGGCGCGCCACGCGGGACATGACGACGGCGCGCAGGCCGGCATCGTCAAGGACGCGGGCGACGACCCGGACGTCACTCATGGCGCGACGGTGATCGCCCATGTCGGCCCGGCTCCCCCCGGCTCCGGCATCGTCTTCCGCGCTGGCGAGGGCGTCGGCACGGTCACGCTGCCCGGTCTGCCGCTGGCGGTCGGCGAGCCGGCGATCAATCCGATGCCGCGCGCGATGATCGCTCAGGCGCTCGGGGAGGTTCAGGGCGAGATCGGCGGCCCGCGCGACGTCACCGTGACGCTCTCCATCCCCGGCGGCGAGGCGATCGCCCGCCAGACGATGAATCCGCGGCTTGGGATCGTCGGCGGCCTGTCGATCCTCGGCACCACCGGGATCGTCATCCCGTTCTCCTGCGCCGCCTGGATCCATTCGATCCATCGCGGCATCGACGTCGCCCGCGCCACCGGGCTGACCCATGTCGCCGGGGCGACCGGGGCGACCTCGGAAGCCGCCATCGCCCGGCTGCACGACATGCCCGAGCAGGCGCTGATCGATATGGGCGATTTCGCCGGGGGGATGCTGAAATATCTGCGCCAGCACCCGGTCAAGCGCGTCACGGTGGCCGGCGGCTTCGCAAAAATGGTCAAGCTCGGGCAGGGCATGCTCGATCTGCATTCCCGCGCCGGCCCGGTCGATTTCGCCTGGCTGTCCGACCGCATCCGCGAGGCCGGCGGGAGCGATGAGCTCGCGGCCTGGGCGCCGGAGGCCAACACGGCGCTGGAGGTGCTGCAGCGCGCGCAAGGCTCCGGCCTGCCGCTCGCCGAGATCGTCGCGCGGCACGCCTGGACCAGCGCCGCGCGCATGCTCGGCGTCGAGGCGCAGTTGGAGATCGCGGTGTTCGACCGCGAGGGCGGGCTCCTGGCGCGCACGCCGTTCCGCAAGGTCGGATAGCGCGCTCACACCCCGCCCCCCGGCCTGAAACGCCTGTCATAGCCGGCCGAATAGAGCGCGCTCTCGCCGAAATGCTCCGCGGCCAGCGCCGGACCGACGAGAATCAGCGCGGTGCGCTCCAGTCCCGCCTCGCGAACCTCCTCCGCGATCGTCGAAAGCGTACCGCGCAATACGCGCTCGTCGGGCCAGGACGCGCGAAACACGATCGCGACCGGGCAATCCGGGCCGTAGAACGGCGCGAGCTCCGGGACGACCCGGTCGATCACATGGATCGACAGGTGGATCGCCAGCGTCGCCCCTGTCGCGGCGAAGGCAGCGAGCGTCTCGCGCTCCGGCATCGCCGAGGCGCGCCCCGATGTCCGCGTCAGCACCAGCGATTGCGCCACGCCCGGCAGCGTCAGTTCGCGCTTGAGACTGGCGGAGGCGGCCGCGAAAGCCGGCACGCCGGGCGTCACCGTGTAGGCGATGCCCAGTCCGTCGAGCCGGCGCATCTGTTCGCCGCAGGCGCTCCAGATCGAGAGATCGCCCGAATGCAGCCGCGCCACGTCGTGCCCGGCGGCGTGGGCCGCCTGCATCTCGGCGATGATCGCGTCGAGATCGAGCGGGGCGGTGTCGACGATCCGTGCGTCCGGCGGGCACCAGTCGAGCATCGCGCGCGGGATCAGCGAGCCGGCATGGAGACAGACGGGGCAGGCCGCGATCAGGTCGCGGCCGCGCAGGGTGATGAGGTCCGGCGCGCCGGGACCAGCGCCGATGAAATGGATCGTCATGAGGCTGTTCTCGCCAGCGCGCAGGTGACGCGCGCGGTCGCGATGCGCGGCTGGATCAGCGCGCCGCCCGGCCCGGCGGCGGCGAGCGCGGCGGCCTCCGCCACCGAGCCGACGCCATAGAGCGAGGCGATCCGGGTCGAGCGCGTCGCGCAGGACGCCTCGAAACCCTTCAAGGCTTCGTCGGGAATGGCGACCAGTTTGGCATGGCGCGCCTTGGCGAGCGCGAGCAGGCCGGGTTCGGCGCTGCGGGCGGCAAGCGTCGCGATGCGAGGCAAGGGCTCTCCCGCCAGCCCTGCCGTCGCCAGCGCGAGGTCGAGACACGCGGCGATATCGGCCTGCGCAGTGCCGGGCCGGAGGCCGATGCCGGCGATGAGGCGGCCCGCAGTCACGGCTTCACCGCGCGCCATTGCGTCACCGGCATCGCGCTGCGCCAGCCATGCAGCGGCCCGACCCTGTCGAGATGCGCGACGCCGAGCCGGCGCAAGCTGCCGCCATGGCTCTGAAACAGCGCGGCCAGCCGCGCCTCGCCCTCGAGCGTCACGACATTGGCGACGAGCCGTCCGCCGGGTTTGAGCGCGGCCCAGGCGGCCTCGAAGACGCCGTCGTCGCCGATCCCGCCGCCGATGAAGACGGCGTCCGGCGTGGGTTGCCCCGCAAGGCTCGCCGGGGCCGCGCCGTCGACGATCTCGACCGGCAGCGCCCCAAGTGCCAGCCGGTTGGCGGCCATGCGCCGCGCCCGCTCCGGCCTCTCCTCGAAGGCGAGGGCGCGGTTGCGGGGATGGCGGAGGCACCATTCCAGCGAGATCGAACCCGAGCCTGCGCCCACATCCCAAAGCAATTCGCCGCCGCGGGGGCCAAGTCCCGACAGCGTGATCGCGCGGATGTCGGCCTTGGTGATCTGCCCGTCATGGGAGAACCAGTCCTCGTCGAGCCCGCTCGCCAGCGGCAGGATGCGGGCGTCGCTGCGAGCCACGACCTCGAGAGCGATCAGATTGAGCGGGTCGATGCCGTCGAGATCGAACCCTTCGGCCATGGCGCAGCGGATGCGCTCGCGGGGGCCGCCCAGCGCCTCCAGCACGGTCAGCCGCGAGCCGGCCATGCCGCGCTCCACCAGCAGCGCCGCGAGTTTTGCCGGCGTCGAGCCGTCCCAGGACAGAGCCAGCACCCGCGCCCCCGGCTGCAGATGGGGAATGATGCGCTCCAGCGCCCTGCCATGCAGCGAGACGAGCGCGCAGTCGGCCTGGGACCAACCGAGCCGCGCGCAGGCGAGCGAGAAGGACGAAGCCTGAGGGAACACCTTCATCTCGGCCGCCGGCACGATCTCCGCAAGCTGCACGCCGACGCCGTAATGGAACGGATCGCCCGAGGCGAGCACGCAGACGGGCCGTCCGCGCCGCGACAGGATCGCCGGGAACGCGTCCGACAGCGGGCTCGGCCAGACCAGCGTCTCGGCCTCGCGGGGCGCTGCCAGCGCGAGATGCCGGGCCCCGCCGATCACGAGTTCGGCTGCGTCCAGCGCAGCCTCGGCCGCACGCGACAGGCCGGCGCGGCCATCCTCGCCGAGGCCGACCAGGCTGAGCCATGGCGCGGCCGCCGGGGCGCTCGACAGTGCGGCCGATTCAGGCGAGAACAGTGACATGACCGTCCTCATCCTCGGCGGCACGAGCGAAGCAGTCGCGCTGGACCAGCATCTCGCGGACCAGGCTCCCGACATTCGCGCCATCGTCTCGCTCGCCGGACATACCTCCGACCCCCGCCCGCTGAACCTGCCCGTCCGCGTCGGCGGCTTCGGCGGCATCAGTGGCCTCAGGCGCTACATCGCCGAGGAGGGCGTCGTCGCCGTGGTGGACGCCACGCATCCCTTCGCGGCGATCATGCCCTATCACGCGCAGGCCGCCTGCAAGGCCGAGAACGTGCCTCTTCTTGCGATCCGCCGCAAACCGTGGACAGCGCGCGAAGGCGACCGCTGGCGCCCGGTCCCCGACATGGAGGCCGCCGTCGCGGCGCTGGGATCGGAGCCCAAGCGCGTCTTCCTCACCGTCGGCCGGCTCGAACTGCCGGCTTTCGCGGACGCGCCGCGCCATCGCTATCTCGTGCGCGTCATCGAGCCGATCGGCGATCGTTTGCCGCTGCACGAGGTCACGGTGATCCAGCAGCGCGGGCCTTTCCATGCCGATGACGAGGCCGATCTGATGCTCCGCGAGGGCGTCGATATCCTCGTCACCAAGAATTCGGGCGGCGAGGCCACGGTCGGCAAGCTCGTCGCGGCGCGCCGGCTCGGGCTCCCGGTGATCATGGTGGAGCGGCCGCCGAAACCGGATGTCGAATGCGTCGAGCATATCGATCAGGTCCTGCCCTGGCTGGTGGCGCAGGGGCTCTTCGTCACCGAGCGCGGCGTGTAGACGTAAGGCTCGGTGCCCTCGCGCGCGATCGTCCGCGTCGCCGAAGCGCCAATCATCACAAGTGTCGCCATGTCGGCGGTTCCGGCCTGGGCGATCGCCTCGGACAGGCGCAGCACCCGCACGTTTTCGTCCGGCCGCCCGATGGCGCGGGCGAAGATCACCGGCGTCTGCGCCGCGCGATGCTGCGCCGCCAGCTCCAGCGCCGTGCCAAGCTGCCAGGGCCGCGCCTTCGAGATCGGGTTGTAGAGGCAGATCACGAAATCGGCGGCGAGCACGGCTTCCAGGCGGGCGGTCACCACCTCCCAGGGCTTGAGATTGTCCGAGAGCGAGATCGCGCAGAAATCGCCGCCGAGCGGCGCGCCGGCCTTCGCCGCCGCCGCCAGCATCGCGGTGACGCCGGGCTCGACGGTGATTTCGAGCGCGCGCCAGGTCGGGTCTCCGGCCTCCAGCGCCTCGAACACGGCCGCCGCCATCGCGAAGACGCCGGGATCGCCGCCCGAGACGACCGCGACCTTGTGGCCGGCGGCTGCAAGTTCGAGCGCGTGGGCCGCGCGCTGGACTTCCACGCGGTTGTCCGAGGCGTGCTTCGTCTGCCCCTGGCGCACGGGAATACGGTCGAGATAGGGCCCATAGCCGACGAGATCGGTCGCCGCATCCAGCGCCGCCTGGGCCGCCGGCGTCAGCCAGTGCGCGGGGCCTGGGCCGAGCCCGACGATGGCGAGCGACCCGCTCACAGCCGCCGTCCTTCGCCGGGCACAAGCACCATCGAAAAATACGGGGCTTCGTCGTCAGCCTTGTCGTCGAGCCGGCTCACCACCTGTCCCGCCATGGTGGCGCGCTCCACATAGAGCGCCCGGTGGACGAGGCCCGCGACCTTCAGCGCACGGCGCACCTTCGGCAAATTGCGGCCGAGCTTCATGATCACGGCGGCGTCGGTGTCGACGAGGCGGCGGACAAGCTCGCCCTCGGGCAGCGTGCCCGGCAGAACGCTCAGCACGTCGTCGCCCCAGGTGATCGGCGCGTTCGCCCGCGCCCAGGCTCCGGCCATGCCTGTGACGCCCGGCACAACTTCGGTCGGGAAACGCGGGCTGAGCCTGCGCCAGAGATGCATGAACGAGCCGTAGAAGAACGGATCGCCGTCGCAGAGAACGGCGAGCGTGCGCCCCGCCGCCATCTCGGCGGCGAGCTGTTCGGCCGCCGCGTCGTAGAAGGCGGCGATCGGGCCGTCATAGGCCTCGTCGCCGACCGCGGCCTCGGTCGTCACCGGGAAGGCGAGTTCGATCTCGCGCGCCGGGTCGGGCGGCACGATCGCATCGGCCGTGACGCGGGCGTTGCCGCGCCGGCCGCGCTTGCAGAAATGCACCAGCCGGTCGGCCTTGAGGATCAGGTCGCGGGCGCGCACGGTCATGTAGTCCGGATCGCCGGGGCCCAGGCCCACGCCGAAGAGAAGAGTCTTTCCCGCGGAAGGATAGGCCGGCTCGCCCGTCACCGGCTCATTCCTTCTCTTGCGCCAGCGCGTTGACGGCGGCCGCCGCCATCGCCGAGCCGCCGCGCCGGCCATGCACCACGACGAAGGGCACGCGCCCGTCATCGGCCAAAGCCTGCTTCGATTCCGCCGCCCCGACGAAACCGACCGGAATGCCGATCACGGCCGCCGGCGGGGCCGCGCCCTCGTCGAGCATTTCCAGCAGCCGGAACAGCGCGGTCGGCGCATTGCCGATGACCACGACCGCGCCCGCCAGATGCGGCCGCCACAATTCCATGGCGGCGGCCGAGCGGGTCGTGCCCATCTCTGCGGCAAGGCCCGGCGTCCGCGGATCGTCGAGCGTGCAGATCACCTCGTTGTTCGCCGGCAGGCGAGCCCGCGTCACCCCGTTCGCCACCATCTTGGCGTCGCACAGGATCGGAGCGCCGGCCCGCAGGGCGGCTTCCGCCTTCGCGACGAAATCGCCCGACATCGCGACGTCCTTCGGCAGGTCGGTCATGCCGCAGGCATGGATCATCCGCACCACCAGTCGCGCCTCGGTCAGCGAAAACCGCGCAAGATCGGCCTCGGACCGGATGATCGCGAAGGAGCGCTCATAGATCGCCGCCCCGTCCCGGATGTAGTCGTCGCGCGTGCTCAAACCCGTGGTCCCGTAGTCCCGCGCTCGCTCACGCGGCTGAAAAGATCCTGCCCCGGCCGCAGTCGCGCCAGAATGGCGGGCAGGTCAAGCGTGGCGAGTGGCCTGTCCCGCGTCGTGCCTGCGACGACGACGTCGTAGCCGCCCTCGCGCGCGACCAGCGTGAGGTCGGATGCGCCATTATGGGCGCAGGATTTAACGCAGGCCGAGACGTGGATGCTGGCCCCGGTGGCGAGCAGCGGCGCGGCGGCCTCCGCCAGCGCAGCCGCATCCACCATCGCGTCGCTTTGCGCGCGCAGGCAAGCGGGCTTGCCGGCGCAGGCCTCGATGGACAGGCGCGGATCGTCGGGATCGACGATCAGGCCGAGGTCCGCCGCGATGGCGAGCAGAGGCTCGACTGCCGTCGGTTCGAGCCCCGCAAAAGCGAGCCCGCGCCAGGGCGACAGCCTGATCTCGGCCACGCCGGCCCGCAATGCCGCATCGCCCAGCCTCTCCAGCGTGACGACATCGCTGCGTCCGAATGGCAGGCCGATCAGAGCGGCCTGGCCGTGAGCGGTCGTGAAACGCCCTGCGCGTCGTGGCTCAGGCCGCGCCGCGGGCGGGATCGTCGGCGGCAGCCCTGTCGCGGCGATCATCTCGTCCAGCAGCGTCGGCGGCAGGTCGCGCAACCGCCTGATCGCATCGGGGTTTTCGCGGTGACGCGCGGCGAAGGCGGTCAGGAGTTCGGCTATTGGCTCTGGCGCGTCCGCAACATCGACCGGCCCGAGCCAGCGCCCATCCGGCAGCCCGATCGCGACCGTCCCGCCTGCGACCGCGACGGCGCGCAGGTCGCAGGGAAATCCGTCGAGCGACAACGGCCCGCCATCGTCGACGATCACGAGGCATTTGGCCGGCAGGCCGCGAATCGCGCGTCCGCGCGCCTCGATGGCGTCCGCGAGCGCGGCGGCGTCGATCAAGGCGCCGCGCTGTCCCCTTCCCCCCGCTTCAGCCATGTCGGATGTTTCCGACATGGCCAATGCATTGCTGAAGTCGGAAACATCCGACTTCAGTGGGGAAGGGTTAGGGATGGGGGGCCGTGCAGGACGAGCCCTACCGGCTGTTGCAGAGCCACGGCCTGGACTCTCCCCCCCACCCCGACCCTCCCCACCGCAGGCGGGGGGAGGGAGGGGCGGCGCGACCAGCGTCAGCCTTTGCGGCCCGTCGCCGTCATGCTCCTCGACCAGCCGCTCGGCCAGCAGCGTCGCGACCAGCTCGGGGTGCGTCGCCAACGCGACGCCCCTGATCTGGAGATTGGCGCGGGCCGAAATCTCGATCAGTCCGTTGCCGTGTTGCGCTGCGAGCCCGGCGATGCGGATGAGTTGCGCCGGCGTCAGCACCGCGCCGGGCGGATGCAGCCGGACCAGCCAGCCATCGCCGGTCTCCATCGGCCGCAGCGCGCTCGGGCACCAGCCGCGCCGCAGCGCATGGGGCGAGAGCGCCCTCACTCCGCCGCCTCCCGCGCCAGAAACGCCCCGACCGAGTTGCGCCGGCTCGTCCACAACCCGCGCCGCCCGGCTTCCGCAAGGCGGGCGCGGATCGCAGCCGCTGCGGGCGCATTGGCGGCCTCAAGCGCGCACCAGACCTGTGCATCGGCGCACCAGGCGTCGAAGACCGCGTCGAACAGCCCGTCGCTGACGGCGTCGGTGCTGGCCGCGAAGACGAACAGCGTATCGACGGCTTCCGCCAGTTCGGCCGCGCCACGCCAGCCATGGGCGAGCTGGCCCGCGATCCAGCGCGGATTCGTCAGCCGTCCATGGACGATCCGGGCGATGTCCTCCGGCAGGGTCCGCGCCTTGGGCGCATCGGGGTTCGAAGTATCGAGGCTGTAAAGCGCGGGCGTCGCGCCAAGCGATTGCGCCGCCGCCGCCAGCCCGCCGATCGCATCGGCGGCGCTCGACGCCTCGAGGATGTCGCGTCCGGCGGTGTCGCTGACATGGATGAAGGCCTGCGCGTCGCGGATGCGTCCGGCGAAGCCGGTATCGGCCGTTGCCTGCCCCTCGCGCCCGCCATAGGCATGGCTGGAAGCGGCGAGATAGGCCCCCGCGAGTTCGTCGCGATTTTGCCAGTCGCCGTCGAGCGCCCGGTCGGCCATCGCCGCCCCATAGCGCCCCGGCGCGGCGCCAAAAATGCGCGCGCCGGCCTCGCCGCGTCGGCGCGCGGCGGCGGGCTCGTTCCAGTCGTCGGGCTCGTCGAGGCCCGAGACCGCGCGCGCGGCCGCGTCCAGAAGCGCGATCTGATCCGGAAAGGTGTCGCGGAACGCGCCCGAAATGCGGATCGTCACGTCGAGACGCGGATGCTCCAGCTTCGGCTGCGGGATGACCGCAAATCCCGTCACCCGGGTCGAGGCGTCGTCCCAGAGCGGGTTTGCGCCCATCAGCGCCAGCGCATGGGCGATGTCCTCGCCGCCCGAGCGCAGGGTCGGCGAGGCCCAGAGGTCCATCACGATGCGGCGCGGGAAATCGCCATGGTCCTGCAGGTGCCGCGCGATCACCGCCTTTGCCGCGCGCTGCCCAAGCCGCGCCGCCGCGCGCGTCGGAATCGCACGAGGGTCCAGTGTCGAGAGATTGCGGCCCGTCGGCAGCACGTCGGGCCTGCCGCGATGCGGCGAGCCGGCGGGACCCGGCGGCACGAAGCGCCCGTCGAGCGCCTGAAGCAGATTTTTCCGCTCGTTCTGAGCCGAAACCGGGTCTTCGGCTGAGCGCCCGAAGACGTGCAAGCCATCGCGGAAGGGCAATTCGGCGATGTCGCAGAGCTGCGCGTCGAGCCGCGTCAGCGCTTCGCCCATGGCCATGTCGGCCGTGACGCCGCAGGCTTGGGCCAAATCGCTCGCTTGCGCCCGGTCCAGAATCTCGCGCGCGACGATGTCGGCTCGGCGCGGATCCATCGCCTGCGCCTGCGAGAACTCCTCGACGAGATCGCGCAGCAGCGCGATTTCGCCGCCGGCCCGCGTCTCCGCCAGCGGCGGCGGCAGATGGCCGAGCGTGATTGCAGCCAGCCGGCGCTTGGCCGGCGCGGCCTCGCCGGGATCGTCGACGACATAGGGGTAGATCATCGGCAGCCCCTGCGTGACGAGGCGCGGCCAGCAGGCGGGCGACAGCGCCACCGCCTTGCCCGGCAGCCATTCCGTGGTGCCGTGCGTGCCGAGATGGACCAGCGCGTCGATGCGCGCCGTCTCGCGCAAGGCGCGGTAGAAGGCGAGATAGCCATGGCAGGGCGGCGCGTCGGGGTCGTGATAGCGCGCCTTGCGGTCGGGCGTTAAGTCGCGTGGCGGCTGGAGCGCGATGATGAGGTTGCCGCGCTGGACGACGCGGAAGCGGAAGGTTGCGCCATCGCAGGCAGGGTCGGCGGCGGGGTCGCCATGGCTGGCGGCGAGCGCATCACGGGCCGAGGCGGGGATCGTCGCGAGCCAGGCGCGATAGGCGGAGAGCGGCAGGGTGAATTCGGCCGGACCGGTCGTAAGAGGAATCATCAAAGCGCCGCCGCCCTCTTCCCCCTCCCCCCGCTTGCGGTGGGGAGGGCCGGGGTGGGGGGGGGAGTCCAGGCCGTCGCCGCCACTCGTCGGCGTGGAGCCATGTCCTGCACGCCCCCCCATCCCTAACCCTTCCCCACCGGAAGTCGGGTATACCCGACTTCCGGCAACGTCTGCCCATGTCGACAACAGCCGACATGGGGAAGCGGGGGGAAGGGGACAGGGCGGCGCGTCGGGTCGGTCGGCGCTCAGGTCGTAACCCGCCTCCGCCAGCAGCGCCTCGATCGCCGCCACGCTGGCCGGCGTGTCGAGGCCGACGGCGAAGCCGGCCCGGCCGCCGCGCGCCGGATAGTCCGACATCACCAGCGCGAGCCTGCGCTTTCCGGCCGGCTTGCGCGCCAGCGCGATCCAGCCGGTGGCGAGATCGGCCAGCGCCGCGACGCCGTCGGCATCGGGTACCAGGCGGCGGATCGTCAGCCCGGTTTCGGCGTCGGCGACATCGGCCTTGAAGGCGACCGGGATCGCCCCGAGCCGCCCATCGAACTCCGGCAGCGCCACCTGCATGGCGAGGTCGACCGCCGACAATCCGCGCGGCGACGCCTCCCAGGCCGCGCGCGCGCTGCCGACGGGAACCGCCTGCAGGATCGGGCAGTCGGCTGTGTCGAGCACGAAGCCGTCGCCTTCGCGGGCGGAAAAGGCGGTGGTTGTAGCGATCAGCGCCGGCTTACTGGCTGCGACCAGCGCCGCGAATTCGGCGGTGACGGCCGGGTCCTTGAGGCTGGTCAGGGCGAGGATCAGCGGGGCATGGCCGCGTGCCGCGAGGGCGGCCGAGAGCGCCTCGGCCATGGCGGTGTCACCGGCCGTGACGCTGGAGCGGTAGACGAGGATGGGGACGAGCGCGCGATCGGTGGGGAGGGCGGTCATCGCCTCGCGCCAGTCGGTTGGGGCACCATTGCGACCGAGCGCGAAGAGGGCGGGCAGGGCAAGGGGCGGCGGGAGTTGTGCGAAGACGGATTGGCCGGGAGCGTTTTGCCTTCCCTCATCCCCATGCCGGGACCTTCTCCCCCGAGGGGAGAAGGGGGCTACAGCGACGCCGCGCCCTTCCGTCTCCCCTTGGGGGAGAAGGTGGCCCGGCGAAGCCGGGTCGGATGAGGGAAGGGTAGTGAGAACCCGCCCGATCCCATCCAGCAGCAGCCGCATGTTCTCCACGCCGCCGGCCTGGAAAAACCCCAGCAGCGCCTGCGTGCAGGCCGGCGGCAGCGTGCCGTACTCCGCCAGCCGCGCATCGTCCCGGTCGTCGCCGGGCAGCACCGCCAGCGCCACGCCATGCGTCCTGCACGCCGCCGCCAGTTGCTCGACGCCATAGCGCCAGTAGTCGAGCCCGCCGAGACAGCGCACCAGCACGAAGCGGCTCTTCGCGGCCGTCTTTTCGATCAGCAGATCGACCGAGAGCGGGTGCCTCAGCCGCCGCAGCGAGGCGAGGCGGACGGCCAGGCCCGCTCCGTCATGCTCGGCCTTGTGCCGAGCATCCACGTCTTGGGTGCAGGGCTCGACAAGCGAAGACGTGGATGGTTGGGACAAGCCCGACCATGACGAGAAGGGCACGGAGGACTTTCCCGCCGCTGCGGCCAAGGCCGACAAATCGCTGTCGGCAAAGGACAGCACCAGCACATCCCCCGGCGGCAGCCCGAGATCGACGGCGTCTTCGCCGTCGTCGAGCCTGATCTCGCTGGTCGGAAGGAGGTGCATGGCCTTGGCGTCACCCGTTCAGCGCCGCGGCGACCGCCGCCCGGTCGAAACCCTTCAGCCCGATCACCACGAGCCGGCCGTCGCGCGCCTCGCCGGCGGCCCAGGCCCTGTCGAAATGATGCCCGACGCGCGCGCCGACGCCCTGCACCACGAGCCGCATCGGCTTGCCCTGCACCGAGGCGAAGCCCTTCAGCCGCAGCACGCCCTCGGCCTCCGCCGCCTTGGCGACGCGAGCGGCCAGCGCCTCGGGCGAGACGGTCTCGGGGAGCGGGAAATTCACGCTGTCGAAATCGTCATGGTCGTGGTCCTCGCCCTCGCCATGATGCGAGGGTCGCGCCGCGAGATCGTTCTCGGCGGCTGCGCCAAGCCCCACGATCAGCGCCGGCTCGACCTTGCCATGGCTTGTCTCGACGATCTTGATCGCCTTGGGCAGATGCTCCGCAATCTGCGCCTTGACGCGGGCCCGCCCGGCCTCGTCGACGAGGTCGGTCTTGTTGAGCAGGATCAGGTCGGCGCAGAGGATCTGGTCCTCGAACACCTCTTCCAGCGGGTTGTCGTGCTCGACCGATGCGTCCTGCGCGCGTTGCGCCGCCAGCGCATCGGGATCGTCGGCGAACTGGCCGTCCGCCACGGCCGGCCCGTCGACCACCGCGATGACGCCGTCGACCGTCACCCGCGCCCGGATCGCCGGCCAGTTGAAGGCGGTCACCAGCGGCTTGGGCAAAGCCAGCCCCGAGGTCTCGATCAGGATGTGCTCGGGCGGGTTCGCGCGGTTGAGCAGCTTCTCCAGCGCCGGCACGAAATCGTCGGCGACGGTGCAGCAGATGCAGCCATTGGGCAGTTCGACGACGTCGTCCTCGGAGCAGCCGGCGATGCCGCAGCCTTTCAGGAACTCGCCGTCGAAGCCGAGATCGCCGAACTCGTTGACCAGCACGGCCAGGCGCTTGCCCTGCGGGTTCTCGAGCAGATGGCGCACCAGCGTGGTTTTGCCCGCGCCGAGGAAGCCGGTGATGATGGTGCAGGGGGTCTTGGTCAGGGCAGGTGAGGTCACGGGGTTCTCGCATTCGGAAGGGGAGGGATGCGCGCCACGACGCCCTTGCGGATGGCCTCGGCGCGTTCGCGCCAGGGCACGATGCCGTCGGCCGTCTCGCGGTATTGGCGCGCGAAGCTCAGCAGGGTTTCGGCGCTCCCGGCAGGGTCGAGATCGCCGTAAATATAGGTCCAGCGGCCTTCGCCCGTCAGAGCGACCGTGCAGGGCCGCTTGCACACCGAGAGGCACTCCACCGTCTCGACGGCGACGCCGGGATGCGCGCCCTCGGCCAGCGCCATCGTCAGCGCCGCGGCCAGGATCGCGCCTGGCCGGGCTGCATCGGGATCGCCGCCCGCTGCGCGGCAGCTTGAGCAGACGAGAATGCGCACGATGTCCGCGCCCGTCTCCGGGCGCGGCCTTTGCAAGGCGTCGGTCATGGCTGGCTGCGGCTCAGGCCGCGCCGGGAAGCGCCGAGGCCAGGAACACGACGCCGACCAAGGCGAGACCGGCTGCGACCGCGCGCAGCGGCAAAGCCGAACCGCTCTCGACGGAGAACAGGCGGCGCGCCAGCAGGGTCGCGCCGACCATGACGGCGGCCTGAACCGCGACGAGACCCACCAGATAAGCCCCGACGACGAGACGGTCCGCGCCGATGATGGCTTCCGCGAGCGCATGGCCATGGGCGAAGCCGGCCGCCGCGAAGAGCGCGCCGATCGCCGGCAGCGGCAGGGCCGGCCGCCAGATCGCAAGCGCGGCGATCACGATGACGCTGGCCGCCACGAGGATTTCGCCGGCCGGCAGGTCGACGCCTTGCATATGCGCGAAGGCGCCGATCCCCATGCCGACGATCCAGAGCACCGGCAGCAGGAGCGCGCCCGAGGCGAAGCGGCTGGCGACCAGACCGACGGCGATCAGGGCCGCCAGATGGTCGAGCCCGAGGACGGGGTGGCCGAGGCCCGACAGCAGGCCCTGAGCGAGGGTCGAGGGCGTCTCGCCGCCCATGGGATGGTGCGCGAGCGCCGGCGAGGCCGCGAGGACGGCGATTGCGAGGGCTGGCAGGAAACGTGAAGGCTTTAGGCGGGCAAGCAAGATCATCGTGGTCATCTCCGTCACAGGCAGCCGGCCTTGCGGCCGGCCAAAGCTCCCACAGACGGAGCCGCGCGCCCAAACCGGTCGCGCGGACACAGCCGCCGTCGGAACACCCCGTCCGATGGGCCCATGAGAAGCAGTCTCGACGGCAGGTCTCCTGGCTCGCGGGTCTAAGACCTTTCGCCGCCTTCCCGGGATCGCTCCCAGTGGCCGATGGCGTAAGGCTACCGCTTACAGTTGCGGGGGCAGCCACGGCATTTCACCGCGTTCCCTTTTCACCCCGTCGCCGGGGCACCGTCGTGCAAGATCATTAGCCATGTGCGGGCGGCTGTGCAATGCACCGCGCGCGTCTCCCTCGGCCCTCATCCTGAGGAGGCGCGAAAGCGCCGTCTCGAAGGATGCTCCAGAGCGCGCTGGAGCATCCTTCGAGACGAAGCCTGTGGCTTCTCCTCAGGATGAGGGCTTGGTTGTCGAAACATGACCACGGCCATTCCCCGTCTCACCCTCGTTCTCGGCGGCGCGCGCTCCGGCAAGAGCCGGCATGCGGAGTCGCTGGTCGAGGCCATGCCCGCGCCATGGACCTATATCGCCACGGCGCAGGCCTTCGACGACGAAATGGAGGCTCGCATCGCCGAGCATCGGCTCCGGCGTTCGGCGGACTGGATCACGGTCGATGCGCCGCTCGAACTGCCCGACGCGATTCGGGGGGCTCCGCAGGGCCGCCCCATCCTGGTCGATTGCCTGACGCTCTGGCTCACCAATCTCATGCTCGCCGAACGCGACATTCATGCCGCCTGCGACGATCTGATCGCCGCCTGCGCGCAGGCGGCCGGCCCCGTCGTGCTCGTCTCCAGCGAGGTCGGCCTCGGCATCGTGCCCGACAATGCGCTCGCCCGGCGCTTCCGCGACGAGGCCGGTCGCCTGCACCAGCGCCTTGCGGCCCAGGCCGGCCGCGTGGTCTTCATGGTCGCGGGACTAGCGATGCAGGTGAAGTGATGATGACGGATGCCGACGAGGCCGCCCGCCACAAGGCCAAGATGAAAAAGCGCAAGGCGGTTCAGGATGCCGAGGTCGCCTCGAAAACCGTCGAAAAGGGCCTGCTGATCGTCAACACCGGTCCCGGCAAGGGCAAATCGACCGCCGCCTTCGGGCTGATGCTGCGCGCGCTCGGCCATGGCTGGCGCGTCGGCGTGGTGCAGTTCGTCAAGGGCGCCTGGGAAACCGGCGAGCGCAGGGCGCTCGACGCGTTCGGCGACCGGATCGTCTGGCACACCATGGGCGAGGGCTTCACCTGGGAGACGCAGGACAAGGCCCGCGACATCGCCGCCGCCGAACGCGCCTTCGCCAAGGCCAGGGAACTGATGGCCGAGGAGACGATCCGCCTGATCGTGCTCGACGAGCTCAACATCGCGCTGCGCTACGATTATCTCCCGCTCGCCAAGGTGGTGGCCGTGCTGTCGGCGCGGCGCGCGGACCTCCACATCGTCGTCACCGGACGCAACGCCAAGCCGGAGCTGATCGCGGCCGCCGATCTCGTCACCGAGATGACGCTGGTGAAGCATCACTTCGCGGCGGGCGTGAAGGCGCAGGCGGGCATCGAGTTCTGATCGCAGAAGGTGTTGATTTCTCAAGGAAACACGACGTCATCCCGGGCTTGACCCGGGATCCATCGTAGAGCGTTGTCGTGCCCTATGATGGATCCCGGATCGGCGCGGCTGCGCCGCTTGTCCGGGATGACGCGGTGTTTCCACGTCAAATCATCAAGCGCTCAAGCCGCCGCCAGCCTGACGCGGCCGACCGCCAAGGCGGTCGCGGCCTGCGTCGGCTCGACCACGGGGATGCCGAGCGCCTCCTCCAGCGGCCTGCGGAAGCGCGCCATGCCGGCGCAGCCCATCACGACGACGTCGGCGCGATGCACATCGCGCAGGATTTTGCCGGTCGCCGTCATCCGCTCCAGCGTCTTCTCCTCGTTCGCGAGTTCGGTCACGCCCATGCCGATCGAAAGGTCGCCCGCGAAGCGCGCCATCACGCCCATCGCGCCGAAATAGCGCAGATGGCGCGGGATCGAGGTCGGCAGGATCGCGATCACGCCGAAGCGCTGGCCGAGCGTCAGCGCCTGCAGCACGCCCGATTCCGCGATGCCGAGCACCGGCCGCCGGCTCTGCTCGCGCAACGCATGCATGCCGGGGTCGGAGAAGCAGGCCACGACGAAGGCCGCGGCCTCGTTCTCCAGCCCCGCCGCCCGCTTCAGCAGGGGGCCGATGACGCCGTCGACATCGCGTTGAGACTGGATGCCGGGCGGGCCCTCGGCCAGCGTCAGGCATTCGATCGCCGGCCCGTCGCTGGAGCGCAGCGGCTCGACGGCTTTGTCGATGCCGGCCGTGACGGCCTCGGTCGAGTTGGGGTTGATGACGAAGATGGTGCCGGACATGAGTGGCTCCGCGGGTAAGCGATCAGGCTTCAGAAAGAGACGCCGTCATCCCGAACAAGCCGCGCAGCGGCGCAGCTCCGGGATGACGGGTGTGGTGAAAAGCATCAATACAGCTTCGCTCCGAAATTCCGGCTCTCGTCGAACTCCGGCGAGAGCCGTCCCGTCGGCAACGTCGCCTCGCCGGCGTCTCGCAGCATCAGCCGGCCCGAACCGGGACCCGCCTTCAGCGCGCCCTCGGCGACCACCACCTCGCCGCGCCGCAGCACGGTCGCCGGCCAGCCGGTGATCGTGCGGCCCGCGAAGGGGTTGTAGCCGGTGTTGTCGTGCAGATTGTCCGCGAGCTTCACCTTGCGCCCGGCATCCCAGATCGCGATGTCGGCGTCCGTGCCGATGGCGAGCGAGCCCTTTCTGGGCAAATCATAGATCCGCGCCGGCGCTGTCGCGGTCAGCTCGACGAACTTCTTTAATCCGAGCCGGCCCTTCGACACCATCGCGTCGAACAGCACCGGCAGGCGCATCTCCAGCCCCGGCATGCCGTTGGCGATCTGCTTGAAGCCGGGATTGGGCCCGGCCGAGAGTTTCCCGGTCTCGTCGAAGCGATAGGGCGCGTGGTCGGAGGAGAGAATCTGCAGGTCGCCCAGCGCCAACGCCTGCCACAGCGCCTCCTGATCGCTTTCCGTCCGCTGCGGCGGCGAGCAGACCCATTTCGCGCCCTCGATGCCCGGCTTGTCCAACTCGTCGGCCGTCATCAGCAGGTAATGCGGGCAGGTTTCGGCATAGATTTTCACGCCGCGCCCGCGCGCCTCGCGGATCACCCTCGCGCCCTCCGCCGTCGAGACATGGAAGATGCAGATCGGCTGGTCGAGCAGCTCGGAAAAGGCGATCAGCCGGTGGAAAGCCTCGATTTCGGCTGCGCGCGGATGGCTGACGGCATGGTATTTCGGGGCCGTGTAGCCGCGCTTCGTCAGCCGCTCGCCCATCCATTTCAGCAGGCCGTGGTTTTCGGCATGGACGCAGACCAGCGCGCCGGCCTGTCGCGCCGAAAGCATGACGTCGAGCAGCTGCTGGTCGTCGACCTGCACCGCGTCATAGGTCATGAACACCTTTACGGAGCGGTGCCCGGCTGCGATCAGCGCCGGCAGGTCGGTCGCGATGGTCTGCTCGTCGGGGTTGGCCACCATCAGATGGAAGGCGTAATCGATGATCGCGCCCTTTCGGGCGAGCGCCGCATAGTCGCTGACGGTGGTGGCGAGACTCCTGCCCCGGTGCTGGGCGGCAAAGGAGATCACCGAGGTCGTGCCGCCGAAAGCCGCCGAGCGCGTGGCCGTTTCGAACGTGTCGGCGTTCATCAGCCCGCCGCCCGAGAGCTGTTCGATATGGCAATGCGTATCGACGCCGCCCGGCAGCACCAGCCTGCCCGAGGCGTCGATCTCGCTTGCGCCGGCCGGCAAATCGAGCCCGATCGCGGCGATCGTCTCGCCCCTGATCCCAAGATCGGCCCTGAAAACGTCCGTCGCGGTCGCGAGCGTGCCGCCTCGGATGACGATGTCGTAGACAGGGGCGGGCATGACGTGAGCTCTCCTGGTGCGCGATCTGTGCAGTATGCGCGCCGGAGAGTTTTTTGCCACGCGTCCTGGCGAATGGCGGGGCAGCGCCCGCGCGCGTCCGCGGCGAGCGCCGGAAGGCCTTCCTTCTCCCGCAAGGGGAGAAGGAAAAAACCTCACTTCGCGTCGAGCAGTTCCTTCACGGACAGCAGCACCAACTCGTTGTCGTCGGCCTTCTTCGGATCGCGCGAGGAGGAGAAGGGCAGGTTGTTGTCGTTGCCGACGACGATCGTGCCCGCCGCGCGATCGACCACGTCGACGTTCTCGATGGTGAAGAACGGGAAGGGCAGCACGCCGTCGATGGCGCCCTGCTTCGCCTTTCTGTCCGGATCGGCGATCTTCATCAGATCGATGAAGCCGATCTTGCGCACCGCCTTGCCGGCATTGGCCTCAGACATCTCGATCTTTACGACCCGCTTGAACTTCGCCAGATCGTGGAAGCAGTCCGGGCCGCGCTGCCCGGCCGCACAGGCCTTGTCGGCGGTGCCCTCGCCATTATCCCTTTCGATAATGAGCGCCGTCGTCGCGTCGATCATGTTGAAGTCGCCGATCGCCAGTCCCGCCTGCTCGAGTGGGAAGAACCAGGAGCGGTCGGTCCATTTTTCAGCCTGAACGTCGAATTCGAGGATGCGCAGCACCTCCTTGCCGTCGCGCTGCTCGTTGCCCTTCGTGGCCTCGTCCCAGATCGGGCCTTCGAGCAGCGGGTAGAGGAAGCGCCCGTCCGGCGACTGCGCCATGCCCTCATAGCCCTTGGAGCGGCGGACGT
>JAESGM010000577.1_pt1 | contig 23001 bp, 21 predicted proteins | sample 9269721 | NCBI WGS metagenome assembly JAESGM01 (sample SAMN15720920, study PRJNA650825) | algae metagenome | isolation source: Komarekiella atlantica HA4396-MV6 and co-occurring heterotrophs from... | place: USA: Theobald House, Kauai, HI | collected 2009-07-29 | reverse complement strand
TCGAAGGAGCATGAGCATGGCCAAGAACCGCAAAGTCATCATCACCTGCGCGGTGACGGGCGCGATCCATACGCCCTCCATGTCGCCGCATCTGCCGGTGACGCCGCAGGAGATCATCGACGCGGCCATCGGCGCGGCCGAGGCCGGGGCCGCGCTGGTCCATGTCCACGCCCGCGATCCGGTCACCGGCAAGCCCGACCAGTCGCCCGCCGCCTTCGAGCCCTTTCTCAAGGTGATCAAGCAGCGCTGCGACGCCGTGATCAACATCACCACCGGCGGCGCGCCGACCATGGGCGTCGAAGAGCGGCTGCAGCCTTGCGCCCATTTCAAGCCCGAGGTCGCCTCGCTCAACATGGGCTCGATGAATTTCGGGCTCTACCCGATGCTGGCCCGGTTCAAGGACTTCAAGCACGACTGGGAGCGGCCCTATCTCGAAGGCTCTAAGGACCGCATCTTCAAGAACACCTTTCAGGACATCGAGAACATCCTGACGACCTGCGCCGAGAACGGCACGCGTTTCGAGATCGAGTGCTACGACATCGGCCATCTCTACACGCTGGCGCATTTCGTCGATAAGGGCCTCGTCAAGCCGCCCTTCTTCGTCCAGTCGGTCTTCGGCATCCTGGGCGGCATCGGCCCCCATCCCGAGGACGTGATCCACATGAAGCGCACGGCCGACCGGCTCTTCGGCGACGACTACCAGTGGTCGGTGCTGGGCGCGGGCCGGCACCAGCTGCCGATCGCGGCGATGGCCGTCTCGATGGGCGGCAACCTGCGCGTCGGACTGGAGGACTCGCTCTGGCTCGGGCCGGGCCAGATGGCGAAGTCCAACGCCGAGCAGGTCAGGGCCGCGCGGATGATCGTCGAGGGGCTGGGGCTCGAAATCGCGACGCCGGCCTATGCCCGCGAGGTCTTGCAGCTCAAGGGCGCGGACAAGGTCGCGTTCTGAGGGGCCTTACATCCCCCCGTCATCCCGGGCGTAGCGAAGCGGAGACCCGGGACCCATTCCGGAACGGTTCAGGAATGGGTCCCGGATCGGCGCGGCTGCGCCGCTTGTCCGGGATGACGACGGAGGGGAGCACGCCGGCTGGCGCTCACGCCGCCGCTAGCGCCTGCTCCGCCAGAATGCACCGCACCACCCTGCCCTCGCCGAGCTCCACCACCGGCGGCAGCGCCGCCCGGCAGCGCTCTTGCACATGCTTGCAGCGCGGCGCGAAGGAGCAGGAGTCCGGGGCCGAGTTGAGCGCCGGCGGCGCGCCGGGGATCGCCTCCAGCCGCTCGCCCTTCTTTGCGCCATGCAGGTTCGCGGCCAGCAGGCCGCGCGTATAGGGATGCCGCGGATCGCGCAAAAGCTCGCGCACCGTGCCGGTCTCGACGATCTGGCCGGCATACATCACCGCGAGCCGGTCGGAGACCTCGACGGCGACGCCGATGTCGTGGGTGACGAAGAGCATGCCCATGCCCATCTCGCGCTGGAGCTGGCGCAGCAGCAGCAGGATCTGAATCTGCACCGTGGCGTCGAGCGCCGTCGTCGGCTCGTCGGCGAGCAGGAGTTTCGGCCTCGCGGCGAGCGCGAGCGCGATCATGGCGCGCTGGCGCATGCCGCCCGACATCTCGTGCGGATAGGCTTTCAGCCGGCGCGCCGGCGACGGGATGCGGACCAGCTCCAGCAGTTCGAGCGCGCGCGCCATCGCCACCTTCTGCGGCACCTTCTCGTGCCGGACGATCGCCTCGGCGATCTGCTCGCCGACCGTATAGACCGGGTCGAGCGCCAGCGCCGGGTCCTGGAAGATCATCGAGGTGACGGCGCCGCGATAATCGGCGAGCTCCTGCGGATTCAGCGCCAGCACGTCGCGGCCATCGACCTCGACCGTGCCGCCGATATCGGTGCGGCTCTCGGGCAGCAGGCGCAGCAGCGTCTTCAGCGTCACGCTCTTGCCGGAGCCGGATTCGCCGAGAATGCCCAGCACTTTTCCCGCCTCCAGCGTCAGCGAGACGCCGTTGACCGCATGCACCACCTGCGCGCCTCGAAAGCGCACGGTGACGTTCTCCATCCTGACGAGGGGGGCGCTCACGCGGCTTCCTCCAGCTTCGGCGCGCGGCTATGGCCGGAGCCCGCGACCTCCATATGGCAGGCGGTCTCGCGCGCGCCTTCGCCGGTGCGGGCCAGCACGGGCTTGACCTTGGCGCAGATGGTCTGCGCCTGCGGGCAGCGCGGGTGGAAGCGGCAACCGTCTGGCGGGTTGATCGGGTTTGGCGGGTCGCCCGCGAGCGGGGCTTCCATCGTCCGGTTGTCGGGGTCCATCGACGGCATCGCCGAGAGCAGCGCGCGGGTATAGGGGTGGCGCGGATCGTCATAGAGCTCGTCGACCGGGCCGATCTCCACCACCTCGCCGAGATACATCACCATGACGCGGTCGCTGATGAAGCGGACGACGTTGAGGTCATGGCTGATGAAGATGTAGGTCAGGCCGAACTCCTCGCGCAGATCGGCGAGCAGGTTCAGCACCTGCGCCTCGACCGATTTGTCGAGCGCCGAGACCGCCTCGTCGAGAATGACGAGGCGCGGCCCCAGCGCCAGCGCGCGCGCGATGTTGACGCGCTGGCGCTGGCCGCCCGAGAGCTCGTGCGGATAGCGCGCTGCGAAACGCGCCGGATCGAGCCCGACCTTGGTCAGCAGTTCGCGCGCCTTCAGGATCGCGGCAGGCTTCGAGACGCCATGCACGGTCGGGCCGAAAGCGATCGAATCCTCGATGGTCAGGCGCGGATTGAGCGAGGCGTAAGAGTCCTGAAAGACCATCTGCGCCTGTCGGCGGTATTCCTTCAGGGTCAGCGACGTGCCGCCGACGATCTCGCCGTCGAACAGCATCTCGCCCTTGTCCTGTGGGATCAACTGCATGACGACGCGCGCGGTCGTCGACTTGCCGCAGCCGGATTCGCCGACGACGCCGAGCGTCTCGCCCTTGGTGACGGTGAAATCGACGCCGTCGACCGCGCGCACCACCGCACCGCCGCCGAGCGGGAAATGCTTGGTCAGCGTCTTGGCCTGCAGCAGCGGCGTGCCGGCTCCGCCGCGATCGGGCGTGGTAGGGAGTTGGGCTTCTTGCGCCATGGTCAGCCCTTCACATCCATCGCCGAGCGCAGGCCGTCGGAGAGCAGGTTGAACGAGATCGAGGTGATGAAGATCGCAGCGCCCGGCAGCGCCGCGACCCAGGGCTGGACATAGATCGCGGTGCGCAGCGTGTTCAGCATCAGGCCCCATTCCGGCGTCGGCGGCTTGGTGCCGAGACCCAGGAAAGACAGGCCCGAGGCCAGGATCATCGAGACCGAGATCAGGCTGGTCGCATAGACGAAGATCGGGCCCAGCACGTTGCCGAGCACATGCACGCGGATGATGGTCAGCGCATTGGCTCCGCTGGCGCGCGCCGCCTCGACATAGTCCATGCTGCGGACCTGCGTCGTGACGCTCTCGGCAATGCGCGCGATCGGCGGGATGAACACGATCGTCAGCGAAATCAGCGAGTTGGTGATGCCGGCCCCGAGCGCGCCAGACAGCGCGATCGCCAGCAGCACCGAGGGGAAGGCGTAGAACACATCGACCGTGCGCATCACGATGGTGTTGAACCTGCCGCCGAAGAAGCCGGCCGTGACGCCGATGACCGAGCCGATGAAGAAGGCGACGAACACCGGCATCACGCCCATGAAGAGCGAGAGACGCGCGCCGTGGATCAGCCGCGAGAGCATGTCGCGGCCGAGTTCGTCGGCGCCCAGCGGATAGCCCGGCGTGCCGATCGGCCTCAAGCGTCGCAGCATCGAGGAGCGCGTCGGGTCGGCGGGCGCGATGTAGTCGGCGAAGATCGCCATCAGGATGATCAGCAAGACGACGATGCCGGCGGCGACCGCGACCTTGTCGTGCTTGAAGCGCCGCCAGACGCCGGCCCAGTAGCCCGGCGATTTTGCCAGAGGCGGCACGACGATGGCGGGCGTGGTTTCGGAGGTGATCGCGCTCATGGCTCAGCGCCTCCTGACGCGGGGATCGAGCAGCCCCTGCACGATATCGACCAGCACATTCAGCGTGACGAAAAACATCGCCAGCACCAGGATCGTGCCCTGGAGCAAGGGCAGATCGCGCTGGAAGATGGCGTTGCCGAGCAGGAAGCCGGTGCCCGGCCAGGAGAACACCGTCTCGATCAGGATCGAGCCGCCGAGCAGGTAGCCGAGCTGGAGGCCCATCACGGCGAGCGCCGTCGGCGCGGCGTTCTTCACGACATGCCTGAACACGCCGAAATCCATCAGCCCCTTGGCGCGCAGCGCGGGCACGAATTCCTGGTTCAGGATGTCGGCGACGAGCGCGCGCACGGTGCGCGCGACGATGCCCATCGGGATCACCGACATCGTGATCGCGGGCAGGATCATGTAGCTGACATGCTCCCAGTCCCATTTCCACGCGGCCGAGCCGCCCGGTCCCGCCCCGCCCGGCGGCAGCCAGCCGAGCTGCACCGAGAAGACGATGACCATGACCATGCCGAGCCAGTAATGCGGCACCGAGACGCCGAGCACGGCCACGATCGACGCCATCTTGTCGAGCCAGGAGCCGCGAAAATAGCCGGCGACAAACCCGAAGAACGACCCGAGCACGAAGCCGATGATGGTGGCGAGGATCGCGATCAGCAGCGTGTTGCCGACGGCGCGCCAGACTTCGGCCGCGACGGGACGCCCGGTGGCGATCGAGGTGCCGAGGTCGCCCTGCAGCGCCTTCATCAGCCAGAGGCCGAACTGCACCGGCAGCGGCCGGTCGAAGCCGTAGATCTTGCGCAGCTCGTCCTGCATCGCCTGCGAGGCGTCGGGCGGCAGCACGGAGGTCAGCGGATCGCCCGGCGCGATATGGACGAGCAGGAAGCAGAACAGGCTGACGCCGAAAGCGACGGGCAGGACGTAGAGGATGCGCTTGGCGAGGTATTTCAGCATGGCGCTTGCACTCCGGCCGGATCAGCCGCAACAGGTCCCCTTCCCCCCGCTTCAGCCATGTCGGATGTTTCCGACATGGCCAATGCATTGCCGAAGTCGGAAACATCCGACTTCGGTGGGGAAGGGTTAGGGATGGGGGGGCGTGCAGAAAGAGGCTCGACGCCAGCCGCGAGCAGCCACGGCCTGGACTCTCCCCCCCACCCCGACCCTCCCCACCGCAAGCGGGGGGAGGGAGAAATGGCGGCGCCCGTCATCTGCCGCAAAGCCGCCATCAAGACACGTCTCACTTGGCCATCGTGATCGGCGAGAAGTCCTGGAACCAGTTCTGGGCCTGCACGAAGCCCTTCACTTTCGCGCTCATTGCGCGCGGGTTCACGTCGTGCGTCACCATCAGGAACAGCGCCTCGTCGACATATTTCTCATGGACCTTCTGCAGCACCTTCGTCTGCTCGGCAGCGTCGAAGGTCGTGCGAATCTGGTCGAACAGCTTGTCCATCTCCGGGTCGCAATACAGCCCCCAATTCGTGCCCGCCGGCGGCACGAGGTTGCACTGGAGATGGCGGATGAAGCCGGTGAAGGGATCCTGAATGAAATAGGTATAGTTCATCCCCGTCGCCTTGCGCGAGGATTCATGGTTCGCGCCGGCGCGCCAGATGTTGATCAGCGTGTTCCATTCGACGACCTCGAAGTCGATCTTGATGCCGACCTCGGCGAGGTTCTGCTGGACGAACTCGTTCATCGGCAAAGGCTGCATCTGGCCCGAGCCCGAGGGCGCGATCAGTATCTTCGTCGTCACCGGCTTTGCGGGAGAGAAGCCGGCTTCCGCAAGCAGCTTCTTCGCTTCCGCCTGATCGAGCTTGAGCTTGAATTTCGGATTGCCGAACCACTGGTGGCCGGGCGGATAGAACCCTTGCGCCGGGATCATCAGCCCGCCGAGCAGTTCCTTCAGCCCCTCGCGGTCGACGGCGAGGTTGGCGGCCTTGCGGACGCGCACATCGTTCCAGGGCGATCCCTCGGCGCGCGACAGGTGCCAGGTCCAGTTATGCGGATAGGCGTTGGTGATCACCTGGAAACCCGCGCTCTTCAGCGAAGGGATCAGGTCCGGCGACGGCGCCTCGATCCAGTCGACCTGACCCGCCCTGAGCGCGGCGGCGCGCGCGTTCGGCTCCGGCAGCGGCAGCAGCACGAGCTTGTCGAGCTTGGGCACGCGGGCCTTGTCCCAGTAATCGGCGTTGGGCGTGAGTTCCGCCCGCTCGCGCGGCTGGAAGGCGGTAAGCTTCCACGGGCCGGTGCCCGACGGCGTCTTCGCCACCGCCTCCCAGCTCTTGCCGAGCTTTTCCCAGTTCGCCGGCGACGACATCAGAATCCAGGCGAGCTGATAGGGCAGCGTGGCGTCGGGCGTCTTGGTCGTGATCTCGACCCTGTATTTGTCGATGACCTTGTAGGACCCGACCGCCGGGATGCGCGAGCGGCCCTGCGCCGCCTGACGCTGGTCGAACTGGGGGGCGTCGTTCTTCAAGAGCTTGTCGAGGTTCCAGACCACGGCCTCGGCCGTGAACTCGGAACCGTCATGGAATTTGACGCCCTCGCGCAGCGTGAAGACCCATTTGGTCTTGTCGGTGGCGTCGACCGCCCAGCTCGTCGCCAAACCCGGCATCAGATCGGAGGCCTTGTCCGCCTTGCTCAGGTCCCAGTTGATCAGCGCGTCATAGACCGTATAGCCCATGAAGCGCTGGCCCTCGCCGCCCTGGTCGGTCTGGCCGGTCGTGAGGGGTATGTCGCTCGCGGTCATGCCGATGCGCAGCGTTCCCTGCGCCTGCGCGGACCCTGCATGAAGCGACACGCCGGCGGCGAGAGTGAGGGCGAGAACGCTGCGGATCATCGGTGGTCTCCGGAACTGGATTGGTTCCAGCCTGCGCAGCAAGGGACGTGCCACCCTCTTTCCTTCTCCCCTCGGGGGAGAAGGTGGCCCGGCGCAGCCGGGTCGGATGAGGGCCCGGCGTAGCCGGGTCGGCTGAGGTAGGAATGGGTGAGCGTGACCGATACGATGACCGCGCCTCGGCGCGGCCCTCATCCGTCAGCGCTGCGCGCTGCCGCCTTCTCCCCATCAAAGTCGGCTGTTGCCGACTTTGACACCTTGAGTGCCCATCTCGGGCAAGCCCGAGATGGGTGGGAGAAGGGGCGCTCCACCGCCTCACTCCACCGACATCGGCGCGAGGTCGATGAACCAGCTCTTGGGCTGGACCACGCCCTTGACCTTCGCGCTCATGGCCCGAGGCCCGACGTCATGGGCGACCCAGACGAAGGGAGCCTCCTCGACGATGCGGGCATGGAGCTTCGCCAGCGCCGCGTCGCGCGCCGTGCCGTCGAACGAGGTGCGCGCGTCGGCGATCAGCTTGTCGAACTCGTCATTGCCGAAATAGCCCCAGTTGTTCGACACCGGGGGGAAGGTCTTGGTCGAGGTGAAGCGGACCATGGCGAAGAACGGGTCCATCGCCGCGAAGGTGACGTTGGTGGCGTTCGCCCCGCGCGCATTGGGGCTCTTGGCGCCCTCGCGCCAGTTGGTGAAGACGGCGTTCCATTCGCCGACCTCGAGCGCGACGTCGAAGAAGCACTCCTTCAGCGCCTGCTGCATGAACTCGTTCATCGGCAGAGGCTGCATCTGCCCCGAGCCCGAGGCCGAGGTCAGCACCTTGACCTTCGCCGGCTTGGCGGCCGAGTAGCCGGCTTCGGTCATCAGCTTCTTGGCGGCGGCGAGGTCGTATTTGATGTCGAATTTCGGATTGCCCCACCAGGGATGGCCGGGCGGCACCGTGCCCTTCGGAATTTCCATCAGCCCGCCGAGCAGCGTCTTCAGCTCCTCGCGGTTGACGCAGAGATTGGCGGCGTGACGGACCTTGACGTCGGTCCAGGGCGAGCCCTCGACGAAGGAAAGCTGCCAGGGCCAGACATGCGGCTGGGCGTTGGTGTAGACCGTGAACCCGCGCTGCTTGATCTGCGGCACCGCGTCCGGCGAGGGCGACTCGATCCAGTCGACCTGGTTGGAGAGCAGCGCGGCGGTGCGGGCGTTGGCCTCCGGCAGCGGCAGCAGCACGACGCGGTCGACCTTCGGCACGCGCTTGGGGTCCCAATAGGCCTTGTTGGCGACCATCTCGAAGCGCTCGCGCGGCACGAGGCGGGTGCCCTTGAACGGGCCGGTGCCCGAGGGATCGGCCGAAAAGGCGGCCCAGGCCTGCTTGGCGCGCTCGGCCGGGTCGGTGACGGAGGCAGGCACGGCGGCGAGCTTGGCCGCCCAATGCGCCGGCGAGGCCATGAACAGATTGGTCAGGTTGATCGGCAGGAAGGCGTCGGGCTCCGACGTCGTGAGCTCGACCGTCAGCGGATCGATCGCCCGCGCCGATTTCAGCGTCGGCATGCGCGAGACGGTGACGCCGATCTGGTCGGGCGCGAAATGCGCCGCCTCCTTGTTGAGCACCTTGTCGACGTTCCAGACCACGGCGGCCGAGGTGAAATCCGAGCCGTCCTGGAATTTCACGCCCGGACGCAGCTTGAAGGTCCATTTCGTCTTGTCGGTGGCGTCCACCGCCCATTCCGTGGCCAGCCCCGGGATGACGACGCTCGCCTTCTCGGCCGAGGACAGGTCCCAATGGGTCAGCGCGTCATACATCGGGATGCCGGTGAAGCGGTTGCCCTCGAAGCCCTGGTCGGGCTGGCCATGGGTGCGCGGAATGTCGGCGGCTGTCATGCCGATCCGCAGCACCTTCTCCTGGGCGAGCGCTCCGGTGGCGAGCGCGGTCGAAAGGCCAAGCGCGAGAAGGGCGGAACGCGAAAACGTCGGTGTGGACACTGGTAGTCTCCCTGTGATTGGCCCGGCGGTCGCACGCAGGGCGATGTCGGTTAGCAACCGGCGTGCCAGACCGGGGATTCCGGGAGGTGCGTCAAAGCGGCCGGATTTGCGCGCAATTCTGAAACGATTGAAAACGCGGCAGGCTCCCCTGCCGCAAATTTAGGCAAAGCCTGCGCCGGAGCCTGCCCTTAAGTCAAGGTCTTGTCGCGTGATGTCATCATGAGGCGCTGGCTCGCTTATCCAAACGTCAACCCCTTGAGATGCCGCGCGCCATGGATGATGCGCTCGATCACAAGCGAGCGCTCACGTACCGCATGGAAGATCAGGTAGCGGCCATGGACCGTGACGAGGACTCTGCGCCATATTCTTCGCGCAGCCGATAAGCCCTCGGGCTGGCGGGCAATGACATCGCAATGGGCACGCAGTTCGGCCACGAAGGACAGCGCGCGCGTCGGACTATCCGCGGCGATGAACAAAGCGATCTCTTCAAGATCGACTTCGGCCTGAGCCGCAAACCTGCATGCCAGCGCCACCTCAGCCAGCCATCGCTTTCAGCTTCGCTTCGATCCGGTCGAAGACGGCGGCAGCCGAATCCGTGCTGCCATGCTCTCGCCCCGCAGCGATCGATGAGCGGATATCCTCGACCGAGAGCTGGCGTGCCTGCTCCTGATCCTTGCGGATCAGGTCGCGCACATAGTCGCTGACGCTGGCGTATTGGCCGCTGTCGATGCGGCGCTGGACCCAATCGCGCATCGGACCGGGCAGGGACACGTTCATGGATGCCATGGATCATCCTCCTGAGGTGAACCATGGCATCAAATGGCATCAATTGCCATGGGCTTGCCGAAGGCCGTTCCGGGCTTCGGCGATACCATCCCTCAATTGGCCGTATAGACCAGCTCCCGCTCGGCCTTGGGCGGCAGGAAGGCGCGCGAGAACACCTCGGCCGGGGTCGGGGTGCGGGAAAGCTGATAGCCCTCGACGACGATGCCGATGGCGCGGGCCATGCGGTCGTCCTTGATGTCGCCGACGCCGATCTCCTTCATCTCGGGCGAGACGATCAGCTCGCTGAAGGAATACTGCATGCGACGCTTCTCGACCTTTTCGTCGACGAGATTGTCGAAGGCCATGACGCCCTTCATGCCGAGATTCTGGTCCTTCGCGATCTCCAGCATCGCCTTGTTGGTGGCGCGCACCAGCCCCGCGACCAGCTTGGGATTCTCCTTTATGAGCTTCTGCGAAACCATCAGCCCGTTGGAGTAGAGGTCGAGGCCGTAATCGCCGAAGGTCATCCAGTTGAAGTCCTTGTCGGGGTCCTGCCGGTTCAGCACGAGGTTGAAATAGCTCGTGATGTTGAAGACCAGCGCGCCATCGATGTCGCCCTTGATCAGCAGCGGCTCCTGGAGGTTCGGCGCCATGTTGGTGACGGCGATCTTGGCATTGTCGAGCCCGTTCTTCTGGACGAAGACCGGCAGCAGGCGTGTCGTCGGCGTGCCTTGCGCGCCGCCGAGCTTCTTGCCCTCGAGGTCCTTGGGCTTGGTGACGTTGGCGCTCTTCTTGGTGACGATGGCGAAGGGCGGCCGGTTCCACATCTGGTAGACCATCACCGGGTTCTCGCCGGGTTTCAGCGAGGCATTCTGGATGATGGCGTTGACGTCGCCGAAGCCGGCGTCATAGGCGCCGCCCATGATGCGGGTGACGGTCGCGCCCGAGCCCTCGCCCTGGTCGATGACGAGGTTGATGCCCTCGGCCTTGTAGTAGCCCTTGTCGCGGGCGACGAAGAAGGCCGCGTCCGAGCCTTGCGTCTTCCAGCCGAGCGTGAACTTGACGGTGGTTTCCTGCGCGCTGGCGGCGCTCGCGAAAGCGAGGCTGGCGATGGCGGTAACAGCAAGTCGTTTCAGCATCGTGGTCCCCTGTGTTGGAAAGGCGGTTCAGGCGGCGAGAAGATCGTTCTTGCGGGTGGCCCAGCCGGTCACGCGGGCCTCGATCAGCGAGAAGGCGACGTAGAGCGCCACGCCCAGCCCAGCGAGGATGAACAGCCCGGCGAAGACCAGCGGCGTGTTGAAGTTCGACGAGGCCGACATCATGACGTTGCCGATGCCGCGATTGGAGGCGACCGTCTCGGCCAGCACGGTGCCGACGAAGGCGTAGGTGATCGCGACCTTCAGCGAGGCGAAGAAGAACGGCATGGTGCGCGGCAGGCCGACATTCCAGAGGATGTCGAGCTTGGACGCTCCCAACGCCTTCAGCACGTCCTCCATCTCGGGCTCGGTGGTGGCGAGCCCCGTGGCGATGTTGACCACGATGGGGAAGAAGCAGATCGCCAGCGAGGTCAGCACGGCCGGCACGGTGCCGGAGCCGAACCAGAGCACGAAGATCGGCACCACCGCGACCTTCGGGATCGAGGAGAAGCCGATCAGCAGCGGATAGACCGTGTCATAGGCCGTGCGCGAGACGCCGATCACCGCGCCGAGCAGCACGCCGAGCGCGACGCCGAGCGCAAAGCCCGTCATCGTCGTCGCCAGCGTCTGCAGGATATGGGGCCAGAGCACCGGGAAGCGCCGCCACATCGTCTCGAAAATCTGCGACGGGCGCGGCAGGATCAGGTCCGACATGCCCGAGATCAGGCAGAACAACTCCCAGCCGAGGAAGAACAGGGCGATCAGGCCAGCAGATGCGAATTGCCGTTTCAGGTGCGGATTGGCCATCTCAGCCCTCCCCCGGCACGGCCGAGCGCGCATCGACGATGAGTTCGCGCAGGCGCTGGTTGAGCGCCACGAAACCGGGCTCGAAGGTCATCGCGATCGAGCGCGGGCGGGCGAAATCGACCGCGCTGTCGTCGATGATGCGGCCGGGCCGCGCGCTCATCACGCAGATGCGGCTGGCGAGAAACCCGGCCTCGCGCAGATCATGCGTGACGAGCAGCACGGTCGGCCGGTGCGCCAGCCAGAGTTCCTGCAGGATCGCCCAGAGTTCCTCGCGGGTGAACTGGTCAAGCGCGCCGAAGGGCTCGTCGAGCAGCAGCAGGCGCGGCTCGTGGATCAGGGCGCGGCAGAGATTGGCGCGCTGGAGCATGCCGCCCGAAAGCTGCCACGGATATTTCGAGGCAAACCCTTTCAGTCCGACCTGCGCCAGCAGTGCATGAGCCTTGTCGCGGAACGCGCCGTTCTTCTCTCGGGCGTAGCGTGAGCGGTAGGGCTCGACGATCTTCAGCGGTAGCATGATGTTCCGCTCGATCGTCAGCCAGGGCAGCATGGTCGGGTTCTGGAAGGCCATGCCGATGCGCAGCGCCTTGGCCGAAACCTCGCGCCCGCCGACGATGACGACGCCGCTCGTCGGCCGGACCAGCCCGCTGGCGAGGCGCAGGATGGTGGACTTGCCGCAGCCGGAGGGGCCGACCAGCGCCACGAATGCGCCATCGGGAATGCGCAGGCTCGTCTCGGCCAACGCCGGCACCGAATTTGCTCCGGCACCGAAGGTGACCGAGACCTGCGACAGCTCGATCGCCAGGGCCGGGCCGCCGTTCATGGCGGCCTCTGTCGAGAGCGGCGCGGCGGATCCCGGAAACGGCAGGGGCTGAATGCTCATGCAAAAGTGCATGCAAGCGTGATGCCAGACTGTATGCCGTGCGCCGTTTCAGCCATGGCCGTCTCGTCTGCGCCATGGATTGCGGCCGCGACGCGGAAAGCGCTAAGACGAAGGCCCAGCAGCATGGATGCCAGCATGGATTGCCGCGATGGCGCGTGACGCGGACCAGGGCCGCGCCGGTTCCGACAAGGTCGGGACGATCTGCCGCGCCTTGCGCCGCGCCATCATCGAACAGGCGCTGGAGCCCGGCGCAAAACTGCCGGAGGACGCGCTGGGCGAGCGCTTCGGGGTCAGCCGCACCATCGCGCGCCATGCGCTCGGGCAACTGGCGGCCGAGGGCCTCGTCGAGCTGCGGCGCAACCGCATCGCCGTGGTGGCGACGCCGAGCTGGCAGGAGGCGCGCGACGCCTTCGACATCCGCATCGAACTGGAGCGGCTGGTGGTACGCCAGCTCGCGGGACGCCTGACGAAGCCGCAGATCGCGGCGCTGGGCGCCCATGTCGATGCCGAGGAGGCCGCCCGCAACGGCCCCGATGCGGTCTCGATCCGGCTCGCGACCGAGTTCCACATCCTGCTCGCGACCATGACCGAGAGCCCGATCCTGATCCGCTATGTCAGCGAGATCGCCTATCGCTGCTGCCTGACGCTGTCGCTGTTCAGCCGGCCGCATTCCTCCGAATGCGCCATCAACGAGCACCGGCTGCTGATCGAGGCGCTGGCGGGCGGCGATGTCGACAGGGTGATGGCGCTGATGCACGACCATCTCGATTCGGTCGCGGGACGCGCGCTCGTCGCGCAGGCAAAACCGCGCGGCCGCGACATCATGGATATCCTGGCGCCCTACGCGACGATGGCCGCTCCGGCGCGCCGGAAGCCGACGGCCGTGCCCTCGCCGCGCCGGGACGCCGCCGAATAGGGCTGGCGCGGCACGCAAACTGCATGCACTTTGGCGAACCTGCCCCCTCCTCCTCCGATCGCCGCCATGCCGACCGACAGCGCCTTCGACATGATTTTTCGCCGCGCCGCGCTCGCAGACCGGCCGGACGCTGTGGATATCGGCGTGCAGGCAGGCCGTATCAAGGCGATCGCGCCGCGTCTGATCGCGGATTGCCCATCCGTCGACATCGCCGGCCGCGCCGTGCTGCCCGGCTTCGTCGATAGCCATGTCCATCTCGACAAGGCCTGCCTGCTCGGCCGCTGCGGCCATGTCCATGGCGGGCTGGCGCACGCCATCGCGGCGGTCGCCGGGATGAAGCGCGATTTCACGGTCGAGGATGTCTATCGGCGCGGCGCGCAGGTGCTGGAGATGGCGATCGCCAAGGGCACGACGCGGATGCGCACCCATGTCGAGGTCGATCCGCGCGCCGGCCTGCGCAGCTTCGAGGCGATCACGGCGCTGAAGCGCGACTATGCCTGGGGGCTCGATCTCTCGCTTTGCGTCTTTCCGCAGGAGGGGCTGACCAACGACCCCGGCACGGAGGAGCTGCTGGTCGAGGCGCTTGCGCAGGGCGCGGACGCGCTCGGCGGCTGTCCCTACACCGACAGCGATCCCGAGACGCATATCGGCCGGCTGTTCGACCTTGCCCAGCGCTTCGACGTCGATCTCGACCTGCACCTCGACTTCGACCTCGACCCGAGCTGGATGCATCTCGACGCGGTCTGCCGGGAGACACAGGCGCGCGGCCATAGCGGACGCGTTGCGATCGGCCATGTCACCAAGCTGTCCATGCTGCCGCCCGACGCTTTGTCCCGCGTGGCGGATCGGCTGGCGCAGGCCGGCGTCGCGGTGACCGTGCTGCCGGCCACGGACCTCTACCTGATGGGTCGGGACGCCACGCATGCCGTGCCGCGCGGGCTTGCCCCAGTGCATCGCCTCGTCGCGGCCGGCGTCACCTGTTCGGTCGCGACCAACAATGTGCTGAACCCGTTCACGCCGTTCGGGGACGCCTCGCTGCTGCGCATGGCCAATCTCTACGCCAATGCCGCGCAGATCGGCCCGGACGGTTTTGCGACCTGCATCGACCTCGTAACGAGCCTGCCGGCGCGGCTGATGAACCTGAACGATTACGGCATCGCCGTCGGCAATCCGGCCGATCTCGTCGTTCTCGACGCCGCGAGCACGACCGACGCGCTGGCAGCAATCGCCGAACCGGTTATGGGCTTCAAGGCCGGACGCCAGAGCTTTTCGCGGCCGGCAGCGCGGCTGCATGCGCCGGCCGAGGCGGCTCGGCTTTCACGCAGCGCTGGTTAGACCGCCCTACCGCGCCGCCGCGCCGGCGAAATTCTCGTCGAAGGAATAGCCCGCGCCGCGCACGGTGCGCAGCGGGTCCTTGGCGTTGTCGGGCGTGATCGCCTTGCGCAGCCGGCCGACATGGACGTCCACGGTGCGCTCGTCGATGTAGACGTCGCGGCCCCAGACCGCGTCGAGGAGCTGGGCGCGGGAATAGACCCGGCCCGGCGCCTGCATCAGGAACTCCAGCAGGCGGAATTCGGTCGGGCCGAGATGCAGTTCCGCGCCGGAGCGACGCACGCGGCGCGTGGTGCGGTCGAGTTCGAGATCGCCAGCCGCCAGCAGCCCCGCGACATGGCCGGGCTTGGCGCGGCGCAGCAGCGCCTGGATGCGGGCGATCAGCTCGGGCAGCGAGAACGGCTTGACCACATAATCGTCGGCTCCGGTCGCCAGCCCCCTCACCCGCTCGGTCTCCTCGCCGCGGGCGGTGAGCATGATGATCGGCACGCGCTCGGTGTCGCGCCGCGCCCGCAGGCGGCGGCAGAGCTCGATGCCCGACAGGCCAGGCAGCATCCAGTCCAGCAGGACGAGATCGGGCGTGTTGTCGCGCAGATGCAGTTCGGCGTCGTCGCCGCGCGCGACGCTGTCGACCTCGAAGCCCTCGGCCTCGAGATTGTAGCGCAGCAGCAGGGTGAGCGGCTCCTCGTCCTCGACGATCAGGATGCGTGCAGGCATGTGCCGGTTCCGTCCGTAATGTTCGTTCGACCCGCACCGTCATGCTCGCCCTTGTGGCGAGCATCCACGTCTTGGTCACAGCGTGCGACGCCGGAAGACGTGGATGGTCGCGACAAGCCCGACCATGACGGAAAGGGGTCGGTCATTCCTGGTCGCCTCAGCTCCCCGCCACCGCCTCGACGCTGATGTTGGTCGTGTCGAGCTTGGGCCGGTTCAGGTCCAGAGATTCGCCGGTGACGAGATAATGGATCGTCTCGGCGATGTTGGTGGTGTGGTCGCCGATGCGCTCGACATTCTTGGCGCAGAACAGCAGATGCGTGCAGAAGGTGATGTTGCGCGGATCTTCCATCATATAGGTCAGCAATTCGCGGAACAGCGAGGTGTAGAGCGCGTCGATCTCGCCGTCGCGGTGCCAGACCTCCATCGCCTTCTGCTCGTTGCCCGAGGCATAGGCGTCGAGCACGTCCTTGAGCTGGGCCTGGACGAGCCGGCTCATATGCTCCAGCCCGACCACGGCGCGGTGCGGCGGCTGGAACTGGCCGGAGATCGCGACCGCGCGCTTGGCGATATTCTTGGCGAGATCGCCGACGCGCTCGATGTCGGAGGCGATGCGGATGGCCGAGATCAGCTCGCGCAGGTCGTTGGCGAGCGGCTGGCGGCGCGCGATCGTCAGCACGGCGCGCTCCTCGACATCGCGCTGCAGGTTGTCGAGGCGCTGGTCAGCGCTGATGACCTTCTGGGCGAGCTGGGTGTCGCGGCGCACGAGCGCCACCGTCGAGTCGCCGAGCATGCGCTCGGACATGCCGCCCATCTCGGCGAGGCTGCGGCGCAGCGCCTCCAGTTCGGCGTCATAGGAACGGACGATATGGTCGGACATGGGCGAAGTCCTCAGTGGCAGCAGACGTCAGGTTGCGCGGATCGGCGGATGGGCTTCAGCCGAAACGGCCGGTGACGTAGTCCTGCGTCTGCTTCTTGGCCGGGTTCATGAAGATCGTATTGGTCGGCGCGAACTCGATCACCTCGCCGAGATACATGAAGGCGGTGTACTGCGAGATGCGAGCCGCCTGCTGCATGTTGTGCGTCACGATGACGATGGTGAAATCGGTCTTGAGCTGCTCCAGAAGGTCCTCGATCTTGCCGGTCGAGATCGGGTCGAGCGCCGAGGTCGGCTCGTCGAACAGGATGACCTCGGGCTTCTGCGCGATGGTGCGCGCGATGCACAGGCGCTGCTGCTGGCCGCCCGACAGGCCCATGCCGGAGGTTTTGAGCTTCTCCTTGACCTCGTCCCAGAGCGCCGCGCGGCGCAGCGCGCCCTCGACGCGGTCGTCCAGTTCCGATTTCGGCGGCTTCTCGTAGAGGCGGATCCCGAAGGCGACATTGTCGTAGATCGACATCGGGAACGGCGTCGGCTTCTGGAAGACCATGCCGATGCGCGAGCGCAACTCGTTCACGTCGACGTCGTTGGAGATGACGTTGCGGCCGTCGAGCATGATCTCGCCCGTGGCGCGCTGCTCGGGATAGAGCGAATAGATCCGGTTGAAGATGCGCAGCAGGGTCGACTTGCCGCAGCCCGAGGGGCCGATCAGCGCCGTGACGTGGCGGTCGCGGAAGTCGAGATTGACGTTCTTCAGCGCCTTGTGCTCGCCATAGTAGAAATCGAGGTTCTTCACCGCGATCCGGATGGGCGCATCGACATCGAGCGATTGGGGGCTGAGTTCGAGGGTCGAGAGCATCGACGTGTTCCTTGCGAGCGGACGCGACGGGTTATGGACTGGGCCGGGATCACTTCGCCCCGCGCACGATACGGCGGGCGATGATCGAAAGCAGCAGGATCGACATGGTGATGATCAGCGAACCGGCCCAGGCGAGCTGCTGCCAGTTCTCGTAAGGGGCCGACGCGAACTGGTAGATCGTCACCGGCAGGTTGGAGACGCCGCCCATCAGGTTGGGCGAGAACCAGAAATTGTTGTTCAGGGCGGTGAAGATCAGCGGCGCGGTCTCGCCGGCGATGCGCGCCAGCGCCAGCAGGATGCCGGTGACCATGCCGGCCTTGGCCGCCCGCCAGGTGATCGAGGTGATCACGATGGAGGTCGGGGCGCCCAGCGCCGAGCCCGCCTCGCGCAGCGGGCCGGGCACGAGCCGCAGCATGTCCTCGGTGGTGCGCACGATGACCGGGATCGCGATGATGCCGAGCGCGACGCCGCCGGCCCAGCCCGAATAGCCGCCCAGCGGCTCGACCATGATGACGTAGACGAACAGACCGATCAGGATCGAAGGGGCCGAGAGCAGGATGTCGTTGATGAAGCGGATCAGATCGGCGAGCTTCGAGCCCTTGCCGTATTCGGCGAGATAGGTGCCCGCCAGCACGCCGATCGGCGTCGCCACGACGATTCCGAGGAAGGTCAGCACCAAGGAGCCCAGCATGGCGTTGGCAAGGCCGCCGCCAGTCGAGCCGGGACCGGGCGTGATCTGGGTGAAGGTCGCGGCGGAGAGGCCGCCGAGCCCCTTCACCACCAGCATGCCGAGGATCCAGAACAGCACGGAGATGGCGAGGAAGGTGAAGCCGGCGGCGGTCACCTTCATGGCCCGGTCGGCGGTGCGGCGCGACTGGCGCACGCGGCCCCAGGTCGCCGGAGGCAGTTCGCGGACGGTGGACGGCGTGACGAGGCTCATGGGACCGTCCGTTCTCAAAAGGCTTTGACGCGCGCGACGAGGATGCGCGCGATGACGAGGACGACGAAGGTGACGAAGAACAGGATGCAGCCGAGCGCGATCAGCGCGTTGAGCTGCAGGCCCAGCGCCTCGTTGAACTCGTTGGCGATGCGCGAGGCGATGGTCGAGCCCGGGTCCATGATCGAGGCCGAGAGCCGGTTGGCGTTGCCGACGACGAAGGTCACCGCCATGGTCTCGCCCAGCGCGCGGCCGAGGCCGAGCATGATCGCGCCGATGATCGAGACGCCCGCCTGCGGCACCAGCACATGGCGCACCACCTCCCAGGTCGTGGCCCCGATGCCATAGGCGCTTTCGCGCAGCACGGACGGGATCTGGTCCAGCATGTCGCGCACGATCGAGGCGATGAACGGGATGATCATGAAGGCGAGGATGATGCCCGCGGTCAGGATGCCGAGCCCGGAGGGCGAGCGCGAATAGAGCACCGTGCCGATGATCGGCATGCCCTCGATGATGTTCGAGAGCGGGATCTGCACATAGGCCGCAAAGAGCGGCACGAAGACGAAGAGGCCCCACATCCCGTAGATGATCGAGGGCACGGCGGCGAGGAGCTCGATCGCGGTCGAGACCGGCTGCTTGAACCAGGGCGGGGCCAGCTGCGTCAGGTAGACCGCGATGCCCAGCGAGAGCGGGACGCCGATCACGAGCGCGATCAGCGCCGTCGAGAGCGTGCCGACGATGGCGGGCCATGCGCCATACTGGTCGTTCTGGGTGTCCCAGATGCTCGATGTCAGGAAGCCGAGGCCCATCTCGCGGAAGGCCGGCCAGCCGCCGACCACCATCGACAGCATGATGCCGGCGAGCAGGACGAGAACGAACAGGGCCGACAGGAAGCTGGCGTTGCGGAAAATGAGATCGAAAGTGCCCTTGGGCGTCTTTCGCTGCACATGCGCTGCCGGCATGGACATCTGGTCGGTGACGGCGGCCATCGCGGGCGCTCCCCAAGGCGTACAAAGCAGTCAAAAGCTGGCGCGGCAGGCTTCTGAGGCCCTTTTCCGGCAAGGCGAGGATGGAGGCCCTGAGGCCTCCACCCGGTAGCGTCGACAGGCTTCGATCAGAAGATGGGCTTGCCAGCCGGATCGGTGACGCCCTTCCAGGCGGCGCGGACCTGATCCTTGACGTTGGCCGGCAACGGCACGTAGTCGAGTTCCAGAGCCATGGCGTCGCCCTTCTGGAAGGCCCACTCGATGAACTTCAGCGCGGCAGCGGTCTCTTCCGGCTTATCCGGCTTGGCGTAGACCAGCAGGAAGGTCGCGGCCGTAATCGGCCAGGCCTGCGCGCCCTTCTGGTTGTTCAGTGAGATGCCGAAGCCCGGAGCCTCGCTCCAGTTGGCGTTGGCGGCGGCGGCCTGGAAGGACTTGTCGTCCGGGGCCGGGTAGTTGCCGTCGGCGTTCTGGATCAGCGCGAAGTTCAGCTTGTTCTGCTTGGCGTAGGCGTATTCGACATAGCCGATCGAGTTGGCGATCTGCTTCACCGAAGCCGAGACGCCTTCATTGCCCTTGCCGCCGATGCCGACAGCCCACTGGACCGAGGTGTTGGAGCCGACCTTGGACTTCCAGTCGGCCGAGACGCGCGACAGATATTCGGTGAACACGAAGGTCGTGCCCGATCCGTCCGAGCGGTAGACGGGGCTGATATTGGCGTCGGGCAGGGTCACGCCGGCATTGAGCGCGACGATCCTGGGATCGTTCCACTTCTTGATCGAGCCCATGTAGATTTCGGCGATGATCGGGCCGGTCAGCTTGAGCTTGCCGGCTTCCACGCCGGCCACGTTGATCGCGGGGACGACGCCGCCCATCACGGTCGGGAACTGGATCAGGCCGGTGGCGGTCAGGTCTTCGCCCTTGAGCGGAGCGTCGGTCGCGCCGAAGGCGACGGTCTTGGCCTTGATCTGGCGGATGCCGCCACCCGAGCCGATCGACTGGTAGTTGAGACCGATATTGGTCTCTTTCTTGTAGGCTTCCGCCCATTTGGCGTAGATCGGGAAGGGGAAGGTCGCGCCGGCGCCGGTGATGTCGGCGGCCTGGGCAACGCCCGAAAGACCGATGGACGCGGCCGCGAGAATGAGAAGTTTGCGCATGAGATGTCCTCTCTGGGTCGCAGTTTCTTGGCGCGCTCTCCAAATACCCTCCATATGACAGCGACATGACAATTGCCGCAAATTCTCGGGCTCCTTCGCGAGGAATTCAGATAAACTATTATAAATCAATAACTTATAAATAGTATCTGACCCAGCCCACACTCGCCTGACGATGTCGGGAACGATGGCGTTCGATGGTCTGTCGGCTTCCGGCGCCGTCTTGCGCAGGCCGTTGACGACAGAACCGTCATAATCGCCGCGCGATGCCGAGCCGGCTCCCGCACGGGCGCGCATGGCGGTCGGCAAGGCGCTGCCAGGCTTCATATCGGCGGGAACGCGGCGGCTCGCGCGCCATACCTTAGAATAGATGTAAACTATTGTTATTGCAGAGATTTATCGAATGCATTATGCCCTGCCGCGAACGCTCGGCATGCTGCTTCGCACATGGCGACCCCGTCATTGAGACGCGAAAGCGAGTCTGGTTGCGCCTTCCGCGCCGACCGTCAGGCTCGGCGCGTCGCCGCGATTGGCCAGTCCGCGACGGGCGAGGCGCAGTCGCGCTGAAGAGACAGGACCAAGCCATGTCGCGTGCTCCCAGCTCCGCTCTCGCTGCCGTCCGCGTCCCGGCCCAGGGCTTGCTGGTCAAGGGCTTGCTGGCGACAGGCTTGCTGGCGACAGGCTTGCTGGCGCTGGGCTTGCTGGCGCTGGCGGTCCTTGCGACCGGCGCGTCCGCCCAGACCGTTCCCGAGACCGCTCCTCCGACGCTGTCGCAGCCGGCGCCGCTGGCGTCTCCCGCCATCCAGCCGACGCCCGTCCCCGCGACTCCGGCCGCGACCGCCGCCCTGCCCCACGACCTGTCGCCCTGGGGCATGTTCATGGCGGCCGACATCGTCGTGAAGGCGGTGATGGTCGGGCTTGCCTTCGCCTCGGTCGTCACCTGGACGATCTGGCTCGCCAAGGCGCTGGAACTCATGACCGCCAAGGCTGGCGCGGGGCGCTCGCTGCGCCGGCTCGAGCAGGCCGGGTCGCTCGACAGGGCAGCTCTCGACATGGCCGGCCGGCGCGGGCGTCTGCGCGGGCCGGTCGGAGCGCTCGTCGCGTCCGCGCAGGACGAGATCGGCCGCTCGGCCGACCTCGGCGAGGACGGCATCAAGGAAAGGGTCGCGATCGCGCTGTCCCGGATCGAGGCCCGCGCCGGCCGCGCCATGGCCAAGGGCACCGGCCTGCTCGCGACGATCGGCTCGACCGCGCCGTTCGTGGGCCTGTTCGGCACAGTCTGGGGCATCATGAACTCGTTCATCGGCATCAGCCAGGCGAAGACCACGAACCTCGCCGTGGTCGCGCCGGGCATCGCCGAGGCCCTGCTGGCGACTGCGATCGGCCTTGTCGCGGCGATTCCGGCCGTCATCATCTACAACGTCTTCGCGCGCTCGATCGCCGGCTACCGCGCCACGCTGTCGGACGCCTCGGCGGAAATCCTGCGCCATCTCTCGCGCGATCTGGAGCGCCGCGGCCGCCCCTCGCACCCCGCTGCCGATGCGCTCCACGCCGTGCCGCAACCGGCCAGGCCGCAATCCGCCAGGCCGGAACCCGCGCTCGCCGCGATGCCGCGCGTCCACGCGGAGTAGCGCCATGGCCGTCTCGCTGAAGGACGCCCAGGACGGCGATCTCGCCGAAGTCTCCGAGATCAACGTCACCCCGTTCATCGACGTGATCCTCGTCCTGCTGATCATCTTCATGGTCGCAGCTCCGCTCTCGACGGTCGATGTCGCCGTCGACCTGCCGGTCTCAAACGCGCAGCCTCAACCCCGTCCCGATGCGCCGCTGTTCCTGACGGTGAAGGGCGACCTCTCGCTGGCGCTGGGCAACGACCTGCTGGCGCGCGAGTCGCTTCAGGCGACGCTCGACCAGAAGACGAACGCCGACAGGGCCAGCCGGATCTTCCTGCGCGCCGACGGCGCGGTCGCCTATCGCGAACTGATGGAGGTGATGAACCTCCTGCGCCATGCCGGCTACCTGAAGATCGCGCTGGTCGGGCTGGAGGATACCGGCCAGGGCGCCGCTCCGGCCGGGACCACGCAGCCATGACCGCGCCGGGCCAAGCCCGCCGCTGGCCGGGCCTGCTGCGCTGGGGCGCGGCAGCCCTCGCCGTCGCCCTCGCCCATGGCGGCGGCGCCTGGTTCGTGATGACCTGGCGGCCGGCCCCCGCAGAAGCCGCCGCAGGCGCGCCGGAGCCCGCGATCATGATCGAACTCGCGGCCGTCTCCGTCGCGCCCGAAGCTCCCGCCGAGACCTTGCCGCCCGCGCCCGAGCGGGTCGAGCCCGAGCCGCCGCCGCCCGAGCCGGTCAAGGACATCCCGCCTCCCGAACCGCTTCCGCCCGAGCCGCCGCCGGAACCGCTGACGCCGCCTGCCGTCGAGCCGCCGCCCGAGCCGGAGCCCGTCCAGACGCCGGAACCCGAGATCAGGCTGCCCGAGCTGCCGCCGATTCCCGATGCGGCGGCGGTGCTGACGCCGCCCCCGCCTCTGCCGCCCGCGCGTCCACGAGACCTGGCGCAGCCGCCGGAACGCAAGCCGCCGCCAAAACCGCGAATCGTCGAGCGCAAGCCGGTCGAGCGCCCGCGTCCCGCCGCCGCGCCGCCGCCCGCCCCGGCGCAATCGGCGGCTCCGAATCCGGCCTCGCAAGGCGCGGCGGCCACGCCGTCGGTCTCGTCGGCGAGCTGGCGCGGTTCGCTGATCGCGCATCTCAACCGCTACAAGCGCTTCCCGGGCGGGGCGAGCCCCGGCACGGTGCAGGTCGCCTTCTCGATCGACCGCGCCGGAC
>JAESGM010000576.1_pt1 | contig 23003 bp, 19 predicted proteins | sample 9269721 | NCBI WGS metagenome assembly JAESGM01 (sample SAMN15720920, study PRJNA650825) | algae metagenome | isolation source: Komarekiella atlantica HA4396-MV6 and co-occurring heterotrophs from... | place: USA: Theobald House, Kauai, HI | collected 2009-07-29 | reverse complement strand
GGGCTCGAACATGCAGCGCCAGGCGGTGCCGCTGGTTCGCGCCGAGGCGCCGTTCGTCGGCACCGGCATGGAAGAGACCGTCGCGCGCGATTCGGGCGCGGCGATCGCGGCCAAGCGCTCGGGCATCGTCGACCAGGTCGACGCGACCCGCATCGTCGTCCGCGCGACCGGCGAGGTCGAGGCCGGCAAGTCGGGCGTCGACATCTACACGCTGATGAAGTTCCAGCGCTCGAACCAGAACACCTGCATCAACCAGCGTCCGCTGGTGAAGGTGGGCGACGTGGTCCATGCCGGCGACATCATCGCCGACGGCCCGTCGACCGAGTTTGGCGAGCTGGCGCTCGGCCGCAACGTCCTCGTCGCGTTCATGCCGTGGAACGGCTACAATTACGAGGACTCGATCCTGATCTCCGAGCGGATCGTGAAGGACGACGTCTTCACCTCGATCCACATCGAGGAGTTCGAGGTCATGGCCCGCGACACCAAGCTCGGGCCCGAGGACATCACCCGCGACATCCCGAACGTCGGCGAGGAAGCGCTCCGCAACCTCGACGAGGCGGGCATCGTCTATATCGGTGCCGAGGTCGAGCCGGGCGACATCCTGGTCGGCAAGATCACGCCCAAGGGCGAATCGCCGATGACGCCGGAGGAAAAGCTGCTCCGCGCCATCTTCGGCGAGAAGGCATCGGACGTCCGCGACACGTCGCTGCGCCTGCCGCCGGGCGTTGCCGGCACGGTCGTCGAGGTGCGCGTGTTCAATCGCCACGGCATCGACAAGGACGAGCGTGCGCTGGCGATCGAGCGCGAGGAGATCGAGCGGCTGCGCAAGGACGCCGACGACGAGCGCGCGATCCTCAACCGCGCCACCTGGTCGCGGCTGCGCGAGATGCTGTCGGGCCAGGTCGCGACCGCGGCGCCGAAGGGCATCAAGAAGGGCTCGGTCATCGACGCGGAGCTGCTCGAGTCCGTCGAGCGCTACGAGTGGTGGAAGTTCGCGGTGCAGGACGACCGCGTCCAGGCCGACCTCGAGGCGGTCAAGGCGCAGTATGACGAGGCCGCCAAGCTAATCCAGGACAAATTCGAGGATCGGCGCGAGAAGCTGGAGCGGGGCGACGAGCTGCCGCCGGGCGTCTTGAAGATGGTCAAGGTCTTCGTCGCGGTGAAGCGCAAGCTGCAGCCGGGCGACAAGATGGCCGGCCGTCACGGCAACAAGGGCGTGATCAGCCGCATCCTGCCGATCGAGGACATGCCGTTCCTCGAAGACGGGACGCATGTCGACATCGTGCTCAACCCGCTGGGCGTGCCGAGCCGCATGAACGTCGGCCAGATCTTCGAGACCCATCTGGGCTGGGCCGCGCGCGGCCTGGGCCGGCAGGTCACCGAGGCACTGGAAGCGTGGCGCGAGGCCAATCCGGACGGCCAGGCGGGTTCGCCCCCCGACGCGGTCCGCGAGCGGCTGAAGCTCGTCTATGGCGAGGATTATGCCGAGGACATTCAGTCGCGCCGCGACGACGACATCGTCGAGATGGCGGGCCTGCTCAAGAACGGCGTGCCGATGGCGACGCCGGTGTTCGACGGCGCCCGCGAGCCGGACGTGTCGCGGATGCTGGAGCTGGCCGGGCTCGACACCTCGGGCCAGTCGACGCTCTATGACGGGCGCACCGGCGAGGCGTTCGATCGCAAGGTGACCGTGGGCTACATCTACATGCTGAAGCTCCACCACCTCGTGGACGACAAGATCCACGCGCGCTCGATCGGGCCGTACAGCCTCGTCACCCAGCAGCCGCTGGGCGGCAAGGCGCAGTTCGGCGGCCAGCGCTTCGGCGAGATGGAGGTGTGGGCGCTGCAGGCCTATGGCGCGGCGTACACGCTCCAGGAGATGCTGACGGTGAAGTCCGACGACGTGGTCGGCCGCACCAAGGTCTACGAGGCGATCGTCAAGGGTGACGACACGTTCGAGGCCGGCATCCCGGAGAGCTTCAACGTGCTCGTCAAGGAGATGCGCTCGCTGGGCCTGAACGTCGAGCTGAAGTCGATGGAAGCCGACGACGGGTTCGCCGAGGCGGCGGAGTAAGCCACACCCGTCCCTCTCCCTTCAGGGGAGAGGGACAGGCGCGAAGCGCCAGGGAGAGGGCCGGGACGACCGCCCGGCCCCTCTCCCTCCCACCGCCTCACGGCGGCGGGTCCCTCCCTCTCCCCTGCAGGGAGAGGGCTTAGGAAGGACATACGAATGAACGAGATGACCCCCTTCGCCAATCCGCTGATGAAGCCGGAGACGTTCGACCAGATCCAGATCGGCATCGCGTCGCCGGAGCGGATCCGCAGCTGGTCGTTCGGCGAGATCAAGAAGCCCGAGACGATCAACTACCGCACGTTCAAGCCCGAGCGTGACGGCCTGTTCTGCGCGCGCATCTTCGGCCCGATCAAGGACTATGAGTGCTTGTGCGGCAAGTACAAGCGCATGAAGTACAAGGGCATCGTCTGCGAGAAGTGCGGCGTCGAGGTCACGGTGTCGAAGGTCCGCCGCGAGCGGATGGGCCATATCGAGCTGGCCGCCCCCGTCGCGCACATCTGGTTCCTGAAGTCGCTGCCGAGCCGCATCGGCCTGCTGCTCGACATGCAGCTCAAGCAGCTCGAGCGCATCCTCTACTTCGAGAGCTATGTCGTGATCGAGCCGGGCCTGACCCCGCTCGAGCGCTACCAGCTGCTGACCGAGGACGAGCTGCTTTCGGCGCAGGACGAATATGGCGAGGACGCCTTCTCGGCCGGCATCGGCGCGGAAGCGGTGCGCATCATGCTCGAGAGCCTGGACCTCGAGGGCGAGCGCGAGCAGCTCCTGAAGGAGCTGGCCGAGACCAAGTCGGAGCTGAAGCCCAAGAAGATCATCAAGCGGCTGAAGGTCGTCGAGAGCTTCATCGATTCGGGGAATCGTCCCGAGTGGATGATCCTGAACGTCGTGCCGGTAATCCCGCCCGAGCTGCGCCCGCTGGTGCCGCTGGACGGCGGCCGCTTCGCGACGTCGGACCTGAACGACCTTTATCGCCGCGTCATCAACCGCAACAACCGCCTGAAGCGGCTGATGGAGCTGCGCGCGCCGGACATCATCGTCCGCAACGAGAAGCGCATGCTGCAGGAAGCGGTCGACGCGCTGTTCGACAATGGCCGCCGCGGCCGCACGATCACCGGCGCCAACAAGCGGCCGCTGAAGTCGCTCAGCGACATGCTGAAGGGCAAGCAGGGCCGCTTCCGCCAGAACCTGCTCGGCAAGCGCGTCGACTATTCGGGTCGTTCGGTCATCGTGACCGGTCCGGAGCTGAAGCTCCACCAGTGCGGCCTGCCCAAGAAGATGGCGCTCGAGCTGTTCAAGCCGTTCATCTATGCGCGCCTCGACGCCAAGGGTCTGTCGATGACCCTCAAGCAGGCGAAGAAGTGGGTCGAGAAGGAGCGCAAGGAAGTCTGGGACATCCTGGACGAGGTGATCCGCGAGCATCCGGTGCTGCTCAACCGCGCGCCGACGCTCCACCGCCTGGGCATCCAGGCGTTCGAGCCGGTGCTGATCGAGGGCAAGGCGATCCAGCTCCACCCGCTGGTCTGCGCCGCGTTCAACGCCGACTTCGACGGCGACCAGATGGCCGTGCACGTGCCGCTGAGCCTCGAGGCCCAGCTCGAAGCGCGCGTGCTGATGATGTCGACCAACAACATCCTCTCGCCCGCCAACGGCAAGCCGATCATCGTGCCGTCGCAGGACATGGTGCTCGGCCTCTATTACCTGTCGATGGAGCGCGAGGGTGAGCCCGGCGAGGGCATGCTCATCTCGGACATGGCCGAGGTGCATCAGGCGCTCGATTCGGGGGCGGTGACGCTCCACTCGAAGATCGTCAGCCGCGTGCCGCAGACCGACGAGGCCGGCAACACCTACATGAAGCGGGTCGAGACGACGCCGGGCCGCATGCTGATCGGCGAGACGCTGCCGAAGAGCCACAAGGTCCCGTTCGAGACGATCAACCGCCTGCTGACCAAGAAGGAGATCGGCGACGTCATCGACATCGTCTATCGCCACACCGGCCAGAAGGAGACGGTTCTGTTCGCCGACGCCATCATGGCGCTGGGCTTCCGCAACGCGTTCAAGGCCGGCATCTCGTTCGGCAAGGACGACATGATCATCCCGGCGTCCAAGGAAGGGATGGTCGAGGAGACCCGCGCGCTCGTGAAGGATTACGAGCAGCAATATCAGGACGGCCTGATCACCCAGCAGGAAAAGTACAACAAGGTGATCGACGCCTGGTCGCGCTGCGGCGACCAGGTCGCCAATGCCATGATGGAAGAGATCAAGGCGACGCCGAAGATGGCCGATGGCCGCCTCGCGCCGATCAACTCGATCTACATGATGGCGCATTCGGGTGCCCGCGGTTCGCAGGCGCAGATGAAGCAGCTCGCCGGCATGCGCGGCCTGATGGCCAAGCCGTCGGGCGAGATCATCGAGACGCCGATCATCTCGAACTTCAAGGAAGGCCTGACCGTCCTCGAATATTTCAACTCGACCCACGGCGCCCGCAAGGGCCTGGCCGACACCGCGCTCAAGACGGCGAACTCGGGTTACCTGACCCGCCGCCTGGTCGACGTGTCGCAGGATTGCGTCGTGATCGAGGACGATTGCGGCACCGAGCGTGCGCTGGAGATGAAGGCGATCGTGCAGGGTGGCGCGACCATCGCGTCGCTGGCGGAGCGCGTGCTCGGCCGCACCACCGCCGAGGACATCGTCGACCCGAAGAACAACGCGATCCTGGTCGAATCGGGCACGCTGCTCGACGAGCCGACGGTCGCGCGACTGGAGGAGATCGGCGTGCAGTCGGTCCGCATCCGCTCGCCGCTGATCTGCGAGTCGAAGCAGGGCGTCTGCGCCAAGTGCTACGGGCGTGACCTTGCCCGCGGCACGCCGGTCAATATCGGCGAGGCGGTCGGCGTGATCGCCGCGCAGTCGATCGGCGAGCCGGGCACCCAGCTGACGATGCGGACCTTCCACATCGGCGGCGCGGCGCAGCTCAACGAGCAGTCGAACCTCGAGGCGGTGTCCGACGGGCGGATCGAGTATCGCGACCTGCCGACCATCGTCGACAGCCGCAGCCGCACGATCGCGCTCGCCCGCAACGGCGAGCTCGCCATCCTCGACATGGATGGCCGCGAGCGCGCGGTGCACCGCATCCCGTACGGCGCCACGCTGCTGGTCCGCGACGGCCATGTGGTCTCGAAGGGCGAGCGGATCGCCGAATGGGATCCGTTCACCATGCCGATCATCACCGAGAAGGCCGGCGTGGTGAAGTTCCAGGACCTGATCGAGGGCAAGACGCTCACCGAGCAGACCGACGAAGCCACCGGCATCGCGCAGCGCGTGGTGACCGAGTATCGCGGATCGGCGCGCGCCAAGGAGGATCTGCGTCCGCGGATCACCCTGCTCGACGAGACGTCGGGCGAGGCGGGCCGCTACATGCTCTCGCCGGGCGCGATGCTCTCGGTCGACGACGGCCAGACGGTCCAGGCCGGCGACGTGCTCGCCCGCGTGAGCCGCGAGGCGGCCAAGACCCGCGACATCACCGGTGGTCTGCCGCGCGTCGCCGAGCTCTTCGAGGCGCGCAAGCCGAAGGAGAATGCGATCATCGCGAAGGTCTCGGGCCGTGTCGTGTTCGGCAAGGACTATAAGGCCAAGCGCAAGATCGGCATCCAGCCCGAGGATGGCGGCGAGGTCGTCGAGTATCTGGTGCCGAAGTCGAAGGTGATCGACGTCCAGGAAGGCGATTACGTCAAGCGCGGCGACAATCTGATCGCCGGCTCGCCGGATCCGCACGACATCCTGGAAGTGCTCGGCATCGAGCCGCTCGCCGAGTATCTCGTCTCGGAGATCCAGGAAGTCTATCGACTCCAGGGCGTGAAGATCAACGACAAGCACATCGAGACGATCGTCCGTCAGATGCTGCAGAAGGTCGAGATCACCGAGGCCGGCGATACCACGCTGCTCCCGGGCGAGCAGGTCGATCGCGAGGAGATGGAAGAGGTGAACGCCAAGCTCCAGCCGGGCCAGCAGCCCGCCGAGGGCAAGCCCGTTCTGCTCGGTATCACCAAGGCCAGCCTGCAGACGCGCAGCTTCATCTCGGCCGCCTCCTTCCAGGAGACGACCCGGGTGCTCACCGAGGCCGCGGTCCAGGGCAAGATCGACACGCTGATGGGCCTGAAGGAGAATGTCATCGTTGGCCGGCTGATCCCGGCGGGCACGGGTGCGGGCATGAACCGCCTCCGCGTCGCCGCCTCCAGCCGCGACGCCGCGCTCCGCGCCGCGCAGCGCAACTGGCAGGCGTCGCTCGTGGCGCCGGCCAGCGCGGCCGAGGAACATGCCGCCGAGCTGCGTCGTCCGGTCGAGGACGACAGCGGTGACGATCCGCTCGCCGTGGCGGTCGTCTCGGGCGACGGCAGCGACGAGGCGGCGGGCGACTATCTCAACGAGGAATGATCGCCACGTCGAACTGAAAGCGAAGGCCCCGGGCGGACACGTCCGGGGCCTTTCTTCGTTGGCGGGCTCAGCCGAGCAGCTCGCGCAGCATCACGGCGGCCGGCGCGAGCAGCGCGAGGCCGAGCGCGACGTCGAACATCCGCGCCGGGCGGACGCGACGACTGCGTCGCACCGTTGCCATGTCGAGCAGGATGAAGGCAAGGATCGACGCGCCGGCCAGCGCGGTCAGGGCGAGGGCGGCGACGAACGGCCAGCGCAGCGACGCGGCAAAGGCATGCGCCGGCCACAGCAGCAGCGCCGCCAGTCCGGCAAGGCTGCCGACCAGCGTCGCGCGCCGCAGGTTCCAGAGCTCGCCCATCGCCGCCCCTCTGGTCCGGCAGCGCAGGCGAGGCAAGCCCCCGCGGCCGGCCCGGACCCGCCGGCTAGCCGAAGGTTAACCTTCTCTCGTTACATCCACATCCGTTATGGATATTTTCTCGCCTGCCGGCCCGCCCGATCGCACGCCCGACGATGCGCCGCGGCTGCTGGTGGTCGACGAGAGCCGAACCGCGCTCCAGGTCATGGGCAAGCGCCTCACGCGCATGGGCTATCGGGTGAGCCTGTCGGAAAACGGCTTCGAGGCCCTCGACCTGCTCGCCGCGCGGCGCTTCGACCTGGTGCTGGTCGAGATGGCGATGACTGCCTTGTCCGGCGTCGCGGTGCTCCGCGAAGTGCGGGCCAACCCGGCCAGCGCCGCCACGCCGGTGCTGATGATGACCGACCGCGCCGACAATGGCGCCGCGGTCGAGGCGCTCGCCGCCGGGGCCGACGACTGGGTGGTGAAGCCGTTCGCGTTCGAAGTGCTCGATGCCCGCATCGCGCGGCTGCTCGACCGCGCCCGCGCCTTCGAGGCGCTGCGCCGCTCGAACGAGGCGCTCGACGCGCGCATCGCGCATCGCGCGATCGAGCTCGGCGAGCTGCGCCAGGAACTCGCGGCGGCGCGCGCCGAGCTGCTGCGGCTCAGCGCAACCAGTGCGAGCGTATGAAGAAGACCAGGCTGCCGCCGGCCAGCACCACGCACACCCCGACCACGCCCCAGAACGCCCACGGCTCCTCCGCATAGGGGATTCCCTTGACGTTCATGCCGAGCAGGCCGGTCAGGAAGGTGAGCGGCAGGAAGATCAGCGCGGCGATCGAGAGCCAGAGCGAGCGGATGTCGATCAGCTCGGCGCGGAGGTCGGTGATCTGCTCCGACATCAGGCCGGCGCGCTCGCGAATGCTCTCCAGCTCCTCGGCCATGCGCGCGAACCGGTCGGCCGCTTCGTTGAGCTGCAGCCGGTCGTCCGCTTCCAGCCAGTCGAACTCGAGCGCGGCCAGCCGCTCGAGCGCGATGCGCTGCGGCGCCACGAAGCGGCGATATTCGATCGCCTCGCTGCGCGCGGTCGCGACCGATCGGCGCAGCTGGAAGGCGTTGCGCGTGTCCAGCATCACCTCGCAATCGTCCAGCCGGTCGCCGAGGTCGGCGACTTCGGGATCGAGGTCGTCGGTGATCGCGTCGGCGAGCATCGCCACGAAATCGCCCGGGTCGCGCACATGGCCGTCGAGCATCGCCTGCTTGAGCAGCGGCAGCGCGCGGATCGTGTAGCGCCCGACCGACACGATGCAGCCGCGCTGCGTCCAGATGCGGAGCGAGACGAGCTCGTCGGCCTCGGGCTCGTCCTCGAGCGAGCGACCCCGCAGGTTGATCAGCGCGCCCGAGCCGATCGCATCGCAGCGCGGCCGCGTCTCGATCGCGGTGAGCGCGCTCGCGACGATGTCGGTGAGGCCAAGGCGGTCGGTCAGGAAATCCTTTGTCTTCGGATCCTGCCCGTCGAGATGGATCCAGAGCAGCCGCACGTCGCCATTGGCGCCCGCCGCCGCGTCGGGCGTGGTCTCGGCGACATGGCTTTGGCCGCGATCGACGAGCGCGAACGGGCTCACTCGCCGCTCGCCATGGCAAGGTCAACGGACAGGCCCGGACCGGGCTGCGCGGGCGCGGCATCGCAGGCGATGCGCGCGGCATCGGCGCGGGCGCGGGCGAGGATGTCGCCGGGAACGTCGGCCCGGTGGTAGACCCGGTCCGCCTGGCCGAGCAGCCGCGCGACCCTGAGCGTCAGCTCGTCGGCGTCCGGCGAGGCGAGGCGCACGGCGACGAGCTGCGAGGCCGCAGCATCTTGGCCCGCGCTGTCGAGCCACGCCGTCACATCGGCATCGGCGCGAAGCGGATCGAGCGGACCGTCGGGCGACAGCGCGGCGTCGATCGCGCGCCGCCGAGCGGCGGCATCGGGCCAGCGCGCGCGCATCGCCGACCGCGCCGCCTCGAGCCCCGTCGCGAGCCGGCCGAGCCCGGCCGGAAGCAGCGCCTCGAGCCGCTGGCGAAGCGCCTTGGCGAGACCCGCGGACGCGCCGCCGGTGCCGATCGCGACCAGCACCGGGTCGCGATCGACGATCGCGGGCAGGGTGAAGTCGCACAAGGCCGCGCGGTCGACCGCGTTGACGAGGATGCCGCGGGCCTTCAGTCGATCGACAGCGGCCTCGGCTCGGGCATCCTCGTCGATCGCCACGATCGCGAGCGCGGCGGGCGCATCCTCGCCGACGATCCGGGCCCCGGCGCGCTCGAGCAGACGCCGCTTGGCGCCCGCCGCCTCGCCGTCGCCGAGCAGGATCACCGGGCGGTCGCGCAGGCGGACGAAAAGGGGAAGCGAGTGCATCGGCGCCTTCTATCGCGCTCGATGCAAGGTGTCGAAGGGGGGCGTGCTCGCGCTCCTCCCCATCGCAGATGGGGAGGGGGACCATGACGCGAAGCGGCATGGTGGAGGGGGGCGGTGCGTGCGATTTGCCCCTCCACCACCGGCTTCGCCGGCGGTCCCCCTCCCCGCGCTTACGCGCAGGGAGGAGCGGCAGGGCGGTGGGATCACCTCACGTCAGCCATGTCGGCACGCGCTCGGCGTTCATGATCGTCTCGGCGGCGATGCGGTCGGCGACCACGGCATAGCGGTCGCCGTCGACCATCACCTCGGCGACGAGTGGACGGCTGTTGTAGGTCGACGCCATCGTCGCGCCATAGGCGCCGGCGGTGCGGAAGATGGCGAGGTCGCCCGAGGTCACGACGTCGATCTCGCGCCCCATCGCGAAGGTGTCGCCGCTTTCGCAGACCGGGCCGGCGATGTTGGCGCGCATCGTCGCGCCGGTCGGGCGGACGGCCTCGAAATGGTGATAGGCGTCGTAGAGCGCCGGGCGCGCGAGATCGTTCATCGCCGCATCGACGATCACATAAGGGTTTACCACCCCCGGTTTTACCCAGATGACGCGGGTGAGCAGGATGCCGGCATTGCCGGCGATGACGCGGCCGGGCTCGAACATCAGCTCGACATTCCAGTCGCGGGTGACCCGGGCCACCATCTCGCCGAGCGCGTCGGGCGGGGGATAGTCCTCGTCGGGGCGGTAGGGGACGCCCAGCCCGCCGCCCAGATCGACGCGGTCGATCCGGTGACCCCGCCCGCGCAGCTCGGCGACGAGCGCGCCGGTCCGGCGATAGGCGGTCTCGAGCGGGGCGAGCTCCTTCAGCTGGCTGCCGATATGGATCGCCACCCCGCGCAGGTCGAGGCCGGGCAGCGCGGCGAGCCGGTCGAACATCTCGACCGACTGGTCGATCGGCACGCCGAACTTGTTCTCCTTGCGCCCGGTCGAGATCTTGGCGTGCGTGCCGGCGTCGACGTCCGGGTTGACGCGCAGCACCGCCGGCGCGCGGAGCCCGCGGCCCTCCGCCAGCGCCGCGAGGACGCGACCTTCCTCCTCGAGCTCGAGGTTGAACTGGCCGATGCCGGCGTCGAGTCCCTTGCCGAGCTCGACCGGGGTCTTGCCGACTCCCGAAAAGACAATCCCCGCGGCGGGCATGCCGGCGGCAAGCGCACGGGCCATCTCGCCGGCCGAGACCACGTCGGCCCCATAGCCCTCGTTCGCGAGCACGCGCAGCACGCCGAGATTGGGATTGGCCTTGATCGCATAGGCGAACCGGACGCGGCCCGCCTTCTCCAGCCCCGCGCGAAAAACCCGGGCGTGCCGTTCGAGCGTCGCGCGCGAATAGACGTAGACGGGCGTGCCGACCTCGGCCGCGATCCGGGCGAGCGGCACGTGCTCGGCGAACAGCTCGCCGTCCTGCAGTCGGAAATGGTCCATCAGCTCGGCGGCAGGTCGAAACGGTCGTCGCGACGCTCTTCGGACCGGCGGAGCAGCTCGTCGCTTCGTGCCGGGCGCGCCTGGGCGTCCGGGGTCATCAACTCGGTCGGCGTCGGTGTCGCCTGCGCGCCGAGCGGGGCGGGCGGCAGCGAGGCGCCCGGCGCGGGCTGGAGCTCGTTGCGACCGCCGCAGCCGGCGAGCGCGAGCGCCAGCGCCGCGGCGGCGAGCGCCTTCGGGGTCGAGCGGAGCGCGGTCATTATTCCTCTCCCATGCCGATCGTCGCCTTGGCCTCGGCGATCCGCGCGCGGACCTGCGCCGGCGCGGTTCCGCCATGGCTGGTGCGCGACGCGACCGACGCGTCGACGGTCAGGACGTCATAGACCCGCGCGTCGATGCGCGTGTCGATCGCCGTCAGCTCGTCGAGCGTGAGCGCGGCGAGCGGCTTGCCGGCGGTCTCGGCCGCCTTCACCGCGGTGCCGGTGATATGGTGCGCCTCGCGAAACGGCACGCCGGCTTCGCGGACCAGCCAGTCGGCGAGGTCGGTCGCGGTCGCGAAGCCCGCCTCCGCCGCGGCGCGCATCCGCTCGGGCCGGAAGCCGATGCTCGCCACCATGCCGGTCATCGCGGCAATCGACAGGGTGAGCAGCTCGTGCGCCTCGAACACCGGCGGCTTGTCGTCCTGCATGTCCTTCGAATAGGCGAGCGGAAGTCCCTTCATCGTCACCATCAACGAGGTGAGGCAGCCCATGATCCGCCCGGCATGGCCGCGGACGAGCTCGGCCGCGTCGGGATTGCGCTTCTGCGGCATGATCGACGATCCGGTCGACCAGGCATCGGAGAGCTGGACGAAGCCGAAGGGCTGGCTGGCCCACAGGATCAGCTCTTCGGCGAGCCGCGACAGATGGAGCGAGCAGGCGGTCGCGGCGAACAGATATTCGAGCGCGAAGTCGCGGTCCGACACTGCGTCGAGGCTGTTGTCGGTGGGCCGGTCGAAGCCAAGCTCCTCGGCGACGGCGAAGCGGTCGAGCGGGAAGCCGGTCCCGGCGAGCGCCGCCGAGCCGAGCGGGCATTCGTTCAGCCGTGCGCGCGCATCCTCGAGCCGGCCGCGATCGCGGTGGACCATCTCGAAATAGGCCATCAGATGGTGGCCGAGCGTGACCGGCTGCGCCGACTGGAGGTGGGTGAAGCCGGGCATGACCGTGTCGGCATGCTCCTCGGCGCGGGCGACCAGCGCGCGCTGGAACTGCGCGAGCGCGGCATCGGCCTCGTCGATCGCGTCGCGCACCCAAAGGCGGAAGTCGGTCGCGACCTGGTCGTTGCGCGAACGCGCGGTGTGGAGCCGCCCGGCGGCCGGGCCGATCAGCTCGGCGAGCCGCGCCTCGACATGCATGTGAATGTCTTCGAGCGCGACATCCTCGGGGACGCCGTTCGCGTCATATTCGGCCTCGATCCGGTCGAGCCCCGCCTCGATCCGCGCGACATCGTCGGCGGCGACGATGCCCTGGCGGCCGAGCATCGCGACGTGCGCGCGGCTGCCCTGGATGTCCTGGCGCCACATTCGCTTGTCGAAGCCGATCGAGGCATTTATCTCGCGCATCACCGCTGCGGGCCCTTCGGCGAAGCGCCCGCCCCACATGCTGTTGGAGCTGTCCGTGCGCGCGTTGATGACTTGTCTCCTGGGCGCTGTGCTGGTTGCCGGCTGCGATAGGCAAAGCGAACCCGCCCCGCAAGCGAACGCAAGCGCGCCGGCGGCGACGGCGGCGGCGCCACAGGGTCCCGAGCCGACGGGTACGCTCGACATCTCGAAGCGCGGGACGGCGGCCCCGGCCGAGACCTTTGTCGATCCCGCCGGCAAGCCGGTGACGCTCGCCGGCTTCAAGGGCAAGCCGGTGCTGGTGAACCTGTGGGCGACCTGGTGCGCTCCCTGCGTGCGCGAGATGCCCACGCTGGACAAGGTCGCGGCGCGCGCCGGGGACAAGCTCAAGGTGCTGACGATCAGCCAGGACCGCGACGGGGTGGACCTCGCGCCCACCTTCGTGCGCGGCGGCTTCAAGCATCTCGAGCGCTACCGCGACACCGAGCAGAAGCTGGGCTTCGCCTATGAGACGGGCGTGTTGCCGACGACGGTGCTCTACGACGCCCAGGGCAAGGAAGTCTGGCGCGTCGTGGGCGCGATGGACTGGGACGGCCCGCGCGCGAACACGCTGCTCGCCGACTATATCGGCTGACCGCCGGGCACTCGCCTCCCGCTCGCGCGTTGCATCTGGCCGAGGAGAGTGGACATGGACGACGACCGGGTCTGGGCCTTCGAAGCGAGCCTGTGGAAGGCCGACTCCAAGCATTATCACGAATCGATCGATCCTGAGGTCAGGATGGCGCTGCCGACGCCCCCGTTCCTGTTCGCGGGCGAGGATGCGGTCGAGGCCGTCGCCGCGACCCCGCGCTGGTCGAACGTGGCGTTCGAGGACGGCACGATCTCGCGACCGCAGGAGGGGCTGATCGTGGTCGCCTACACCGTCCATGCCCAGCGCGACGGGCACGAGGATTATGTCGCGCACTGCACCAGCACCTATCGCAAGACCGAGACGGGCGCCTGGCAGGTCGTGCAGCACCAGCAGACGCCGAAGATCGTCGGGGCGGCTTAGGCGGCAGGCGCGTCCCGACTGCGCTCGAAGCGAGCGGGGTGTTTCGATCGCCCCTGCGCGACTCCCGTTCGTGTCGCGCGCGGTCGGGACACGCAGTCCGGACGCTCAGTCGCGCAACAACTCGTTGATCGCGGTCTTCGCCCGGGTCTGCGCGTCGACGCGCTTGACGATCACCGCGCAATAGAGCGACGGGCCCGGCGTCCCGTCGGGCAGCGGCTTTCCGGGCAGCGCGCCGGGGACGACGACCGCATAAGGCGGCACGCGGCCGACGAACGTCTCGCCGGTCGCCCGGTCGACGATCTTGGTCGAGGCGCCGAGATAGACCCCCATCGAGAGCACCGCGCCCTCGCCGACGCGCACGCCTTCGGCCACTTCCGCCCGCGCGCCGATGAACGCGCCGTCCTCGATGATCACCGGATCGGCCTGGAGCGGCTCGAGCACGCCGCCGATGCCCGCGCCGCCCGAAAGATGCACGTTACGGCCGATCTGGGCGCAGCTGCCGACGGTTGCCCAGGTGTCGACCATCGTGCCCTCGCCGACATAGGCGCCGATGTTGACGAAGCTGGGCATCAGCACCGCGCCGCTGCCGACGAAGGCGCCGCGGCGGACGATCGCGCCGGGCACCGCGCGGAAGCCGGCGGCGCGGAAGTCGGTCGCGCTCCACGCGGCGAGCTTGGACGGCACCTTGTCCCACCAGTGCGCGCCGCCCGGGCCGCCGGGGATCGCTTCCATGTCGTTCAGGCGGAACGACAGCAGCACGGCCTTTTTGAGCCACTGGTTGACCGTCCAGCCGCCCTGGCCGTCGGGTTCGGCGACGCGCGCCGCGCCGCGATCGAGCAGGCGCAGCGCTTCGTTCACCGCCTCCCGCAGGGCTCCCGCGCTGTGCGCGTCGAGGGTCGCCCGCGCCTCCCAGGCCGCGTCGATGGTGGTGGCGAGGTCGGTCATTCGGGGTCCCCCAATATCTCGTGAAGCCACGCGCCGAGATCGGTGATCTCATGGTCGACATAGGCGCGGTCGTCGTCGCCGCGCCCCTGTTCCGAGCCGTTGTTGACCCAGACCGTGGTCATCCCGATCGCCTTAGCAGGCTTCAGGTTGCGCGCCATGTCCTCGACGAACAGGCTCTCGGCCGGCTCGATCCCGAACGCCTCGGCCATGCGGACATAGGCCGGCGGCGCGGGCTTGGGCTCGTAGGCGCAGGCATGGATGTCGTGGATCGCCTCGAACGCCTCGGACAGGCCGATCTTCTCGAGCACGCGGCGGGCATAGGGCGCGTCGCCGTTGGTGAAGATCAGCTTGCGGCCGGGCAGCCGCGCGATCGCCTCGACGAGGCGGCGATCCTCCTGGAGCACGGTCATCTCGATGTCGTGGACATAGTCGAGAAAGGCATGCGGCTCGACGCCGTGATCGGCCATCAGGCCCGACAGGGTCGTGCCATGGGCGTGGAAATAATCCTTCTGGAGCTTGCGCGCCGCCGCCCAGTCGAGCCCGAGCAGGCGTTGCACAAAGTCCGTCATGCGCGCATCGATCAGGCCGAACAGGTCCGCCGACGCCGGGTACAGCGTGTTGTCGAGATCGAAGATCCAGTTCCGGATATGGGCAAGGTCGGCACGCATCGCGCCGGCGCTTAGCCCCGCCTGCGCGCAGCGGCAATGCAAAGCCGGGGACGGTTAACCCACGGCTAATAGGATCGAACTTAGAGTCGTCGGAATCGGGGTAGGGGATTCCCATGTTTCTTAAGCATTTGCCGGCAAGGCGCGGGCTGCTTCTGCTGAGTTCGACGCTGGCGCTGGCCGCCTGTGGCGGCGGCGGCGGCGGCGGGGTCAACTCAGTGCCGACGCCGATCGCCAGCCCGTCCCCCACGCCGGCCCCGGCGCCGAGCCCGACTCCCACGCCGACCGGCGTCAATTTCGACACGGCGGAATATCGCAGCCAGGCCGGCCTGGCGCTCTCGAACGTCCTGCCCGCCTACCAGAGCGGCGCGACGGGCGCCGGCGTCACCGTCGCCGTCATCGACAGCGGCATCGCGGCGTCCAGCCCCGAATTCGCCGGCCGCATCTCGCCGGCCTCCACCGACGTCGTCTCGACTCGCGGGATCGTCGACCAGGGCGGGCATGGCACGGCGGTGTCGAGCATCCTGCTCGGCGCCCGGAATGACGGCGGGACCCATGGCGTCGCATTCAACGCGACCCTGCTCGCGCTGCGCACCGACTCGATCGGAAGCTGCACCGGGCCGCAGGGCGAATGCACGCACAGCGATTCGGCGATCGCGCGCGCGCTCGACATCGCGGTGGCGAACGGCGCCAAGGTCGCCAACCTGTCGCTGGGCGGCGATCCGCCGAACGTGACGCTCCGGGCGGCGATGCAGCGGGCCACGGCGGCGGGCATGGTGCTGGTGATCTCCGCCGGCAACGACGCGACCGCCGATCCCGACCCGTTCGCGATGATCGCGACCGACGCCGCGATCGCCAATCGGCAGATCATCATCGCGGGCGCCCATGATTCGACGCGCGCCATCGCCGACTTCAGCAACCGCGCGGGCACCGGCGCCGCGCACTATCTGACCGCGTTCGGCACGCGCGTGCGCTCGATCGACGAGACCGGCGCCACCTTCCTGTTCAGCGGCACCTCGTTCGCCGCGCCGCACATCGCGGGCGCCGCCGCGCTGCTTGCCCAGGCATTCCCGAATCTGACCGGCCAGCAGATCGCGCAGTTGCTTTTCGAAAGCGCCGACGACCTCGGCACCACCGGCATCGATGCGATCTTCGGTCGCGGCGGGCTCAACGTCGGGCGCGCGCTCGCGCCGCGCGGGTCGACCTCGCTCGCCGGCTCGGCGATCCCCGTCACGCTCGGTGCCGAGTCGGTCACGCTCTCGCCCGCCATGGGCGACGCGGCCCAGGCAAGCCTCGGCGCGGTCATGCTCGACGGCTTCGGACGCGCATATGTCGTCGATCTCGGCAGCGGCGTGGCCACGGCCCGGCCGACGCTCACTTTGTCGGCCAGCCTGGCCCAGCCGCCGCGCTTCGCGTCGCTGGCGCGGGGGGACGCGGTCGCGGGCCTGTCGCTTGCCGGCGCGCCGAGCGGCATCGGCGCCATTCCCGACAACCAGGCGCAGCTTCGGGTCGCGCGCGGCCAGTCCGGCTTCGTCGCGGGCCGGGTGGACGCGCGCACCAGCGTCGCCTTCGGCTTCGGCCAGAGCGGGGCGAGCCTTGCCGGCCAGCTGTCCGGGGCCGCCGAGCCCGCCTTCCTGGTCGCACGGGGCGGCGGCGACGCGCTCGGCTTCGAGCGGCGCAGCGACAGCGCGGCGAGCATCCGCCACCAGCTCGGCGGCTGGGGGCTGACCATGGCGGCCGAAGCGGGTGACGCGCTGATCCGGACCGGCGATCGCCGCCGCGGCTTCGAGCGCGCGCCTTATGCCTTGGTCGGCATGGGTGCGGACCGGCGGTTCGGGCCGTTGCGGATCGCCGGCGGATTGAGCCTGCTCGACGAGTCCGAGACCGTGCTCGGCGGGCGACTGGGGTCGGTGTTCGGCGGGGCGGCCGGCGCGCGGACGATCTTCGCCGACGTGCGCGCCGACTGGGCGCTGGGTGCCGGCTGGTCGCTGACGGGAACGGCGCGCCAGGGCTGGACGCGCATCGCCGCGGGCGGGATCGCGTCGGGCGACGGACGGCTGGTGTCGCGCGCCGTCGCACTCGACCTTCGCAAGGCTTCGCTGTTCGCGCCAGGCGACCATTTCGCGCTGCGCGTCGCCCAGCCGCTGCGCGTCGCCTCGGGCGGCCTTGGCCTCACCCTGCCGGTGAACTTCGACTATGGTTCGGGCGCGGTCACCTATGCCGCCAGCCGCCTCAATCTCGCGCCGACCGGGCGCGAGGTGGACGTCGAGGCAAGCTATGGCTGGCTGCTGCTCGGCGGTCGGATGGAGACCAATCTCTTCTGGCGCCGCGACCCGGGGAATATCGCGATGTTCCCGGACGATGTGGGCGGCGCGGTGCGCTGGCGGATCGGGTTCTGAACGCACGCTCCTTCCCGCGCGTGCGCGGGGAGGAAGACGCGCGCTGCCCCTCCACCTGCTGCGCATGGTCCCCCTCCCCATCTGGCGATGGGGAGGATCTTTTCGTCAGACGGTGAAGCTCTCGCCGCAGCCGCAGCTGCCCTTGGCGTTCGGGTTCTCGAAAACGAAGCCGGCGGTGAAATCGTCCTCGCGCCAGTCCATCGTCGAGCCGATCAGGTAAAGGATCGAGCCGCCGTCGACGAACAGCGTCCCGCCTGCCGTGTCGATGCGCTCGTCGAACGGCTTGGCCTCGGTCACATAGTCGACCGAGTAAGCGAGGCCCGAGCAGCCGCGGCGCGGCGTCGACAGCTTGACCCCGATCGCGCCCTCGGGCGCGCGCGACATCAGGTCGGCGATGCGCCGCTCGGCCGATCCGGTGAGGTTCAGCGCGGCGGGACGGGATCGGGTGGCGGTGGTCATAGGCTCTTTGCTCCACGCTCGCTTCGGAACCCGTTCGCTTCGAGCGATGTCGAGAAGCGGCCAGGTCCGGTGCTGTCGTTTCTCGACGATGCTCGAAACGAACGGACGTCGCGAGATCCGCCCGACGCGATCACAACATACCCAGTTCGAGCTTGGCCTCGTCGGACATCTGCGCCGGGTTCCAGGGCGGGTCCCATACGAGATTGACCTCCACGTCGCCGACGCCGGGCACCGCGCCGACGCGGAGCTCGACTTCGCCGGGCATCGTCTCGGCGACCGGGCAGTGCGGCGTGGTGAGCGTCATCGACACGACCGTGTGGCCGTCGCCGGTGATGTCGACCCCGTAGATCAGGCCCAGATCGTAGATATTGACCGGAATCTCGGGGTCGTAGATTTCCTTCAGCGCCGCGATGACCGCTTCGTAGAGCTCGCCCCCGGGTTCGCCGGCGACGGGCGCGGCCGGCTTCTCGCCCAGGAAGCCGGCGAGATAGTCCTTCTTGCGCTCGAACCCCTCGCGCGCGTCCTCGACGCGCGCCTTGGGCGGCGGCGGGACCGCGTCCACTTCCTCGACCGTGATGCGACTCTGCTCGTTCATCCGAAGATCCTCGTCACGCGCTCAATCCCCCGCGCCAGCGCGTCCACGTCCGCGGCGCTGTTATAGACCCCAAAGCTCGCCCGCGCGGTCGCCGGCACGCCGAGCAGGTCCATCAGCGGCTGTGCGCAGTGGTGGCCGGCGCGGATGGCGACCCGCTCCTCGTCCAATATGGTGCCGACGTCGTGGGGATGCACCCCTTCGACCGCGAAGCTGACGATGCCCGCCGAATCGGCCGGCCCGAACAGGCGGACGCTGTTGAGCGCGGACAGCCGCTCGCGCGCGAGTGCCACCAATGCGGTCTCGTGGGCGTGGATCGCGTCGAGTCCGATCGCCTCGACATAGTCGATCGCGGCGTGGAGACCGAGCGCGCCGGCGATGTGCGGCGTCCCCGGCTCGAACCGCGCCGGCGGCGGGGCGTAGGTGGTCCGCGCGAAGCTCACCCGGTCGATCATCGCGCCGCCGCCGGCCCAGGGCGGCATCGCCTCGAGAATGTCGTGGCGCGCCCAGAGCACGCCAATCCCGGTCGGTCCGTACAGCTTGTGCGCGGAGAAGACGTAGAAATCGCAGTCGAGCGCGGCGACGTCGACGGGCACGCGCGGCACGGCCTGGCAGCCATCGAGCAGCAGCATCGCGCCCACCGCGTGCGCGATCGACGCGGCACGGCGCGCGTCGAGCACCGAGCCCAGCACGTTCGACACGTGGGCAAGCGCGACCAGCTTGTGCGCGGGCGTGATCATTGCCTCGGCGGCGTCGAGGTCGATGCAGCCGTCGGGGGTGAGCGGAACGACGTCGATCTCGACGCCGGTGCGGTCGCGGAGCAACTGCCAGGGCACGATGTTGGAATGATGCTCGAGCGCGCTCAACAGGATGCGGTCGCCGGCGTTGAGCTGCGCCCCGCCCCAGCTCTGCGCGACGAGGTTGATCGCCTCGGTCGCGCCGCGCACGAACACGCATTCCTCGGGCCGGGCGGCGCCGATGAAGCGGGCGACGCGGGCACGCGCCGCCTCGAACGCCAGCGTCATGTCGGCCGAACGCTGATAGACGCCGCGATGCACGGTCGCGTAAGTAGTGTCGTAGGCGCGGGTGATCGCGTCGATCACGGCCTGTGGCTTCTGCGCGGTCGCGGCGGTGTCGAGATAGGCCCAGCCGGCCGGGATTGCCGGGAAGTCGGCAACCCGGTCGAGCGGCGCGGCGTCGCGGATCATCGCGAGAGCGGTCATGCCGATCCTCCCAGCCACGCTTCGGCCGCCGCCAGGAAGCTGTCGCGCACCGCTTCGTCGCCGACCTGCGCGAGCGCATCGGCGATGAACGCGCGGGTGAGCAGCGCGCGCGCCTCGGGCGGCGCGATCCCGCGGCTCTCGAGGTAGAACATCGCCGCGGCGTCGAGCTCGCCGACCGTGGCCCCATGCGCACACTTCACGTCGTCGGCGAAGATCTCGAGCTCGGGCTTGAGGTTGATCGTCGCCGCGCGCTTCAGCAGCAGGCCGCGCAGCGACTGTCCGCCGTCCGTCCTCTGGGCGCCGCGCGCCACTTCGACGCGGGCGGCAAGGCTGGCAGTCGCCTGGTCGTCGGCGACGGCGCGCCAGCCCTGGCGGCTGGTACCGTTCTCCGCCGCGTGGCGGACGACGACTGCGGCTTCGTGGCGCTGGCTGCCGCGCGCGAGCAGGGCGCCGCCCATCTCCGCGAAGCCGCCCTCGCCCGCGACCGTGATCGCGGCGTCGGCGCGGCTGCCCGCGCCGCCTTCGGCCAGCACCGTCGTGACGAGGCTCGCGCCGCGGTCGAGCTCGGCCTCGTCGCGAAGCGACTGGAAGCCCGAGGCCTGCGCCAACCGCACCGCGCGCATCAGCCGCGCCGATGGCGCGAGCGCGATACGGGTGAGGCGATTGGCCCAGCCGTCGCCGACGAAGGTCTCGACCAGCGACGCCTGCGCGTCGGGGCCGAGCACGATCTCGCCGGCAAGGTGGTTTGCGCCGCCGGTCGCGACATGGACGATCTCGACCAGGCCCGGCGCCGAATGGTCGGTGCCGAGCGCGAGCCGCCAGCCGCGCCCGCCGGCGAGCCGGCCGAGCGGATGGTCGGAGCTGGCGCCGGTGGCGCCGAAGGTCAGCGGGCCGGGCGCGCTGACCTCGGTGTCGAGCGCGCCGTCGACGAAGACCAGATAAGGGCCGTCGCCGAGGCGCGGCGGAAGCGCGGGACGCGCGGCGCCCGGCGACGTCGCCGCGAGCGCGGGCAGAGCCGACAGGTCGGCCCAGCGCCAGCCTTCGTCGCGGGAGGTGGGGAGGGCGAGAGTCACGCGGCCATCGCTCCATAGCCTTCGCGCTCGAGCTCGTGGGCGAGTTCGGCGCCGCCCGAGCGGACGATGCGGCCGCCCGCCAGCACGTGCACGAAGTCCGGTCGCACATAGTCGAGCAGGCGCTGATAATGGGTGATCAGCAGCACCGCCTTGTCGGGCTTGCGCATGATCCGGTTAATGCCCTCGCCGACCGCGCGCAGCGCATCGATGTCGAGGCCCGAATCGGTCTCGTCGAGAATGGCAAGCTTCGGGCCGATGATGCCCATCTGGACCATCTCGTTGCGCTTTTTCTCGCCGCCCGAGAAACCGACATTCACCGGGCGCTTCAGCATCTCCATGTCGAGGCCGAGCGCGTCGGCCTGGGCGCGGGCGACGCGCAGGAACTCGCCGGCGGACAAATCCTCCTCGCCCCGCGCGCGGCGCTGCGCGTTGAGCGCGGTGCGCAGGAACTGGACGTTCGACACGCCGGGGATCTCGACCGGATATTGGAAGCCGAGGAACAGCCCGGCGGCGGCGCGTTCGTGCGGATCGAGCGCGAGCAGGTCCACCCACTCGCCGGCAGGACCCTCGTCACCCCGGGCCTGACCCGGAGTTCCGCTGTCTCCGTCCGCTCCAGCGAAGCGGGACCCCGGCTCACGGCCGGGGTGACGGGAGGCGCGAAACCGCACGCTGCCCTCGGTCACCTCGTAACCCGGCCGGCCGCCGAGCACATAGGCGAGCGTCGACTTGCCGGCGCCGTTCGGGCCCATGATCGCGTGGATCTCGCCGGCGCCGATCGACAGCGACAGGCCCTTCAGGATCGGCTTGTCGTCGACGGTGGCGTGGAGGTTCTCAATCGTCAGCATCTGTGTCCGTCCGGGAAGAAGTGGAGAGGGCGGCCGCGATCGCCGCGAGCGCCGCATCGGGGTCGGCCAGCACCTCGGCCTCGGCGAGCCGGATCACGCGGTAGCCGACGCCTGCAAGCGCCGCGTCGCGCAGCGCGTCGGCGATCTCGTCGCGGCGCTCGCCGTCCAGCTCGACGATCAGCGCGCGTTCGGCGCAGAGCAGGTCGACGACATAGCGGCCGATCGCCGCGTGGCGGCGGAATTTGTGACCGTCGAGCTGGCGGCCCGACAGCTTGCGCCAGAGCTTCTTCTCGGCCGCGGTCGGATGCTTCCGCATCTCGCCCGCGCGGGCGTGCAGCTCCGCCGCCTGGGCCGCGGAGAGCGGACGCAGGGCGGGCTCAGGGAGAGTCATCGATCCAGCACCCACGACTCGTCACCCCGGCCTTGAGCCGGGGTCCCGCTGCCGCACCGAAACCGGCCGCAAGCGGGATGCCGGATCAAGTCCGGCATGACGGAACGAGAAGGGTCGAACATCACCCGACCGACCCTTCCAGCGAAATGCCGAGCAGCTTCTGGGCCTCAACCGCGAACTCCATCGGCAGCTGCTGGAGCACTTCCTTGGCGAAGCCGTTGACGATCAGCGCGACGGCATCCTCCGGGTTCAGGCCCCGGCTCATCGCGTAGAAGAGCTGGTCGTCGGAGATCTTGCTGGTCGTCGCCTCGTGCTCGATCTGCGCGCTCGGGTTGCGCACCTCGATATAGGGCACGGTGTGCGCGCCGCACTGGTCGCCGAGCAGCAGCGAGTCGCACTGGGTGAAGTTGCGGACATTCTCGGCGGTCGGGCCGACGCGCACGAGGCCCCGATAGGTGTTGTCCGACCGGCCCGCGCTGATGCCCTTCGACACGATCGTCGAGCGACTGCCCTTGCCGAGATGGATCATCTTGGTCCCGGTATCGGCCTGCTGGCGATTGTTGGTGACCGCGACCGAATAGAATTCGCCGACCGAATTCTCTCCCGCGAGCACGCAGGAGGGATATTTCCAGGTGATCGCCGAGCCGGTTTCGACCTGCGTCCACGACACCTTGGAATTCCGGCCCTGGCAGAGCGCGCGCTTGGTCACGAAATTGTAGATGCCGCCGCGTCCCTCGGCGTCGCCGGGATACCAATTCTGGACGGTCGAATATTTGATCTCGGCATCGTCGAGCGCGACGAGCTCGACGACCGCGGCATGAAGCTGGTTCTCGTCGCGCATCGGCGCGGTGCAGCCCTCGAGATAGCTGACGTACGATCCCTTTTCGGCGACGATCAACGTCCGCTCGAACTGCCCGGTGTTGGCGGCGTTGATGCGGAAATAGGTCGACAGCTCCATCGGGCAGCGCACCCCCTCGGGGATGTAGACGAAGGTGCCGTCCGAGAAGACCGCGCTGTTCAAGGTCGCGAAGTAATTGTCGTGGATCGGCACGACCTTGCCCAGCCAC
>JAESGM010000575.1_pt1 | contig 23025 bp, 27 predicted proteins | sample 9269721 | NCBI WGS metagenome assembly JAESGM01 (sample SAMN15720920, study PRJNA650825) | algae metagenome | isolation source: Komarekiella atlantica HA4396-MV6 and co-occurring heterotrophs from... | place: USA: Theobald House, Kauai, HI | collected 2009-07-29 | reverse complement strand
ATCCTGCCGGGCTTCGGCATCGTCAGCCACATCATCGCGACCTTCTCGCGCAAGCCCGTCTTCGGCTATCTCGGCATGGCCTACGCCATGGTCGCGATCGGCGCCGTCGGTTTCGTCGTGTGGGCGCACCACATGTACACGACCGGCCTGTCGCTCAACACGCAGCGCTACTTCGTGTTCGCCACCATGGTCATCGCGGTGCCGACCGGCATCAAGATCTTCTCGTGGATCGCGACCATGTGGGGCGGGTCGATCTCGCTGCGCACGCCGATGCTGTGGGCGATCGCCTTCATCTTCCTGTTCACCGTCGGCGGCGTGACGGGCGTCCAGCTCGCCAATGCCGGCCTCGACCGCTCCTATCACGACACCTACTACGTCGTGGCGCACTTCCACTACGTGCTGTCGATGGGCGCCGTGTTCGCGATCTTCGCAGCCTGGTACTACTGGTTCCCGAAGATGACGGGCTACATGTACAATTCGTTCATCGCCCGGCTGCATTTCTGGATCACGTTCATCGGCGTGAACCTGATCTTTTTCCCGCAGCACTTCCTGGGGCTGGCCGGCATGCCGCGCCGCTATATCGACTATCCGGATGCGTTCGCGGGCTGGAACCTCGTCTCCTCCTACGGCTCGTACCTGTCGGCGATCGGCGTGCTGGTGTTCCTCTACGGCGTCTTCGAGGCCTTCTCGAAGAAGCGCGAGGCCGGCGCCAATCCGTGGGGCGAGGGCGCGACGACGCTCGAATGGCAGCTCTCCTCGCCGCCGCCGTTCCACCAGTGGGAGCAGCTTCCCAAGGTCAAGTGACCTTTGGATACGGCACCGCAACTCGAAACCGCCGGCCCTCCGGCGGTTTCTCCCAATGAAAAAGTAACGAGTAGCAGATGGCCCTGGTCGAAAAGCACAGCCTGACGGACGCCGCGGAGTTCCGCGTTTCCGAAGCCATGCCCGGCGACTTCCTGGCGCTGTTGAAGCCGCGCGTCATGTCGCTCGTCGTCTTCACGGCCTTCGTCGGCCTCGCCACCGCTCCGGGGACGATCGACCCGTTCATCGCCCTCATCGCCATCCTGGCGATCGCTGTCGGCGCCGGCGCGTCGGGCGCGCTCAACATGTGGTACGACGCCGACATCGACGCCGTCATGTCGCGCACCGCCAGGCGCCCGATCCCGGCCGGCCGCGTCACGCCCGACCAGGCGCTCGCCTTCGGCATCGTCCTGTCGGTCCTGTCGGTGATGACGCTCGGCCTTCTGGTCAATGCCTTCGCCGGCGCGTTCCTCGCCTTCACCATCTTCTTCTACGCCGTCGTCTACACGATGTGGCTGAAGCGCTCGACGCCGCAGAACATCGTCATCGGCGGCGCCGCCGGCGCCTTCCCGCCCATGATCGGCTGGGCCGCCGTCACGGGTTCGGTCTCGCTCGAGAGCGTCGTCCTCTTCCTCATCATCTTCCTGTGGACGCCGCCGCATTTCTGGGCGCTGGCGATCTTCAAGTCGCAGGACTACGCCAGCGTCGGCGTGCCGATGATGCCGAACGTCGCCGGCGAGGAATCGACCAAGCGCCAGATCTTCGCCTATTCGCTTCTCGTCGCCGCCGTGAGTGTCGCGCCCTGGCTGATCGGCATGACGTCGCCCGTCTATGGCGCGGTGTCCGTCGCGCTCGGCGCCGCCTTCGTCTGGTACGCCTGGAAGGTGTTGAAGATGCCCGCCGCCGACCGCACGATGGGTCCGGCAAAGGCGCTGTTCGGCTACTCGCTGGTCTACCTCTTCGCCATCTTCGCCGTCCTGCTCGCCGACGTCGCGATCGCGCGTTTCCTGGGGCTGTGACCATGGACCCGATCGAGACCGTCGAACTGACCGAGGCGCAGAAGAAGGCGCGCAAGCGCCGCAACGTCGCGATCGCGCTGGCGCTCGTCGCCATGGTGGTGATCTTCTACGTCGCGACGCTGACCAAGCTCGGCCCGCAGATCCTCGTGCGGCCGATGTAGGAGAAGCCGATGGCTGGCAACTACACGCTCGACAAGGACAAGCAGAAGCGCAACCGCAACGTCGCGATCGCCTGCACCGTATTCTTTTCCTCGATGATCGGCGTCGCCTATGCGGCCGTCCCGCTCTACGAGATGTTCTGCCAGATCACCGGCTATGGCGGCACCACGCAGCGCGTCGAGCAATATTCGCAGACCGTGCTCGACCAAGAGATCAACGTCCGCTTCGACGCCAACGTATCGGGCGGGCTGGCGTGGAAGTTCGAGCCGGTGCAGCGCTCGACCACGTTGAAGATCGGCGAGACGACGCAGGTCGCCTACCGCGCGACAAACGTTTCGAAATATCCCGCCATGGGCCGCGCGAGCTTCAACGTCTCGCCGCATCTGGCCGGCGCCTATTTCATGAAGGTGGAATGCTTCTGTTTCACCGATACCGAATTGCAACCGGGCGAATCCATGGATATGCCGGTTGTCTTCTATGTCGACCCTGAGATCGTGAATGTTCCCGAGCTCAAGGACGTCAGGACGATTACGCTGTCCTACACCTTCTTCCCCGTCGCCGAGCCTGCCTCGGTCGCCGCGAAGTCGGGTGAGGGGGACAAGATGAACGCAGCGGCCGATTCCGAATTCGGGGGTTGAAATGGCAGACGCACACGCAAAGAACCACGACTACCACATTATCGACCCCAGCCCCTGGCCGTTCCTCGGATCGGTCGGCGCCTTCATCATGATGCTGGGCGGCGTCGGCTACCTGCAATACCTGAACGGCGGCCAGTTCAACCTGCTCGGCATCAACCTGGCGGGCCCGTGGCTGTTCTATATCGGCCTCGCGATCATCCTCTACGTGATGTACGCCTGGTGGTCGGACACGATCAAGGAAGGCCGCGAGGGGCACCACACGCCCGTCGTCTCGCTGCACCTGCGCTACGGCATGATCATGTTCATCGCCTCCGAGGTGATGTTCTTCGTCGCCTGGTTCTGGGCCTTCTTCGACGCCAGCCTCTTCTACGACGAGGCCGCCCAGGTCGCGCGCACGCAGTATACGGGTGGCCAGTGGCCGCCGGCCGGCATCGAGGTCCTCGACCCGTTCCACCTGCCGCTCTACAACACCGTCATCCTGCTCCTGTCGGGCACCACGGTCACCTGGGCGCACCATGCGCTGCTGCATGACGACCGCAAGGGCCTCGTCACCGGCCTCGCGCTGACGGTCGTGCTCGGCGTCCTGTTCTCCTGCGTCCAGGCCTACGAATATTCCGTCGCGCCGTTCGACTTCTCGGGCTCGCTCTACGGCGCCACCTTCTACATGGCGACCGGCTTCCACGGCTTCCACGTCCTGATCGGCACGATCTTCCTGCTCGTCTGCCTCATCCGCGCGATGAATGGCGGCTTCACCAAGGAAAAGCATTTCGGCTTCGAGGCGGCCGCCTGGTACTGGCACTTCGTCGACGTCGTGTGGCTCTTCCTCTTCGTCGCCATCTACGTCTGGGCCTCCACCGGCGCCCCCATCGCCCACCACTGATCGGGTCCGCTACGCATCCGAAGACGGCCGCGCAAAAGCGCGGCCGTTTTGCTTTGGGGGGCGGGGTTGTGGACCGCGTGCGCGTTGTGGACGACGAGGCCTGGAGTCCTGTGACGAGCACAGGAATGACGGTTGCAGGAGCCGGTTCCGCCAACCGTTAACGCTGACGACCTGCATCCACCCCAGATGCCGTCATTCCTGTGCTCGTCACAGGAATCCAGGCCTCGTCATCTCCTCCAGCAGTCCGGTCAAGATGAGTTGCCGACTCACAGCAAGTGTGAACTGATGTCGTGCCAATGCGGGTTGCGCGCTTCGATGGCATTGATCTTCCACTGGCGCGGCCATTTCTTCATGGTTTTTTCGGTGGTGATCGCCTGGGTGATCAATTCGTACTCGTCGAACCAGACGAGCCGCATGACGCCATACTTGGCCGTAAACTCGGAACCCGTTCCAGCCTGATGCTGCAGCAATCTTGCTGCAAGATCGCTCGTCACGCCGATGTAGAGCGTGCCGTTCTTCTGCGATGCGATAATGTAGACATATCCCCGCCGAGCCATTCGATGGACTGTAGAGACCTGGATTCCTGTGACAAGCACAGGAATGACGGTGGCGGAAGTGGCGGCGCCAACCTCGTGCTTTGGAGACTAGCATCCACCCCAGATGCCGTCATTCCTGTGCTCGTCACAGGAATCCATGCCTCTCCATTTCCATGGCGCTTAGCTTCCTAACTTGGTGTCAACAATCCACCGTCGTGAATATGCGTTGCAGACAGAGAAGCATGGACTTCTGTGACGCACATAGGAATGACGATGGCAAGGAGGACTCCGCTAACCTTGCGCTTGAAGACTGGCACCCACCCCTAATGCCGTCATTCCTGTGCTCGTCACAGGAATCCAGTCCTCACCCTCTCTACCCCCTCCACCTGCGTCGCCATGGCGTTGGCATCTTCGCGGCCGATCCGATAAAGCAACCCGCATGAGCGACCACCGCACACACCGCCCGCCCGTCGCCCCCGTTCGCGCGGGGCTTGCCGGGTGCTGTCCGCGCTGCGGGGAGGGGCGGCTGTTCGGCGGCTTTCTGGCGACGCGGGAGCGGTGCGACGTGTGCGGGCTCGACTACGCCTTCGCCGATTCCGGCGACGGGCCGGCGGCCTTCGTCATCCTCCTCGTCGGCTTCGTGGTCGTCGGGCTCGCGCGTTACGTCGAAGTGACCTACCAGCCGCCGCTCTGGCTGCATTTCCTGATCTGGGTGCCGCTCGCCGTCGGGCTGTCGCTCGTCGCCATGCGCCTTGCCAAGGGCGTGCTGATCACGCTCCAATATGCCAACAAGGCGGCCGAAGGCCGGCTCGACGGATCGCAATGACCGACATCGAAACACCCCGCATGGGCCGCTTCTGGGCGGCCGGGCTCGTCATCGGCAGCGTCGCCGCGCTGGTGGTCCTGCTGATCCTCGGCACCTGGCAGGTGCAGCGCCTGCACTGGAAGGAAGACCTTCTCGCCACCATCGCCGCGCGCGTTCAAAGCGCGCCGCGCCCGCTCGCCGAGATCGAGGCATTGGAGACGGAAACCGGCGACGTCGACTACTGGCCCGCCCGCGCTGAAGGCACCTTCGTCCACGGTTCGGAGCGCCACTTCTTCGCCACCCACCAAGGCGGCTCCGGCTACTATGTCTACACCCCGCTGCGCCTCGACGACGGGCGGTTCCTGTTCGTCAATCGCGGCTTCGTGCCCTTCGACCGCAAGGATGCGCCGACCCGCGCCGAAGGCCAGGTCGAAGGCCGTGTCACCGTCGAGGGCCTCGCCCGCAACCGTCTCGACGAAAAACCCTCCTTCATCGTGCCGGAAAACGAGCCGGAGAAGAACATCTTCTTCTGGAAGGACATCGACCTGATGGCGGCGACGGCCGGCCTGCCCGACGGGGCCGAAATGCTGCCCTTCTTCCTCGATGCGGACGAGACCGGCAATCAGGGCGGCCTGCCGATCGGCGGGGTCACCATGATCGACATGCCGAACAACCATCTCCAATACGCCATCACCTGGTACGGGCTTGCGCTTGCGCTCGTCGGCGTCCTGGCCGCCTGGTTCTGGCGTTCGCGGCGCAAACCTTGACACCGGCCGGTCGAGACCGCATGTCCGGGCCTGAGCCGAGAGAGAGCCGATGACCGTCGAGAAGCGCCCCCTGACCTTGAGATTGTGCGAGCCGCGCGGCTTTTGCGCCGGCGTCGACCGCGCCATCCAGATCGTGGTGCTGGCGCTGAAGAAATACGGGCCCCCGGTCTATGTCCGCCACGAGATCGTTCACAACAAATATGTCGTCGAGGGGCTGAAGGCGCGGGGCGCGGTGTTCATCGAGGAACTCGAGGAAATCCCCGCCGCCCACGCCGACAAGCCGGTCGTCTTTTCCGCCCATGGCGTGCCGAAATCGGTGCCGGCGGATGCGCAGGCGCGCAATCTCTTCTATCTCGACGCGACGTGCCCGCTGGTCTCGAAGGTCCACAAGCAGGCGATGCGCCACTCGCGCCTCGGCCGCCACGTCGTGCTCATCGGCCATGCCGGCCATCCCGAGGTGATCGGCACGATGGGCCAGTTGCCGGCGGGCGACGTGACCCTCGTCGAGACCGAGGCGGACGTCGCGCGGCTCGGTTTCGCGCCCGACCTCGAACTCGGCTTCGTCACCCAGACGACGCTTTCCGTCGAGGACACCGCCGGCGTCATCCGCGCCCTGCAGGAGTGCTTCCCGCACATCCAGGCGCCCGCCGCCGAATCGATCTGCTACGCGACGACGAACCGCCAGGAAGCGGTCAAGGAGGCGGCCCCCGGCGCCGATTTCTTCCTCGTCGTCGGCGCGCCCAACTCGTCGAACTCGCGCCGTCTGGTCGAGGTCGCGGAGCGGGCAGGGGCCGCGCGCGCACTTCTCGTCCAGCGCGAGGCGGAGATCCCGTGGGACGATCTCGGCGACATCTCCGTGCTCGGCCTCTCGGCCGGCGCCTCCGCACCCGAGATCATCATCGACGAGATCATCACGGCATTCCGCGCCCGCTACGACGTCACGCTCGACGTTGTCATCACGGCGGAGGAGACCGAGAACTTCCCCGTCATGAGCGCGCTGCGCGATGTGGAATTGACGAGCGCCGACATGGCGTTCGTGAACGGAAGCGTCTAGGACAATTGCATTTCCAGCGCTTCGGGTTTCCATGGCCGTCTACACCGACATCAACGAGATCGAACTCGCCGACTTCCTGACGGCCTACGACATCGGCACGCTGACCTCCTACAAGGGCATTGCCGAGGGCGTCGAGAATTCGAACTACCTCCTGCACACGACGGCCGGCGCGTATTTCCTGACGCTCTACGAAAAGCGGGTGAACCGCGGCGACCTGCCGTTCTTCCTCGGCCTGAAGCAGCATCTGGCCGCGCGCGGCGTGCGCTGCCCGGTGCCGATTGCGCCGAAGTCCGGACCGCTGATCGGCGAACTCGCCGGCCGCCCCGCCGCCATCGTTTCCTTTCTCGAAGGCATGTGGCCGCGCCGCCCGACGGCCGAACATTGCCGCGCGGTCGGCGAAGCGCTGGCGCGGATGCACATCGCCGGCGCAGACTTCGCGATGACGCGCCCGAACGCGCTCTCTATCGAAGGCTGGCGCGCGATCTGGGACAAGGCCCATCCCAGCGCCGACGAGGTCGAGCCGGGCCTCGCCGCCGAAACCGACGCCGACCTGGCTCGCGTCGAAGCGAACTGGCCGCGCGACCTGCCGGTCGGCACCATCCACGCCGATCTCTTCCCCGACAACGTGCTTTTCCTAGGTGCGGAGCCGGGCCTGATCGACTTCTACTTCGCCTGCACCGATTTCCTCGCCTACGACGTCGCGATCTGTCTCAACGCCTGGTGCTTCGAGCGCGACCACGCCTTCAACCTGACCAAGGGCGCCGCGCTCCTCAAGGGCTACACCTCTGTCCGCCCGCTCTCCGACGCCGAGGCCGCCGCCCTGCCGATTCTCGCCCACGGCGCGGCGCTGCGCTTCATGCTGACGCGGCTCTACGACTGGGTGAACACGCCCGCCGGCAGCCTCGTCGTCAAGAAGGACCCGCTCGAATATCTGCGCAAGATGCGCTTCCACCGGCAGGTGGCCAGCGCCGCCGAATACGGACTGCCCCGATGACCAAACATGTCGAGATCTTCACCGACGGCGCCTGCTCGGGCAATCCCGGCCCAGGCGGCTGGGGCGCGATCCTGCGCTTCGGCGACATCGAGAAGGAACTGTCCGGCGGCGAGGCCGAGACGACCAACAACCGCATGGAGTTGCTCGCCGCCATTTCGGCGCTGCAGGCGCTGAAGGAGCCGGTCAAGGCCGACCTTTACACGGATTCCAACTATGTCCGCGACGGCCTGACCAAGTGGATTCACGGCTGGAAGAAGAATGGGTGGCGCACCGCCGACAGGAAGCCGGTCAAGAATGCCGAACTCTGGCAGGCGCTCGATGCCGCGCGCCAGAAGCACGACGTCACGCTGCATTGGGTCAAGGGCCATGCCGGCCACCCGGAAAATGAGCGCGCCGACGAACTCGCCCGCCTCGCCATGGCGCCCTTCAAGCCAAAGAAAAAGGCGCCCGCGGCAACCGCCGAGACGCCCCTCGCTCCGGCCCGCAAGCCGCGCCTGATGGGCAACGCGACCCGTAAGGGTTAAAGCGTCTCCAGAATCTTCGCCGCGCCCGATTCAACCGCCTTCCCCGGCGCGTCGCCGCTGTGGAACGCCGTCACGGTTCCGTCCTCGACGATCATCGAGAAGCGCGTTGCGCGCAGGCCCATGCCGGCGGCCGAGAGGTCGACGTCGAGGCCGCAGGCCTTGGCGAATTCGCCGCTGCCGTCGGCCAGGAACACGAGTTTGCCTTCGCCGCCGGTGAACCGCGCCCAGGCGGTCATGACGTGGATGTCGTTGACGGCGACGACGGCGATCGAGTCGACGCCCTTGGCCTTCAGCGCGTCGAAATTCTCGAGATAGCCCGGCAGGTGGTTGTTCGAGCAGGTCGGCGTGAAGGCGCCCGGCACACCGAAGAGCACCACCTTCTTGCCGGCCGTCAACTCGGCGGTCGTGATCGCGACGGGGCCGTCCGCGCCGATGGTCTTGAAGGTCGCCTCAGGCAGTTTGTCGCCAACCGAAATCGTCATGTCTTCGCTCCGAATTTTCAGGGAGTTCCGCGATAGCGGCACGCGCGCGCCTTGGCAATGCGTCAGGGCAAGGCGAGCGTGCCGGCCACCGCCTCGTCGCCCGCGACCAGCGTGTAGTCGGCGAAGATCGCGCCGCCCTTTGCCGGCGCGACGATGCGCGCCGTGAAGGTGCCACCGTCTTCGCCGGGCGCAAATTCCGGCGCGGCGAGCATCAACCCGTCCTGTCCGGCAAGGAAGAGTTCGGCCGCGTCGATCCCATCCGGCAGGGCGACCTCGATGGCGATCGCATCCTTTTCATGCGAGGCCCGGACGACCTCGAACCCGTCCTGCGGCGCGCCCGGCAGGTTGGCGAAGGCGCTTGCGATCCCGGCCTCGTCGATCGGGCCGATATCCTCGCCCGGCGTCACGGTCAGCGTCGCCTGGACGGGCACGCAGATCGTCTCGCAGACGCCGAGGAAGATTTCGACGCCGAGCGCGGCGTCACTGTCCCCAAGCCCCGTCACGACCACCGGCAGCGTGACGTCGCCGGCATAGCCCGCCCATTGCGACGTGCCGTCATCGAAGCGCTGCGGCGCGGGAAAGAGGAGCGAGATGCCTTCGGCCGGCGCGCCCTGATGCAGGGAGATCTGCGGCGCGACGCCGCTTTCGCCGGGCTCGCGCCAATAGGTCTTCCAGCCGTCGTCGAGGCGGATTTCGAGCGCGCCGCGCAAGGTGCCGTCGGCCCCCGCCGCTCGCTCGGTGACCAGCCGCAGCTTGCCGCCGGTCGTCTCGTGCCAGTCGCTGGCACCGGCATGGGCCGTGACGGGCGCGAGGGCGAGAAGACCGGCGAGGGCGGCAGATCGAGCGTTCATGGCTCGGGTTTTGGCCCGGCCCGCGCGCCTTGGCAATCTCCCGCGAGGTTTCGATGGATCATTTCGCGGTGATGTCGGTTCAACAAATGACACCGGCTTGACTTTCGCGGTTATCGGAAACGGGTTACGCTTTCGCCATGGACATTCTGGGCCACAGGAAAGGCGCCGCCGGTCAGGGCTTTCTGGAGAACCAGTTCCTGATCGCGATGCCCGGCATGCAGGACGAGCGCTTCGAGCGCTCGGTCGTCTACCTGTGCGCGCATTCGGAAGAGGGCGCGATGGGGCTGATCATCAACCAGCCGCAGCAGCTCCTCTTTCCCGATCTTCTGGTGCAGCTCGACGTCTTGAAGGAAGACGAGGCGATCCGCCTGCCGGAACCGGCGCGCTCGATCATCATCCGCAATGGCGGCCCGGTCGACCGCTCGCGCGGCTTCGTCCTCCATTCCGACGACTATATGGTGGAATCCTCGCTCCCCGTCGCCGGCGACGTGTGCCTCACCGCGACGATCGACATCCTGCGCGCGATCTCCGCCGGCAAGGGCCCGCAGCGCGCCCTGATGGCGCTCGGCTATTCGGGCTGGGGCGCAGGGCAACTGGAGCAGGAAATCGCCCAGAACGGCTGGCTGACCTGCCCGGCAAGCCCCGGCCTCCTCTTCGACGCCGACCTCGGCAGCCAGTACGACCGCGTCCTGGCCTCCATCGGCATCGACCTGACCCGCCTCAGCGCACAGGCCGGCCACGCCTGACTGTGCGTGTTTTGTATGGCGGATGCCGGCGAGCGGCCCGCCCAGGGCCGCTCCTGTCTGTTCAGCGGTAACGTCAGCCGGCGAGGAATTCGCCGATCCGGCCGTAGAAGCCCTGCCGCTTCCCGCCAAGTTCTGCCCGCACCGCGCGCGCAGTCGTCGCTGCGCTCACCGTCGCGCCAAAATGGCAGTAGCAGATGATTTCGTGCAACTGATGGTCGGTCAGTTCGAAGAACCGCTTGGCTTCTCCGTAGCTGTCGTCCTTCATGCCGGCGGCCCGAAGAGTAGCGTCCGCAAACGCGACCGAGATCGGCGTGTCGTCTCCACGCATGGTCTGGCGTGCCGCGGCTGGCTGATACTCAGTCTCGCGCAGGGTCGAGAGCAATCTGTGAGGCTGCTTTTCGAGAAGTTCCGCCCACCGTTCGAGACGCTGGGTACGCGACATGTTCTTCGGATAGTCCTGATCGACTTCCGCGACTGACCGCAGTTGCTCAATTGCCTGATGTTTCATGTTGACCTCCTATCTCAAGCGATAGTTGGTCCCCCGGACCTTCGGTCCCAAGGTGCAACATGACTCCAACCCATCGGGAAATCGAATCACGATGTGGGTGACGGTCGGGTTCGAAGGAACGCAGGCTCGATGCCTTCAGGCAAAGGGGGGTCCGCTTCGCAGAAGCAGGCGGCCCTCTACTCCACGATCTTCCAGTACGAATCCTTGCGGATCACCTTTCCTTGCCCAAACGTATAGAAGTCGCAGCCCCTCACATGCGTCTTCGTCCCGTCGGGGCTCGTCCCCGTCAGCGTCCATTTCGACATACCCGTCCGGGCGGCCTCGTCGGCGAAATGCTCGGCCTTGCCATAGTGAACGTCCGGCAGACCCTCGAAGCGGGCCGCAATGGCCTTGCGCACGGCCTCCCGGCCCTCGAAGCGCGCGCCCCACGGCTCCTTTCCGCGCGGCATTTCGAGCACGCAGTCATCGGCGAAGAAGGCCATGACGCGGTCGGGGTCGTGCGCGTTGAAGGCGTCGCACAGCGCCTGCAGGGTCGATCTGATGTCCATATCCGGGCCTCCCTCCCGAAGCCGGCCGTCAGCCGGCGGCGTGGGCCGCGCGGCTGTCCTGCGGCGCCTCTGCCCGGTCATTCATACCATAATCGCGCGCGACTTCCGCGATCCGCAGGCGATAATCGCTGAACACGCCGCCGCGCCCCTTCGCCTGCGTCTTGCGATGCGCAGGGCGGTTGCGCCAGGCGCGCACCGCCTCCTCGTCCCGCCAGAAGGAGAGGGAGAGGAGCTTGCCCGGCTCCGTCAGGCTCTCGAAGCGCTCGACGGAGATGAAGCCGTCCATGGTCTCGAGTTCGCCGCGCAGCGCGGCGGCGAGGTCGAGATAGTGCGCCTGCTCGCCCTTTGCGGGCCAGACTTCGAAGATGACGGCAATCACGATGGCTGCTCCTTTGCATGCGGCGCCGATGCGAGGCGAAGGAAGATGCGGTCTTCCTTCAAGATGAATCGCTCGCGTCTGGCGAAGGTGTAATTCTCGCGGCCAAGCGGATCGTCCGCAAGTCGCGCGCGATAGGCCTCGTAATGGGCGAGATCGCGAATGTTGTAGACGCCGTAGGCCGTCGTCGCCGAGCCCTCATGCGGCGCGAAATAGCCGATCAGGTCGGCGCCGCAGCGCGGGATCGCTTCGCCCCAGTTGCGCGCATAGGTCCGGAAATCATCGACTTTGAACGGGTCGATCTCGTAGCGGATGAAGCAGGTGATCATGGAATTCTCCCGGTTGTCAGGAGCAGAGCCTAGCGCATTGCCGCGCGCCAATGCTTCGATTACGATCGAAGCATGATCGCAGGACCCAACATCGCGCGAATGGCCGCCCTGATCGGCGATCCGGCGCGCGCGGCCATCCTCGTCGCGCTGATGGACGGTCGCGCGCTGACGGTGAGCGAACTTGCGCAGGCGGCCGGCGTCGGGCTGTCGACGGCCAGCACGCATCTGTCGCAGCTCGATGCGGGCGGGCTGATCGTCGCCCGCAAGCAGGGCCGGCACCGCTATTTCCGGCTCGCGGACGCGCAGACCGCCCATGTGCTGGAAAGCCTGATGGGGCTTGCCGAGCGCGCCCAGCCGAAGCGCGTGCGCACCGGGCCCGACGACCGGGCGCTGCGCGAGGCGCGCATCTGCTACGACCATCTGGCCGGCGAGCGTGGGGTGGGCCTGATGCAAGGACTGATTTCGCGCGGCTGGCTGACGGGCGCCGAGAACCCAGCCTTGACGAAGGCCGGCCGAACCGAACTCGCGCAGTTCGGCATCGACATCGCCGGGCTGGAAAAGGGGCGTCGCCCGCTCTGCCGCTCCTGCCTCGACTGGAGCGAGAGGCGCACGCATCTCGGCGGGGCGCTCGGCGCCGCCCTTCTGTCGCACATGGTCGAGCGCAACTGGGCGCGGCGCGCGCCGTCCGACCGGCGCATCCACTTCACGCCGAAAGGCCTCGCGGCCTTCCGCACGCTGGCGGGCGAGGGCTGACGGCCTGTCGCGTCAGCGCGCCTCGGGCACGTCGATGCGCACGAAGATGCGGGTCTGCTGGGCGCCGGCCTGCGGGACCGGGACGGCCGGATCGTTGAAGACGAACTGCGTCGCTCCCGCCGTATCGGTGACCTGGACGCCGTAATTCACCGGGTTGGAATAGATCACCTCGCCGCCGCGGCGCGCCTCGACGACGAGCGGCACGGACACCTGGCCGGGGCCGCCGACCGGGCCGGGCACGATGCGGCCGGCGACGGCGACGTTCACGGTGATCGCGTCGGCCGAGTAGGAGCAGGCGCGGGTGGTTTGGGAAATCGTCGTGCGATGGACGAGCCTGGCCGCGTCGCCGTCGCCGCCGCGCTCATATTGCGACCAGACCGTGCCGTCCGTCTCGAGGATGACCTGCGGGCAATAGGCGCGAAGCTCCTCGACATTGACCTCGGCCGGCTGCGCCGCCGCGCTCGCCGCACCGTCGCTCGACTGGCAGCCGGACAGGGCCACAAGGGAGCCGAGGCTCGCCAGCACGGCAAGATGACGGATCGACGAACGACAATTCGGCATGGACGGCCCTTCCCTCACGCAAAGCTGGTGTTCTATACCAACCCCGCAATCAAAATGCGACCGGACCCCATGCGTTTTCCAAAGGGGTGCGAAACCGCGAAGAAACGGAATCCGATGCGCTTTTCGAGTACGCGCGGCGAGGCGCCGCAACTTGGCTTCGCCGATGTCCTCCTCGCCGGCCTTGCCCGCGACGGCGGGCTCTACCTTCCCGACGCCTGGCCGCATTTCTCCGCCGACGACATCCGCGCGATGCGCGGGCTGACCTATCCCGAACTTGCGATCCGGCTCCTGACGCCGTTCGTTTCCGAAGACATCGCCGAGGCCGATTTCCGCCGCATCGTCGAGGAGGCCTACGCCACCTTCCGGCACGACGCGGTCTGCCCGCTCGTCCAGACGGGTGCGAACGAATATGTGCTCGAACTCTTCCATGGGCCGACGCTCGCCTTCAAGGACGTGGCGATGCAGTTGCTCGCCCGGCTGATGGACCATGTGCTGGAACAGCGCGGCCAGCGGGCGACGATCTGCGGCGCGACGTCGGGCGACACCGGCGGCGCGGCGATCGACGCGTTTGCCGGGCGCGACCGCACCGACATCTTCATCCTCTTCCCGCATGGCCGCGTCTCGCCGGTCCAGCAGCGCCAGATGACGACGTCGCGCGAAGCCAACGTCCACGCGCTCGCCATCGAAGGCAATTTCGACGACTGCCAGGCGCTGGTGAAGGGCATGTTCAACGACCACGCCTTCCGGGATCGCGTGATGCTTTCGGGCGTCAACTCGATCAACTGGGCGCGGATCATGGCGCAGATCGTCTACTATTTCTCGTCCGCGATCACGCTCGGCGCGCCGGACCGGCCGGTCTCCTTCACCGTGCCGACCGGCAATTTCGGCGACATCTTCGCCGGCTACGCTGGCAAGAAGATGGGACTGCCGGTCGAAAGGCTGGTCGTCGCCACCAACGACAACGACATCCTCGCGCGCACCTTCGAGACCGGGCGCTACGAGACGCGCGGCGTCGTCGCCACCACCTCGCCCTCGATGGACATCCAGATCTCGTCCAACTTCGAGCGCCTTCTGTTCGAGGCGGCTGGGCGCGATGCGGCGAGCGTGCGGCGCTCTATGGAAAGCCTGAAGCAGTCCGGCGCCTTCACCATCGACGCCGGGCCGCTCGCAGCGATGCGGGCGGAGTTTGCCGCCGGGCGCTCCAGCGTCGACGAGACGGCGGCGACGATCCGGCAAGTGCTTGAGAAATCAGGCTATCTCGCCGATCCGCACACGGCGATCGGCATCAAGGTCGCGCGCGATTTCGAGCGCGATCCGGCCGTGCCGATGGTCGTGCTCTCGACCGCGCATCCGGCGAAGTTTCCCGATGCCGTCCGGCGCGCGAGCGGCGTCGAGCCGATGCTTCCCGCCTGGCTCGGCGACTTGATGGCGAGGCCCGAAAAGTTCGACGTCCTTCCATCCGACCTGAAAATGTTGGAAGATCACATCGACCGCCATACAAGAGCGGCCGCAAACCAGTAAGGCGTGTCCCCATCCACCGACACGCAATGTCCAGGGAGTACGACCCGCATGAGGGTTGAGGTTAGCCGTTTGTCGAACGGCCTGACGGTTGCCACCGAGACGCTGCCGCATATCGAATCCGTGTCGCTCGGCATCTGGGTCAAATCCGGATCGCGCGACGAGCGCGACGACGAGCACGGCATCGCCCATCTGCTCGAACACATGGCCTTCAAGGGCACGGGCAAGCGCTCGGCCTGGCAGATCGCGTCCGACATCGAGAATGTCGGCGGCGAGATCAACGCCGCGACCAGCGTCGAGACCACGTCCTTCTTCGCGCGCGTCCTGAAGGACGACGTGCCGCTCGCCATCGACATCCTCGCCGACATCCTGACGGATTCGAAGTTCGACGAAGGCGAACTGGAGCGCGAGAAGCACGTGATCCTGCAGGAGATCGGCGCGGCGCACGATACGCCCGACGACATCGTCTTCGACCGCTTCACCGAGACGGCGTTCCGGCACCAGACGCTCGGCCGCTCGATCCTCGGCACGCCCGAGACGGTGCGCTCGTTCACCTCGCGGCAATTGCGCGGTTTCCTCGAGCGCCAATATGCGGCCGACCGCATGGTCGTCGTCGCGGCCGGCGCCATCGACCACGACGCCTTCGTGCGCGAGGTCGAAAAGCGCCTCGGCTCGTTCCAGGCGCGCTGCGAGGCGACGCTGCCGCAGCTTGCGCATTATGTCGGCGGCGATTTCCGCGAGAGCCGCGACCTGATGGACGCGCAGATCGTGCTCGGCTTCGAGGGCCGCGCCTATCACGTGCGCGATTTCTACGCTTCGCAGGTCCTCTCCATGATCCTCGGCGGCGGCATGTCCTCCCGCCTCTTCCAGGAAGTGCGCGAGCAGCGCGGCCTCTGCTACTCCGTCTATGCCTTCCACTGGGGCTTCTCCGACACCGGCATCTTCGGCATCCACGCCGCGACCGGCAAGGAGGACATCGCCGAACTGACGCGTGTGCTCCTCGCAGAACTCAAGCGCTCCGGCGAGGCGATCCTGCCCGAGGAGCTCGACCGGGCGCGCGCGCAATACCGCGCCGGGCTTCTGATGTCGCAGGAAAGCCCGTCGAGCCGGGCCTCGCAGATCGCCCGGCAATTGCTGCTCTACGGCCGGCCGATCCCGATGGAAGAGTTGATGGACCGCCTGTCGAAGCTCACCACCGACCGGCTCGCGGACCTCTCCGCGCGCCTCTTCTCCGCCCGGCCGACGATCGCGGCCGTCGGGCCCGTCGGCACGTTGCCGGCCTTCGAGACCGTGTCGGAGATGCTCGCGGCCCAGCCGGCGCCGGCGCGCAAGCTCGCCGTCTGACGGGACGATGCCGTTTTCGCCCTTCCTCAGGAGCGCCATGCCGGCGCTTTCGGGAGGCGGCGTCACGCTTCGCCCGCCGCGCAAGCGCGACCACGAGGAATGGGCGCATCTGCGCCAGGAAAGCCGTGGCTTCCTGGAGCCCTGGGAGCCGCGCTGGCCGTCCGACGACCTCGACTATTCGGCCTGGCGGCAAAGGCTGCGGCGCTACAATGCCGAGGCGGCGGCGGGCACCGGCCACGCCTTCCTCATCTTCGAAACCGAGCGCGGCCGGCTCGTCGGCGGCATTTCCGTTGGAAACATCCGCCACGGCGTCGCCCAATCGGCGCAGATCGGCTATTGGATGGGGGAACGGTATGCAGGCCGGGGGCTGATGCAGGCGGCGATGAGGCTCGCGCTCGCACATGCCTTCGACACGCTGAAGCTGCACCGGCTGGAGGCGGCCTGCATTCCCGACAATGCGCGCTCCATCCGCGTGCTTGAAAATGCCGGATTCCGGCGCGAAGGACTTCTTCGATCCTACCTGCGCATCAATGGCGTGTGGCGGGATCATCTTCTCTATGCCCTGATCGCCGAAGAGCATCGGGCCAGACACGAACGAGGCTGAGGTTTGGGGCGTTTCAAGGCCAGCGCGATCCTGCTCTTCCTGGCGGCGCTGATGGCGCTCGCCACGGGATCGGCCCGCGCGCTCGACCCGGTTGCCATCACCGGCAACGAGCCGGCGATCGAACTGACCGGCCGCATCGACCTCTACCGCAACCAGGGCTCCAGCTTCCAGGTCTCGACCGCGCCCGGCACCGACGGCATCGTGCGCCGGATCGAGGTCGACGCGAACGACGAGCGTTCGTCGGGCGACTGGGCGGTGTTCTCGATCTCCAACCCGACCGATCGCCAGATCGACCGGTTGATCGTCGCGCCGCATTTCCGGTTGGTCGATTCCGGCATGATCTGGCCCGATCTCGGCTCGAGCCGCATCGTCGCCATCACGCCCTCCGAAGGCTTCGCGCTCGATCGCCAGGCCGCGCCCGACGCCGACGTCTTCCTCGTCACGCTCAATCCGGGCTCGATCGTCACCTTCGTCGCCGAACTCGCCTCGCCGGACCTGCCGCAATTGCGCCTTTGGGAGCCCGAAGCCTACAAGGACAACGTCAACTCCTACACGCTCTTCCGCGGCATCGTCATCGGCATTGCCGGCCTGTTGGCGCTTTTCCTGACCATTCTCTTCGTCGTCAAGGGCACCTCGCTCTTTCCCGCCACGGCGGCGCTCGCCTGGTCGGTGCTGGCCTATATCTCGATCGATTTCGGCTTCCTGACGCGCGTCATCGAGATCACGCCCGGCAACGAGCAGATCTGGCGCGCCGGCGCCGAGGTGTCGCTCGCCACGACGATGGTGGTCTTCCTCTTCGCCTATCTGAACCTCAACCGCTGGCACTGGCATTTCAGCTACGCCGCGCTCGCCTGGGTGTTCGGCCTCCTGATGATCGCCGGCGTCGCGACCTTCGACCCGGCGATCGCGTCCGGCATCGCGCGGCTTTCCTTCGCCGTGACGGCCGTCGCGGGGCTCGGCCTCATCGGCTATTTCGCCGTCCAGGGCTACGACCGCGCGGTGATGCTGATCCCGAGCTGGCTGATGATCCTCGCCTGGCTCGCGGCGGCTTACATGGCGGTGACCGGCGGCATCGACAACGACATCATCCAGCCCGCGCTCGGCGGCGGCCTCGTCCTCGTCGTGCTCCTGATCGGCTTCACCGTCATGCAGCACGCCTTTGCCGGCGGCGGCATGCAGCAGGGTCTCTTCAGCGACCTCGAGCGCCAGGCGCTCGCCGTCACCGGCGCCGGCGACACGGTGTGGGACTGGGACGTGGCGCGCGACAAGATCGTCACCCGCCCCGACGTCGCCCGCCAGCTCGGGCTCGAAGCCAACAGCCTGCACGGCCCGGCGCGCAACTGGCTGCCCGCGCTCCACACCGAGGACCGCGACACGTTCCGCACGCTGCTCGACGTCATCCTCGAACACCGCCGCGGGCGCATCAGCCAGGCCTTCCGCCTGCGCGGCGCCGACGGGCACTTCCACTGGTTCACGCTGAAGGCGCGGCCGGTGATCGGCTCGGACGGCGAGATCCTGCGCTGCGTCGGCACCATGGTCGACACGACCGAGCAGAAGAAGGCCGAGGAGCGGCTGCTGCACGACGCCGTCCACGACAATCTGACCGGCCTGCCCAACCGGCAGATCTTCGTCAGCCGCCTCGACGCGCTGCTCTCGGTCGCCAAGTCCGAGGACGCGATCCGCCCGTCGGTCTTCGTCATCGACATCGACCGGTTCAAGCAGGTCAATGACAGCCTCGGCATCTCGGCCGGCGACACGATCCTCTTGACCGTCGCGCGGCGCCTTCACCGCATCCTCAAGCCCAAGGACAGCCTCTCGCGCATCGCCGGCGACCAGTTCGCGCTGATGCTCGTTTCCGAGCAGGACCCGGTGCGTGTCGCCGCCATCGCCGAGGCCGTGCGCGATGCGATCAGCGCGCCGATCACCTTCGCCCGGCGCGAGATCGTGCTGACCGCCTCGATCGGCCTCGTCTCCTGGACGATCAACACGACCAACGCCGCCGACATGCTGAAGGACGCCGAGCTTGCCATGCACCAGGCCAAGCGCTTCGGCGGCGACCGCATCGAGCCCTTCCGCCCGGCCTTCCGCACCGGCGGCAGCGACCGGCTGCAGATCGAATCCGACATGCGCCGCGCCGTCGAGCGCGGCGAGATGCAGCTCGCCTACCAGCCGATCATCCGGCTCGAAAACGGCACCATCGCCGGCTTCGAGGCGCTGATGCGCTGGGAGCACCCGCGCCGCGGTGCCATCCCGCCCGGCGAGTTCATTCCCATCGCCGAAAGCTGCGGCCTCATCGTCCAGCTCGGCCAGTTCGCCATGCAGAAGGCGGCGGACGATCTGCACCATTGGCTGCAGCTTGCCGGCGACCTGCCGCTCTTCGTCTCGGTGAACCTCTCCAGCCGCCAGCTCCTGCGCCGCGACCTCGTCTCCGACGTGCGCTCCGTCGTCGCCCGCGCCGCGATCAAGCCGCGCAACTTCCGCCTCGAGCTGACGGAGTCGCTGGTGATGGACAATCCCGAGCAGGCCGCGCATGTCCTCGCCAAATTGCGCCAGATCGGCATCGGCCTCTCTCTCGACGATTTCGGCACCGGCTACTCCTCGCTCGCCTACCTCACCCGCTTCCCCTTCGACACGATCAAGATCGACCGCAGCTTCGTGGAGGATGCGAGCCCCAAGCGCCTTGTCCTCCTGCGCTCCATGATCAGCATGGCGCACGAACTCGGCCTCTCGGTCGTCGCCGAAGGCGTCGCGCAGGACAGCGACGCGGAGGAACTGCGCGAATTCGGCTGCGAATACGTCCAGAGCTTCGCCTTCGGTCAGCCGATGTCGGCCGGCGAGATCATGCGCATGCTGAAGGAAAAGCCCGCGCCGGCGGCGGCTGCGGAGTAGGGGCATCGGGTCGGCAGGCGGCTGGATGGTCCCAGCGTTGCGCGACCTCCGTCGCGCGGACCCCACCCTTTATCCCTTCCCTCAAGGGGGAGGGAGGGCATGCACGCCTCGCGCGACCGCCAATCTTGGTGACGGGCGGAAGTGAGGGCTCAACGCTGACGATCCCCACCCCCTTGAGGGGAGGGGTAAGGGGTGGGGGTCCCCTTCACGAAAACCCTACAACGCCGCAATCAACCCCGGCAGTTCCGCCAGAAACGCGTCCCGCGCCCGCAACCCGCTCGGCCCGTCCGTGCGCTGCTCGTCCTGGTTCAGTCTGGCGAAGATCACGGTGCGCTCGCCCTTCGTCGCCCAGCCGACATACCAGCCCCAGGCGCGCGCCCGGTCGAAGCTGCGGTCGGCGCGGCGCGGATAGGCGGAGCCGGTCTTGCCCTTCACCGACCATTCGCCGGCCGAATGCCCCTCGACGATCGCGACGGTCATCTCCATCGCGGCCGCAGACACCGGTAGCGTTCGGTTCACCAGACCATGGAGGAACCGGACCTGCTCGACCGGCGAGACCTGGAGCGACGAGGCGATCCAGGCGCGTTCCAGCCCGTTGTCATGCCCCGGATCGCCGGAGAAATCGGCATTGCCGTAGCCCCACGCATCCGCGAAGGCCGACAGCCGCTCCGCGCCGAGCGCCTGCGTGATCTGCTGCGAATACCAGACGACGGAATGACGCATCCATCCGGCCGGGTCGGTCGGCCGGCGCCATTCGGCGATCCAGTTCGGGTAGCCTTCCTTGAAATCGAGCACCGGCGCGTCGGGCGCGGTGAGGAAGCCGGAATCGTACCCCATCACCGCCAGCGGCACCTTGAAGGTCGAGGCGGGCGTGGCGCGCGTGCGGCAGTCGCCGCGCTCCATCAGGATTTCGCCGCTCTTGCCGTCGGCGATCAGCGTGCAGATTTCCGCTGCCTTCGCAGCCGGGACCGTCGCGAAGATCGCGGCAATGGCAGCGGCCAGCCTGAAAAGGCGCTTCATCGCTCAGTCCTCCGACCACGCGCTGAGCGCGGCGAGCGTCGCCGGTAGGTCCGCATGGCGGCGGATGACGGTTTCGGCGCCGGCCTCGGTCAGCATGTCCGCATGGCCCGGATGCGTATGCGAGGCGCCTGTGAAGCCGATCACTCGCATGCCGGCGAGCTTCGCGCCCTGGATGCCGTGGATGGAATCCTCGATGACGAAGGTCTTTGCCGGATCGGCGCCGAGCGTTTCGGCGGCGTGGAGGAAGACGTCCGGCGCAGGCTTCGGCTTCTTGGAAGGCGTGTCGAGCGAGGAGAACACGACGCCCTCGAAGAACGGCTTCAGCCGCACCTTGGTCAGCATCATGTCGAGCCGCGCGGTGCTCGAATTGGAGCAGATGGCGCGCTTGCCGGTCACCGAGGCGACCGCCTCGTGGACCCCCTCGATCGGCTTGACCTCGGCCTTGAGGCGCTGGTCGACGCGCTTTTCCACCTCGTCCAGCATCGAGATCTGGAACGGGATCGCGGCCTCGCGCTCGATCCGCAACATGATCTCGCGGAAGGTGAGTCCGGCATAGGATTCGGCCAGTTCCTCGGCACTGATCTCGTAGCCGGCGGCCGACAGGATTTCGGCTTCGACGCGCGCGGCGATGATCTCGGAATCGACGAGCACGCCGTCGCAATCGAAAATGACGAGTTCGGGGGAAGCCATGGCAGATCCAGTCGATGAGGCAGGTGCCCGCCTCCTACACGACGATGGGCGAGGGGGCAATTCGCCAGCCTTCACGCGATGTTAACGGTGATCGGTAACCATAACGGCGAGTAAATCGTGTGTTGTCGAGTATCGGGTATCCTCATGTCTGCCGTGCGTCACCTTGCCGACCTTTCCCCGTCAGCCGAAAGCTCCGTCTGGCTCGACACGATCCTCAAGGGGGATTGCGTCGCGGCGCTGAACAAGCTGCCCGACCATTCCATCGACGTCATCTTCGCCGACCCCCCCTACAACCTCCAACTCGAGGGCGATCTGCACCGTCCCGACCAGTCGAAGGTCGACGCGGTCGACGACGAATGGGACCAGTTCGAAAGCTTCGCCGCCTATGACGCCTTTACCCGCGCCTGGCTGCTGGCCGCGCGCCGCGTCTTGAAGCCGAACGGCACGATCTGGGTCATCGGCTCCTACCACAACATCTTCCGCGTCGGCGCGATCATGCAGGATCTCGGATTCTGGATCCTGAACGACATCGTCTGGCGCAAGACCAACCCGATGCCGAACTTCCGCGGCCGCCGCTTCCAGAACGCCCATGAGACGATGATCTGGGCTTCGCGCGACCCGAAGGCCAAGGGCTACACCTTCAACTACGACGCCATGAAGGCCGCCAATGACGACGTGCAGATGCGTTCCGACTGGCTGTTTCCGATCTGCACCGGCAACGAGCGGCTGAAGGACGAGAACGGCAACAAGGTTCATCCGACCCAGAAGCCCGAGGCGCTCCTCGCCCGCATCATGCTGTCCTCGACCAGGCCCGGCGACGTGGTGCTCGACCCGTTCTTCGGCTCCGGCACGACCGGCGCCGTCGCCAAGCGCCTCGGCCGCCATTTCGTAGGCATCGAGCGTGACCAGACCTATATCGACGCCGCGCAGGATCGCATCGACCGCGTCAAGCCCTTGGCCGACATGGACCTTTCGGTCCTGACCGGCAAACGCGCCGAACCGCGCGTCGCCTTCGTCAGCCTCTTGGATTCGGGCCTGATCAAGCCCGGCGCCGTCCTCCACGACATCAAGCGCCGCTGGCAGGCCCGCGTCCGCGCCGACGGCACAGTCGCGGTCGGCGACATGTCCGGCTCGATCCACAAAGTCGGCGCCCTGGTCCAGGGCCTCGACGCCTGCAATGGCTGGACCTTCTGGCACTACGAACGCTCCGGCGGCCTCAACCAGATCGACGAACTGCGCCGCATCGCCCGGCTCGGCATGGACCGAGCGGGAGCGTAACTCGCCGGCGTCGCATCCGCTCGGCGTCATCTCCCACCGCGGGCGTCATCCCGGAAAATGCGCGACGCAAAGCGGCGTGGATTTATCCGGGACCCATGCCGTGACCTTCGACGCCACGGAATAGGTACCGGCTCTCATCTCGCTTCGCTCGATTTCGGCCGGGATGACCCTCGTCATTGAACGGCGCTCTTGAAGCCCTCGAAATCGCGCTTCGACACTTCGGCGCGCAGCCCAATACTGGCGTCATCCCGGAACCCGTTTGCAGCAAAGCTGCGAACGGGTATCCGGGACCCATGCCGTGACCTTCGACGTCACGGAATAGGTCCCGGCTCTCATCTCGCTTCGCTCGAT
>JAESGM010000574.1_pt1 | contig 23211 bp, 21 predicted proteins | sample 9269721 | NCBI WGS metagenome assembly JAESGM01 (sample SAMN15720920, study PRJNA650825) | algae metagenome | isolation source: Komarekiella atlantica HA4396-MV6 and co-occurring heterotrophs from... | place: USA: Theobald House, Kauai, HI | collected 2009-07-29 | reverse complement strand
GCCGCAATGCGATGTCTCTTGAACAGATCGGCGGCATGGTCAGCAATTGCGCAATCGCTTCTGCGGCCGACGTCGCAATTCATGCGCTTGACTCCAGTGGCCTGACGATCGCGGGCAACGTCATCCGCGCCTCCGGCAACGCCGGCATCCAGGTCTGGCGGTCCGCGCCGGGAGACGACGGCACGCTTGTGATGGACAATCGCATCGAGGACACGCGCGCGGACGCCGGCGGCACCGGCCAGAACGGCAACGCCATCAATGTCTTTCGCGCCGCCAATGTGATGGTGCGCGGAAACAGGATCAGCAAGGCGGCCTTCTCCGCGATTCGCGGCAATTCGGCCTCCAACATCCAGATTTCGAACAACAGCTGCACGCAGCTCGGCGAGGTCGCCATCTACGCGGAATTCGCTTTCGAGGGCGCGGTGATTGCAAATAACACCGTCGATGGCGCCGGCACTGGCATTTCCGTGACCAACTTCGATCAGGGCGGCCGGCTCGCGGTCGTGCAGGGAAACCTCGTGCGCAACCTGAACTCCGACACGGGCGCAGGCATCGGCATTGCCGTGGAGGCCGACACCGCCGTCACCGGCAATGTCGTCGAAAATGCCCCGGTCACCGGCATCGCACTCGGTCATGGCCAGTACCTGCGCGACGTCGTCGTCAGCGGCAACATTGTCCGGACAGCCGGGATCGGCATTTCCGCGTCGGTTGCGCCGGGTGCCGGCTCCGCCCTGATTGCGGACAACCTGATCGCCGATACGCGGCACGGCGCCATTGTCGGCTTCGCTTGGCAGAAGGCCGTCACCGGCGACCTGTCGAAAGACGGCGCCGGCAAATACGCCCAGCTCTCGATCTCGGGAAACCGGGTGCGTTGACGCGCCCGGCATCTGCCTGCAAGCTCGGCCGCCAACATTAAAGCTTGGCAATGTGGGTGCGCCGCCACTTTTCAGGCCACAATTGATTTTCTAGTTTTGCACCATGACCGAGACCGTTTCCCGGCCCCGCACCCGCAAGAAAACCGTGCTTCTCTCCATCCTCATTCTTTTCCTGCTGCCGGTTGCCGCCCGCGCCACCTTCTTTGCCTTCGAGGAGCGCCCGCGCAGCTTCCGCGACGCCAACTGGGCGAGCATCGGCGCGCTGCCGGCCGCCGCGCAGCATCCGGAGGCGCGCGTGCTTGTGATGTCCGGCCGTACCGGCGGCTGGAAGGGCGTGGTCGCGGTCCATAGCTGGATCGTGTTCAAGGCTGAGAATGCAGCGCGCTGGACTCGCTATGACGTCGTCGGCTGGGGCAACCCGGTGCGGCTGAACGGCTGGGCGCCGGATGCGCGCTGGTACGGCACTGCGCCGAGCGTCATCGCCGACGTCAATGGAGCGCAGGCGCAGGCGCTGATCCCGAAGATCGAGCAGGCCGTGAAGGAATATCGTTACGCCAATTACGGCGATTATCGCATGTGGCCGGGGCCGAACAGCAATTCGTTCGTGGCGACGGTGCTGCGCGCGATTCCGGAAATCCAGGCGACCATGCCGCCAAACGCCATCGGCCGCGATTTCCGTCCCGGCCCCTATCTCGGCTGGACCGACAGCGGCACCGGCGTCGAGGCCAGCCTGTGGGGATTGCTCGGCGTGAAAGCCGGCTGGGTCGAGGGCCTGGAACTGAATTTTCTCGGTCTGGTCGCAGGCCTCGATATCCGCGACCCCGCGATCAAGCTGCCGGGATTCGGGCGCATCGGCCTCGCCCTCTGGTCCGCCGACGCGGCCACATTGTAGCCGCGCTGACGCCGCGCCGATTTGCGAGGGTGGCGCGGCCATGCGAGGCTGTGACCGTGCGAGACACCTGATGCGAGATACCTGGCCGCTGCTCGACAAGATCCCGTTTCCCGCCATTGCCCGCGGCGAGACGCAGACGCTGCAGATCAATGTCGGATATCGCTGCAACCAGTCCTGCGTGCATTGCCATGTCGGCGCGAGCCCGCACCGGACCGAGGAGATGTCGGGTGAGATCGCCGATCTGGTGCTGCGGGTGCTTGAGCGGCGCAATATCCGCACCCTCGACATCACCGGCGGCGCACCCGAACTCAATCCGCATTTCCGGCGGCTTGTGACGTCCGCGCGGAGCATGGGCGTGCGGGTGATGGACCGGTGCAATCTCACGATTTTGCATGTCGCGGGCCAGGAGGACCTTGGAGAGTTTTTGGCCAGCGAAGAGGTCGAGATCGTCGCCTCCCTGCCCTGCTATCTGGAAAGCAATGTCGAGGCCCAGCGCGGCAAGGGCGTGTTCGCGGATTCGATCCGCGCGCTGCAGGAACTCAATGCGCGCGGCTATGGCCGCGACGACACAGGTCTTGTGCTGAACCTTGTCTACAATCCGCAAGGCCCGTCGCTGCCGCCGCCGCAGGCGGCGCTCGAAGCCGACTACAAGCGCGTGCTCGGCGAGCAATATGGCGTGATGTTCAACAATCTCTACACACTCGCCAACATGCCGATCCAGCGCTTCGGTTCGATGCTGATCTCCAAGAAGCAGTTCGACGGCTATCTGGCGCTGTTGCAGAGCACGCATCAGGACGCCAATCTCGATGGCGTGATGTGCCGCTCGCTGATCTCGGTCGACTATCGCGGCTATCTCTACGATTGCGACTTCAACCAGATGCTCGACCTGCCGCTCTCGCGCGATGCGCAGGAGCGGCTGCATCTCTCCGACCTCTTGGCGGACGATCTCGCCGGCAATCCGATTCGGGTCGCCGGGCATTGCTACGGCTGCACGGCCGGCCAGGGGTCGAGCTGCGGCGGCGCCCTGAAAGAAGCGGCGGAATAGCGCTTTCCCGCCGCAGAAGCGTCCGGAAAAACCCGAAAGAAAAATGGAATCTGGCTTTTCCCGATCCGCGCTATTGTCGCCGCATGCCTGAACTCTCCATCATCATGCCCGTGCTCAATGAGGCACCGCGCATCGCCGCGACCCTGCAAATGCTGGAGCCGTTTCGCCAGCGCGGTGCCGAAGTGATCGTGGTCGACGGCGGGAGCGACGATCAAACCCCTGATATCGCTTACGATTATGCCGACCGCGTGCTGATCGCCCCGCGCGGCCGGGCAATGCAGATGAATGCCGGCGCCAGCATCGCGCAGGGCTATGTGCTGCTCTTCCTGCATGCCGACACGTGGCTGCCGCCCGACGCCGACACGCTGATTCTGCACGGCCCCGGCCGCGAGTTCTCGGTCTGGGGCCGTTTCGACGTCGAAATCGAAGGCCAGCACCGACTGCTGCCCTACGTTGCGCGCATGATGAATGCGCGCTCGCGCACCACCGGCATCGCCACCGGCGACCAGGCCATGTTCATGACGCGCGAGGCCTTCATCCAGGTCGGCGGCTTCCCCGACATCCCGCTGATGGAAGACATCGCGATGTCGAGAAAGCTGAAGGAGCTTTCCCCGCCGCTTTGCCTGAGCGCAAGGGTCATCACCTCGGGCCGACGCTGGGACGAACAGGGATTGTGGCCGACGATCTGGCGCATGTGGCGGCTGCGCCTCGCCTATTTTCTTGGCGCCGATCCAGCGGAACTGGCGCGGCGTTACGGCTACAAGCCACGGCAGGACGACGTCGCGGACGACACAGTCGCGCCGGACCCGGCGCACAGCGATGAGCCGGCACGTCCGGACTGGCTGTTCGACAAGCACCACCGCAGCCGCCGTGCCGAATAGCGCCGGCAGCCGCCCGGCGCTTGCCTATCGCGCGGCGTGCAGCTTCGCCCCCGGCCACATCTTCGGCGTCGCGCGCAGATATTGCGGCGGACGGGCGACATCGGCGCCCATTTCCAGCGCCGCGTGCCACGGCCAGTGCGGATCGTCGAGAATGGCACGGCCCAGCGTCACGATGTCGGCCTTGCCGGAGGCGAGGATCTCTTCCGCCTGCGTGGGCGCAACGATCAGGCCGACCACGCTGGTGGTCAGCCCGCTCTCTCGTTTCACCATCGCGGAGATCGGCGTGTTGTAGCCGACTTCGTTCGGATTGCGGATATCGGCCGCCAGACCGCCGGACGACACGTCCACGAAATCCAGCCCGTCTTCCTTCAAGGCTTTTGCGAGCGCGATGGCATCGCTGGGAGTAATGCCGCCCTCGCGCCAGTCATCACCGGTGATGCGGGCGCAGAGTGCGATCTGTTTCGGCACGACAGCCCGCACCTCGCGCGTCACCACGCGCAGAAACCGCATGCGGTTCTCCAGCGCGCCGCCATATTGGTCCGTCCGCATGTTGGACAGCGGCGAAAAGAATTCGTGCATCAGGTAGCCGTGCGCGAAATGCAGCTCGATCGCATCGAAGCCGATGCGGACAGCGCGCTGCGCGGCCTGCACAAACGCGGCCGTCACCCGATCGATGTCGGCCTGCGTCGCTACGCGCGGAATGTGCCAGCCCGTGCCGAACGGCAGGGCCGACGGCGCAATCGTTTCCCACGGCGCGTCAGCCGCTCCAAGCGCGGCGCCCCCCTCCCACGGCCGTTGCGAGGAGCCCTTGCGCCCGGCGTGGCCGAGCTGGATGCCGAACTTTCCGACACTGATCTTGCGCACGCGCGCAATCGTATCTTTTAGGGCCGCTTCGTTTGCGTCCGAATACAGGCCAAGACAGCCATGCGTGATGCGCCCGTCCCGCTCGACAGCGGTGGATTCCAGCACCACAAGGCCAGCGCCGGAATTGGCCAGCATGGCGAGATGCGCCAGATGCCAGTCGGTCGCCGAACCGTCGTCGGCGCTGTACTGGCACATCGGCGAGACGACGATGCGGTTCGGCAATTCGAGACCGGCCAGCCGGACCGGCGAAAAAAGGATGCTGCTCATGTCGGGGAACCTGATGGCGATCTGGCGGGTGAAGCGGGATGCCCTTTGACATAACGCAACACGGGCGGCCGCGCCATGCGGCAGCGTGCAGGCTGGCCGGAGCAAAACGAGTAGCTCTCGTCACCAGCGTCCGGCCGCTCCAATGCGAAGGAAAAGTCACATGATGAAAACGAACCGGTTCATGTGCCTGACCCTGGCTGTTCTTGCCACGACGGCACTTGTGTCACTCGCGACCGCCCAGCCCATGGGTCCAGGAGGGCGCGGACCTGGCTTCGGCTTCGGTCCCGGCATGATGATGGGTCCAGGAATGATGGGCGGACCCGGCATGCAAGGTTTTATGTGCAACCCAAGCGCCGGCGGCTTCTCGGCCTGGCGGATCGACGCGATCGAACAGGCGATCAGGCCCGACGAGGCGCAAAAGGTGAAGCTGGAGGCGCTCAAGTCTGCCTCCGCGCAGGCAGCCGACGCCATGCGCGCCGCCTGCCCCACCGAGTTTCCTGCGACGCCGACGGCGCGGATGGACCTGATGGAGAAGCACGCCGAGGCGATGCTGCAGGCGGTGAAAACCGTGCGGCCGGCTTTTGCCGCCTTCTACGATTCGTTGAATGACGAGCAAAAAGCGAAGCTCAATGTCAGTGCGCCGGGCGCCGATCGCTACTGGCACTGGCGCGAGCGCTGGTAATATCAAAGGCCAGATGCTGGGAGCGGCTTGCAGGCCGCTCCCGTGACGCCGCTACAGGCGGATGCGCAGAAGGGCGGCGATCTCGCCCACAATGCCGCGGCGGAACAGCAGCACGCAGATCACGAAGATTGTGCCCTGGATGACCTGCACCCACTGGCCGAACTGGGCGAGTTCGTTCTGCATGACGATGATCACAAAGGCGCCGGCCACGGGCCCGAATACGGTGCCGAGACCGCCGACCAGCGTCATCAGCACCACCTCGCCCGACATGCTCCAGTGCACGTCGGTGAGCGAGGCAAGCTGCAGCACGATCGCCTTGGTCGCGCCGGCCGTTCCCGCCAGCGCCGTCGACAGCACGAAGGCGAGCAGCTTGTAGCGGTCGGTCTTGTAACCGAGCGAAATCGCGCGCGCCTCGTTCTCGCGGATCGCCTTCAGCACCTCGCCGAAGGGGGAATGAATGATGCGGTAGATCAGCAGGAAGCCGCCGAGAAAGATCGCGACAACGGTGAGATACATCGCCGTCTGGTTCGACAGGTCGATCAGCCCGAACAGCCGGCCGCGCGGCACCGCCTGGATGCCGTCCTCGCCGCCGGTGAAGGGCGCCTGCACCGCGAAAAAATACATCATCTGCGCCAGCGCCAGCGTGATCATCGCGAAATAAATGCCCTGGCGGCGGATCGCGACCAGACCCGCGATCAGGCCGAGCCCCGCCCCCACCAGCGTGCCTGTGATGATTGCCAGTTCCGGCGTGAAGCCCCAGACCTTCGCCGTATAGGCGCTGACATAGCTGGCCCAGCCAAAATACAGCGCATGCCCGAACGACAAGAGGCCGACATAGCCGATCAGCAGGTTGAAGGCGCAGGCAAAGAGCGCAAAGCACAACACCTTCATCAGCAGCACGGGATAGATGAACAGGGGTGCAGCCGCCAGGAACACCATCATCAGCGCGAAGCCGATCATCTCGCTGCGCGACTGTATCGGCACCAGGTCAGCCTTAATCACGCCCTGTTTCATGTCAGGCCGTCCTTCCGAACAGGCCGGCCGGCCGGATGAGCAGCACGATCACCATGATGACGAAGATCACGGTGTTGGAGGCTTCCGGGAAGAAGACCTTGGTCAGCCCTTCCACGATGCCGAGCGTGAAGCCGGTGACGATGGCGCCCATGATCGAGCCCATGCCGCCGATGACCACCACGGCGAACACGACAATGATCAGGTCGGCGCCCATCAGCGGATTGACGTTGTAGATCGGCGCCGCCATCACGCCGGCGAGCGCGGCGAGGCCGACGCCGAAGGCATAGGTCAGCGTGATCATGCGCGGCACATTGATGCCGAAGGCACGAACGAGCGAAGGGTTCTCGGTCGCCGCGCGCAAATAGGCACCAAGCCGTGTCCGCTCGATCACGAACCAGGTGCCGATGCAGACGGTCAGCGAACAGACGACAACCCAGGCACGGTAGTTCGGCAGGAACATGAAGCCGAGATTCTGTCCGCCGCGCAGTGAATCCGGAATCGGATACGGCAGGCCGGACGATCCGAACTGGTTGCGGAACAGCCCCTGGATAATCAGCGCCAGACCGAAGGTGAGCAGCAGGCCGTAAAGATGATCGAGATGATAGAGGTGGCGCAGGAACAGCCGTTCGATGACCACACCCGTCGCCGCGACGATGATCGGCGCCAGGATGAGCGCGAACCAATAGTTCAGGCCCAAATAATTCAGCAGGAAGAACGCAGCGAACGCCCCCATCATGTACTGGGCGCCGTGCGTGAAGTTGATGATGTTGAGCAGACCGAAAATCACGGCCAGGCCCAGGCTCAGCAATGCATAGAACGAGCCGTTGATCAGCCCGAGCAACAACTGACCGAACAATGCCTGGGAAGGAACGCCGAAGATTTCAAACATGGTTGCTAGACACCGGGATGCGGAGCGGACGAACCGTCCGCTCCGCGCTTTTGTGATGTCAGATCAATTCGAGACCAGCGGGCAACCACCATCCTTGAGTGGACGGAAGGCCTCGCTCGCCGGAATGGTCGCGCGGAGCTTGTAATAGTCCCACGGCGCCTTGGATTCTTCCGGCTTCTTCACCTCGAACAGATACATCGGGTGAATGTGGCGGCCGTCCGCGCGGACTTCGCCCTTGCCGAACAGCTTATCCTCGGTGGGAATTTCCTTCATCTTCTTGACCACCGCAGCACCGTCGGCGTCGCTTTTCAACGCTTCCAGCGCCTTGAGATAATGCGTCACCGCCGAATAGACGCCGGCATGCACCATCGTGGGATGAACGCCCTTGTTCTGCGCCGAGAACTTCTTGGCGAACTCGCGGTTGGCGTCGTTCATATCCCAGTACCAGGCTTCGGTCATGATCAGGCCCTGTGCCGTCTTCAGGCCGAGCGCATGCACGTCGGTGATGAAGGCGAGCAGCGCCGCCAGGTTCTGCCCGCCCTGCACGATGCCGAATTCGGACGCCTGCTTTATCGAGTTGATGGTGTCGCTGCCGGCATTGGCCAGACCGATGATCTGCGCCTTCGACGTCTGCGCCTGCAGCAGGAAGGAGGAGAAGTCGGTGCCCGGGAACGGGTGGCGCACCTTGCCGACCACCTTGCCGCCGTTCTTCTCGACCACCGCCGCGGTATCTCGTTCAAGGGCGTGACCGAATGCGTAGTCCGCTGTGAGGAAGAACCAGTTCTTGCCGCCGGTCTTCACAATGGCATTGCCGGTGCCGTTGGCCAGCGCCCAGGTGTCATAGGTCCAGTGGATGGTGTTGGGCGTGCAGGCCTTGCCGGTGAGGTCGGAGGCCGCGGCGCCCGAGACCAGGAATACCTTGTTCTTTTCCTTGACGATCTGGTTGACCGCGAGCGCGACCGACGATGTCGGCACGTCGACGATGACGTCGACCTTGTCGACGTCGATCCAGGTGCGCACGACATTGGAGCCGATGTCAGGCTTGTTCTGATGGTCGGCGCCGACGATCTCGACTTTCATGCCCTTCTTTTCCGCGCCGAAGTCTTCGACCGCCATCTTCGCGGCGAGAACCGATCCGGGTCCGCTCAAGTCGGCATAGGTGCCGGACATGTCGTTCATGACGCCGATTTTGATGACGCCGTCGGACCATTGCGCCTGCGCGGTCGCGCAGGACAGCGCGACGGCCAGGGCCGCGAAACCAACAAGACGCTTCATTGCATTCCTCCGTGTTATAGCGGCGCAAACACACGCGCCGGTCAGACTCCGAGATAGTCGTGCAGCTTCTCGAGGTTGGCCTCGACCTCCGTATTGAGGAGTTTATCGATAATCCTGCCGTGCTCCATCACATAGTAGCGATCTGCGACAGTCTGCGCGAAACGGAAGTTCTGCTCTACCAGCAGGATCGTGAACCCCTGCTCTTTCAATGCGCGGATCGTCTTGCCGATCTGCTGGATGATAACCGGCGCGAGACCCTCGGTCGGCTCGTCCAGCAACAGGAGCCGCGCGCCGGTCCGCAAGATGCGTGCAATCGCCAGCATCTGCTGCTCGCCGCCGGACAGCTTCGTGCCCTGGCTCGATCCGAGCCGCTCCTTCAGATTGGGGAACAGTTCGAAGATGCGGTCGAGCGGCAAACCGCCCGGTTTCACCTGCGGCGGCAGCAGCAGATTTTCTTCCACGTTGAGGCTGGCAAAGATGCCGCGCTCTTCGGGACAGAACGCGATGCCAGACCGCGCGATGACATTGGATGGCTTCCGGATCAGTTCACCGCCTTCGAAGCGCACAGAGCCGCTGCGCCGGCCGACAATGCCCATGATCGATTTCAGCGTCGTCGTCTTGCCGGCCCCATTACGGCCGAGCAGCGTAACCACTTCGCCGGGAAACACGTCGAATGTCACGCCATGAAGGATGTGAGATTCGCCATACCATGCCTGCAGATTTTCGATCGCAAGCAGAGCCGTGCGTGGATCAAGCATGACCCGTCCCCATATAGGCTTCGCGCACTTCCGGATTGTTCGACACGGTCTCGTAATCGCCCTCCGCCAGAATGCGGCCGCGCGTCAACACCGTGATCTTGTCGGACAGATTGGCGACCACGCTGAGATTGTGCTCCACCATCAGGATCGTGCGGTCGGCGGAGACGCGCTTGATCAGCGCGGCGATGCGGTCGATGTCTTCATGCCCCATGCCCGCCATCGGCTCGTCGAGCAGCAGCATCTCCGGATCGAGCGCCAGCGTGGTCGCGATCTCCAGCGCGCGCTTGCGGCCATAGGGAAGTTCCACCGCCGTCGCGTGCGTGAACTCGGTGAGGCCAACGTCGTCGATCAACTGGATGGCACGCTCATTGAACGTGTCGAGCACCGAACGCGAGCGCCAGAAATCGAACGAGCCGCCGCGTTGCCGCTGCAGAGCCACCCTGACATTCTCAAGAACGGTCAGATGCGGGAACACCGCCGAGATCTGAAACGAGCGCACCATGCCGAGCCGCGCGACATCTGCGGGTTGCAGCGTGGTGATGTCGCGCCCCTTGTAAGAAATACGGCCGCGCGTCGGATTCAAAAACTTGGTGAGCAGGTTGAAGCACGTCGTCTTGCCGGCACCGTTTGGCCCGATCAACGCATGAATCGTCCCGCGTTCAACGCGCAGATTGACGCTGTTGACCGCGACAAAACCTGCGAACTCCTTGGTCAGTTCCTCGGTTTCGAGGATGACTTCTTCACGCATAGAGACCGCTTCCCCCACTCGTTTTGCATCTTCGGCATTTTTCGTACGCATCGTCCAGAGCAAAATCTAATCAAACCGAGCGTCACAATCGATTGGTTAAGCCGCTTGGTGGAAAAGAAGATTTTGTGCGGACGCCACAGTGAAAAGGCCGGTTCCTGCAACCGCCCCGGAGCGCGAACGGAGAATGTCCCGCCTTACACTTTGTGCCAATGGTGGGGACAAAATCTTCAATTAGGGCGCGCCTGAAATGAAAGAACTGGAGACCGGCGCCGGTCTCCAGTTCCTTATGTTGCGGTGCCGCAAAGAGGCGCCGGCAGATTGTTCGAACCAGATTACTGGACGTCGATCTTGATCGCGGCTCGGCTCACTTCCCGCTTGGCCGGAGGCGCCTTCGCGGTCTGCACCGACACAGGCGCACCACCGGACTTTGCCTTGTCGATCGCCAGCGGCTTGCCTTCGACGGCGATCGCGCGGGCCAGCGACCGAGTATAGTTCTGCACGGTCGTCAGGTTCGACTTGCCGAAGTCGTGCTTGATGCCGTCGACCACATTACCCTCGCTGCAGGTCGCGATCACGGTCTCCACGCCCCTGTCGGCCATCCGGTACTGGAACGGAGCCTTGGGTCCGGGGAACTGCACTTCCTGGCCGGCCTTGACGCGGTTGTTCTGCTGGAACTTGTTGGGCAGCAGAACCGTCAGGGTGCCCTTTTCGTCGAGATTGCTCAGCGTGAGGAAGCAATCCTTGTTCGAGACGACGGTGAAGACCGGCGTGTCGCCCACCTTGTAGCCGTCGCGGTCGGAGATCAGCGACAGTTCGGCGCCGATACCGGCGGCCGGCCTGGCGGCCGTCACCTTGGCGCCGCCGGCAACGGCAGGCCCCGCGACCTTCACTTCTTCCTCGTCGGTGATGCTCTTGGCGAGATCGCGATAGGTGTTCTCGAACTGGTCGCGCGGCACCGAGCCCTGCTCCAGCCGGCGGATCAGCGCCTTGAACTTGCGCTCGGCGTCGCCCGCGGCGTCCTTGAACTCGTCCTTCGTCATGCCGAACTCGGCCGCGGCGAGGTTGATGTCGACGTCGTCTTCATAGCGCTTGGCGAGCGCATTGATCATCTCGACGCCGTTCAGCTTCAAGGTGGGCTCGAGGCCGGCGCGGAACATGGCGTCGGCGAAGCGCTTGCCGTCATTCTCGATCAGCTGATCCATCTTCTCCGTGGGCGGATAGAGCGCTTCCACCTGGTCGCGCACGTCCTTGGAGAAGCTGCGTCCGGCCAGCACGATGTCGCGGATCTCATCCTTGGCCTTGCGCATGCCTTGATCGTGGCAACCCATGCAGGAAATGCCGTTGGTCACCGCCAGGTCCTTGCGCGACAGGTCGCGAACGATCGTGGTCGGGCCCTTGTCAATCTGCACACCCTTCTCGGTGTTCAGGTAATAGGCCTGGAACCCGTTGGGCAGGCTGTAGATGGTTTCGCCGCCGTCATGCTGGAACGCGTTCGGGCCGGTCGGTCCGAGCGGACTTTCGAACAGACTCTGCCGCGCCTTGTTGCCGGCGAAGTCATACGAGGTCCAGAAATATCCGCTGCGCGAGGGATGACGCTCGATCAGGCGATTGTTCTGGCTGACGCCCGACTTCTGGAAGCCGGAACGCTGCGCGATGAACTTCCTGATGTTGCCGTCGACGTCCACGCCCTGCTCCTTCGCCAGCGCCTGGAAGGTCTTCGGCAGCTTGAGGAGCTTGTCATAAAGCGGCGGCTGCGAGGCCGCGAACGCGAACCAGTCGGCGCGCACATATGGCATCAGGGTGCCGGACGCGCTCTTGAGCACGCTGGTCAGCTCGGTCTCCGGCTGCGTGTTGTAGGGATAGGTTGCGAGGACGATGTCCCAGTCGCTCGCCTCCCAGCCAAGATCGTCGATGTTGATGCGGATAATTGTCTCTTCCGGATCGATCGTCTCAAGGCGCACGACGTCGGACGAGCGGCTCAGGCTGTTGACCAGCTTGATCGCGCCCTGGCGGAACACCTTCATCGCCTCGTCGCTGGTGCAGGCATTCTTCAGATGCGTCAGGGTCAGGTAGCGTGTGCCCTTCTTGCGGGCGCGCAGCTGCTTGTCGAGGTCACCGGCGATCAGGCCGATCATGTCCTCGTGGCTGACGAACTTGCGCTCGCCGCACGCCGCCGCCGACTTGGTGCCGAGCTGCTGGATCCAGGTTTCGAGCGCCTTCAATTCCGCTTCCGAGACATTCTCGTAGCGGGTGTCGCCTTCATAGGCGACGTCGTAGGGCATTTCCTTGTCGGTGATCTGCTTGAACAGCTTGGAGCCGAACGGATTGCCCGGAAGGATGTAGTTTGGGTTGGCCGCGATCTCGTCGAGCTTGAGCACGTTGCCGAAATTCTTCGCCGGCCGCTCGCGCGAGGTCAGCTTGCCGTCCTGGTGGCAGCGGGCGCAGTGCTTGTCGAGCACGTCGAACGCGGCCTTCTCGACCGGATCGGTCGGTGCGACGACTTCCGTCGCCGCCGACGCCGGCAGTGCCAACAGCGCAAGGCCGATCGCCGTGGCGACTCCCAGACCCTGCACCCTTACCTGTTTACGACCGCTCATAGTGGTCTCCCATCAAAAACTGGTTCGACGCCAGGCGATATCCGCCGTGTCAGCAATTGGTCGCAACGCCACGCGCGCACGTTCGAATTCTTTCAAGTCAAAGTGATCAGTTCAGCAGATTGACGACTTCCACGCGGCGGTTGCGCGGATCGTCGGGATTGACGTTCGGAAGCAGCCGCGAGCGGCCGAAGCCGACGGTGGACAGACGCGCGGCGTCGATCTGAGCCGGACCGGCGAGGAACCGCTGTACAGAAAGCGCGCGGCGCTCGGACAGGCCCTGGTTGTAGTCGTCCGAACCGCGCGCGTCGGTGTGGCCCGCCAGCATGAAGCGGAAGCCCTTCAGACTCGGATCGCGCAGCGCATCGCCGAGCGCTTCAAGCTGCTGCATCCCAAGGCGCGTCGGCCTGTCGGAATTGTATTCAAACTCAATGGTCAGATTGACCTTCGGCAGATCCTTGTTCTGGTCCAGAACCTCGGCTTCCTTGCCGGGGATCACTTCGATCTTGCGCGTGCGCGAGAGCGAACGCGTCAGCCCCTGCGCCGGCTTGAGGGATTTGACGATGTCGTCCTTCGACACCTGGGCATGTGCGGCCGGAGGAGCGATCATTGCGGCCGCCAGCAAGAGTGCAGACCACAGAGCAACGCGGACCATCGAAGCCTCCTCTTTATATTCCCGGCAGCGCCGGGCGGGCGCATCAAAAGCTATCTTAGACCTTTTCCACGTCATGAGGCTGTATCGCAAAGTCCGCGTGACAGCTTCACGGATTTGTTAAAGACCCGCCCGGCGGGGACAATGCCGGGCGGGCCAACAGATCGGCGCTGGGTGGAAGGGGCGCGAGCGCCGACTGCGTCTCGGATCAGCCTGCGCTTAGTGACAGATGCGCTCTTTACCGATGTAGTAGCCGTAGTGGTCGTAGCGCTTGACCCAGTGGCAGCGGACCGGGGCGTAGTAGCCGTGGTAGCCGTAACCGTGCGCATGAGCGCCGGCAGCGAGCAGCGCGCCGGCACCAAGGCCGACCGCGAGGCCGACACCGAATTTCGAGCCCGCCTGGGCTTCCTGGCTGGTGGCGGCAACAGCGCCGGTCAGCGTCACAGCAGCAATGGCAACAGCAGCAATCTTGGAACGGATGGTCATGGTTCTCTCCCTTTGGCATCCAGCGGGCCAATCGCGGCCCCTTGTGCATTGGTTGCGGGGCCGCGGGAGAAGGTTCAAAGGCCCGCCCAGATTAGAGTGGTTCCAAAAAATGATTATATTGCAAGGCCTTACGGGTTCCCTATAAGCGGAGCAACGTCTTGAAGTCCGCTTGGAGCCTGGAATGAACATCGCCGTGACCCCGACCGAAGACCTGAGCCGCGCCAAGAAACTGAAGGCGGCGACCCACGAGGCGCATGAGGGCCTCGACAATCGGATCATGACCAGCGCCCCGTTCCAGGACAAAACCCGCTACGGGCTGTTCGTGCAGGTGCAGTACCACTTCCATCGCGATCTCGACGCCCTCTACGGCAAGCCGGAGCTTGCCGCCCTCTTGCCGAACCTTGCGGAACTGCGCCGCCTGCCGGCGATCGAGCAGGATCTGCGCGACCTCGGACTGTCGGTGCCGGCGGCCAAGGCACCGGCCGCGGCCGATGCCGACACGGCGGCTGCCCTCGGCTGGCTTTATGTCGCGGAAGGCTCGAATCTCGGGGCGGCCTTCCTGCTGAAGGAAGCCGCCAAGCTCGGGCTTGATGAAAGCAATGGCGCGCGGCATCTCGCAGCGCATCCCGAAGGCCGCGGCCTCGCCTGGAAGCGCTTCACCGCGGCGCTCGACGCCGCCGAGCTGTCGCCCGATCAGGAAGCCGCGGTGATCGCCGGCGCCAATGCCGCCTTCACGCGGGTGCGCGCCCTGGTCGAAGAGATCATGTAGTCAGCGCGGCGACGACGCCCAGAGCGAACGCAACCAGCTCGAGACGGCCTGCGCCTTCTGGCTGATCCAGTCCTGCGTTTCACGCGAAAGGACTTCGCGCCGTTCGTCGTCGCGTGGATGGCCGCTCCGCCATTGCCGCGGGGTTTCGAACGATCCCGCCCACATGCCGCGGCGCGCGGCGCGCGCTTCGGTCTCGGCGGTGACATAGCGGCTTGTAAATCCCCTGCCCTTGTACGCGGTCGCCCAGCCGTTACGCACCATCGCTTCGCCGATGTCGCGCCCACCGGTCTTGCAGACAGCGACGAAACGCCCGAAGCGATCCCTGGTGATACGCTGGCAACTTACCGCGCCCTGACTGAGCAGCCCGCGCAATTCCTCGCGCGCCTGCCGCCCGCAGGCCCACTCACGGCCCGCATTATCCTTGCAGGATTGATGCAATTCCGGCGCGTCGATGTCCTGCAGACGGTAGCGTTCGCCATTCATGCGGAAGGAATCCCCGTCCGCGACGGAGATGGACGCAGCATTGGCCGCGCTCATGAACGCGACAAGCGCAAGCGCCGGGAGGGCCGCCCGGCGAACCATCTGCCTGAATGCGCGCAATTGCCTTTACCTGCCTGGCCCGTCGTTTGACGAGATCGCGTCGCTTGGTTTGCCCTCGGCGGACAGGACGGCCTGATAGGCATCGGCAAGACCGACACCGAAATCCTTGTCGCGTCCTTTCGGACCGAGATCTTTTGCCGTCGAGAGCAGAATGCGGCGGAGGCTGTCGGGCGACAGGCCGGGATTGCGCTCCAGGATCAGAGCCGCGATGCCGCTGACATGCGCCGCCGCGAATGACGTGCCTGACGTCACCTGATAGGCCGCGCCCGGCGACGGGACAAGAATGTCGACGCCAGGGGCCGACACTGCGACATGATTGCCGCGATTGGACGGCTGGAACAGGTTGTCCCTGGCGTCGGTCGCGGTGACTGCGATCACGTTCGGATCGGCCGCCGGATAGAGCGGCGGCGATTTCGGCCCGGCATTGCCCGACGCCGCGATCAGGGCCACGCCCTTCTTGTGGGCTGCCGCCAGCGCGCGTCCGAGCGCGGGGTCTTTCGGACCGGCGAAACTCATGTTGATGACGCGAGCGCCCTTGCCCACGGACCATTCCAGCCCCTTGAGGATGCTGAACGTGGTGCCTTGCGCGCCGCTGCCGGAGGGATCGAATGCGCGCACGGCCAGCACTTTCGCCCGCGGAGCAACACCCATCAGACGCGCGCGCGACACGATGGTGCCGGCAATCCCGGTGCCGTGTGTGTGCGGCTCGCCGCCGCCAATCGTGTCGAGCGAATCCGCGACAACGCCGGCAAGCTCGGGATGCGATGCATCGATCCCTGAATCGATCACCGCAACCAGAATGCGATCGCCCTTGGTCACATTGTGGGCTTCCTGCAAGCGCAGCTTGCCGAGCGCATACTGGGCCGGATCGCCGTAGCCGGATTTGGAGTCTTGCTGCAGCTGATACTGATAGTTCGGCTGCACCGAGCGGACGTTGCGATCGGCCTCGAGCCCGCGGATCACATCGCGCATCGAACGACCTTCCGGGATCGTCCAGCGGAACATGGTCGTGCCGGTGAGTTCGAAGCTCTGCGACTCGACGCGATTGAGACGATGACGGCGCGCCAGCGCGTCCACCGCCTGCGTCGATGGCCGGCCATCGACTTCGATGACCACCTCGTTCTGCACGAAACGGCGTTCGCCGGAAGGCGGCATGCCCGTCGCGCGTTGCGCGGTCTGCTGGGACTGCCCTGTTGCCTTGTCCTCGGCCGGCTTGACCGAGCGCGTCTTCGGCTTCGTCTTGGGAGCCGTCTCAGGCGTGTGGCTTTGCGTCGTATAGCGCGGCGGGGAGCGGAATTCGGGCGCACGCGGCCCGACCGTTCCCATATTGATACTGGGCGCACGCATGCCGCCGGTGTTGTAGCCCTGCGCCGCAGCCGTTCCCATCGGCGCTATCGCAAGCGCTGCGGTGCCCAGCATCAAGGAAATGCATTTTGCGAAAATCGTCGTGTGCGACCGCATGGCGAAAAGTGCCTCCGTGACGCGCCCCGCAATGAAAATCCAGCAAGACGCCCATTTCAGGGCGCCCAGAGCTTACTCGGCGGGCGTGGCGAGACCGACGGCCTTGTCCTGTTGCAGGCGCTTGACCAGATCGGCCAGTTGCTCTTTCGGCAGGCTGGTCATCGACACCTTGACCTTGAACATCCCGGTCCCGGCCGCCGGGCCAGACACGATCGTGGCCTTGTTGGTTTCCAGGAAGGCGGTGATATCGGCTGCGGTCGCCTGCGGATTGAAGCGCACCTGGGCGAAAGCGCCCTGCTCGGCGGACGTCCCGCGCTCGATCGCCACCGTGCGGAAATTGCTGCTGTCCGGCTGGCCGATAAAATTGCCGGTGATGACGGCGGCCTGCAGCACGATGGCAAGCGCCGCCGCCGTGCCGGCATAGGCCAGCGTCCGCGGCGAGAAGCTCGCGATGAACTCGGACACGCGGCCCATCAGATTGAACGAGACCGCGCTCTGACGCTGCACCGGCTCGGCATCGATCTTCTCGAACAGCGATTTCAGCGCACGCGCCGAGGGCGCGCCCAGGGATTCGTTGACGCGGATGGTCTCGCCAAGCTCCTCGCGCACCATCTCGAACTGGCGGGCGAGTTCGGCGTCGTTCGCCAAGGCGCGCTCGACGCGCTCGGCATCGCGACGCGACAATGTGCCGGCGGCGAACCACGGCAGCAGAGACTCGATCTCTTCACGCTCTGTGAGCTTTTCGTTCGTCATCATGGCCAACCTCTTTCGATTCCAGCCGCCTTGAGTTGCTCCGCCAATTTCTTGCGCGCATAGAACATGCGCGTCTTGACGGTGTTTTCCGGAATTCCAACGATCTCGGCCACTTCCTCGACTGACTTCTCGTGGTAGTAGACCAGGTCGATGATCTCCCGGTGATCCGGCGAGAGTGTTTCAATGCACTTCCGCAGGATCGCGCTCGTATCCTTCTTCTGCATCGCGGCCTCGGGCGTGTCAGACACGTCCTCGATCGCTTCCGCCATCTCATCATCCAGTTCCGCCTCCGGTTTTTTCCGGAGCGCCGACAGCGCCTTGAACCGCGCTATCGCGAGCAGCCAGGTCGAGACGGCACTCCGCCCCTCGAAGCGCCCGGCCTGACGCCAGACATCGAGGAAGACCTCGCTGATCAGATCCTCCGCCGTCGCCTCGTTTCGGACGAGACGGAGGACAAACCGGAACACCCGTACATGGTGCCGTGCGAACAGCACCTGCATGGCAAGCCTGTCTCCGCCCGCGATCCTTTGGATCAGCACTTCGTCTGCTGTCTGCTGCATCAGGACGGTCGGCTCATAGTTTGGTCGCGGGGTCCGCGGTTCCGGTTCAAATGGATGTGAGTAAAGTTGTGAGCTTCTCAAAGGCGGGGCTGGTGGCCCCGGGCCTTTCCATACATTTGCTGACCGAATTCCCAAAGCCCTAACTTCGGGCGGTTTTCCTTATTGTTATCAATAGCTTTTCGGTGCTTATCCGCTATTGTCGCCGGACATGACGGTTTTGTTCACGCTCGACAGACTCAATGCGATGACACCCGACGCCTTTGTGGAGGCCGTCGGCGACGTTTTCGAACACGCCCCCTGGGTGGCGGCGGCCGCCGCCGCAGGGCGCCCCTTCCCGACCGTCACAGACCTTCATGCCGCCATGGTGGATACCGTCCGGACGGCGACCGCTGCCGACCAGCTTGCCTTCATCCGCGCCCATCCTGAGCTCGGGTCAAAGGTGAAGCGGATCGACATCACGGCGGAGTCCCAGGCCGAGCAAGGCAGCCTCGGGCTCGACCGCCTGAGCGACGAGGAATTCGTCCGCTTCTCCCGGCTGAATGCCGCCTACCGCGACAAGTTCGGCTTCCCCTTCATCATCTGTGTGCGCCGGCACACGCGGGATTCGATCCTGGACAACTTCGAAAGGCGGCTCGCGAACGACGCCGACACGGAACGGAAAACCGCGCTGGACGAGATCGGCCTGATCACGCGGCTGCGGCTGGTGGCCAAGGTCGACGGCCCCGGGAAACCGAAAACAGACGGACACCTTTCCACGCACGTACTCGACACGCTGAACGGCAGACCGGCCGGGGGCTTCAGGGTTTCACTCTATGAAATCGGCGCCACCGCACGCGGATTGCTCGTCGAGGAAACGACCAACAGCGACGGCCGTACCAACAAATCGCTGATGGCGGACGCTCCGCTTCGCATCGGCACATATGAATTGCAGTTTCACGCGGGCGATTATTTCAGAGCGCGAAACGTCGTGACCGCTCGGCCACCCTTCCTGGATATCGTGCCAGTCCGCTTTTCCATCGCGGACGCGGAGGGTCATTATCATGTGCCGCTGCTGGTCACGCCTTGGAGCTATTCGACCTATCGTGGTAGCTAACCGCCCGCTTATCCCCCCATACAGGAAACGCCGCAGTGATTGATCTCTACACTTGGACGACGCCGAATGGCCGCAAGGTTTCCATCGCGCTGGAAGAAATGGGTCTGCCCTACAAAGCGCACCCGATCGACATTTCAAAGGACGAGCAATTCGCGCCCGACTTCCTCAAGATCGCGCCCAACAACCGCATCCCCGCGATCGTCGATACCGACACCGGCATATCGCTGATGGAATCCGGCGCCATCCTGATCTATCTCGCCGACAAGTGCGGCAAGTTCCTCCCGAAGGACGGCGAGAAACGCTATCGCACCATCGAATGGCTGATGTGGCAGATGGGCGGCCCCGGTCCGATGCTCGGCCAAGTGCATCACTTCGTGAAGTACAACAAGGGCAAGTCGGAATACGCCGAGGAGCGCTATCTGAAGGAAGCGCATCGTCTGTACGGTGTGCTCAACAAGCGCCTGGAAGGCCGCGCCTTCGTCGCAGAAGACTACTCCATCGCCGACATGGCAATCTGGCCGTGGATCTCGCGTTTCGAGTGGCAGACCATCGATCTCGACAAATATCCCAACGTGAAGCGCTGGTATCTCGAGATCGCCAAGCGTCCCGCGGTGCAAAAGGGCTACAAGGTGCCCAAGGACGTGGGCGACATCCCGATGCCCGCCTAAACCATTCCGCAACCAGTGGCGGGCGAATATTCTGAATGATTATTCGCCCGCTCTGGATGGCCGGTCTGTTGCTTGCTGCGACTCTCCCCGGCGAACGCGCCACCGCGCAAATGCACAATCTGCAGGGTCCGGGCTGGTCGGTGCCCGAGGTCGGCGCCCTGCCCGATGACGAACATGGCCGCCTGGTGCGGCGCGGGCGCGATCTTGTCACCGCGACTTACGCGCATATCGGACCCGCCGTCGCCGATCCGGCCAAGCGTTATGCCGGCAACAATCTCGCCTGCAGCAATTGCCACCTGAATGCCGGCACCAAGAAGTTCGGCATTCCACTCTGGGGCCTGAAGGATCAGTTCCCGAGTTACAGCTGGGAAGCCGGGCACAAGATCACGATCCAGGATCGCCTGAATTCCTGCATGACGCGCAGCATGAACGGCAAGCCGCTGCCGGATGACTCGCCGGAAATGAAAGCTCTTGTCGCCTACATCGACTTCCTGTCGACCGGCGTGCAGGCGGGCGAAAAATTGGCGGGCCTCGGCGAAGGCAAGATGCCCCTCCTGAAACGCGCCGCCAGCCCCGTGCGCGGCAAGACGGTCTTCATGCAGTCGTGCGCGACCTGCCACGGACCCGACGGTCACGGCATTCCGCGCAGCCGCACCGATATGTCCCAGGGCTATCTGGTGCCGCCATTGTGGGGTCCGGACAGCTTCAACAACGGCGCCGGCATGGCAACGCTGATCACGGCCGCGAATTTCATCCACTTCAACATGCCGAACGGCACGAGCTACGATCACCCGCGGCTGACGCAGGCCGATGCATGGGATGTTGCCGCCTACGTTGTCTCGCAACCGCGGCCGCAGCGCGCCGGCCTCGACAAGGACTATCCAAGCCTGTTGCATAAATCCGTCGATACGCCCTACGGCCCTTATGCCGACGGCTTCAGCGAGAAGCAGCACAAATATGGGCCATTTGGACCAATCCAGGCCGCAATTACCCGCCTGAAGGCGCAGAAAAAGCCGCCGGCGGACAGACGCTAGCCGCGCGCGATTCAGATTTTGTTAGCTGTTACCGGCCTCCTGCGATCAAAAGCGGAGGCTGATCGCTTGCATTTTAAAGTCCGCATTAACGGCGTCTTCAACACGCGGACAATGCAATTGCCAGTTTAGACGTTGTGAAATGCCTATGTCCTAGGCTGCCAGCGATCCTGGCTCTTTAGGCTGGCTTAACTGATGTTCGCGTCGGCACAGCAAATCACGTTCCGCAGTCTGATCTGCATTGCCATTGGCCTCATCGTCCTCGCGGCGGCGGCCATCGGCGTGACGATCTGGGCATTGCGCAACGACGCCATCCGCAGCGCCTCGGCCGAAGCCAATAACATCGCGTCGGTTCTGGCGGAGCAGACTTCGCGCTCGCTTCAGGCGATCGATTTCGTCGCCGGCGACATTGCCGAGACATTCTCGAGCCTGGGCCCGGTGGACTATGACGACTACATCGAGAACATGCGGAGCGAGGAAACCTGGAACTACCTCATCGACAAACATGTCAAGCTTCCGCAAGTGGACGTCATCGCCCTGGTGAACAGGGATGGTTCTCCCGTCAACAATACGCGCAGCTTCCCGTCGCCGAAGGCGAACTTTTACGACCGCGAATATTTCCAGCACCACAAGAACAACGCCAGCACCAATCTTCACGTCAGCAGCCTGCTCAGAAACCGCGTCACCGGCGAGCCCTCGCTCATCCTGAGCAAGCGCCTGCAAGCGGCAGACAACGAGTTTCTCGGAATCGTGCTGATCGCGGTGAAGCTGACCTATTTCCAGCACATCTACAACTCCACCGCGTCCACGCGTGATCGCGCCATCATGTTCCTCAGAAGCGACGGAACCGTGCTGTTGCGGCATCCGGATCTGGCGTCCATTTCGGGACGCAAGCTTCCGCTCGACTCGAAATGGTACGACCTGCTTCCGAATGGCGGCGGCGAGTATCGTTCAAGCGGTGAATTCGACAACGATCCCGATCTTGTCGCATTCCGGCAGGTTCGCGGTTACCCGCTGACCGTCAATGTCGCAATCTCCGAATATGCGGCGCTGGAGACATGGCGTCATCGCGCCGTTCTGATCGCCGCCGGCACCGCGCTGGCCGTGATGTGTTCGCTGCTGCTGCTTGGGGCGCTGAACGGACAATACCGCCGCCTGCTTCGGTCCGAAGAGTCGCTCGCCGAACGCGAAGCAAGGCTTGCCGAAAAGACCGTCGAGCTGAAAGGCGTCAATTGCCGCATCGATTCGGCCCTCAACAACATGCTGCAGGGCCTTGCGATGTTCGATCGCCAGACACGGCTGGTGGTATGCAATCGCCAGTATATCGAGATGTATGGCCTGTCGCCGGCAATCGTGAAGGAAGGTGCAACACTGCGGGACATTCTCCAGCATCGGAGAGAGCGCGGCAGCTTCTTCGACGACATGGAAGACTATCTGAAGCAGGTCGTGCGGATGCTGTCCACCCGCGAACCGATGGTGACATTCACCGAGTTGCCCGACGGCCGCACGTACTGCGTGACCAACAGGCCGACCGCCGACGGCGGATGGGTCGCGACCCATCAGGACGTCACCGACCAACGGCGCGCGGAGAAAGACCTCCAGCGCACGCGGAACTTCCTCAATGTCGTGATCGAAAGCGTGCCCGAAGCACTGCTGGTCAAGGACGCCAAGACCTTCCGCTATGTTCTCGTGAACAAGGCGGGCGAGGTCTATTATCACATGGCGCGCGATGAGATGATCGGAAAGACGGTCTTCGACACGCTTTCCGAGGCGGAAGCGATTGTTGTCGCCGAACGCGACAAGGAGGCCGTCAAGCGCGGCAATCTTTTTGTAGCGGCCTATCCGCTCAGCACGCCCAAGGGGGGCGATCGCCATATCAGTTCGAAACGCGTCACCATTCCCGGCGCTGACGGGTCGCCGGAATTCCTGCTGACCATTCTCGAGGACGTAACCGAGCGCAAACTCGGCGAACAGCGTATCCTCCATCTGGCGCATCACGATCCGCTGACCGACCTGCCCAATCGCGCCGCATTCAATACCAGGCTTGCCGCGACCATCGAGGAGGCGCGCGCGAACGGCGAAAAATTCGCCCTGCTGTGCACAGACCTGGATCGCTTCAAGGAAGTCAACGATCTGTTCGGTCACGCAGCCGGCGACAGCGTGCTGCTCGAAATCGCCCGGCGTCTGAGCAACACCGCAGAAGGCGCATTCCTTTCGCGGCTTGGCGGCGACGAATTCCCGATCATCCTTCGCAACGCACATCCGGATGCCGCAAGGGAGATGGCCGAACGACTGATCGCCACGATGGCCGAGGACATCGACTACGAAGGCCGCAAATTCAGGCCCGGGATCAG